>MDTB01000847.1_pt1 | contig 39903 bp, 32 predicted proteins | sample 811161 | NCBI WGS metagenome assembly MDTB01 (sample SAMN05326650, study PRJNA326480) | marine metagenome | isolation source: seawater | place: Mediterranean Sea | collected 2009 | reverse complement strand
GGCCGGAATCAATTGGAAGGAAAAGCTCCCGCAGTTGTCGAAGCAGAACTTTTCCGGCGTCGTTTTGAGGGAGTGGTTGAGGAAATGGGAGAGTTGTTAAGGAGGACGGCTCTGTCTACCAATATCAAGGAGAGACTCGATTACTCGTGTGCTCTTCTGGATGCTGAAGGCCGTTTGATAGTAAATGCTCCCCACATTCCCGTTCATTTGGGTGCGCTTGGGCTCTGTGTAAGAAAGGTATCTGCCGGCCGAACGTGGGAGGAGGGTGATACAGTAGTTGTGAATCACCCCGCATACGGAGGATCTCACTTGCCTGACGTCACTGTGATTAGCCCAGTCTTTGTTGATAATCAGTTGCTCGGATTTGTTGCTAATCGTGCCCACCATGCCGAAATTGGGGGGAAGACTCCGGGTTCGATGCCTCCGGATGGTAGCTGTCTTGCTGAGGAAGGAATTGTAATCCCTCCGACTTCAATAGAATCCATTGGAGATGATTTTTTTAAGGATTCTCGATCACCTGCTGACAATTTGGCGGACTTAAAAGCGCAGGTTGTGGCTAATCGGTATGGGGTGAAAGCGCTGAGGAAACTTGCTGGTCAGTCTGCGATGGAGGTTGTGGCTTTTCACCTGAGGGGTGTGTATGAACGATCCGCGATTCTTCTTGCGAGAGCCATAGAGGGATTTGGGGAGACAAGCGCGGAAGACAAAATGGATGACGGTTCGATAATCCGAGTGAAGATATCGAAAAATGAAAAATTGGTGGTCGATTTTTCGGGCTCGGCTGATGTCCATCCAGGAAACCTGAATGCTACCCCGGCTATTGTTAGGAGTGCGGTTTTATATGCCTTGAGACTTTGGGTGAGAACAGATGTTCCTCTGAATGAAGGGCTCCTTGATGAAGTCGAGATCGTGACCGAATCAGGAATTCTAGACCCACCGCTCACACGCGATCCTAAAACGTGTCCAGCTGTGGTTGGCGGTAATGTTGAAACCAGTCAAAGAGTTGTCGATGTTCTTCTAGAAGCCCTGGGGTTGCAGGCCAACGGCCAGGGGACTATGAATAATTTTCTCTTTGGAAATGAACGCTTTGGATTCTATGAAACGATTGGTGGAGGTGCTGGAGCTGGCCCGGGTTGGCATGGTAGGAGTGGGTGTCACGTTCACATGACTAATACGGCTATCACTGATATAGAAATTCTTGAGGAGAGATTTCCTGTGCGGGTTCGTGAGTTCGGTATCCGTCGTGGTTCCGGTGGGCCGGGTGAGTGGATGGGGGGCGATGGACTAATAAGGGAGATCGAATTTTTGGAGGAAACTACAGTGTCGCTACTCACTCAGCGGCGTGAGCGTATTCCGCGCCCCAACGGTGTTCCCGGACGTAATTTACTCTTTCGTGACGGACGTTGGCAGGAATTAAAGGGGACTCAGAAGATTGTTGTCAAAACTGGGGATCGGGTTCGGATTGAGACTCCTGGTGGTGGTGCGTGGTTGCAAGAACTCCAGACTTCGCTATAATCCCCATCATGAGCGATCAAGAACCTCAAATCACGGCTTATTTGAAGACTTTTTGCGGCTGGAGCGAAGGCGTCCGAGCTATTATGCGAAAGTATGAATTGGAATTTGATGAAAAAGATATCATCAAAAATCCAGCTTTCCGCTGGGAAATGGAACAGAAAACTGGTCAACCTCTTAGCCCTTGTGTTGAGGTGAACGGTGAGATGCTTCCTGATGTCAGCGGCGAGGAAGTGGAAGCATTTCTACTTGAGAAGGGTCTCGTTGAGGTAAACGAAGAAAAGCCTGACTCTCCAATCGATTCCTCTTGCTCACCCGAACAGCATGAAAAGCAGGCCCAAGCCGAGGCTGCTGCTAAGGGTGAACCCGGAAAAATAGTCTTTCTCGACTGATTTTTGTTAAATATCCGATCTAAGAATTTAGGCCTCCGGTGACTGATTTTGGTCGTTTGTCCGAGGCTTTTTTGGCTTATCGCGCGAATCGCGCTTGCCATCGGAGTTCAAATTCCCTTGAGTCGCTCATGGCGGATCCTTCTTTGGCCCTTTCTTTTGACGACGTCCTTTTGACGCCTAGTTTGAGCGAACTGCTTCCTTCTGAGTCCGATGTGAGCTCCGAGTTGTGTAAGGGAGTTCCTCTAAATATCCCGATCGTCTCAGCTGCCATGGATACGGTGTCTGAGACTGAACTGGCGATGGCCCTCGCGCGTGAGGGTGGTATCGCAGTTATCCACCGCGCGTGTACGATTGACCAGCAGACATCGATGGTGGCTAAAGTTAAGCGTTCAGAGAACGCCGTTATTTACCAACCACTGACAGTTTCTAGGAAGCAAACTGTAGCCGAAGTTCGTGAGATTATGGGGAGGGAGGGATTCTCTTGATTCCCGGTAGTTGATTCAAATGGTCGTCTCGAGGGAATGGTCACCGGACGCGATCTTCGTCATATTCCAAGTGAGGAGGCTTTGGTTGAAAATGTGATGACGCCGATAGACCGCTTGGTAACGGCGCCGGCCGATATGGATCAGCGCCAAGCTCGCGAGATTCTTTATAAGAATCGGATCGAAAAACTTCCTTTGGTGAATGATGATGGAGCTTTAGCTGGATTGATTACGGGTGCTGATATTGAAAAGCGAATCACTTTCACTAGTGCGTCCAAAGATCCAAACGGCCAACTTCGTTGCGGTGCGGCGGTGGGACCGGGTCCTGAATTTTTAGAACGTGCCAAAGCTCTCCTGGAAGCTGGTGCCGATGCTCTCTTTATAGATGCTGCGACTGGGCATACTTCGCGTGTTATGGACGTAATTGAGAAGCTTCGCGAACTCGGAGAAACTCCAGTTGTAGCCGGTAATGTCGTTACTGCCCAAGGTGCTAGGGACTTGATCAGCGCAGGAGCAAGTTGCCTTAAAGTTGGGGTTGGTCCGGGATCGATTTGCACGACTCGTGTCATATCCGGCGTGGGTATGCCTCAGTTTACAGCCGTTCAAAATGTTGCCGATGCTGCTCACGAGCTTGGGGTGCAGGTGATTGCCGATGGTGGAATTAGATACTCGGGCGATATTACCAAGGCTCTTGCTGCGGGTGCCGATCTTGTCATGTTAGGTTCTTTGCTTGCCGGAACGAGAGAGAGTCCAGGACAGACTGTTCACTCTCAGGGGCGTCGCTTTAAGACTTATCGTGGCATGGGGTCGATTGGTGCGATGCGAAAGGGAGCGGGTGATCGTTATGGTCAAAACTCTAGTGGTAAGCTTGTTGCCGAAGGGGTAGAGGGGCGAGTCCCTTACAAAGGCCCATTGGCGGATGTTGTTTTCCAATTAATGGGCGGACTTCGTTCTGGAATGGGATATGTTGGAGCACGGAATTTAACCGAGCTCAGGGAAAAAGCCGAATTTGTTCGTATTACCCCGGGTGGTCTTCGCGAAAGTCATGCGCATGATGTCACCATCACCGAGGAGCCCACAAACTACCAACCTGCTTCCTAGTTTTAAGATGCAAGAAATTCAACATGTTGCTGTTTTTGATTTCGGTTCGCAATACACCCAGCTCATTGTTCGCCGAATACGCGAATTGGGTTTTTTCGCTAAGCTTTACTCACCAGAAGAGATCTCTGAAATTGGTCGGCCTGGAGCAATCATTCTTTCAGGTGGCCCCAAGAGCACCAGCGAGTCGGATGCTCCAGATATCGATTTTGAGAAATTGAAGTCCTTTGAAGTGCCCGTTCTTGGGGTTTGCTACGGGATGCAGCTTCTTAATATCAAATTTGGAGGTTCAGTAAAAAAGAGTAATAGGCGGGAATATGGTGCGGCTGCGCTGACTCCAAGGTGCCATGAAGACCTTTACGACGGAGTTTCTGCTGGCTCTCAAGTTTGGATGAGTCACTCGGATACTGTTCAGGATCTGCATGAGGAAGCTGAAGTGATTGCCACAAACCAACATGATACTCCGGTGAGTTTACGCTGGCCCGGTGGATTTTTTGGAATTCAATTTCACCCCGAGGTAACGCACTCACACGATGGGTTGAGAATTCTTAAGAACTTCCTCAAGCAAGCCAAGAAACTACAGCCTTTTCATATCGAGGATTTCAAGCGCGAGATGATCGAGGGCATCCGTGAACTTGTTGGCGATAAACAAGTCGTTTGTGGTGTGAGCGGGGGAGTCGATAGTACGGTTTTGGCCGTGCTTCTAAAAGAGGCCGGGGTAAAAGTCCGTGCGATTTTTGTGGATAACGGGCTCCTCCGAAAAGACGAGTCAACTGTAGTGCAAAACAATTTTCATCGCATGGGTGTTGAGATTGAAACGGTGGATGCTTCCGACGAATTTCTAAATGCCTTGGCTGGAAAAGAAGACCCGGAAGAGAAGCGGCGAATCATTGGGAATCTTTTCATCAAGGTTTTTTGGGATTCCGTTGGGAATGCCGAGATGTTGGCTCAAGGGACTCTTTACCCCGACGTTATTGAGAGTGCTTCAAATGCGAAGTCGAAAGCTTCGGTGATAAAGACACACCACAACCGAGTTCCCAAAATCCTTGAACTTCAGGAACAGGGGAAGGTGCTAGAGCCACTGGCTGAACTCTTTAAGGATGAAGTTCGTGAGTTGGGAGCGGCGTTGGGAATTGCCTCTGATATCCTTGGGCGTCATCCATTTCCGGGGCCAGGATTAGCTGTCCGTTGTCCAGGTGCGATTGATCGTGAGCGGCTCAATATTATCCGTGAATGCGACGCCATCTTTATCGGCAAGCTTAAGCAGCATGGATGGTATGATCGGGTTTGGCAGGCTTATGCGGGATTAATTCCGGTCAAGACGGTAGGCGTAAAAGGAGATGAAAGAAGTTACGAGTGGGCTACCAATTTGCGAGCTGTAATTTCCGAAGACGCCATGACTGCTGAATGGGTCGATTTGCCGGCCCAACTTCTCCGTGAGACCAGTCAGGACATCTTGAACGAGGTCAGCGGCATTAACCGTGTTCTTTACGATATCTCGACCAAGCCGCCCGCGAGTATCGAGTGGGAGTAGCGCCTCTCTTACTTTTGATAATCTTTTAATAGCTCCAACGCCTTTGGAGTTCCGATGATCTTGAGTGTTGAAATGACCTTCGCAAGGGCCTCCTTTTTATCAGAGGCAGATTTTGCAAACGTGCCCTCAACGATAATATAATGTCGGATCGCAGCCTCGGGTTTTCCTTCGGTAAGGTCGATATCTCCGGCGAACATGCGAAGTCGGATATCAAGTGCTCCGGCCGGGCGAAGGTCCAGGGCATCAGAAGCGGCCTGGCGAGCTTCATCAAATTGTTTGAGGCCATTGTGTGCCTGAGATTTGAAGTAGAGAGCTTCGGCTTTGCGATAGGCATTCTTTTCAAGTTCTAGGATGGCTTTGGCCCCGCGCAAGGCTTCCGCGTATTTATTGAGATCGAGCGATGCCTTGGTGTAAAGTTTCCAAACTAAATGTTTGATGGGTGTAGATTTGTCCGCAAGTCCTTCGTGGAGAAAAGGCCAACCGCGTTCCTCTTCACCGTTTTTTATGAGAGTGGCTCCTAACCATTGTAGAATGGCGGCCGGGAGTTTGGTGCCGGGCGAATCTTGGCGTGCGAGGTTAATTTCATCTTCAAGGAGGTCGAGATTCTCAGCTTTGAAGGCATTTCTGACCAAGATAGGGCTAACTTTTGAAGCAAACGTTTTGGAGTCGAGAGCTCTAGCTTTGCGAAGAAAAGGTTCTGCTTTGACTCTGTTCTTAAGGCGAAGTTGATTCCATCCGAGCCAAAAGTTTGCGGAAGCCTGGGTTTTTTGGTCGGATCCGGTAAGCTGAAGGATTTGTTCCTGTATGACGACAAATTCCTCCCATTTTTCTTGTTCCTGATAGATCGATGCTAAGCGAAGCATAAGGCTTTTCTTGATCTTCTGATCCGTGGTGTTTTGAAGGATTGTTTTGTAGTCTCCAACAGCTTCGCCTTCTCGACCGGCTTCATTTAGAAGTTCGGCTCGGTCCAAGCGAAGCTGGGTGCTCTGTTTTGCCTTTGGAAATTCGGCAATAAATGCGGCGATGGCAGCGAGTGCCCCTTTTTCGTTTTTCAAGAAGAGCTGTGATTTAGCCACGTGATAGCGAACTCCAAGGGCGTTAGAATCATCAACCAGAGAGAGGTCAAGCAAACGATACTGTGAAATTGCCTTTTCATAATCTTTTGCTGCGTAGTAGCCCTCGCCGAGAAGTAGGCGAATGGAATGAACTTTTGGGTCCTCTGCTCTTTTAGTAGCATAGTCTCTCAGAAAACTTTCAGCGTTTTTGAGGAAGTTATTGGCGGATTTCTTATGGTCGCGAATAAGGAGGTGATAGGTGGCTTCAAAGCTTGAAGTGGATCCGGGAGAGAGTGTAGCGATCTGCTCGTAAAGTTTTCTTACTTCTTCTTCCTTGCCAAGAGCGTCGTAAGATTTCGCGACCATAATCAGGCGCTGAAGCTCGGATTGTTTTTCGAGTTCGAAGTTTCCAATACGAAAGACATCGATGACATCCTGCCATTGCCTGTCCTTGTAGTGTAAGCTCATAAGGACAAGTTGAGTCTTGCCTTTAACGCCCTTTGATTGTTCTTCTGAAAGAGAATTCCGAAACCATATTTTGGTGAGTTTTTTATCCCCCAGTGTCTGAGCCGTAAGAGCCGCTTGGAAGGAGGCTTCGGCGCGAATTTTGGGGTCCTTTGATTTCGAGAGAATAACAAATAGCTCGTGGGCTTGTTTTGCGCTTTGTGAATCGCGATATAGCCTGGCCAAGGCGAGGCGGGCTGTCTCAGAATAGGGACTGTTCTCGTCTGCTATGACTGCTTTTAAAGAAAGAAGCATTCCAGCCTTGTCTTCGAGCTTATAAAAACAGAGAAAACGCCGATAAAGTGATTGGTGTTTAATCTCTTTGTTTTCCGTTGTGTCAGAGACGATTTGAAACCATTTAGCTGCGTCTCGCCATTTCTCGGCTTTGTAATCGTCGGAGGCAAGGAAGAGGGCAGAGGCTTCCACAAATTTTCCTGCCTTCCAGTTTGTAGCGGCGGATTGAAAGCAGGCGCGGCTCGCTTTTTTTTCCCCAATTTCACGATAGGACATTCCAAGGAAATACCACGCTTCGATTGCTTTTTTATCGCGGGGGAAAGTCCTAAGAAATTGGTCGAACTTCTTAGCTGCGATCCGATAGTCCCGTTCAACCTTTTGGGGATCTTTTCCCTTTTTAGCGTCGTTGTAGTTCAGCGTCGCGAGGTCAAAAAGATCGCGGGCTGGATTGACGCGAAGGGCATCCTCCTTTTGATCCGGGGCCTGTCCCAGAGAAGGAAGTGATAGCCCGATTATAATAGCGAGTAAGGCTAGGATCTTCATCGAAAAAACTAAGGGTTCTTTGGTGAACGAGTCGCAAAATCGATATTCCAGATACCTGCTTTTTGGATTTCGTCAACAAGTTGGAGAAGTTGCTGATTCCGGCCATCCCGGTCGGCCCGGATTCGCACTGGTTGTTGATCGGCGCCGTCTTCGTTGGCGAGTTCGGCGGCTTTTACAATCCGTTTAAGTTTTCGCCTGAGTTGGTCTTTGGTATAAACCTCTCCGCTAATGGTAATCTCTCCATTAGCGGAGAGGTTTATTACAATCTTATTTGCAACACGGGCTTTTTGAGAGCCTTCACTGGTGGTGGGAACAGCGACCTTAAGATCTTTCTCTTGTTCAGTGATCTGGTAGGTGACAAGGAAGAAAATCAGAAGGAGAAAGACGATATCAATCATGGGCGCCAGCTGGAAGCTGGCGGGTGGAGGATTGTTATCGCGAATTCGCATGACGTTAGAGCGTTCTTTGATTCCTAAAGGTCACGCATTGGGAAATCGTCGCGGAGAGGTTGACTCGTTGAGCCAGTTTGGCTTTGCTGAATTTGGGAGCCGACCAAGGCGAGGATGTGGGTACCCGCCGCTTCTAGTTCAGCAGTGTGGTTTTGAACTCGGCCGCGGAAGTAGGAATAAAATGTCATAGCAATGATACTAATGACGAGCCCGCCAGCGGTGGTTATGAGGGCCTCCCAGACTCCTTGAGCAAGTTCCAGTTGCTTGGCTCCCTCGATATTGCCGTTAGCGATTTCCATGAAGGATTTAATCATTCCGATTACAGTTCCAAGTAAGCCAACCATTGGGGCAATCCCCCCAATATCAGCTAAGTAGCTGATTCTTTGGGTTAGGATGCCGGCCTGACGATTTCCTTCGGCCTCTGCAACCTCGCGTATCTCAGGGTGGCTGGCATTTGGGTTTTTGGTTAAAAAGTCGAGTGTCTTTTGGGTGACTCGGGCGACTGCCTCTCTTCGGCCGTGACAGTAGCCGACGAGTCCCAGATAATCGCGCTTTCGGATCATGGCCTCCGAGGCATTCATGAAGCGATTTGAAACAACTGAGCTGCGACGAAGGGTCAGGAAATAAAGAAGAATGAGAATCGCTGTGAAGATCGAAAGAACGACGAGCGCTCCCATGACCCAGCCGCCCTTCTTAAGAATCTCAACCAAGGTGATATCTTTGGTCAATTCTGCAACCTCTTGGGCAGATGCGACAGATGGAATCAGCGCCAAAATAAGTGCGATGAGAAAAGTGGTCTTCATGAACTAATTAATCGAAGTCTAGCGGGAGATTATTCAGGTGCAAGTGCAGGAAAACCCACCGTAATCTACTGATTGTATTTATAAACGATATCAATTAGGTGTTTTGTGCCTAGAATTTAATGCAATGTCCGACCTTTCCCTACTTCGAGCAAGGCTCTCGCAGGTGCCCCATAAACCGGGTGTCTATCTGCATAAAGACCGATTGGGCTCTATCATTTATGTCGGAAAGGCGAGGGATCTCCGGAAACGACTAAGCAGCTACTTTATGCCATCGGGCAAGAAACGGGCGGACCGAAAGACCAGAGCGCTGATCGATTCGATCTGTGACTTTGAAATTCATGAAGTTCGAAACGAGCAAGAAGCTCTGCTGTTGGAGGGAAAGCTCATCAAACAGTATCGGCCCCGCTACAATGTAAGCTTTAGGGATGATAAACGCTTTCTTCTCGTAAAAGTGAATCTCGATGATCCGTGGCCAAAGTTTCAGACAACGCGGCTCAAGAAGGCTGATGGCGCACGATATTTCGGTCCTTTCGCACATTCAGGGGCCTTACGGGCGACAGTTGCATGGTTGAACAAGGAATTTGGACTTCGGAGTTGTCGGCCACGAAATCCGGGAGATAAAGACTATAAACACTGTAATGCCGATGTGATTCGAAATTGTATGGCTCCCTGTGTCGCGAAGGTGAATCGTGAAGAATATCTGGAACAATTGGAGCAGGCTTGCGAATTGTTAAGTGGGAAAGGAAAGGTTGAACGTCTCAAGAGCCTCAAGGTGGAAATGGAGCAATCAGCGGTAAAGTTAGATTTCGAGAGGGCCGCAAGGCTTCGTGATGTTATTGTAAATCTTGAGCGTGCGCTGAGTCCGACTAGGCAGTTTACCCGTGGAAGGGGAGTGCCCACGACAGTTAAACCAATTGAGGATTTAGCTGAGTTGGGTGATTGGCTCTCACTCAGCGGACCACCGGCGATAATGGAGTGTTTCGATATTTCCAATATCTCGTCGACTCATATTGTGGCCTCAATGGTGAGATTTAAGAATGGATTACCGGACAATCAGAACTACCGGCAATACAGGATTAGAACGGTGGATGGGCAGGATGATTTTGCAAGTATGGCCGAAGTAGTCCGGCGCAGATATGGTCGCATTTTACAGGAAAATATGGACGCTAACCCTGAAGTTGCGGAAAGCACGCAGGAAAGTCATGTCGAGACTCTTCGGCGACTTGCAGTCGAAGGGAAGAGTCCGGTCACGCTACCTGATTTGGTGATTGTGGATGGAGGAAAAGGGCAACTCAGTGTTTCAGTGGCAGAGTTACAGCGACTCGGGTTGGGTGGCCTGCCGATTTGTGGTTTGGCAAAGCAGCGAGAAGAGATTTTTTTCCCGGGTGAGGCTGAGCCCGTAGTGATTCCCCATGATCGGGGAGCTCTTAAGTTAATGCAGCGTATTCGTGACGAAGCACACCGATTTGCAAACCGCTATAACGAGTTGTTACTACGAAAACGAGTAAAGGAAAGTTTGCTGGATGATTGCCCTGGTGTCTCCCCGGCAAAGAAGAAATCGCTCTTAAAACGGTTTGGGTCGGTGGCACGAATTAAGGAAACGACAGTAGATCAGATCGCTGAGCTTAAGGGTTTTTCAGCAAAATCAGCTAATGAGATTTTGGACTTTCTCAAAGGAAGAGCCTAGTTTGGAACTTTTCTCTAAATGTTAGAGGATAGCTATTTTTTGAGGCAATATAGAAACTCTTGGCGTTTTCCGCGGTCAACTTTACCTACCCGCAGGAAAAGTTGTTTGTCTAGAGCTACCGGGCTAGCGTAGGTGTCATCTCCAAGCTTATTCTCTGCGATTTTTTGAAAGCGATCTCCGGATGCCTTGAAGATCACGGTGGTTCCATTTTTAAGGGTGGCGTAAATGTGGTCACCAACCGCGAGCGGTGAAGCCATCACGCCCCGTCGACCAATTTTTTCGGACCACTTCTTTTCCCCAGTTTTAGCATCCCAGCAATAAGCTCTGCCATCGTCGGCGATGGCGTAGATCAAGTTCTTGTGAGAGAGGAGAGATTGCTCATAACAGACGACTTTATTTTGCCAGACCTTAATGCCGGTTCCATCGGCTTTCACTCCGGCGGTTTCTTTCTCAGGAAAGCCACCGCTGGCAAAGATCATATCGTCTGTCCAAACAATAGTCCCACACATTGATTTAGCTCCGGCTTCAACATCCCAGTTTAGCTTTCCAGTGTTGGGTTCGTAGCTCGAGAATTTGTTAACTCCGGAAATGAAGAGCTGTTCTTCTCCCCCGACAGTTGCTACCACAGGAGTAGCCCAGTAGTCATGACCGGATCTCTGAGTTTTCCAAACCTCTTCACCATTGGAAGATTTCAAAGCAGCTAGACATCCTCCTTTTTTAGTTCCAATTACCACGATTAGATTCTCCTTATAGAGGACCGGCGTGGATCCAAATCCAAATGGGTATGACGGGATGTAATTCCCCACAGTCTTGGACCAAATGATTTTTGCTTCCGGGGAAACAGCTGTGACCTTTATTTTTTTATCGTTTTCGAAAGTGACGAGAATATTTTGTCCGTCCCACTGGGCAGATGCTGAAGCAGGAGAGTTTTCTGAATGGAGTTGAGTTGGGAAGCCCCCTTCGTGGACGACCTTGGACCAGATAACTTTTCCAGTTTTTCGATCAAGGCATAGAAGTGATTGAGTTAATTTATTTTGGTCAGCGGAAGTCAGATAAATTTTTCCTTTTACAAAAATAGGGGTGGAATGACCGCGGCCAGGAATGGCGGTTTTCCAGCCTACGTTTTTGTCTTTTGACCACTCGACAGGCGGCTTGGATTCGCTCGGAGCGTGGTTGTTGAGGTCTGCGCCGCGCCATTGGGGCCAATCAGCGGCTTGGAGTGGGAAGAGAAAGGAAAGCAGAATAAGTTGCTTCATCCATTTGAGTATGGCGGTTTTTATCTCTCAGGCAACGGGAGAATAAGGTATTCAGAATATCGAAAATTGTTAAGAGTTCTGACATGCTCGCTCGCTTTGTGAATTTTTTCTGGTTGTGGACCTTTTTAGGGACTGGATGGGCGTGGATTGTTCCGGAGCATTTCACGTGGTTTCTTGGGGAGATTCCTGGAACGGACCTTAAGTGGGTGCCGTTAGGGTTGGGGATTATTATGCTTGGAATGGGGATGACTCTGACTTTTGCAGATTTTCGTGAGGTTCTGACAATGCCGAAGTGGGTTGTCCTTGGGGTGGTCGCCCAGTTTTTTATTATGCCGCTGATTGGGTGGGGAGTCGCCACGATCTTTTCCCTGCCGGCCGAGTTCAAACTTGGTATTATCTTGGTGAGTTGTTGTCCGGGAGGGACGGCGTCAAATGTGGTGACCTATCTTGCGCGCGGTAACCTTGCGCTGAGCGTTATGATGACAATGTGCTCGACTCTTTTGGCGATAGGATTGACTCCGTTGCTGACGAAGACCTACGCCTCAGCTATCCTAGAAGTTGAGGCATGGAAGATGGTTGTCTCGATGGTAATGATTGTCCTTCTGCCCATTATCGCAGGTTTGGTTTTGAATTCGATCGCAGGTAAGAGGCTGGAGGTGATCAAGAAGGGCTCACCTCTGGTTTCGGTCTTTGTGATTGTATTGATTGTTGCTGCGGTGGTTGGTGCGACAAAATCTGATATTCAAACGCATTGGCAGTCCTTACTGCCTGCGGTGTTTATAGTGCACGCTTTTGGATTCGCCTTGGGATATCTTTGGGGAAGGGTTTTTGGTTTGAAGGAAAAGGAATGCCGGACATTTTCTATTGAGGTTGGAATGCAAAATTCCGGTCTCGGCTCACAATTGGCAAAAACGCATTTCACGCTGATGGCAGCAGCACCATGTGCAATTTCGGCTTTTTACCACTGCATGATCGGGAGTTTTCTTGCGAGCCTGTGGCGGCGACGTGGGGGCGATGAGCAGCCATCACAAGATCGTTAGTTCGAAATCAAATGTGTCGTTTATAAAATCCTATTGACCTTCCTAGTTCCTTGGAGCTTGGGGAAGGGTTACTTTGTCTCAAAGTTAGGATCGAGACGATGGGTGTGGTCAGGGAAATTGAGTCTGATGCTTTCGGTGGATGGCGTGTCTTTCGGGTGAGTAGGAAAAGTTGTTTTTTTCTTGGAAAGGCTGTCGTCGGTGAAGGCATGAAGAAAATCGAGAAGGTGGGTGATTGCTTCGTCGGTTAGACCGAGGTTGCCTAAGTCGTCGTGGTTGACGGTTTCCGGGTAGTCGGTAACGCCCCAACGTTCGGGTTCGAGGTCGCGCTTGTTGTAGAATTCGAGAACCTCGCGGAGAGTTTTAATTGAGCCGTTGTGGAGATAAGGTGCAGTGAGTTCAATATTGCGGAGGCTTGGGGCGCGAAATTTACCGAGATCCTCTGAGTTGCCGGTTACAGCGAAGAGGCCGGGGTCTTTCTTGCCGGAGGCGGGTGCGCCGAGATTGTCGTATCCGAAGTCGGAGAGGAGTGGTTTGTCCCAGTTTTGAGGTTCTAGGAGGTGGCAGTCAGCACAGCCGCCCGAAGTTTTGTAAATAATCAGTCCTCGTTTTTGAGATAGGGATAGAGCGTCCTGGTCTCCTGCTTGGTATCGGTCGAAGGGAGAGTCGAAGGGGCGAAATGATGGGGATTTTAGAAACTCAACAAGAGATCGAAAGACGAGATAGCTGAGTTGGTCATTATCTTTGAGGGCCCTCTTTGGGAATTTTCCCCTGTAGGCTGATTTACGTATTCTTTGGGCAAGTGCAGCCTTGTTTTTGAGATTCATTTCATGAGGTTGAAAGAAAGGTTGTCCCACTTGTTCGAAAAGATCCCTGGCTCGTCCGTCGTGAAAAAGACCGCCTTCCCACGCGAATATTTCGGTCCCATCCGGGAGTAGAATGTCTTCGTATGCGAAGGGGGGGATGAGCGCTGCATACATAAGAGACGGAGCGTTGCGATTACCTGAGAAGGATGGCACTGCTCCGGGAGAAATGCGTCTGGGGTCGGCAAATGCGTGGTTGGGTTTGTGGCAAGTCATGCATGACTGGCCCGGAGGATTTGAAAGGTTTTTATCGGTGAACACAGAACGCCCGATCTCAGCGAGATCGGGCGTGGCTTGAGTTGTAGCGACTCCGCAGAGTAATGAAACGAGGAGCCGGAGCATTAAAGGATCAAAAGTCAGAGGTAATATGGCTCTGCTACTTCTTTTTGGTGCCGAAATGTTTCTCGAAATCGTGCATCAGGTCGTGAAGCTTGGCCACGTTCGCTGCGTCGGTAGATTGTTTACACTTCATGGCGGTAACGATGATCTGATGGCAGAGTTGGAGTTTGGCCATGTATTTTGCTTTGTCAGAGTCGGCTTCCGCGAGTTTGAGACGTTGGGCGAGGAAGTAATTTAGGGTTTTGTCTTGGATCGCTTGAGCGTGTGACTCCTTGTTAGTGATCCACCGGGTCAATTGGTGGGCGTTTTTTGAAGGGTTTTTTGAAAGTTCGATGATCTGTTTGGAAGCTTTTTCGATGGTCTCGAAGTCTGTGTGCATAGACTCGATAACGTTGTCATCATTATAGATACCACAGGGGATCTGGCAGTGAGCTGAGATCGTTGCAGGAGCGAGGAAAGAAAAGGCACAGAGAGCGAGGATTGATTTTTTCATATCAGGGGAAGGTTAACTGATCGTGCTAAAGGCGCAAGAAACGAAAAAGCAAGCAAACGACGGAAAGGAGATTAGGGGCCAGTTTCCTGTTTGGCGAAAATAGAGCTGCCGGTCCTGCGGCGTGCTCAATTTAAAGTAGATACTGTTATCGGATTTATCCTGCTGCCCTTTGCTTGAGATTTTTGGTAAAAGGAGAATATCAAGGAAGACATTGGTGGATTTTATGAAGAAATATTGCCGAGGCTGAAGCAACATTGAGTGAGTCTGTCCCGCGTGACATCGGGATATGAATGAGTCGGTCACAATGGGCCTCAATGGTTTTGTTGAGGCCGAAGTCTTCGGGACCTAGAAGCAGCGCAATTTGATCAGAAATTGGTTGAAAGTCTTCGATAGGAACAGAATTCTTAGAGAGGCTAGCTCCCAATATAGTGTGGGTTTTTCTTATCTCAGTCAGATCTGAGATGAGGTCCGGAGCTCGTCGGACGGGAAGGTCGAAAAGATTACCGGCGGAAGCTCGGATGGCTTTAGAATTAAATGGAGAGGCTCCCTTCCCAAGGAGGATTCCGGCTCCACCCAGTGCGTTAGCGTTACGAATGATTGTGCCTAAGTTTCCGGGATCGGCAATTTCGGGGAGAACAACGAGGGTGCCTTTCGTCACCTCAGAAAGAGGTGGATTCCTAGGTTTACGAGCAATCGCGAGATGGCCGCGGTGGAAATGAAAGCCGAGAAGGGATGATGCTTCGTCACGTGAGAGATCTTTTCCGATACGAATGATTTTATCTATTGAGTATGAAGAATTTTGAAGGCGCTCGACAGCAATCTGCCCTTCGACGATGAAGTGAGTTTCGGTCTCCCTTTTCTTAACGAGGTTACGCCAATCAATCATATTATTTGGGCTGGGGTATGGTCGCAGAGTGATAACGAAAAAGGAGGAGGTTACGGGCAGACTTTGACATCGCAGAATTGAGAAACTTCTCGCCATGTAAATTCCTCGCGGAGCATGTCCGCAAGGAATGAGTCTTTAGGAGAAAGGCGATTTGCGTTAGCAAGCTTGGCTGGCTTCGTGAGGCGAGAAAATAGGACATGCTTAATCTGCGATTTTGCGACAGATTTACTGCCATATCCCTCGGGATAATTTGCTGACCAATAGTGGATCTGATCTCCTTGTGAGCCGAGGTAAATAACGGAATGGCCCCGTTCTTTTTTGCCGATCGCATTAGTCCACCACATTTTCATGAAGTCACCGGGGTGGGCGTGCTCATATGAGGTAAAGTTGATTCCACAGTCAAGGTCGGCAAAAAGTTTTGCCGTGCCGGGGCCGTTGGCATTCCAGCGACCGAAGATTTCTTCACCATCTTGGACCCCTAAATTAGCGAAGCGGACATATTTTTTTTCTGGTAGGAAGATCGAACTACGGAGGCGAAGTTGCTCAATCGTGCGGAGAAAGACTAGATAAGTGGCGCCAGAGCAGAAGGTAGAGTTAATCGCTTTGAGATCTTGCTTGATGACTCCATTTTCTAGGGAGACGCTGGAGGAAAGCCTGTCGACTGCGGTTTGGGAGGCGTCATAGCCACTGCCTTTTGGCATTGATCTTACCGAGTCAAGGACGATTGAATTGAGTGAGATTTCTGTTGCTTGTGTTCTAAGCTGGGAACAGGAGGGCAGTAAGGCTGCTAGGACAATGAATATTAATTTCACGTTAGTAACCTAGCCATGGTCCAAGCCACTTTTCAACCTCTTCGATGCTTAGTTCTTTTCGCGCTGAGTAGTCTTTAATCTGATCCTCTTGTAAGTTATCGATCATGAAGTAGTGCGAGTCAGGATGGGAAAAGTAGAGCCCGCAAACCGCCGAGCCAGGATGCATCGCGCATGATTCAGTAAGTTCTACAGCGGTTTTTTCTTTGGCTTGAAGAAGGTTAAAAAGGATGCGCTTTTCGGTGTGGTCGGGTTGGCTTGGGTAGCCTGGAGCAGGACGAATCCCCTGATATTTTTCGTGGATGAGTTCTGATTGACTAAATTGTCCCGGACGTTCGATCCCCCAAGCGATTCGAGCCCGGTGGTGTAAGAGTTCAGCGAAGGCTTCAGCAAAGCGGTCGGCAAGAGCTTGAACCATGAGCGCTTCGTCTATGTCGTTCTGTTCACGAAGTTCGGCCGCCCATTCATCCGCTCCATGAATGCCAACGACAAAGCCCCCGAGGTGATCACATTCTGGAGAAACGTAGTCACTGAGAGCGTAGTTGGGTTTGCCGGATTTTTTATTTTGCTGGCGAAGGGTATGCAAAGTGACCTTTTGATCTGGAAGATAGATGTCATCTCCATCTGCTTTGGCGGAAAAAAACCCGTAGACCCCGGATGCTATGAAACGCTTTTCGATGATGATTTTCTCGAGAAGTTCTTTTGCTTCAGAGTAAAGTTCCTTAGCGACTTTTCCGCCTTCTTTATTTCGGGTTTTGAGAGTCTCAGTTTCAGGGTTCCAAACACCACGCAGCTCCCAGGTGTGGAAGAAGGGGGTCCAGTCGATGTAGTTTGCGAGCTCGCGCAGCGATTGGGATTTAATAGTGCGGGTCCCGGTGAATTCCGGAATAGGCGGGTTGTAGTGTTCCCAGTCGATAGTGACCTTGTTGGCACGGGCTTGCTCGATGGAGAGAGCGACCTTCTTTTTGCCTCCGTTAAATTTCTCTCGAGCTCTATGGTGATTTTCTTCATTAGTATCGATGAATTTTTGGCGATCTTCGGACAAAAGGGCGGTGGTGACGGGAACAGACCGGGAAGCGTCGAGAACGTGAACAAGTGGACCTGTATAATGTCCCGCAATTTTGATGGCGGTATGAGCGGCACTTGTCGTGGCTCCGCCGATAAGGATTGGAATATTTCTCTTTCCGAAACCTCGTTTTTCGGCCTCCTTGGCGACGGTGATCATTTCATCGAGCGAAGGGGTAATGAGCCCAGAGAGGCCGATGATATCGGCGTTGTGTTCCTCGACGGCATCTAGGATCTTATCACAGGAGACCATTACGCCCATGTCGACAACATCGAAGCCGTTACAGATGAGGACTACGCCAACGATATTTTTCCCAATGTCGTGAACGTCACCTTTAACGGTAGCCATAATGACTTTTCCATTCGAGAAGGATTTGGTTGCAATGGCGCGTGCTTCAGATTCAGAGAGAGCGGAGTTTTCCGAACGAAGGAAGGACGTTTGCGTTACAATTTTTTCCTCCCGCTCCGCTTCCATAAGTGGCTCAAGCCATGCCACTGATTTCTTCATAACTCGGGCAGATTTGACGACCTGAGGAAGGAACATTTTGCCAGCTCCAAAAAGGTCGCCGACAATCCCCATACCATCCATCAGAGGTCCTTCGATGACGCTGAGGGGTTTCTTATACTTGGCAAGGGCCTCTTCAGTGTCATCGTCAATGAATTTATCAATTCCCCTTAGGAGAGAGTGTTCGAGCCGTTTTTCGACTGGTTGTTCGCGCCAGCTAAGATCCTCAACGAGTTTCTTAGCTCCCTGGCCTTTAAATTCTTCAGCGAGATCGAGAAGGCGTTCGGTTGCCCCATCGTCCTTGTTTAGGAGGACGTCCTCAACTGCGGTGAGAAGGTGCTTTGGGATCTTGTCGTAAACCTCAAGCATGCCCGCATTAACAATGCCCATGTCCATTCCAGCTTGGGTGGCGTGGTAAAGAAAAGCCGAATGCATGGCTTCACGAACGGCGTTGTTACCTCGGAATGAGAAAGAGATATTCGAGACACCTCCAGAGACTTTTGCGAAGGGTAGATTATCTTTTATCCAGCGGGTGGCATTGAAGAAATCGAGGGCGTAGTTATTGTGTTCTTCGATGCCTGTGGCAACAGTGAGAATATTGGGGTCGAAGATGATGTCTTGGGGTGGGAAGCCAACTTCGTTAACAAGGATGTCGTAGGCGCGTTTGCAGATGCGACATTTGTCTTCGTAGGTAGCCGCCTGACCTTGTTCGTCGAAGGCCATGACGACAACAGCTGCACCGTAGTTGAGAATGTGTCTCGCGTTGGTTATGAAGGCCGCTTCGCCCTCCTTGAGTGAGATGGAATTGACGATGCCCTTTCCTTGCAGGTGCTTGAGGCCTTCCTCGATGATCTCCCATTTCGAGGAATCAACCATGATAGGCACGGCTTGAATATCGGGTTCGGCCTGAATGAGGTCGAGGAATTTAGCCATCATAAATTTCCCGTCGATAAGTCCATCGTCAAAGCAAATGTCGATTACATTTGCTCCATTTTCAACTTGCTGCCGAGCGACTTCTAGAGCTTCTTCGAGCTTATCTTCTTTGATCAATTTTCGGAAGCGAGGAGAACCGGCAACGTTGGTCCGTTCTCCGATCATTAGAAAATTTTTGTCAGGAGTATGATTGTAAGCTTCGGTGCCGGAAAGCCGGAGGAAACGTGGGACTGGGAACATTTGAAGATTAAGCAGTAAGATTTTTAATTATGCATCAGGCAGGGAATCTACGCAGTAGCAAGAGAGGGTACGACACGTGGGGCTTTCCCTTGGACTGATTTGGCAATAGCGGCGATGTGTTCGGGAGTGTTACCGCAACAACCGCCGGCCAGATTGAGGAGTCCGGCATCGGCAAAGGCGGCGATGTAGTCGTGCATGTCCTTTGGTTCAAGGTCGAACCCTGTCGGAGCAAGCGGGTTTGGAAGTCCAGCGTTGGGGTAGCAAGAGATATGAGTTGTGGCTGCTTTTCCGAGGTCGCGAAGAAAGGGCTCCATGAGGTCAGGGCCAAGCGAGCAGTTTAGGCCAACAGCGAGGGGATCAATATGAGCAAAGGTGTTCCAGAGTGCCTCGACTTTTTGGGCGGAGATCATGGTTTCGCCACCACGGCCAACGGCGGCGGAAATAATGACAGGGGCTTTGGTTTTCGATTCCTTGATAGCGACCAGAGCAGCTTTCGCGTTAAGAGAATCAAAGATGGTTTCAACCATTAGAATGTCGCAGTCTTCTTCTAGGAGAGCATCGATTTGGTGACGGTAGGTTTGTTTGACCTGATCAAAGGTTACGGGGCGGAATGAAGTGTCATTCGGATCGACGACGTTGGTAAGGGAGACAGTCAGGGGGCCTATGGCTCCTGCGACATAGCGTTTACGCCCATCTTCTTGGGAAACTCGGTCGGCTTGCTCTTTGGCAAGTTGGACCGATTTGATGTTAAGTTCGTGGACAAGATCCTGAAGCTTAGGGTTGTTGAGAACTTTTTTCTCAAAGAATTCAGGATCCTTAGTTCCACCGGTTTTTCTTGGATCTTCGACAAAAAACTCGGATTGGGCCAGAACAGTTCCAGAGAAAGTATTTGTTTCACAGATGTCAGAACCAGCTTCGTAAAAACGTTTGTGGATGTCACCGATCACCTTGGGTTGGGTAATGGAGAGAATATCACCGTTATTTAAGAGGTCTTCGTGATTGTTCTTAAAACGCTCGCCACGGGCATCTGATTCGCTGAGTTCATAACCACGGATAGTCGTTCCCATGGCGCCGTCGAGGACAAGGATGCGCTCGCAGAGGGCTGATTTGAGTTCTTCGCTTAAGTTAGTGGTCATTGAGTTGTCTGGTCCGGACTTTCGGAAGGATGAAATGATTTTCAAGTTCAAATCTACATATCGCGATATGTAGATAAGATCAACCAGGTATATTCTATCTTCGATAAATGGGTCGTTAAATCACCTTTTTTTCCATTGCTAAGCAAGTTTTGAGGCCACATAGTCCGCCGGCGGCTCATTTCGCCCTGAAAACCCAACTATTTTAAGTTATCGCTAGACCAAGAAATTTCCGAAGAGGCGCCGGCGGTGGCCGGCGGCGCGGGCGTCGTAATGTCGACAAGAGTAATCGTGATTCGGGGGAAGGCAGCGAGCAGAAGTCTGTCGAAATTGAAGGGACAATTTCAGCTGTTTTAGCTGGGACAATGTTCAAGGTTGCTCTTCCGAGTGGTCACGAAGTTCTCGCGCACATCTCTGGAAAGATGAGAAAGCGGTTTATTCGCCTCGTTGTTGGCGACCGTGTCAAAATGGAGATGTCTCCGTATGATACTACCAAGGCACGAATTGTATTTCGTCTGGGCTGATTTTTTAAATGCCAATCTTGTCTGACGGAGTGTGCTGGTCTTCGTCCTTGCCGAGGCTGCCCAGGATGTCTAAAACATTTTTTCTGCCATTTATGTGGCTGTCTGTTTAACCAGGATCATTATTTTGGGATTTGTCGATCAAATTAGACGCTGGAGATTGGTCCAGAAGGGGCTTTCTTCAGGTAAGAAGCGGCGTACTAGCACCGATCGCGGAGCGTTAAGTGCGATGGACAGAAGCTTGGCTGTCCGTGGCTTACTTTATTTGGGATTTGGTCTAGGGATGTTAGGCCTGTTCTTGGACGTTCAGGATATTGATTCTCGGTGGGGCGAGGCGGTTGTGATTTTGATTTGTGGCCTTGCGATTTTTCACCTCAATCATCAGCAGTCGGCCCGAAGAAATGGCCGCGTGCTGCTAGTCTTTGGTGGTATCTTGATCCATTTGTGGGTGGTCAAATTGGCCTGCGGAGTGGCTTTGCGGTCTGACTTAGGGGAGCATTACGACTTTTTGGTGATGCCAATCGCGCTCGCCCCGATGGTTCACTCTGTTTTACTTGGTCAGCGTGCTGGGGTTTACTCATCGGTTTTTGTGAGCCTCTTTGGGGCATTGACGATTCCGAGTGATGATCGCTGGGCTTTTTTTGCGATAAGTCTTTTCTGCGGCCTGACATCGGTCTTCGCCACGAAGCGGGTGAGTAAACGGGGGCGTCTCCTACGTGCTGGTTTTTGGGTAGGTGTTATGGCGCTTCTAGTCGACTTGGTTTTCGCCAAGATTTCGGTGAGTAACCTTGGAATGTTGAGCGGCGAAAGTTGGACTATTTTTGGGAAAGCCTGTTTGATTGCTCTTTCGACTGGCCTTTTAACCGGTCTATTCGTCGGCGGGGTGCTTCCCCTCCTTGAAGGTGTTTTTGGTTTGACGACTGAGATCTCATGGTTGGAGCTTAGCGATTTGAATCATCCCCTGCTTCGAAAAATGCAGATCGAGGCACCGGGGACTTTTCATCATAGTTTAATTGTAGCTTCGCTAGCGGAAAGCGCAGCGGAGGCGATTGGGGCAAATGCCGTGATGAGTCGTGTTTGTGCTTATTTTCATGATATTGGAAAACTTAATAAGCCGGAGTATTTCATTGAGAATCAGGGTGGCTTGAATCCTCATGACGCCCTTACTCCGACTATGAGTGGGCTCATTATTGTGGCACACGTGAAAGATGGGGTTGATTTGGCTATCAAGAATAAACTGAACCCAAGAATTCTTGATGTGATTCAAGAGCACCATGGCGATTCATTGGTCTTTTATTTCTACCGCAAGGCTCAGGAGAAACTTCAAAAGCATCAAGTTGAAGAAGATCATGGGGCGACTGATTCCGATGATCTTCCCAAAGTGGACGAGAAGAGTTTTCGCTATCCGGGACCGATTCCTCAGACCCGCGAAAGTGGGATTATTTCGCTTGCAGATGCTATTGAAAGTGCATCGAGAACGATTGCAAAACCTTCTCCAAGTAGAATCCGGGCTTTGGTAGACGAGATTGTTTTTAAAAGGGTGCGTGACGGTCAGTTGGACGCGACTGGCCTGACTATGACCGAATTAACGATGATCCGGAAGATTTTCTCATCGACCCTTAGAAGTATGCTCCACGCGCGAATCGAGTATCCCAAAGAGCAGATTGAGGACGCTCCCTCCGATCTTTCCAGAAAGAGCGGGAAACTGGCTTCAGCGGAGGAGGTTGAAAAAGAGCGCCGCCGGCGGTAGGAGAGTAGACAATGGTCGAGATTTATCCGAAATGCTTGTCACGGAGTTTTTCAGGCAAGGTCCTGAATCGATTGGAAACTGGTTGGGCTGAAGTCTTTAAGATTCTTCATCAAATTGGGGAAGGAGTCATTTCTGAGATTGAGCTCATTGAGATAACGTTTCTTGATGACGATGAGATGGCTCGCCTCCATGGCGAGTTTTTAGGAGATTCCACAACGACGGATGTAATTACCTTTGATCATGGTGAACTCCTAATCGGGGTTGAGACAGCTGAAAGACAATCCCTTGAATTTGAGACGAATATCTATCGGGAGATCGCGCTTTATGGTATTCATGGTATGCTTCATCTTGCAGGTTTCGATGATATTATCTCAAAGGACGCTGAGTTGATGGAGAACCGTCAAAATGATCTTTTTAGGCAGTTATTTGCCGATCTTGTCTAAGGGTAGATTTTTTTTCCCGATTTGGTTCCGACTAGTTGACACTTTAGCTTCATTTCCGCATTCTAACCGAGGCATCGGGCGATTGGTGGTCTAACCTCCCTTTGCCAAACACACCTAAAACGCACACCGACTTTCACACCGTGTATTCCAACGAAGATTATTTGATTCAATTATTGACCGAAGGAGGGCACTTGACCTCCGAGCATGTGGCCGAGATCCGTGGAAAGCTTGGAGATGATGGCTTGGTCCAGCATTTTCTTGATCATGGAGATATTACTGAGACTTCTATAGCGGAAGTTTCAGCGTCAAACGTCGGAACGCATGTCATTGACCTTAGTAGTGGATTTATTGACCCAGCTTTCAAAGACTTCATTCCATTGGCTGATTGTCGTCGCTTTAATGCGGTGCCGTTTAGGGATGAAAATGGATACTTAGATGTTGCTCTAGCAGACGTGCTTGATTTTGAGGCTCAGGACGCAATTCCGCACATTGTAAATCGTGAGTGTCAATTTTACGCGGCACCGCCGAAGGCAATCCGGGCGGCTTGGGAGCAAATATTTGGTGATGAAGTTGGGCAGGCTGATGCCAACGAGCTTCAAGTGATGGGGGATATTGGGTCGGATGATTCAGATGCTCCTGTGATTAAATTAGTCTCAGGGATTTTGGTCGACGCATTCAAGATGCGTGCGAGTGATATTCATATCGAGCCTCTAGAAACTTCGCTACGAATTCGTAATCGTTTGGATGGCAAACTCATTGAGGCTGCAACACATCCCAAAAAACTTTTACCAGCAGTCATAGCTCGTCTTAAGGTGATGAGTGGATCCATGAGTATTGCAGAGAAGCGACTCCCGCAGGATGGTCGTATTCAGGTCAAAATGGGAGGGAAAGAGGTTGATCTCCGTGTTTCCTCAGTTCCTTCTAACCATGGCGAGAGTATCGTCATGCGTATTCTGGATAAATCAGCTCTGAGTCTTGGGCTTCCGCAGCTCGGATTTCTTTCGGATGACCAAGCAGTTTTTGCAGAATTACTGAGACTTCCTGATGGGATCATTCTTGTCACTGGTCCTACTGGATCAGGAAAAACGACGACCCTCTATGCGTGTTTGAACGAAATCAATAAGCCGGACAAAAAGATTATTACCGTTGAGGATCCTGTCGAGTATGAGCTTGCAGGAATCAATCAGGTGATGGTTCGCTCCGAGGTTGGAATGACCTTTGCGGCCGCTCTTCGTTCAATGCTAAGACAGGCTCCAAACATTATTATGGTGGGTGAGATTCGAGATGGTGAAACTGCAAATATTGCGATTAATGCTTCGCTGACTGGTCACTTAGTATTTTCTACTCTTCACACTAACGATGCGCCAAGTTCAGTTGCTCGACTTGCCGATATGGGTATCAAAAAGTTCCTGATCGCTTCAGCGGTCCGGGCAATTCTTGCTCAGCGATTGGTTCGTAAGCTTTGCGATAAGTGTAAAGTGCCAGCAACTCTCGACGAGAAGGAGCTACGCGCTCTTAATATTGATCCTGCCCAACTGGCAGACTCTAACATCATGGGTCCAGGTGGTTGCGAGCATTGTCGTGATACCGGATACCGTGGTCGGATCGGTATTTTCGAGATCTTTCTTGTCGATGACGAAGTTCGTCACTTGATCAACCAAGATTTGAGTAGTCCGCAGCTTCGTCGCCGCGCCCGGGAATTGGGTATGCGAACACTTCGAGAGGACGGAATTCGCAAGGTTCTGGTTGGCATGACCTCGGCGGCCGAAGTGATCGGCGTCACCATGTCCGATGCCGATTAAAGATTTTCACACCTAAATAAACTTATACCTTTTTCATCACGATGGATAACAATCAAGTCCTCGATCTCTTTGTAAGCCGCAGCATGATCGACGGTGCCCTTAAGGCTGACGTGCTTGCGGAAGTCGAAAATAGCGGGAAAGAAGCTGCTGAGATTCTTGCCGATTACCAAGTCATTAACTCGCGGGACGATATTTGGCCGATCATAGCTCAGGAGCTTGGAGCCGAGTTTAAAGATTTCAGTGAATTCGAGCCACCAGAGGCACTCCTATCGTTGGTTCCTGCCGGGATGGCCCGACTTCACGGAGCTTTGCCGGTGGCTTATGATGACGGTAATATCTCAGTAGCCCTAACGGACCCTCTTAATCCCCAGATTCTGGAGGACCTTCGCTTTGCTGTTGGCCATGAACTCACCTTAGTTGTGGGAGCCGATCATCTTGTTGAAGAAAAAATCAATGAGCTATACGGTGGCGAAGAGAAAGCAATGGATGACATTCTTGGTCAGCTTGATGGTGGTTTGACGTTTAAGGGTGGCGAAGCTGAAATGGAAGATGAGGCTAACTCCGCTCCCATCATCCGTTACGTGGACCTTGTCCTTTATCAGGCGATTAAGGAGAAAGCTTCCGATATTCACTTTGAGCCCTTTGAGAATGAATTTAAAATTCGCTACCGGGTGGATGGATCGCTTTACGAGATGTCTCCTCCGCCGGTTCATTTGGCTCTTCCTATCATTTCGCGTGTTAAGGTCATGGCGAATATGAACATTGCAGAGCGCCGTATCCCTCAGGATGGGCGGATCGTTAAGCAGGTTGGGGATCAGTCTGTCGATATGCGTGTTTCGTCACTTCCGACCCAGTATGGTGAAAGTGTGGTGCTTCGGGTCTTGGACCGAAACTCGGTGAACCTCAATCTGGATAATTTGGGGCTTCCGCCGCACATTCATGAATACATCCACGATACAATCCGGATGCCGAATGGCATTTTTATTGTGACAGGACCGACCGGAGCGGGAAAGACGACCACCCTTTACGCGGCTCTCCGCGAAATCAATAAGATAGATACCAAGATTCTGACGGCAGAAGATCCGGTAGAATACGATGTGGATGGGATTGTTCAGGTTCCAGTCAACGATGGTATTGGTATGACTTTTGAAAGGGTATTGCGTGCTTTCCTTCGTCAAGATCCTGATAAAATCTTGGTGGGTGAGATGCGGGATCTCGATACCGCTAAAATTGCGATTCAGGCCTCGCTGACTGGTCACCTCGTCCTTTCCACTCTTCACACTAACGATGCTGCTGGAGCGGTAACTCGACTCGTAGATATGGGGACTCAACCATTTTTGGTCGCAGCTTCACTAGAGGGAATTTTGGCTCAGCGCCTTTTGCGGACGATTTGTCCTGATTGTAAATCCCCCTACGAACCTAGCGAAGCTATCCTTACTCAACTTGGGGTAGCTCCACATGAGCTCGGGGATAAAAGCTTCTTCACCGGTAAGGGCTGTAAAACTTGTGGTGATTCAGGCTACAAAGGTCGTGCGGGTCTTTATGAGCTGTTGAATGTTACCGATCCCATTCGTGATCTCATTATCGACAGGGCACCGTCAGTGGTAGTGAATCAAAAGGCAGTTGAGCTTGGGATGACCACTCTCCGTGAAGACGGTCTTCGTTGTATTTACGAGGGTCGAACGACAATCGAGGAGGTTTTGAAGTATACCTAACCAACTCAAAAAGGGGAACTTCAGTGAATTCAATTAAGATTTCGTCATTTGGAGCTTCCCCAACCTTTCTCTAAATCTTTAGAACTAAGCACACACAAACTTTATGGCTAATTTTCAATACATTGCACTCGATTCCAAGGGGGAACAGAAGACCGGAATCAAGCAAGGCAATTCCGATGCGGAAGTGATTCAGGCCCTTCGAGGAGAAGGTCTTTATCCTACCCAAGTGGTTCCTGAAGGACAGGGGACGATCGCAGCAACTCCCGGAAAGAAGGGGAAGAAAAAGACCAAACGAAAGGCGAAAGGCGGGAAAGCTAGCAAGGTAGGTGGTAAGGTTAAGCCTAAGATCCTGATGATCTTTACCCGGCAATTAGCGACTCTGATTGACTCCGGACTACCTCTTCTTCGTGGACTTAACGTTCTTGGTAAGCAGGAGCCTAATCCAGTGCTTCAGGCGACGATCAACAACATTGCTGATTCTGTTCAAGGAGGTTCGACCTTCTCGGAAAGTTTAGGCCAGCATCCTAAGATGTTTAACAAACTTTACGTGAACATGGTGAAGGCTGGTGAGCTAGGTGGTGTCCTTGAAGTCGTTCTCACTCGTCTAGCCGAGTATCAGGAAAAGGCCCATAAGTTGAAGGGTAAGATTGTCTCAGCGATGGTCTATCCGCTCATCGTTATGTTTATCGCAGTCGCCATTATGAGCTTCCTGATGTTGTTCATTGTTCCCAAGTTCCGCGACATGTTCCGCGATATGGGTGATGGGGCTCAGCTTCCTTTGATTTCCCGTGTGGTCTTCGGATTTTCCGACTGGATGTTAGCCCGCCCCCTTGTTCTGCCTAATGCGGTGTGGATCTTTTTCATTGCAGCTGGAACCTGGACCGCCTTTGGCGCTTGGTCTCGAACTGTCAAAGGTCGAAGCATCGTAGATGGCTTTAAGTTAAAGATTCCCATCTTTGGTGACATTCAGCGAAAGAGTGCAATTGCGCGCTTTAGTCGGACGCTTGGGACCCTTGTGACTTCTGGTGTTCCAATTCTTCAGGCGCTTAATATTACGAGAGACACCGCCGGAAATGTCATTGTTGCTGAAGCGATCGATAAAGTTCATGACGCCGTAAAAGAGGGTGAGTCAATTGTGACGCCTATGACGGGATCAGGAATTTTCCCTAACCTTGTGGTCTCAATGGTTGATGTGGGGGAAGAAACGGGTCAATTGCCCGAAATGCTCCTGAAGATTGCAGATGTTTACGATGATGAGGTTGATGGCGCAGTGACTGCACTCACCTCAATTCTCGAGCCAATTATGATTGTTATCCTTGCCCTCGTTGTGGGTGCAATTGTGTTTGCCCTCTTCCTCCCGTTGATCAGCGTGATTCAGAAGATGCAGGGAGGTTAAGCTCAAGACGCAATTTAATTCCTACTAATTAACCAGCTATAACAATCTGATGAACTTCGTAAAAGAACCCAAAGTAGAGCGTTCCAACAAATCTGGATTCTCGCTCATTGAGCTCCTTGTGGTCGTTTCGATTATCGTCATTCTCGCCGGAATTACGATTGGCGTCATGAGTTCGGTCAACGCGAAACGAGACATCTCAACCACTTCAAAAAATATTGGGATGGTGAGAACGAAACTTGAAGCATTCTATAATGAGCAGGGCTATTACCCTGTGGGACAGGATGCCACAAGTGCATGCGTTTATAAGGCTCTTTCAGGTGATCCGACCGGACAGGGTGCAAATCCAACTGGAACGATTTACTGGCCAGAGCTTAATGATGATCGAAATCCGGCACTCGTGAGCACTTTTAATGGATTCCGGGTAATTCTTGACGGTTTTGGAGAATCACTTCGCTATCGGTCCGCATTGGATACTAATGGAAACCCGGTTCAAAATGTGAAAAATGATGGTGATTTCGACCTTTGGTCGATTGGTCCTGATGGTGAGCCCAGCGACATTAACGTGAGTGGGCTTCTGAATAACGAACAGACTCAAGATGATATCTGGCAGTAACTCCTGCTCGATCTGATTTCCATATCTAATTATAAATAGGCGGAGGATAACGATCTTCCGCCTTTTCTACTCAAAAAAAAGCATGTCCGAAGAGACTCAACCAGCCAAGAAGGTTGCACGTAAAACCGTGCGCAAGAAAAGTGCTACCAAGCGCGCGCCAAGGAAAAGTAGCAAGTCAGCTTCCTCTGAGGATCAGGTGAAAGACCTTCCTCTAGGAGAAAAGACTGCGAGCGAAGCTTCTATTAAGGATCAGGACTCAAGTGGGAAAAAGGATGAGGTAGAGCCGGCCCGCAAGGCTCGTGAGCCTAAGTCTGGTATTCGTGATGCACGGCGCGAGGTTGCCGATGGCCCCATTCTTGATGAAGTAAGCGAAAAGCTTGTTCCTGATTTGGATGATCCGACAGGATCCGAGGGGAAAAGTGGTCAGAAGAAACAAGCTCGAAAGAATGATTCTTCCGGGGCTTTAAAGGAACAGAGTCAGGTTAGACAGGATTCCGGAGAACGTCGGGGCCGTGGACGCGGACGCAGAGAACGTGGTGAAAAGCGCGAAGGAAAGCCAAGGATTACCGTGGATTCAATGGACCTTGCCGAAAAGGCTTGGAAAATCTTCGAGTCCGAAGTGACGGAGGAAGGTATGGCGTTGCTAGATGATAATGGTCTCCGTGATTATGCCCGGAGTAGCTTTAATGCCGCGCGTCTTTTCCTTGAAGAAAAAGAGAGAGTCATCAGTCGTGAGAAGACGGCTAAGTCAGAAAAAAAGGAACGCGAAAAGAAAGGGAAGGTAGAAAACGATAACCCTCAAAAGGAAGAGGAATAAGAACGCCACGAAGGTCTCGAAAGTATTTCAAGCCGGCTCACGCAATGACGTGTGCCGGTTTTTTATGAGTCTTTCTCTTCGATTTGAATTCTAGGGAAGACTGGCTTAGGTTTGCCAGTCTGGTGCCCTGCTTCCAGGAGCCCCCATTTTAGGTCACTGAGAGTGAGCTCCTTTAGGTCGTCTTTCTTTAATTGGTTAAAAATCTTGGCAGCTGCGTCCGGGAGTATCGGTCGAAGAAGGACCGCAAGTTGTGCGCATGATTCTGCGGTGTGGGAAAGAATCTGACCAACCCGAGAGAGTTTTGACTCGTCTTTTTTCATCTCCCAGGGCTTGTGCCTTTCTAGATAGCCATTGCAATGAGTGACGTGATCGTTAATGGCTTGCAGAGCGACACTAACTTCGCAGTTATCCATGGCTTCTCGATAGGAATAAATCGATTGAGCCAAGGATTCACGTAGGGCTATATCTTCAGGATTATCAGTATCGGTGGCGCTGATAGTGGAATTACAAAATCCCTTTGTCATATTGATCGAGCGATTGAGTAGATTGCCTAAATCGTTGGCGAGTTCGGTATTAAAGATCATGACAAGACGCTCGATATCAAAATCGCTATCTTTACCTGAGCGAATGTCGCGGCAGAGATAGTAGCGTAGAGTGTCAGTTCCAAATTTGTCCGCAAGTTCATCTGGGTCAACAATATTGCCTAGGGACTTGGACATCTTGTCGCCCTTCACATTCCAGAATCCATGAACGAGGAGGGTAGGCATCTCGGAGGCTTCAAAGCCCATGGCATGGAGCATACAAGGCCAGTAAACCGCATGAGCTGGCACGAGAATATCTTTTCCAATGATTTGGAGGTCAGCGGGCCAAAGCGAATCGAATGTGGGGAGTTCAGAGTCTTCTGTTTTTTGGTATCCAGCGAAGGAGATGTAGTTGATGAGCGCGTCAAACCAAACATAGGTCACAAAATCTGGATCAAAGGGTAGGGGGATTCCCCAAGACATCCGCTCCTTCGGTCGCGAAATACAGAGATCAGTATCGCCGGCTCTTTCAATAGCGTTTAGGACTTCATTTTTGCGAAACTTTGGGATGATTTTGAGATCATCGTTCGCAACAGTAGAACGGAGCCACTCGGCGTGGTCGGAGAGTTTGAAATACCAGTTTTCCTCTTCGATTTCTATGACTTCACCCCATTCTTCACCGAAGTCACCATGATCGTTGCGATCACGGTCAGTTAGGAATTGTTCTTGTCGGACGGAGTAAAATCCAGCGTAGGATTTTTTGTAGAGAGCTCCTTCCTTTTCAAGTTTACCCAAGATTGCTTGGACGCAGGATTTGTGTCGTTCGTCGGTTGTTTCTGCCCAACCATCATACTTAACCCCGAGTTTTTCCCACAGACGGATGAATCTCTTTGTGTTCCGCTTGGTTAGGGTGGCTACGTTGACGCCTTCGGCTTCGGCAGTTTTGACCATTTTTTGACCATGTTGGTCAACGCCGGTGAGGAAGTATGATTCAGCACCTTTGAGGCGCTGATAGCGGGTAAGCACGTCGGCGAGAATTTTCTCATAGGCGTGGCCGATATGAGGTTTACCGTTTGGGTAGTCGATGGCAGTGGTGACGTAGAACATGTTTTTAAATCGTTCAAGGTTGCAAAGTTGCGAAGAAATGTCCGGGCTGGCGCAGGACTAGGAATGATAAATGTGGTGGCCTAGTAAGGTTCAGAGCTTTGTGACCTTTCCCCCCATGGAGAGAATACGAGCGTTTCCCTTAGCGTGTTCGGCCTCGGCGATTTGCCCATCCCGAACATACATTTGAGAGAGTCCCGTCCAGGCGAGAAGATCGTCGGGCTCGAGAAGAGTTGCTTTAATCCCACAACCGATCGCTTCTTTCACCTTTTCAAGTTTGAGAAGAGTCATGCCGAGGGCCTGCCATCCATCGAAGAAGCTGTCGTCGCATTCTACGGCTTCCCGGTAGGCGTGTTCGGCTTGTTCGAGTTCTCCTAGAGCAAGGTTAGAGTTTCCCCGCTCGAAGGCATCGTCTCGTGCGGCGTGATCTAACATTTCTTGGGTAAGCTTTACTGTTGCCCTTCTCTTTTTGGAGAGATTACTCCACTAGTTTCGTAGCGGTCATAGAGCCAGTTTGATAGTGCGACAAATCGTATGCTGTTTGTGGTGGACTCGTAGAGTTTTCCGAAATCAGTTTCAAATTCATCTTTCTTAGCGAGCTCACGCTTTTCGACAAAAATGATTTGAGCCTCAGTTGCTTCTTCTTCTGTCGGAGAAAAGTAGATGGGGGAAATTTCTCCGGGGTTTGTGTATTGTGTGGCAACGAACTCGGGAGGATCTGGTAGTTTTTGACTTCTTTGTCCGAAATTGAAGGTTTGGCCTTCCGCAAGTCCGGTTACTTCTGTGACTTCTTTATCCAGTTCTTTAGCTGCGTCCGCGAAGGATTTACCTGCTTTAATCTTCTTAGTGAGCTCTGCATAGAGATCGTTTGCTTCCTTCACCATTTGCTTGCGAGCCATTTTTTTCTTTAGATCCACCGTGACTTGTACTTTTGCGGCCTCGTAGGCGAGAGGTAGGGAATCTTCGACTTCATCGAGGCGAATCAGGAACCAGCCATCCGAGGTCCGATAGGGGTCACTGAGCTTTTCATCAGAGTCGCCATTTTCGGGAAGTTCAAAAGCGGCATCGGAAATCTTTCCAATTTGGAGGCTGTCAATCACAGCTGAAAGCTCTTTTGGTGGATCAGCCTTCGAGAAGAATTCAGATTTCTTGATTTCGTAGTTCGAGTCTTTCGCGATCGCTTCGAAGTCCTCACCCTCGTTGTCGGCCAGCTTTTGATAGAATTCCTCGATGCTGCTGCTGAGCGCTTCGACAGCTTCCTGTTTCTCGGCGCCATTGAGTTCCTCTTTGGCTGTCTTAGGTGTTGCTGGTGTTTCCTCTGTGACAGGCTTGATAGGGGCCGGGGTCGGCTCGAGTGGGTTTAGGCTTTTTTCGTTGGAGAGAGAGTCTTTCAGCGCTTCGTTGAGATCTTTGCCGATTTCCCCGAGGGCAGGGTCATCTTGTGTTGCCTTTGATTCTAGAATGCGATCGGTTGCATTAGAGGGGGCTGGAGTTGGAGCAGGCTCACCTGATTCACCGGGATCACCCTGCGCTCCGTCGGTCGCCGGAGAATTAGAAGTCTCTGTCTCGATGCTTTTTTCGGCGCCGACACCCGATTCATTGGGGGGTGTTTCCTTTGGAGCAATTGTTTCGGCTTGGGGCTCGGCTGTCTCTTCGGCAGGTTTTGGCTCTTCAGCTGTATTGGTAGCTTCGTTTGCCTTCCGGGCGGCCTCTTCAGCTTTTTTCTTGGCCTCTTCAGCCTTCTTCAAGCGCTCAGCTTCTTCCGCCTCGGCTTTTGCCTTTGCTTCTTTAGATTTTTCTAAAGCTTTATCCCAATCTGGCTCGATTGAAACATAAGTGATTTTACGAAGCTCATCTGAATTGTAGTTCTGCTTATTTTCTTCATAATATGTCCTGATTTCTTCTTCAGTCGGCTTAACCCGTCCTTCGTAGACTCCGGATTCGAGCGTAATTTTTGAGCCGGAGATTTCCTGCTTTTGAACATCAAAGAGTTCACGCTCGGTATCCTTTTCGGTCGAAATGCCACCACCAAGGACCTTGGAAAGGTTCTGTGCAGTAAGGAGGTCACGAATGTAATTATTGAATCCAGGAATGCCCCCGATGTTACTGAGACGAGATTTTGTGAAATTAGTGTAGGCTTCTTGGTCAAAGTTCCCATCCGTATCCGTAAAGAGGACTGTTTCAACAAAGTTTTCTACTTCATCATTACTGGGAGTAACTCCAAATTCGATACCACCCTTTTGGATGTTGATACGGTTGGCAATAAAGCGTTCTGGTTCGGCAAGAGAAGGTTGAAGGTATTCCGCCATAATCTGGACAATAAAAGAGGGAGTTTTAGGTATTGGACCCTCCATAAAGGTTTCCCCCAGATAGTGTTTTGCGAGCAATCGGGAATTTTCAGGGATCTCAATTGCTGTCGGTAGGACACTCGGAAGCTGCATCAAGGCACGCTGTCGGTTAAATTCTTTTTCTGAGATGGACTGATCGCCAACCTCCATCACGGGTTTGCCGTTAAATGCTTTGGAGACTCCTCCATCGAGGAAGACAAGGCCTACGAAGAGAAGAACTAGGACGACGACCATCAGGCCGGTGTATTTGCGGATATTTTCGATCATGGCTGAGAGGTTGCAGGGAACGGAAAAGAAATCGTTCCCACCGGGCTGGAGAGTTAAGGTGGAATCCTGCCTTGGGGCAAGCCTGATGGATGGAATTCCGCACAAGTTTTGCAGGGCGGAGATCCTGATTGCGATGAGAAATACTAGGATAAAAGAACCTAGGCTCCTGAGATTCAGGTTTCGTTTTTTTAGAGAGAAGCTATTATCGCGTTCATGATTTCGGGAATGCGTTGGAACTGCTTGTTTTTAGCTTTTTTGGGAGCAGCAGCTTTAGGTTCGGAAAAAACTGGGAAACCTAATCGTTTGGCCAAGGAAAAATCTCCGTATCTCCTTCAGCATGCATACAACCCAGTTGACTGGTATCCGTGGGGTGAGGAGGCATTTGAGAAGGCTCGCAAAGAGAAGAAATTGATCCTCCTCAGTGTCGGATATTCAACCTGTCATTGGTGTCATGTGATGGAGCGTGAATCCTTTGAAAATAAGGATGTCGCTGCGTTTTTGAACGAAAATTTTGTCTCGATTAAGCTAGATCGAGAAGAGCGCCCGGATGTGGATCAGGTTTACATGACCGCATATCAAGCAATGACGGAGCAATCAGGAGGGTGGCCGCTTAACATGTTTTTGACCCCCGATCTAAAACCCTTGACGGGTGGAACCTATTTCCCTCCAGAAGGCAGGAATGGTCAGCCTGGGTTTCCAACAGTTCTGAAGCAGATTCATAATGTTTGGGAAAAAAATCGGGAGCAGGTTTTGAAGCAATCGGTCGAAATGCACGGACAAATGAAGGCGTATTTTGAGAAGCTGCAATCGCAGAGTGGAGGCGAATTGAAGCCGAGCCGCTCAGTTGTTGATCAGTCGATTCCAAAGATCTTGGCACAGATTGATCCGGTTTGGGGCGGGTTGGGAACTGGAATGAAGTTTCCTCAAGTGAGTGTGTTTCGATTTCTTCTTCAATCGGGTGACCCAAAAGCGGTTGAAGCTGCTCTTAAGACCTGCCGTCGTATGATGGATGGAGGGATTTACGATCAGGTGATGGGAGGTTTTCACCGTTATGCGGTGGATCAAGAATGGTTAGTACCGCACTTTGAAAAAATGCTTTACGATCAGGCTCAGCTGATGGAGCTCTACCTGGATGCGTGGCAAATAACTGGGGAGCAAGAATTTCGCCAAGTAGTGGAGGGCATTGCCAATTACGTGCTGCGCGATTTAACACACCCCGAAGGTGGTTTTTACTGCGCGCAGGATGCGCAGAGCGAGGGAAAAGAGGGGAAATGCTTTTGTTGGACGGAAGGTGAATTATCAGCTCTTTTGACGGCCGACGAGATGAAGGTGGCTCGTGAAATTCTAGGGGTCAGCGAAGAGGGGAACTTCATCGACCAAAGTGATCCCGAACCTTTACCTAATCTGAATATCCTTTCTTTTAAAAAGCCCCGGACAGATCTCAGCGAATCTGAAACAAAGTCGGTTACTGGTATTTTCAAGAAACTTGCGGAGGTTCGCGGAAAAAGGGTGCCACCAGCGACCGATGATAAGATCTTGGCATCTTGGAATGGGCTCATGATTGGTGCGATGGCCCGGACGGGAAGGGTCTTAAGCGAGCCCAAATATTTGAAGGCCGCCCGAAAGGCGCACAATTTTATCAAGGGGAGATTTTGGGATGTAAAGTCGAAGCGCTTGGCGCACCGCTGGCGGGAAGGGGATCGGGATGATTCCGCCCAGGCTCAGAGCTATCTTTTGTTTTTAGCTGGGACGAGAAAGCTCTATGAGGCTAGTCTACAAAAAGACGATTTACAGTTGGCGATTGGGCTGGCTGAAAGTGCAGTGGAGCTCTTTTATGATGAAAAGAACGGAGGCTTTTATCAGGGCGAAAAACGGGATGATTTGGTTTTGCGCCTGAAGGGGCAATTTGACGGCGCTATTCCTGTCGAGAGTTCAATTGCGGCAAGGGAATTTGGGATATTGGCTCAAATCACTGGCCGTGATGATTTTGTGAAGATTTCGGAAGCAACAATTAGATCCTATTTAGGTCTGATTGGAGAATCCCCTGCGGGGATGGGTGAGATGTTGATGAGTTTGCGCTTCTCGCTTGAGAAGCCAGGCCGCTTAGTGATCGCTGGGGAAAAAGGACGTGAGGAATTGCTGGCGGCCGCAACGAAAACCTTTGATCCTAATCGAATTACTTTGGGTAACGAGGGGCCGGTAAGTGAATTCACCTCGGGGTTACAATCAACCGAAGGCTTGGCAACAGCATTCTACTGCGTGGGTCAAACCTGCCAGTTACCGGTGGTGAAGGCGTCAGAGCTCTCTGCGATGTTGGTCAGGTTGAGCGAAGAGTCAGAATGACTAATTCGGGCCGGCAAGCAAATCGGACCCGAAGTCCGACAGTTCCAATTCCTCGGCCCACGAAAAGTTGGGAGCGGTCGTTTTTAAAATGACCATAGATATAATTCCGGCCGAATTTAACCTTGGCTGGTGTGTAGTTAATCAAAGGAAGACGGCATTGGCCGCCATGAGTGTGGCCGGAGAGTTGGAGGTCAAGAGGTTTGGTAGTATGGAGTTCATCAAAGAAATCCGGTTCATGCACCATTGAAATAACCGGTGTGTTTTTCTGGTGACCGTTCCACGCCCGGTTCGGGACAGGGCGTCCACCCCAAACTGAGTCGAGTCCATTAATGAAGATTCGTTCTCCCTTGATGTTGATATTAGTTCCTTTGTTTTGAAGATAGGAAATCCCAATACTTTCAAATTCCTTTTTAATATTGCTGACGGTGCAGTGCCAGCGATCGTGATTTCCGGGGCTAGCAAATATGCCGTGTGCAGCAGAGATTCCCCTGAGTGCCCTTGCAAATTCAGCAAGTGATGAAGGGTCGTTGATGACAAAATCGCCGGTGATAGCGATGCAGTCAGGTTCTTCTGCTTCTAAAGCTTTCCGAAGTTTGGCGATCAATTCTTCGTCAGTGCCGGGCCGATAGTGGACGTCCGTAATCTGGGCAATCCTAAATCCATCAAGCGATTTTGGCCACCTAGGAAGGACGAGATTTTTCCGAGTGATGGATAGTAAATTTGGCTCGATTCCTGACGCCCAGATCGCGCTGGGAACCCCGATTCCTGCTAGCCCAATGACGGAACGTCGTGTCATTTTTTGAAGACTAAATTTGGCACTGTTACTCGACATCGGATATAAGATTCTGTAAGGTAAAGCGTGTGAGCGATTCTAGATTGTCTATTCCCGAGTATGCCATGGCATTGGCGGAAGTAGCGAGTTTGCGGTCAGAGGATCCTTTTCGTAAAGTTGGGGCGGCGGCTCTGGATGCAGACAACCGCGTGATTGCTACTGCTTATAATGGTTTAGCTCCTGGTTTCGATGCTCCAACGGGTTTCTGGGATGATCGAGAAGGCCGTCAAAAGTTCATGCTACACGCTGAGGTGAATCTATGTAGTCTTTTCAAGCGTGGAGAAGCTAAGCTAGTCGCGACGACCACGATGCCCTGCACCTCTTGCATGCAGACGCTCTGCGCTTATGGCATCAAAGAGATTTATTTCCGGGAGATCTACAAGGAGTCGGATGCACCCGCCATAGCGAAGGTTTACGGAATCAAACTTGAGCAGATCCCAAAACCTTAGAAGGGCAAAGTTTACTCTCCTCCGCTGCCAGTTGAGATTCCACTTTCGACCTCAAGGTCTCCTCCGTAAAAGCTTTTGATATAGCCAAATTCGATCAGGGTATCCTGCCAAGGAGCGAGAAGTCCTCCATTCGAGGAGCGAAAAATTCGAGTGGCCCGCGCCAGCCATGTCTCTGCCCCTACTCCGTCATCCTTTGCGTAATGAAGGGCAGCCTGGCCAAAGTAGAACAGAGGTGAGTCATCTAAGAAATCGGTCTCGGCTACGATTGCTTCGGCTCCAGCTAAATCCCCTGTTTTTATTTTGCAGAGAGCTATCTTGAACTTAATCAAGGGAGTCATCGTTTCTGTTGCTTTGTTTTTCTTAGCTTCAAGAACAAGCGGCTCTAAAATTTCTAAGGCCTTTGCATAGTTTTTCGTCACGAACTCAATTTCCGCAACGTTGAAACGGACATTGAAATTCCCTGGGCTTATCTTAAGGGATTTGGCAAAAACCAAACGGGCCTTATCAAAGGCGCGGAACTCAACGTAGCATGCTCCTCGAAGAGTCAGTGAAGCTGGATTTTTTGCATAAATTGCATCCACTTCTTCCAGCGCTTCAAGAGATTCGAAGATTCGTTTTTGCTGAAAAAGCGAGTTTGCGCGACGAAAAGCATTCGAGTAGGCGATGGAGTCCTCTTTGGAAAGGGCTTCGAGGTCGATCACGAACTGTGGTTTTTCTCTTTTTTTTGGTCTCTTGGCATCAGCAGCAGGCTCATCCTGGGCAGAGACCAGTAGAGCAGTAGCGAAGAGTGAAGTGATAAATATTCTCATGAGATACGGTTTCTGGGATTATTCATATGAAATGAAAACGGTTAGGGCAAGTCAGCTAACAGGGGAATAGAGGTCTTTTTTTAGGATATATTCGGCAACCTTTTGTGGTAGCCATCGATTTTCGCGGCCTTCCTTTAGTCTTTTTCGGATCTCGCTGGCAGATGCGGGATGGTTTCCTTCAATGAAGTGGGCCCTGAAACCTTTGCGAGATCTGGGTTGTTTCGATCTCCCAACTACAATGAATTCGACGTTGAGAGCCAGTATTTCGATGTTTTTCCAATGGGAGAGTTTTTCCCATTGGTCAAAGCCAATGATTAGGAAGAGAGGAGAGTTTCTTTTGAGCTGTCCCTTGAAATACTTAATAGTGTCCCAAGTGAAGGACGGTGGATCCCTTTTGAGTTCGTAGTCGCTCACTTCTGCCCATGGCGAATTCTCGGTGGCTAGCTTAAGCATTTCGAAACGTTCAGTATCGTTCGCTCGAGGGGCATCTGGCTTATGGGGTGAGCGCCGGCATGGAATAAAGATGACGCGCTGCAGGCCAATTTGATCGACTGCCTTTTGAGCGATTTCCAGATGGCCCTGGTGAATGGGATCAAAAGTTCCTCCGAAGAAAGCGATTTTCTGGCCTCCGGTCATTTGACGGTTTGAGATATCATTCAGGGATGGTCCGTTCAATGTTGATCTGTCCTAGAAGTCCGGACTGCCTTGCACAAAACTGATTCATTTTCATGAGTTCGAGGAGGGCGAGAAAGGTTACAATGACTTCGACTTTCGAGGTCGCTTTTTCGAAAAGGCTTTGTAGAGAAAGAGATTCACCCGGCTCGATCTTATTGATCAGGAATTCGATCTTGTCGCTGACAGTGTAACGGTCATCGACGATATCTCCAAAGGCCCTTGCCTCATCAAAGCGTTTAAGGACGTTTTGGAAAGCGCGGATCAGATCAAAAATCGAGGCGTCGGCGAGGGGCACGGGCTCGTCATCATCTGGTCTGTTTTTTTTGAGTGGAGTATGTGCAAAGATTTGCTCTTGTTCGATTTCTCTTCGATGGAGAAAGCCAGCGGCATCTTTAAATTTTTTGTATTCGATTAACTGACGAATCAATTCCCAACGCGGATCGTCTTCTTCGGCATCTTCTTCAGGAGGTTGCTCCCTTTTAGGCAGAAGAGTCCGGCTCTTGATATACATCAGATTCGCCGCCATTGAGATGAATTCCGAAGCAAGATCGATATTGAGAAGCTTAAAGGTCTCGATGTAATCAAGGTATTGTGTGGTGACGCGCTCGAGCGAGATATCGTAGATGTCTACCTCATCTTTTTTGATGAGATAAAGAAGGAGGTCAAGGGGCCCCTCAAAGATTTCCAGACTGACCTTATAATCTGTCGATTCCACGGGGATGGTCAATACCGTTTAAAGATGAATTCTGCGAGGGAAATACTGCGTCATTGGGTGATTATTTGGAGTGGCAAAATATCGCTATTGGATGTAACTTTCGCCAGTGGATAATCCTGTTGATCAGCAGCGTCTCAATGAATATCAAAGCAAAGTCACCAATTGGATTGGCAGCCAGGGTATTTTGTTTCAATTTCGTTACGCCAGAGCGGTTGGAACTTCGGCAATGGGGAGGCATTTGAATGATCTTATCATCAAGTCAATTCTCTTTCTGATTGTTGCTGGGGTCTGTGGGTTTTTCGTCCTGAAGCGGCATTTTGATAGTCCTGAATATGGAGAGAAGTTAGCGGGGCAAGTGGCGAATGCGCTAGGAACTGGAGAGTTTGAAGTTACTGGTTTTTCTCGGAATTTCGGAAGGGGTGATTTTCAGTTTTTAGAGTTAAAGGGAGAAGAAGAAAGTTTTTTCTATGAAGCTAAATTCGAAAAGCTTAGCGGGGTTTTTTCTTTTTTTACTGGCGTGATTGACTCTTGGCGCCCTTCCGCGATCAGCATGAAAAAAGCGGACCTGAGGCTGAAAGCAGGGGGGAGCAAGGAAGAGATGAAGCTTGGGTTTGCTTCAATGGTAGAGAGTCTCAAGGGCGAGGGAGTCTCCCAAATTAAGATCGAGGATTGCTCTTTTAGTTGGGGCTACTCTAAGTTGACCTTTGGTGCGGTTCGAAACACGAGTTTGCGGGCCGTCTTACAAGAAGGCACCTGGGATGTGAAGTTGTCTGGTGGGTCTTTCCAGCAAAATTGGTTAGGTCCCTTGGAGATTGAGTCGGCCGACTTGAAGATTGATGGGGATGGCATCAAAATCGATTCCTTGAAGTTGAGAGTAGACGGTGGAGGCGCGGATCTAAAGGGGGCCATTTCTGGGCCTGTCAATATGCCG
>MDTB01232546.1_pt1 | contig 39905 bp, 45 predicted proteins | sample 811161 | NCBI WGS metagenome assembly MDTB01 (sample SAMN05326650, study PRJNA326480) | marine metagenome | isolation source: seawater | place: Mediterranean Sea | collected 2009 | reverse complement strand
TTTAAAATAAGTGGTATAAAACCTTTTTTAAATTATCACAGAGGAAGTTATGACTGCAAAGAAAATTTATGAAATTGGTGAGATACCTCAAATGGGAGAAGTTCCTGAGGAAATGTACGCTTGGGTAATTAGGGAAGAAAGGCTCGGAGTTCCTGAAGAGGCCATGCAAATAGAGAAGATGCCTGTTCAAAAACCTGGTAAGGACGAGGTGTTAGTGATGGTGATGGCGGTTGGAATCAATTATAATAATGTTTGGGCATCTCAGGGGGTTCCTATTTCTGTAATAGGGGAAGATACAGGTTACCACATTGGCGGGTCTGATGCATCCGGAATTGTATGGGCTATTGGGGATAATGTAAAACGTTGGAAGGTAGGAGATGAAGTAATTGTTCACTGTAATCGTGATGATGGAGATGATGAAGAATGTAATGGTGGTGAGCCAATGTATTCAAAATCACAAAAAATTTATGGTTACGAAACTAATGATGGTTCATTCGCACAATTTACAACTGTACAATCCAGACAACTTTTAAAAAAACCTGTTCATCTCTCCTGGGAAGAAAGTGGTTGCTACACATTAACTTTGGCTACTGCATACAGAATGTTATTTGGTCACCCACCTCATGCATTAAGACCAGGAATGAACGTTTTGGTATGGGGTTCATCTGGAGGTATTGGTAGTATGGCGGTACAAATTTGTAAAGCTGTAGGTGCTAATGCTATAGGGATAGTTTCAGATGATGATAAAATTCCTTTTGTTGAAAAACTTGGTGCTGTTGGTGTTCTTAACAGAAAAAAATATGAGTGCTTTGGACAATTACCTGATGTTAAAGATCCAAAAGAATATTCAGAGTTTATAAAAAAATGTAGAGTCTTAGGTAAAGATATTTGGAATATTACAGGGAAAAAAGATGTTGATATAGTTTTTGAACATCCTGGTGAATCAACTTTTCCTGTATCATGTTATTTGGTTAAAACTGGCGGAATGGTAGTTATTTGTGCCGGAACTTCTGGTTATAACCTAACAATGGATGCGAGATATATTTGGATGAGACAAAAAAGAATACAAGGAAGTCACTTCGCAAACCTTTATCAAGCTAATCAAGCAAATGAAATGATGATTCAAAAACTTATTAATCCTTTAATGTCTGAATGTTTCCAGTGGGATCAGATTCCGTTAGCCCACACTAAAATGATGAATAATCAACATTTACCTGGAAATATGGCTGCTTTAGTTCAAGCGAAAAACACTGGAATGAAAAGTCTAAATGAGGTAAAATAAAAACTTGAATATATTTTAAAAATTATTAAATTTAATGTTCCATGGATAGTTCACTCGAAATTAAGAATAACCCAATTGTTCCAAGAGAATTTGTTTCCCAAAACTTAACTGTTTTTGAAAAGATTCTTAGTGAATTAGAATCTATTTCAAGAGTTGCTAAAGACATTTTATCTCAAAATGTTAGTAACAACGGAAAAGTTGATAACGCACTTCTTGAAAAATTTCAACATGAAGCTCACGGCTTTGCATGGTTTGAAACATATAGATTCTCTTTGAGAGAGACTTTAAGTTGGTATAATGCCTTAAAAAAACAGGACAAAGATTCTCAATTAGAGTCAAGTATACTAGTATACGCTTTTTCAGAGTATTTAAATCAAATGCGTCACGGTATTATGATAAGTCAATCAGAAGTCATAAGACCATCCACTCTTGGTTTGGAAAACAGTAAATTCTCATTTTGTGACAATTCAGATGTAAAAGAACTCATTTCTTATGGAATTTCCGAGTCAGTCAAACAAGTTATGATAAACTCTATTGAAAATGGAATTTTTCCGAACTTAGGTCTCAATGATGATACATTAGACATGATTCAAGATCAGTTTAAAAAATTTACTGATGAGGAAATTATTCCACATGCAAATGAATGGCATCTTAAAGATGATTTGATCCCTGATGAAATACTATCTAAAATGTCGGAATTGGGTGTTTTTAGTATTGCAATTCCAGAATCTTACGGTGGCTTAGGCATGGGTAAGGTTGCAATGTGCGTTGTCACAGAAGAGCTATCTAGAGGCTTTCTTGCGGCAGGATCTCTTGGTACTAGGGCTGAAATAGCTGGAGAACTTATAAGATTAGGTGGAACTGAAGAGCAAAAACAAAAATACCTTCCAGAAATTGCCTCTGGAAACTTACTTACAACTGCCGTGTTCACAGAACCCAATACAGGATCAGACCTTGGTAGCTTATCAACAAGAGCTCAACTTGATGGCGACCAATACACAATTAACGGTAATAAAACTTGGATAACTCATGGAGCAAGATCAGATTTAATGACCGTTCTGGCCAGAACCGACTCTTCTCAAAAAGGTTATAGAGGACTTAGCATGTTTTTAGTTGAAAAACCCAGAGGAAACTGTGAAAACCCTTTTCCAATGGAAGGTATGTCTGGAAGCGAAATTGAAGTATTGGGTTACAGAGGAATGAAAGAGTACGAGATAGCACTTGATAGTATTAAAGTTGATAAGAAAAATCTTCTTGGAGAAGAAGAAGGCAAAGGGTTCAAGCAACTTATGGAGACATTTGAGTCGGCCAGAATCCAAACTGCAGCTAGAGCTGTAGGGGTTGCTCAAAACGCACTAGAATTAGGTTTAGGTTATGCGAAGGACAGAAGTCAGTTCGGTAAACCTATTATAAAATTTCCAAGAATATTCAACAAATTAGCATGGATGCTTGTTGAAACAACTATTGCTAGACAAATAACACTATTTTCAGCTCGTGAAAAAGATAACGATGTGAGGTGCGATATTGAAGCTGGTATGGCCAAGCTTTTGGCAGCTAGGGTTGCATGGTCAAACGCAGACAGCGCCCTACAAATTCATGGAGGAAATGGTTATGCACTCGAGTATCCAGTAAGCAGAGTTTTGTGTGACGCAAGAATCCTGAACATTTTTGAGGGTGCAGCAGAGATACAGGCTCAAATAGTCATAAAAGGCCTTCTGGCTAAATAAATGAATCTATTTTTTAATATCATTATCGTAATTTGTTTGATTACGACATTCTTAGTATTGTTAGTGGGATTATTATATACTGCACGGTCTGGTGACGAAAAAAATAATAGTGTGAATAAATTTATGCGTTACAGGGTCTTTATTCAGTTTGCAAGTATTTTAGTATTGACTTTAGCTCTGTACTTCAAATAGGTTTATAGAATTTGGTTAAGCTAGACAAAATTTATACTAAGGGTGGCGATTCAGGTCTAACAAGTCTTGGTGACGGAAAAAGAGTAGAAAAATATTCTCTTAGAATCAGAGCTTATGGAGAAGTTGACGAAGTTAATTCAATTTTAGGAATTGCAGTGTGCTATTCTAATAAATTTCTTAAAAAAATAATTTTAAAAATACAAAATGACTTATTTGACATTGGCGCTGATCTTTGTATCCCCAGTTTAAAAGAAAATAAGATAAAATTAAAAGAACAAAACATTATTTTTTTAGAAAAGGAACTAGATAAAATGAATGATAAATTAAAAAAATTAAACTCTTTTATATTACCTGGTGGAACCAAGGCGTCATCATTTCTTCACTATGCAAGAACTGTTACAAGAAGATGTGAGAGAACCATCGTAGAGCTAGGCTCTAAAGAGAAGATAAATCAAGATATTGTAAAATATATAAATCGTTTGTCTGATTTTCTTTTTGTAGCAGCAAGGATTGAGAATATCAAAGATGGTGATATACTTTGGATTCCTAATAAAACTTAAATTTAAAATGGTTGGTTAATTATGAAAGCTTTAGTTTGTGTTAAAAGAGTAATTGATTATAACGTTAGAATAAGAGTTAAATCAGATAAATCAGGCGTAGAAAAAGATAATGTAAAAATGTCTATGAACCCCTTTGACGAAATAGCAGTTGAAGAGGCTGTTAGGTTAAAAGAAAAGGGAATCTTAAATGAAATTGTCGTTTTGTCCATTGGTAAGGAATCATCGCAAGAAACGATTAGGACTGGCCTAGCAATGGGGGGTGATAGAGGAATTTTAGTAAAATCACCCGACGAAGATATTGACCCTCTAAATATTGGAAAAATAATTAAAAACGTTTGTGATAAAGAAAAACCTGATCTAATCATTTTAGGTAAGCAAGCAATAGATGATGATTGTAATCAAACTGGTCAAATATTGGCTACATTACTCAAGTATCCTCAAGCAACTTTTGCATCAAAAGTAGAAAAAAACAGTGACAATACCCTAAATGTTACAAGAGAAGTTGACGGTGGTTTGGAGACCATAAAAGTCAAAATTCCCTGTGTTGTCACCACAGATCTTAGACTTAATGAACCTAGATATGCATCTTTACCAAACATTATGAAAGCAAAACAGAAGAAAATTGATATTTTAGACATTAACGAACTTTCTCTTGACTTAAAAAAAAGAGTAGAAATATTAGAAGTAAACGATCCTCCAGAGAGAAAACCTGGTATTGTTGTACCTGATATTAACTCTTTAGTTGATAAACTTAAAAACGAGGCAAAAATTTTATGAAAACATTAGTTATAGTCGAACATAATAATGACTCTGTAAAACAAACAACTTATTCAACAGTTACAGCAGCGTCAAAAATTTCCGAAGAAGTTTATGCTTTAATACTCGGTTACAACTTAAGTGCAGCTGTAGATGAATTAAAAAAATGTAATCATTTAAAAAAAATTTTTTCAGTTGATAAGGAAGACTTTAGTAAACCAATCGCTGAGAATTTTTGTGATGAAATTATAAAATTTCTAAAAGATAAAGATTTTACTCACGTTTTTACACCTTCATCAACTTTTGGTAAAAATCTTTCACCTAAAATTGCAACTGAGTTGGATGTTCAACAAGTTTCGGATATTATCAATATAATTGATGGTGATACTTTTGAGAGACCGATATATGCAGGAAATGCAATAGCAAAAGTTAAATCTAACGACTCCATAAAAGTGATCACTGTTCGTTCAACATGTTTTGAGCCCTGTAAGCTTGACTCAAGTGTTGAAATCGAAAATGTTTCCTCTGAATTAGCTAAAAATGAATTAGTTAATTTTGTGGATTATGATGAATCAAAATCAGATAGACCGGAGTTAACCTCTGCAAAAATAATAATTTCTGGTGGTAGAGGCTTACAAAATGGAGAAAACTTTAAATTACTTGAAGGTATAGCTGATAAGCTTGGCGCAGCTATGGGTGCTAGTAGAGCAGCCGTTGATGCCGGGTTTGTTCCTAATGATTGGCAAGTAGGACAAACAGGAAAGATAGTAGCTCCTGATTTATACATTGCTGTTGGAATATCTGGTGCAATTCAACATATAGCTGGGATAAAAGATTCAAAATTCATTGTTTGCATAAATAAAGATGAGGAAGCGCCAATTTTTAAATTTTCTGATTTTGGTCTAGTTGCTGATTTATTTGAAGCGTTACCAGTATTAGAAAAAAAATTACAGTAATTTTTTTATAAAATTAATATATTCAGGGCTTAACCAATCAACATATCCTTTTACTTGAGCAATTTCTTCAAAATTCTTGTTAATAATAACTGTGGTAGGCATGACCTTTACACCAAATTTACCTGAAACTTTAAGTTTCTCATCATTAAATATTTGTAAATTTTCAAGCTTATTTTTTTTTAAAAACTTTGGAACATTTTTTTTTACATTAAAGTCAACTGATAAAAAATAAATTTCTACACTATTTTTAAACTTATCTTTTAATTTTATAAGTTCTGGAATCTCTTTGATACAAGGGGCACACCACGTTGCCCAGAAGTTTAATAATAAAATTTTATTTTCACTACCTGACATTATTTTTTCATTATCATTAATATCTTTTATTGAAAAAAATTCTACTTTTTTTGGATCTTTGATTAATAGTTGTTGATTGTTGTTATCTGAATAAGATAAATTTGAGAAAAAAAAAAATAAAAGAAATATCAGCTTATTTATATACACTTTATTTAAATAGAGAAAATTAATGAAAAAGTCAATAAATCCTGTTTGGGGAGGAAGATTTAAAAAGAATAATTCTAAATTATTAAAAAAAATTAATAATTCAATCTCATTTGATTATGAGTTAGCATTTCAAGATGTTAAACTTAATAAAGTTTATTCTGAAGCTCTATTTAAAGCTAAAGTGATTTCAAAGAATGAGAAAGTTAAAATCATAAAGGCATTAAATGAAATACATCAAGAATTAAAAAATGAAAAATTTAAATTTTCTGACTCCTATGAGGATATTCATATGAATATAGAAATGGCTCTAAAAAGAAAAGTTGGTGATATTGCTGGTAAGGTGCACACAGGTAAATCAAGAAATGATCAAGTAGCAACTGATTTGAAAATGTGGATTAAAGAAAAATTAGATGAAATTATTAAAAGAATTACGCATATTCAAAAAACAATAATAAAAAAATCTGAAGAAAATATTAATATAATAATGCCTGGCTTTACTCATTTACAGAACGCACAACCAATTTTATTCTCACATTATTTACTATCTTTCTTTGAGATGATTAACAGGGATAAAATAAGAGCCATGCAACTTATAAAAAATTTGAATGAATGTCCACTTGGTTCAGGAGCACTTGCAGGAACAAATTTTTTTGAAATTGATAGATTTTTTATTGCCGAACAACTGGGTTTTGAAAAACCGACTGAAAATTCAGTTGATAGTGTTTCGGATAGAGACTATGTTGTTGAATTTTTAACAATTCTTTCCTTGATAAGTATGCATTTTTCTAAAATGTCCGAGGACTTTATCATTTGGTCAAGTGGAGCATTCGAATTTATCAAGTTTCCTGATTCACTGTGTACAGGTTCTTCAATAATGCCTCAAAAGAAAAATCCAGATGCTGCTGAACTTATTAGATCAAAAACAGGTAGAGTCTTTAGTTCATTATCCAATTTGCTAATTATTCAAAAAGGAATACCAAGTGGCTATAGTAAAGATTTACAAGAAGATAAAGAACCTACATTTGATGCATATTATTCAATTGAAATAATTTTAAATGTTGCAGATGAAATGATTAAATCTATTAAAATTAATAAAGAAAGAATGTTCCAGGAATCTAATAAAGGTTTTACAACTGCTACGGATTTAGCTGATTGGATGGTGAAAAAAATTGGACTAACTTTCAGAGATGCGCATCATAAAACAGGTAGAATTGTTTTATTGGCAGAGAAAGAAAAAAAAATGTTACATCAATTAGGATTAAATGATTTTAAAAAAATTGAACCTAAAATTAATCAAGGTGTTTATGACGTATTATTACCAGAAAAATCAATATCTCATAAAAAATCATATGGCGGAACTTCTTTAAAAAAAGTTGGTGAAGCAATTAAAAGAGCAAAAAAAAGAATATAGAAATGAAGATTTTTTTAATCTTAACTGCTATTATTTTTGCACTATTTATTTTCGGATGTGGAAAAAAGTCGTCGCTCGAACATTACCCTGAATTTAATGAATATAAAGATCAAGTTAATTAACATGCAAGATATTTCAAATTATAATAAATATTTATTTTATGAATCCGGAAGATTGAAATTTGAAAAAATTTTTTTAGATGATGTTGCTATGCAATATGGGACTCCAACTTTTTGTTATTCTGTAAATCAGATTAAAGATAATTTAAGCAATCTTAACAATTCATTCTCAAAAATAAAACCATTAATCTGTTACGCAATGAAGGCTAACTTTAATAAAGAAATTATTAAAATTATGTCTAAAAATAATATTGGTATTGATGTTGTTTCAAAAGGTGAATTAAAAGAATCTTTGGATTGTGGGATTAAAAGCAATAAGATTGTTTTCTCAGGGATTGGAAAAACTGATGAAGAAATAAAATTTGCCTTACAGAATAATATTAGGCAAATAAATGTTGAAAGTGAAGAAGAACTCAAAGAAATTAGCAATCAAGCTGTTTCTTTAAAAAGAAAGATAAATATTAGTCTAAGAGTAAACCCTAATGTTGACGCACAAACACATGATAAAATTTCGACTGGACGATTAGAAGATAAATTTGGGATAAGTGAAGAGAAGATTGAAAAGATTTTTAAATGTTACAAAGAAAATAAATATTTGAATATTAATGGATTATCAATTCATATAGGATCGCAAATATGTAAGATAGCACCCTTTAAAAAAGCTTTTAAAAAGATAAGAAACCTTATTATATCACTAAAAAAAAAAGATATTTTGATTGATTCTTTAGATGTAGGGGGAGGAATAGGGATCATTTATGACAAAAATAAAGACAAAGTTTTTGAAATATCTGATTATGCCCTTTTAGTAGAAAATAATTTTGCTGACCTTGGCATTGAAATTATTGTAGAACCAGGGAGATTCTTGGTAGGAGCGTCAGGCATTTTAATCTCTAAGGTGATAAGAGTTAAAAAGGGAAAAAAAAAAGATTTTTTGATAGTAGATGCGGGAATGAATAATTTGTTGAGACCGTCACTTTATAACTCTAAACATTCAATTTTTCCGGTAAAGTCAGGTAATAAAAAAACAAAATACGATGTTGTTGGTCCTATTTGTGAAACAAGTGATATTTTTAGAAAGAGTTACTTACTTTCTAAACAAGAGAAGAATGATTTAATAATAATTTGTTCAGTTGGTGCATATGGTTCATCAATGTCTTCAGATTATAATTTAAGAGGATTTGCCAAAGAGGTTTTAATTGATGGTAATAAGATTTTTTAAAAAAAATGAGTGAAATTATAAATTTAAAGAATGTTTCATTAATTCTTGAAAAGAAGCAGATTTATAATTTAAATTTTAAAATTAACAATGGTGATTTTTTTTTAGTAAATGGTAAAAATGCTACGGGCAAATCAACTTTATTAAAATTATTTTGTTTAAAAATTTTGCCGAGTAGAGGTGGTTTTTACTTAAATGGGAAAAAAATTGAATCAAGCGATAAAAAGTTTATTTTGGAGTACAGAAAGAAAATTGGTGTAATTTTACAAAATGATTACTTGATACCATTTTTCACAGTTTATGAAAATATTGAACTAGCAAGCGAGATTCAAAATAACAAAAGTAATTTTAAGTCAAGAATAAAGCAAATATTAGATTGGTTAGGTTTAAAACAAATTGAAAATACTAAGATTGATAAACTCTCTAAGGGAGAGAAACAAAAAGTTGTGATTGCTAGAGCATTAATTAATAATCCAAAAATAATCATTGCAGATCAGCCAGAAAATTTTCTTGATCAAAGCACTGTTAGAAAGGTCTTTTTTCTTTTTGAATCTTTAAACAAACAAGGGACAACAATAATAATTACATCAAATCTAGAGAAAATAATTACAGTTAATTATAAAACTATAAATTTAGATCAGTAAGACAGATGATTAATTATAAAAATGTTTTAAAAAATATTTTGCTAAAAGAGGAAGAAAAATTTTTCCATGGACTTTCATTTATTATTACCAGTCTAATTGCCATTCACATCGTAATTTATTTTAATTTTTACAAGTTTTCAAGTAATTGGATTGAGTTAGAGTCAAAGAAAACAACATTTATATTAACAAATAATTTTGACGAAAAACAGGTTCCTTTGAGTATAAAAGAAAACATTGTTGATTATCTTTTTAAAAATGAAAATTTGGAAGATTTTAAAGTTTTAGAATCTGATATTATTAAAGAAAGTCTTGGTTTGTCTGGAGTGAATAATTTTTCTGGTCTAAATTTACCTCTAATTTTTCAAGTTGTTTCTGATAAGCAAGAAGTAATTGACGAAGTTTATAATAATTTGCTGAATATATCAGAGAATAGATTAGTGGAAAAACACGAACATGAGGATCAGTTATTTGAAATAGGCATGGTAGTTAGTAGAATTAAATCCATAATCTTCATTATGTTACTATTTGTATTAATTCTTTTTTCTTTTCTAGTAATGAATATTGTTAAAGCAGCACTTATTGCTAATCTAAACTTTGTGAGTATGTTGCAAGTTATGGGTGCTAGCAGTCTCGAACTTGCAAAAAATATTTCTGTGAGTATTTTTAAGAAAATTTTACCAGGAACATTACTTGGTTTACTCTTTATTTTTTTAATAAGTATAGTTTTGATAAGAATTTTAGGATCAAATTTTAATTTTTTTGACTCAACATATTTTTCACAACTTTTAGTATCCAACTTTTTTTTGCTATCTGCATTTATGGTTTTTTTTACATGTAGTTTTTTATTTTTTTTAACAACATATTTGTTTAATTTTTTTGAGAATAGATTTTTTGAAAAGCTTTAATAAAATTTTTAGTTTTGTTTTATTTTCACTAATAGCTGGTTTTCTTTGGTGGACTTTATTATTATTTAACACCTTTCCTAAGAAACTTTATTATAACAATTCTTTCAAGATATCAGATAGTGTGGGAATTATAGTTCTTACTGGTGGTAAAAATAGAATTGAAAAAGGTGTAGATTTACTCTCAAAAGGATATGGTGATAAATTATTAATATCTGGAGTTTTTATGCCTTCAGAAATTGAATCAAAATTTAGTCTTGAAAAAGAAAAAAAAGAGTTATTCAAATGTTGTATTTTTTATGATCAAAAATCGAAGAATACATTAGAAAATGCTCAAGAGGTAGAAAAATGGCTTAGTGAAAACAAAGATATTGAATCTATAATTTTAGTAACCTCATACTATCATTTACCTAGAAGTATAATGATCTTTGAAAAAAAAATAAAATCTAACGTGAATATCTATCCCACACCTGCTGTCCAAAATAACAATTTTAAAAAACAGTTTTTTTTTCATTTAAAGTTAATAATTTCAGAATATTTTAAGGTAATATATTCAATTATATTTATAAGATGAGTAAAATTCGAGCTACTTGTTTTTATTTTTTTTTTTATGTCTGGACAATTATATTTTTTGTTGTTTTTTCTCCGGTAAAATTTTTTACAAGAAATTTTGTGGTTAAATTATCGAATATATGGTCATCCTCTGTAAATTTTTTATGCAAAAGGATTTTGGGGGTTAGCGTTATTGTTTACGGAAAAAACAATATACCTAAGAATAAATCAATTCTGATTGCTAGTAATCATCAATCAGCTTGGGAAACTTTTTTTTTTACTTTTCTTTTTAACGATCCAATTTTCATTTTAAAAAAAGAATTAAGATTTATTCCGATTATGTCATGGTATTTTAAGAAGCTTGGGTTTATCTTTATAGATCGAGGTAAAGGATTAAATTCTTTAAGACATATTATTAAATCAATAAAAAGATTAAAGGACGAGAGTCCAAAAACATTTATAATTTTTCCGGAAGGCACAAGACTTCGACCTGGAGAAAAAAAAGCGTCATTGACTCCAGGTGTGTTTGCTATAAAAAAAAAATTAAATTTACCTGTCATTCCTGTTACACACAATTCTGGGGAGTATTGGCACAACAAAAAATATTTAAAAACACAAGGAATAATCCAAGTTAATATTTTCCCTGAGTTAAAAAGTTTAGACAAGAAAGTTTTTTTTACAGAATTAAAAGATTATTTTTATTGTAAAAAAATTAATCATTAATTTTTAGAATACTTTTTCTAATCTCCTTATTTTTTTTTAAAATATTAAAAATCTCCTTTTCTTTACAATTTTTAATTGAATTTTCTAGAGTCTTTATATCTGAGGAAAAGTTTTTAAGAGTTTTTAATAAATATTTTCTATTATGAATAAAAATATCAACCCACATTTTTGGGTCTGAAGAACCGATTCTTGTAAAATCGCGAAAACCACCTGCGGAAAAATTAATCAATTCCTTTTTTTTTTTAAGATCAATTTTAAAGGCAGTACCCACTATTGTAAATGCTATAAGATGAGGTAAGTGGGAAGTTATTGACATAATCTTATCATGTTGATCCGCTGACATTATAGAAATTTTTGCTCCTATTCTTTTCCAAATATTTGAAATAATTGACAATTGTTTCTTTTGTTTGTTCATAGGAGTAAGTATACACCATTTATTCAAAAACAAGTTTAGTTTTGCTGATTTAGCTCCAGAGTGTTCAGTTCCAGCAATTGGATGCCCAGGTATTAGAAAAGACTTTTTATTATATAATTTAATAGTGTTTGTAGTAAAACAATTTTTTACAGAACCAACATCAGTTACAATAGTATGATTTGATAAATAAGGATAAATTTGGTTAGCAATTGAATCTATTAAGCTGACTGGTGTGCATATGAAAATCACATCACTATTCCCTATTTTTTTATCAATCTTTAATCTTCCTTCATCAATTGATTTATTGTTAATTGCATCATTTATATTTTTTTGAGAAATATCAATTCCAATAATTTTCTTTGCAATTTTTTTATTTTTCAGAATCAAGCCTAATGATGCTCCTATTAATCCTGGTCCAATTATAGTTATTTCTCTAAATTTTGGTTTTTGCATAACTTTTCATAATTGATTGTAACGCCTTTATAAAAATATTCATTTCGGAATCTGTTCCAATAGAAACCCTGAAAAATTTTTTTAGATCGTAGTTATTTAGATCTCTAACAATTATTTTTTTTTTTTAAAAGTTCAGATATAACTTTTTCCTTTTCCTTTTTTCCTTTTACTTCTACAAGTATAAAGTTCGCATAGGTTGCGTACGCTTTTAATCCGAGAGAATTGATTAACAAAGGCAATTTTTTTTGCCACTTTTTATTATGATTGATAGATTTGATTAAAAAACTTTTCTCTTTAAGAATCATAGCACCTATGTTTTGTGCTATTGAATTAACGTTAAAAGGTCCTCTAATTTTTTCTAAAAGCTCAATTATCGACTTTGAGCTATAGGCCCATCCAAGACGTAGACCAGCTAGGGCGTAAATTTTTGAAAAGGTTCTTGTAATAATTATATTTGGAAACTTTTTTACTAAGTCCAAACCATCGGAATAATTTTGATTTGTAACAAACTCGGAGTAGGCACCATCAATAACAATAATTATATTTTTTGGTACTCGTGAAATAAACTTTATGAGCTCATTTTTAAAAATTACTGTCCCTGTAGGGTTGTTTGGGTTTGCGAAGAAAATAATTTTTGTTTTTTTTGTGATCGAATTTAATATATTCTTGCAACTAATATTAAGTCCATTGGTTTTAGCTGTTAAAACTTTGGCTCCAGAGATCTTGGCAACTATTGGGTAGTAAATAAAACCGTATTGGCTACAGATAATTTCAGAATTCTGGTCTGAAAAGGCTTGAGCGACTAGGGATAAAATATCGTCAGAACCGTTGCCACAAATAATTTGATGAGAATTTATTTTAAAGATTCTAGAAAGTGAGTTTTTTAAAATATTTGAGTCACCATCTGGATAGAGATTAAACTGTGAAACAAGTTTTTTAGAAATTTCTGAAACTTTACTAGGAATTTTGAAAGGAGATTCGTTAGAAGATAATTTTATGACATTCCCTTTCCCATCGATTAATGATTCTCCGGGAATATACTTTGCTATCTGGTTAATTGTTGGCTTAACAATTTTTGAAATAATCTTTTTTTGCATAATCGCATATTATCAAATAAATTTATTTTGACTACTCATCCAACATAGTTATGATTTCTTTTAAATCAAAATAAAAAAATGAAAAAAAAAAAAAAATTTAAAAAAATTCATATTTCGGAACGACTTAACTTAGATTCTGGTAAGATTTTAACAGAGTATGAGGTTGCATATGAAACTTATGGTAAATTAAATAAAAAAAAAAGTAATGCAATTTTTGTTTGCCATGCTCTAACGGGCGACCAATTTTGCACTTCAAAAAACCCTGTTAATAATAAGAATGGTTGGTGGAGTAATCTAGTTGGACCTGGAAAAGTAATTGACACCAATTTTTTTTTTGTAATTTGTAGCAATGTACTAGGTGGTTGCATGGGTACAACTGGCCCAGAATCTATTAACCCAGAAACAAAAAAACCATATGGGTTAAGATTTCCAGTAATTACAATTAATGATATGGTCAAGGTTCAAAATAGGCTGATTGAAGCCTTAAATATTAAGAAGTTATTTGCCGTTATAGGAGGGTCAATGGGTGGTATGCAAGCATTAGAATGGGCTACTTCTTTTGGTCATAAAGTTCATTCTGTTATACCAATTGCTTCATCTTATAGACACTCTGCTCAAAATATTGCATTTCACGAGATAGGGAGGCAGGCCATAATGGCTGACCCTAATTGGAAAAAAGGTGCATATTATGATAAAAACAAATACCCAAAAAGAGGATTGTCAGTTGCTAGAATGATTGCTCATATAACTTATTTATCAGAGTCTGCATTACAAAGAAAGTTTGGAAGAAATCTACAAAACAGTAAGTTTTTTTCTTTTGAATTTGAAACTGAGTTTCAAATTGAAAGTTATTTAAAACATCAGGGTATTTCATTCGTTGAGAGATTCGATGCTAACAGTTATTTATATATTACAAAAGCTATGGATTACTTTGACCTTTCCATAAAAAAGGGAGGATTAAACAAAGCATTTAGAGATAAAAGTCTATCATACTGTTTTATTACATTTTCATCTGATTGGCTTTTTCCAACGTCAGAAACAAAGACTATTATACAATCTATTAATCAATCTAATACTAAAGTAAGTTTTGCAGAAATTAAAACAGACAAAGGACATGATGCATTTTTACTTGATGAACTAAACTTTCATTCCACATTAAAATCTTTTATAACTGGTCAAAGAAAAAAGTTAAAGATATGACAAAAACTCTTAGAAATGACCTTCAAATAATTTCTAGCCTTATAGAAGATAATGAAAAAGTATTAGATGTTGGTTGTGGTAATGGAAATCTTATTGAATTTCTATCAATAGAAAAAAATGTTGATTGTAAAGGAATTGAAATAGAATTAGAAAAAATGAATTTTTGTTTAAAAAAAGGTTTGTCGGTAGTTCAGGGTGATGCAAATTATGATTTAAATGACTTTTCAGATAATTCTTTCTCAACAGTAATTTTAAGTCAAACTATACAGGCAACAATCTTTCCAGAAAAAGTTATAAAAAATTTAATTAGGATTGGTAAAAGAGCTATAATTTCTTTTCCTAACTTTGGTTTTTGGAAAGTCAGAAAGGATTTTTTTTTTTCAGGCAAGATGCCAAAAAATAAAATTTTATCATACGAGTGGTTTGATACGCCTAATATTCATTTGTGTTCAGTTAATGACTTTATCCAGCTTTGTCACAAAAATAGAATTAAAATCAATGAGAAGGTTTTATTAAATGAGGACGGGAAAAAATTATGGTTTGATAGTTTTTTAGAAAACTTACTAACTTACCAAGTTATTTTTTGTGTTTCCAAAAAATAGTTTTTTGATTACTATTTAGACATGTTAGAAATTTTTCAAATTCCTGTTTTGAATGATAATTATATATATTTGATAATAGACTCAAAAACTGGAAAGACCGCATGTGTTGATCCAGCAATACCAGAGCCGGTTATACAAAAACTTGAAGAACTAGATAAGAAATTAGATTTCATTCTTAATACACATCATCATAATGATCATGTTGGTGCCAATCTAAAACTTAAAAAAAAATACAAATGTGAGATTGTTGGTAATCAAAAAGATAAAGCACGAATACCTGGAATTAGCATCTTTGTAAACGAAGGTGATAAATTCAAGCTTGGTGACTCATTTTGTAATGTTATTGATGTTTCAGGGCATACTATGGGACACATTTGTTATTATTTTTCAAAGGAAAGTTTAATTTTTTGTGGTGACACTCTTTTTTCTCTGGGTTGTGGAAGGTTATTTGAAGGAACACCCGATATCATGGTTGAGTCATTACTAAAAATAAGATCTCTGCCAAATAATACTAAGGTTTATTGCGCGCATGAATATACCTTAAATAATGCAAACTTTGCTCTTAGTCTCGAACCGAAAAATGAGAAATTAAAAAAAAAAATCGAGAATATAAAAAATAGAAGGTCAAAAGGGCTTTCAACAATTCCCACAACCTTAGGTGAGGAAAAAATTCTCAACCCTTTTCTTAGATTTGATAATGATGCTTTTATAAAGTCAATTGGACTGGAAAAGAAATCTAATATTGAAAATTTTAGGGTTATCAGAGAGATGAAAGATAATTTTTAATCCATCCAAAGTCCGCCGTTGATAGATAATGTTGCTCCGTTAATATAACTTGCTTTGTCAGAAATAACGTAGCCAACTAACTCAGCTATTTCTTCTGAGCTACCGAGTCTTTTGGCAGGTATAGTATCAATGATATTTTTTAATATATCCTCTCTAATTGCTGCTACCATCTCCGTATTAATGTACCCTGGGCAAATAACGTTTGATGTTATATTTTTTGAGGCACTTTCAAGGGCTAGGGATTTTGAGAAACCAATCAATGCTGATTTAGTTGCTGCGTAGTTGCTTTGGCCGAATTGTCCTTTTTGTCCATTAACTGAAGAAATATGAACGATTCTTCCGAAAGTATTTTCTCTCATTTTATTTATAACCAGAGACGTAACATTAAAAATAGAGTTTAAATTAACTTCAATTACTTTATTCCATTGTTCAAGTGACATCTTGTGTAATGGAGCATCTTTAGTAATTCCAGCATTATTTATAAGAATATCGATAGTTTTGTGCTTATCATAAATTTTTTTTATTTGGGTTGAAGATTCCTCATAGTTACTCACATCCCATTTGACTGTTTCAATACCAGTTTCATTTGAAAAATCAGATGCCTTTTGATCGTTACTTGCGTAGTTTGCAATTACCAAGTATCCATCTTTTTTAAGTTTTTTTGATATTTCTTGCCCAATTCCTCGAGTACCTCCGGTAACAAGAGCAACTCTATTTAAACTTGCTGGTGTTCCTTGATTGTCTGACGTCATTCTAACTATATCCTTTCAATACACATCGCTATGCCTTGCCCACCACCAATGCAAAGCGTTGCTAACCCTTTACTTTTATTACTTCTAATTAGTTCATGTATCAATGTTACCAATATTCTTGCTCCAGAAGCTCCAATTGGATGCCCAAGAGCTATAGCTCCGCCATTGACATTTACTTTACTCATATCCCATTTCATTTCTTGAGAAACAGCTAGTGATTGAGCAGCAAAAGCCTCGTTAGCCTCTATTAAATCAACATCGTCAAGTTTCCAGTTGGCAATCTTAAGAGCCTTTTTTGTCGCTGGGACTGGTCCAATTCCCATTATTGCAGGGTCCACACCTGTGGTAGCCCAAGAAACAACTCTGACTAGAGGTGTGATGCTCAATTTTTTAGCTGTTTCTTCACTCATTAGTGTTAAAGCCGCGGCACCATCGTTTAAACCAGAGGCGTTACCAGCAGTTACGGACCCATCCTTTTTAAAAACTGGTTTAAGTAAACTTATTTTTTCTAGTGTGGAACCATGTCTTGGAAACTCGTCATTGTTGAAGTCAACAGTTTCTTTTTTTTGTTTTACGGAGACACTTAAGATTTCACTTTCAAACTTATTTTTTTTTTGGGCTTCTTCAGCTTTATTTTGCGATAATGTTGCAAATTCATCTTGATCTTGTTTAGAAATGTTATATTTTTCTGAAATATTTTCAGCAGTTGTCCCCATATGATAATCGTTCATTGCACACCATAATCCATCAATAATCATACTGTCCTTCAATTTTCCGTCACCCATTTTAAGTCCATTTCTAACATTTATCGTGTGATGTGCATTCGTCATAGATTCTTGGCCACCAGCAATAACGATTTCTGATTGATTGGTCATTATAGACTGTGTTCCTAATGAAACAGCTCTAAGACCTGACCCACAAACTTGGTTGACAGTTAATGCGCTTTTTTCAATAGGAAGTCCTGCTAAGATTGAACTTTGCCTTGCTGGGTTTTGACCAGAGCCACCTGTAAGGACTTGCCCCATGATGAGCTCATCTATAAGATTTTTATCTAAATTATTTTCATTTAAAACTGCTTCTATAACTAGCTTTCCGAGTTCTGGGGCTGAATAATCAGATAAACTTCCCATAAACTTGCCAATTGCTGTTCTTTTTGCGGCTGTAATTACAATACCAGTCATAAAAATTTCCTTATGGGTTTCAATAACATAAAATTACTTTAATTTTCAATATAATAAAAAATTTATTAAAATTATTTTTTATAAAATATTTGAAAATTTAATGTCTTAGTAGTATAAAACATAAAAAATTGGATTTTTGAAATGTACGCTATATTTAATCACAAAGGCAAACAATATAAGGCTTCTAAGAATGATTTTTTGAAGCTCCCCAAATCATGTGATTTAAAAAAAAATGACACTCTTACACTAGAGGATATTACTCTCCTTAAAACAGAGAACGGTGATACCATCATTGGTTCACCTACTATTAAAGGTGTGAAAATTAAAGCAAAAGTGATTGATCAAATTAGAGACAAAAAAATTATTGTTTTTAAAAAGAAAAGAAGACACAACTACAGACGGAAAATAGGTCACAGACAAGACTTTACTTTGGTCAAAATAGAGGAAATCGTTACCTCATCAAGTTCTAATAAAAAACCTGTAGAAAATAAACCGAAGAAAGAGGTTTCAGATGGCTCATAAGAAAGCTGGCGGAAGCACTAGAAACGGTAGAGATAGTGCCGGCCGAAGATTGGGTATAAAAAAATTCGGAGGTGAGAAGGTCATTCCCGGAAATATCATTTTAAGACAAAGAGGAACCAAGTTCCACCCTGGAAAAAATGTTTCAATTGGTAAGGATCACACAATTTTTGCCATCACTGAAGGCTTTGTTACTTTTAAAAAGAAGTCTTCGGGAAAATCTTTTGTTGAAGTTCAACAAATAAAATAATAATCCATATCATGAAGTTTCTAGACGAGGCCAAAATCCATCTTAAGGCAGGTGATGGTGGTTCAGGTTGTATAAGCTTTAGAAGAGAAAAGTTTGTCGAATATGGTGGTCCGGACGGAGGAGATGGAGGAAGTGGAGGTAACATTTTATTTGAGTCCGAAGAAAACTTAAATACACTGATTGATTTTAGATATCAGCAGCACTTTAAAGCTAAAAATGGAAAAAATGGTTCAGGAAAAAATAGAACTGGCCAGAATGGAAAAAATATTATTATTAAAGTACCTGTTGGAACCGTAATTATGGATTCAGATAAAAATGAAATATATAAAGATTTGGTAAAAAAGAATGAAAGATTTTTAATTTTAAAAGGTGGAAAAGGAGGAATAGGAAATTTAAGATTTAAATCATCAACTAATCAGGCACCAAGAAAGTTTACTAAAGGAAAAGAAGGTGAAGAGCTTTGGGTATGGTTAAGACTTAAATTGATTGCTGATATTGGTTTCGTTGGTCTACCGAATTCAGGAAAATCTACTCTTTTATCAGTTTTATCTAATGCCAAAGCCAAAGTTGCCAATTATCCATTTACAACATTAAAACCTCAACTTGGTCTTTTGAGATTTGAACAAGGTGATTTAACTCTTGCCGATCTTCCTGGCCTAATATCTGGTGCTAGCCAAGGAGTAGGCCTTGGTCTAAGATTTTTAGCTCACATAGAAAGATGTAGAGCTTATGCTCATTTATGTGATTTATCAGTGGAAAACGACGAACAAATAATCGAGAATTATAGAATAATAAGAAATGAAATGGAAAATTATGGTAAATTAGTTTCAAAAAAAAAGGAAATAATTATTCTTACAAAAAGTGACTTAGTTTGTAAAAATAAAATCAGAAGAAGATCTGATATTTTAAAAAAATATTCAAATTCTGATGTAACAATTATTTCAAGTCATAAAAAGGACGGAATAAGTGAACTGAAATCTATTTTTCGTGAAATTTTGGATGAAAAAACTACAACTTATTAAAAATGCTAAAAGAATTGTTATAAAAATAGGTTCGTCATTATTAATTGATAACGGCAAATTCAATTATAAATGGTTAAGATCATTGGTTGAGGATATTAATAGCTTCCTAAATAAAACTCAAATTATAATTGTTGCATCAGGAGCAGTATCCTTGGGTAAGAGTTACCTAAAGTTTAATTCTAATGAGATTAATCTAAATATGAAGCAAGCGTTTGCTGCATGTGGACAGATTTTTTTAATGAATAATTTTATTAAGGTTTTTGAGGAAAATAAAAAAAAGGTTGCTCAAATCCTTCTTACCTTTTCAGATACCGAAAACAGACGAAGGAGTCTTAATTCGAGGGAAACAATAAAAAGTCTTATATTGTCAAATGTAATACCTATAATTAATGAAAATGATACAGTAGCAACAGATGAATTAAAGTTTGGGGATAATGATAGATTAGCCGCAAGAGTTGCTCAGATTGTAGAAGCTGATCTTTTAATTTTACTAACTGATGTAAAGGGTCTATTCAATAAAAACCCAAGATATCATGACGACGCGAAATTAATTGAAACAGTAACAAAAATTGATTCTAGTATCTACAAGATGGCTACTTCTCAGACAAATTCATATGGTTCTGGAGGAATGTTTACCAAGATTCAAGCAGCAGAAATAGCTGGGAGTTATGGTTGTAATACATTAATTTTTCAAGGTAATATTGATAATCCTCTTAAAAACCTGAGAAAAAATGATGTTGGTTCTGTTTTTGTTTCAGATGAAAAAAAAAAAAAGGGAGTTAAAAATTGGTTGGCCGGTTCAATTAACATTTCTGGGACCTTAGAAATAGATAATGGTGCTGTAGATGCTCTTAAGAAAGGAGCTAGTTTACTACCTAGTGGAATACAAAGAGTCTTGGGAAAATTTTCAAAAGGAGATATAATTGAAATTGTAGACTATAATGGGAAAAAACTTGGCAAGGGAATTTCTTATTATGATGCACATGAAGTTGAAATAATAAAGGGAAAAAAAAGTACTTTTATAAAAAAAATTTTAGGCTATGAAGGTAGAGAAGAAATTATTCACAGGGATTATTTATATTTAAGTGAACGATGAGTGTTGAAAACTTAGAGAAAGATATTTTACAAATAGGAAGGCAAGCTAAAGAAGCATCGAGATATGTTTCACAGTTGAGTACAAGTTCCAAGAATAATATACTCTGTTCAGCTGCTGAGAATTTATTGAAAAATAAAGATACAATTTTAAAAGCAAATGAACTTGATATAAAAGAAAATAAAGACAAACTTAATTCTGCAACACTTGATAGGCTTATTCTTGATAATAAAGGAATAGAATCGATAAGTAACGGATTAGAAGAAATTTCTAAGTTAGAGGATCCAGTTGGAAAAATAATTGAAAATTGGTTGAGACCTAATGGGTTGAAAATCGAAAAAATATCTATTCCGTTAGGTGTGATAGGTGTGATCTACGAATCGAGACCTAATGTTTCTGCTGATGCAGCTGGACTTTGTTTGAAGTCAGGAAACGCACTTATTCTTCGTGGAGGATCAGAAAGTTTTCATTCTTCAAGTAAAATAGTTGAAATAATAAATCGTTCCTATGAAAATTTTAAACTTCCTAAAGGTGTTTTACAATATATTCCAACAAAAGATAGAAATGCTGTGGGCCATCTTTTGACAATGGATAATTATGTAGATGTTATAATTCCAAGAGGAGGTAGATCTCTTATTGAAAGAGTCATTAATGAAAGTAAAGTTCATGTAATAAGACATTTGGATGGCATTTGTCACACGTATATTCACAAATCATCTATCCCTAACCTTTCTAAAGATGTAGTAATAAATGCAAAAATGAGAAGACCCGGTATTTGTGGTGCTACAGAAACTATTCTTATTGACAAAGAAGTATTATCAACACATCTACCTGATATTATCAAATCTTTTACTGAAATGAACTGTGAAGTTAGAGGTGATGAACATGTTTTAGGTATAAATAATTCCTTAAAGCTTGCAAATGAAGAGGATTGGCATACTGAGTATCTTGATAAAATTGTATCTATTAAAACCATCCTGAAAGGTGTTGAAGAAGCTGTGAATCATATAAATCGTTATGGATCGGGGCATACAGATGCCATACTTTCTGAAGATGAAGATGCAGTTAATTTTTTTTTAAATAATGTTGACAGCGGAATTGTAATGCACAATACCTCAACTCAATTTGCAGATGGTGGTGAATTTGGTATGGGGGCTGAGATCGGAATCTCTACTTCTAAAGTTCATGCAAGAGGACCTGTTGGTGTTGCACAACTTACAAGTTTTAAATATAAAGTTAAAGGTTCAGGCCAGATTCGTCCCTAAATTGTTCAATTCAAAAAAAAAGTTTGTAGGTATATTAGGCGGGACATTTGACCCGCCGCATGAAGGGCATCTTTTTATAAGTAAGTTTGCAAAAATAAAACTTGATATTAGTGAAGTTTGGTGGGTCGTTACAACAACTAATCCTTTAAAAAAAAATAGGCTAAATTATGAAAAAAGATTAAAAAAAGTGAAAAAATTTTTGACCAACCAACATATCAAGGTTTTAGAGATTCAAGATTTGTCTAAAAATATTTATACAATCGATGTTTTGGAATATTTATTTAAAAAATTTCCTCAAAAAAAATTTATATGGTTAATGGGCGCCGATGCTCTGACTAATTTTCATTTGTGGAAAGACTGGAAAAAAATTTTTTATAATATTCCGATTGCAATTTTCGATCGTCCATTTTACTCTTTAAGTATACCAAAAGCTCAAGCGACTTTACATTTTAAGGAATATAAAATTAGTAGCAAATTATCAAAAAAATTAAAATTTATGAAGACCCCTAGTTGGTCATTTATTACAGGTTTAACCCACCTGCAATCCTCAACAAAAATAAGGGAAAACAAAGTTGGATCACCATAAAAATATCAAAAACTTCTTAAAAAAAATTATTAAAGATTTAAACGATTTGAAGGCTATTGATGTTAAATTTATTGATATAAAAAATAGAAGTGCCCTCGGTGATTTTCTGTTGATTGTAACAGGAAACTCTTCAAGACATATAAATGCTATTGCCACAAAAATAATTGAAAATCATAAAAAAAAAGTAATTTCAGTTGAAGGTTTGAAATCTACGGAGTGGGTAATTGTTGATTTTGGAGATATTATTTTGAATATTTTCAAGCAAGATGTAAGAGAACATTATTCTTTAGAAAAAATATGGCAATCTGACTTAGAAGACGAAAAAATAAGTTTTGGTTAGATGAATATAAGTATTATATCGCTTGGAAAGTTCAAAAAACACCCCCCATTTGAAGAGATTTTTAACTATTATAAAAAAAGAATAAATCTCAATATCGATCTACAAGAGATTAGAACATTTAATTTTGAAGAAAAGAAAAAGTTATTTTTTGAAAAAACTGAAATTATAAAACACTTTAAACCTACAGACTATATTGTGGTACTTGATAAAGATGGTAAAATGCTTACAAGTATAGACTTTTCAGTGTTTTTAAAAAAAAAGATGATAGAAAGAACTAAGAGAATTTGTTTTGTGATTGGGAGTGAGTTAGGTTTAGATTTATCTCTAAAAAGATCCCACCAAGTCATTTCCTTAGGAAAAAAAACTTGGCCACACCAACTAGTAAGAATAATGTTAATTGAACAAATTTACAGATCCTTAGAAATCATTAAAAACAGCTCTTATCACAAATAACAAAAAAGTATGAAGAAAATTTTATTGTGTATTTTAGACGGGTGGGGGTTAGGAAAACAAAATAAACATAATGCTATAGCAGTTGCAAAAACAGACAATTTTGATGCTATTACTAAAAAATTTGGAATGGGAAAACTCTATGCGTCTGAAAAAAAAGTAGGATTACCTAGTGGACAGTTTGGAAATTCTGAGGTTGGTCATATGAATATTGGAGGAGGAAGAATTATTCTTCAAGATATTTTGAGAATAGATAAATCTTTAAAAAATGGTGATTTTGAAAAAAATTCTAACTTCTTAAACATGCTTAATAAATCTAAAAGAATTCATCTTTTAGGTATCTTATCATCTGGAGGTGTCCATGGTCATCAGGATCACTTTATGAAAATTATTGATATTTTGGTTAAAAAAAATAAAGAAGCTTTATTACATTGTTTTTTAGATGGTAGAGATAGTTCGCCCATTTCCGGATATGATAATATGTCAAATTTAGTAAAGAAAATTAAGAATAAAAAAAACATAAAAATTGCAAGTATTTGTGGAAGATTTTATTCAATGGATCGTGATAATAGATGGGATAGAATTAATCAGGCTTATAAAGCTATAATTGAAGGTTCTGCAAACCATCATGTATGCCCTCTTAAATCCATAAAAAAAAGTTATAGTCAAAAAACTACGGATGAATTTTTTAAACCAAAAAACTTTTCAAATTATTCAGGTGTAAAAAAAGATGATGGTTTTTTCATTACAAACTATCGAGCTGATAGAGTCAGGGAACTTCTAACAGCAATTTTTGATAAAGATTTTTTAAATTTTAAAAGAAACAAAATTGCAGATTTCTCTAGTGCTATGAGTATGATCGAATATTCAAAAAGACTTAAAAAAAAGATAACTTCAATTCTTGAGCCTTTGAAAGTTAAAAATAACTTGGGTGAAATTTTTTCAAAGAAAAAGTTAAATCAACTTCGTATTGCTGAAACAGAAAAATATGCACATGTTACTTATTTTTTCAATGGAGGTGTTGAAGAAAGTTATGCTGGTGAGGATAGAATTTTGATTCCTTCTCCCCGAGTTGAAACTTATGATCAGAAGCCGGAAATGTCAGCATTAGAACTGACTAAAGAACTTATAAGTAGTATTAAAAAGAATAAATATAGTTTTATAGTAACTAATTTTGCTAATACTGACATGGTAGGTCACACGGGAAATTTTAAGGCTACTTTAAAGGCTGTTGAAACAGTAGATATTTGTGTTGGAAAAATTTTAGAACAATGCAAAAAAAGTGGATATACTTTAGTTATAACTTCTGATCATGGAAATGCAGATTTGATGTATGATGAAAAAAAGTCTATTCCTTGTACAACTCATTCAATAAACCCAGTTCCTTTTATTATTTGTAAAAATGTAAAACTTAAGAAAAAAGAGGGAATTTTAGCAGATATTGCACCTACAATTTTAGATTTAATGGATTTAGAAAAACCAAGTAATATGAGTGGTTGCAGTCTTTTGATATGAGATTAGTAATTCTTCTTATATTTGTTTTTACTTCTAATATTTGTTTTGGTTTAGAGGGAAAAAGTTTAAAAAAGAAACTTTCAGTTTTAAAAAAACAAACAGTTACAATACATAATGATATACTTAAAAATGATGATGAACTAAAAAAAATTAAAATTGATATTGAAAAAAATAGTCAAAAAAAAACAATTTTTGAGAAACATATTAAAGACAAGGAAGTTGTAAGCAGAAGACTTTTCCTTTTATTGCAAGATAAAATCTATCTCTCTCCTATTACCAAGTTTATTAAAAATTTAACAGTTCAGTCTGATGATTTGATAACCAAACAAATTGTTAGAGAGTTTTTTCTTAAACAAGCTAAAACAAGCATAAATATGCATCTTGAGAGTATTGAGGGAATTGTGGAAATAAAAAAAGAATTAGATAATAAGATCATCGTGTTTGAAAAAAAAAAAAAGATTTGAGGATAAAGTTAAAAACACTGGAAAAAAAAATGAAAGAAGTCTCAAAATTGCAAAAAAAAGTAAAGGTGGATCTAGCGCTTAAAATCAAAGAAAAAAAACTTAAGGAGAAAGCAAAAAACTTAAATGAATTAGTAAGTGGTGTTGAAAAAAAAAAAAAAAAAGTAAAATATTAAGAAGTGGAACAATTCAATATCCAGTAAGAGGTGAAATTGTATCTAATTATGGAGAAGGTAAAGATGTTAGAAAATCAAAGAATGGTGTTGTTTTTAAAGTTTTACAGGATTCTTTTGTGACATCACCAATTAACGGTATGGTTGTATATGCAAATCAATTTAGGAGCTATGGTAACCTAGTAATAATAGAAAACAACGAAGGATATTATTGTATTCTATCTGGAATGAAAAATATTTTGATTTCTTCAGGCATTGAAGTTTTAAAGGGTGAACCTATAGCAAAGTTAAATAAAGGAAAAAACAATCAACTTTATTTTGAGTTACGATTGAATGGTAAAATTATTAATCCCAAATCAAAAGTTGAGATTTTATAAAAAAACTGCATAATCAAAATATGACTAGATTTATAGTATACTTTTTTCTAATTTTTCTAAATTTCTCAGATTTAAAATCAGAGAACGATAAGGAAGTTTATAAACATTTAAACCTCTTTGGAGAAGCATTTGAAAAAATAAAAAATAATTATGTAGAAGAAGTTTCTTCCAAAGATTTAGTTGAAGCAGCGATTGAGGGTATGTTAAGTTCGCTTGATCCACATTCTACTTTTCTTAATACCAATGAATTAAATGAACTTAAAGTTCAAACAAAAGGAGAATTTGGAGGACTTGGTATAGAAGTTACATTGGAAAATGGGTTTGTTAAAGTTATTTCTCCGATTGATGATACACCGGCGTCTAGGGCAGGTATTTTGGCAGGAGATCTTATTACTCATTTAGATGATGAACCAGTTTTAGGTATGACGCTATCTGAAGCAGTTTCTTTAATGAGAGGAAAAGCTGGGTCTAAAATAAAATTAACCGTTAATAGAGAAGACAATAAAACTCTTCAAATCGTAATTACTAGAGCTGTGATAGAATTAAAGGCAGTTAAAGCAAAAATTCAAAACAATATTGGATATATAAGAGTATCATCTTTTAATCAAAAAGTTGATACTCAAATCATTAAGGCAATTAGTAAATTTAAAAAAAGTAATAATGTCATTGGATATGTTCTTGATTTAAGAAATAACCCTGGTGGTCTCCTTGATCAAGCTGTTAACGTAACAGATATTTTTCTAGATAGAGGAGAAATTGTATCAACTAGAGGAAGGTTTGAAAGAGATGGAAGTAGATTTAATGCCATTAAAACAGATTTGACTGATGGCTTACCCCTAGTCGTTTTAATTAATCAAGGTAGTGCGTCAGCTTCTGAAATTGTTGCAGGAGCCCTCCAAGACCATAAGAGAGCAATTATTATGGGAACAAAATCTTTTGGAAAAGGTTCAGTTCAAACGATTCTCCCATCTGGTGAGAATGTAGCTCTGAAACTTACCACCGCAAAATATTATACACCACTTGGAAGATCCATCCAGAAAACAGGAATTGATCCTGATATTTTAGTTGAACAAGCTGAATTGAAAAAGTTATCAGAATCCGAAACTCTTGCAAGAAAAGAAGCAGATTTAAGAGGAGCTATTGATAATGAACAAAGTTCAACTAAGAATGAAAAACAAAAAGAATCTATAACAAAAAAGACTGATGATTCATCAAATGATTATCAATTGAGTAGAGCTTTTGATCTCATACTTGCTTTAGACCTAGCTAACAACAAATATAAATAATAATTAAGCTTTCAAAAATATGAAAGATTTTAGAAAAGGAATAGGAGTATTCCTGATTAATGAAAAGAATCAGCTTTGGGTTGGTAAAAGAATAGATTTTAAGAGTAATTATTGGCAAATGCCACAAGGCGGAATTGACAACGATGAAAATCCTAGAGAGGCTATGATCAGGGAACTTGGCGAAGAGGTAGGAATTCAAAAAAACTATGAAATTTTGATGGAACTTGAACACTGGCTATCTTATTCACTTCCAGACTCTCTTAAAAAAGTTGTTTGGGGTGGAAGGTATGTAGGCCAAATGCAAAAATGGTTTGCTTGCAGGTTTTATGGAAAAGATGAGGAGTTTAATCTTGAAACTCACAAACCTGAGTTCGAGGATTGGAAATGGATAAAACCAGAAGACGTTATCAAAGTTGTCGTTCCGTTTAAAAAAAAATTATATAAAGATGTTTTGAAGGGTTTTGAAAACCTTTACTAAGAGTAATATAGTTTTTTAGAAACTTTTATTTTTTTAACTTCTATTTTATCATCAGATTTTTGGATATTATAGTCAGAGTTTTTCATAACATCCTCACTTAAGAGAGTGCATTTGTTTTTTGAAACTTCAACAATTCCACCGTTTACCAGAAACGTTTCAACTATTTTTTTATTTTTGTATATATATGCTAACCCAATTCTAAGGGTGGTAAGAAAGGGCATGTGATTTTTTAGTATTCCAAAGTCACCTTCTACTCCTGGTAAAATACAAAGATCAATCTCATCATTAAATATTGTTTGCTGTGGTGAAATTATTTCAAGATTAAAAGACATTGTAAATTACTTTTCAATCTTTTTAGATTTTTCAATTACTTCTTCAATAGTTCCAACCATGTAGAAAGCAGCCTCCGGGATGTCATCATACTTCCCGTTTACAAGATCATCAAACCCTTTAATGGTATCTTCTAGGTTTACAAAAACACCTGGAGTTCCAGTAAATACCTCCGCTACATGAAATGGCTGAGAAAGAAATTTCTGAATTTTTCTCGCGCGATCAACAACCAATCTATCTTCTTCTGACAATTCATCCATTCCAAGTATAGCTATTATATCTTGAAGTGACTTATATTTTTGCAGTGTTTCTTGAACTTTTCTTGCAACATTATAATGTTCATTACCTATAATTCTTGGGTCAAGAATTCTGGAGGTTGAATCCAATGGATCAACCGCAGGATAAATTCCTAATTCAGCGATCTGTCTAGATAAAACAGTCGTGGCATCTAAATGCGCAAAGGATGTTGCAGGAGCAGGATCCGTTAAATCATCAGCAGGGACGTAAATTGCTTGAACAGATGTTATAGAACCTTTGTTAGTAGATGTAATTCTCTCTTGAAGAGCACCCATATCAGTTGAAAGAGTAGGTTGGTAACCTACAGCTGAGGGTATTCTCCCAAGTAGTGCAGAGACCTCTGAGCCAGCTTGAGTGAATCTAAAAATATTATCTACAAATAATAAAACATCTTGTCCCTCTTGATCCCTAAAATACTCTGCAAGAGTTAAACCTGTTAAAGCTACTCTCGCCCTAGCTCCAGGTGGTTCATTCATTTGGCCATAGACTAAAGCAGCTTTAGATTCATTGTTGTCAAGTTTGATAACACCAGATTCAATCATTTCATGATAAAGATCATTACCTTCTCTTGTTCTTTCCCCAACACCAGCAAAAACAGAGTAACCACCATGCCCTTTAGCAATATTATTGATTAGTTCCATAATTAGAACGGTTTTTCCAACACCAGCCCCACCAAATAACCCAATTTTTCCTCCTTTGGCATAAGGGGCTAAAAGATCCACTACCTTGATTCCTGTAACTAAAATCTCCGTTTCGGTTGATTGATCTATAAATTCCGGTGCACTTTTGTGAATGGGTGATTTTAATTTTGTTTTTAGCTCGCCCCTTTCATCAATAGGTTCACCAATTACATTTAAAATTCTACCAAGTGTCTCTGGACCAACAGGAACAGAAATTGGGTTTCCTGTATCCTGCACTTCTTGTCCCCTAATTAGACCATCTGTAGAATCCATAGCAATTGTTCTGACGGTATTCTCACCAAGATGTTGAGCTACCTCTAAAACTAAATCTTTATTTTCATGTTTAACTACTAGTGCATCTAGTATTTGTGGTAAGTTTTCCTCAAAAGATACGTCAACAACTGCACCTAATACTTGTTTTATTTTTCCGATATTTTCTGTCATTTAAATCTCTCCTTTAAGTTAAACTGCTTCAGCTCCTGAAATAATTTCAATTAATTCCTTTGTAATGAGTGCTTGTCTAGATCTGTTGTAAAAAAGAGTGAGTCTATCAATCATATCATTTGCATTTCTGGTTGCATTGTCCATTGCTGTCATCCTTGAGCCTTGTTCACTTGCTAAATTTTCAAGTAGAGCAGAATGAATCTGGATTGCAATATTTTTAGGAATTATATCATCTAAAATCACTTCTTCATCAGGTTCAAAATCATACATTATAGCTTCAGTTAAGTCTTCTGCCTGATCATCTTTTTCTATAGGAAGTAGTTTTTGAGATTCTACATTTTGTGAGATTGCACTCTTAAACTTAGTATAGATTAGGTAGCATTCAGAGATTTCATCATCAAAAAAAAGCTTAAGAACTTGATCTCTAATCGAGCTAGCAACCTCAAATTCAATTTTAGGATTTGCAAAGTCAGAAACTAAATCAATTATCAAATCTTTGTAGATTCGTCTTAGAGATTGATAGGCTTTTTTACCAACAAATAAAAATTTAAAGTTTTTTCCGTCATTTTTCAAAGTATGCGCTAGATTTTTTGTATACTTAATTATGGATCCATTGAAACCTCCACATAAACCTCTATCAGCAGAACAGACAATTAATAATACTGTTTTTTTGTTATTGGTTTTACTGAACTTAAGATTGTTTGTGTTAGATTTAGAAATAAGAGATAGAACAATTTCTTTCATTTTATTTGCATAAGGTCGAGATTTTTCTGCGTTATCTTGGGCTCTTTTTAATTTTGCAGCTGCAACCATTTTCATAGCAGATGTAATTTTTTTGGTTGATCTAACACTTGATATTCTATTTCTAAGATCTTTAAGGCTTGGCATTAGTTTACTGTAAAAACTCGTTTGTAGTGGATTCTAGAAATTGATTAAGTTTTTTTTCTGTTTCATCAGACAAGGATCTTTGATCTTTGATTGTCTTGAGAATATCTTTACCTTGATTGCGTAACTTTTTAAGTAAGAAACTCTCAAACTTTGTTATTTCAGAAATTTCAATTTTATCTAAAAAACCTTTAACACCAGAAAAAATAACTACAACCTGCTCCTCAACTTTTAACGGTGTATATTGAGGCTGTTTGAGTATTTCTGTCAATCTTCTTCCTCTTTCAAGAAGATTTCTTGTTGATTGATCAAGGTCAGAGGCAAATTGCGAAAAGGCTTCCATCTCCCTGAATTGGGCAAGATCAAGTTTAATTGATCCTGAAACTTGTTTCATTGCTTTAATTTGGGCTGCAGATCCCACACGACTTACAGATAAGCCTACGTTAACAGCAGGTCTAATTCCCTTAAAAAAAAGTTCGGTTTCTAAGAAAATTTGTCCGTCAGTAATCGAAATTACATTGGTTGGAATATAAGCGGATACATCTCCTGCCTGAGTCTCGATTACAGGAAGTGAAGTTAAGGATCCAGATCCGTTAGCATCACTCATTTTGGCAGCTCTTTCCAAAAGTCGAGAATGAATGTAAAAAACATCACCTGGAAAGGCTTCTCTTCCTGGTGGTCTTCTGAGAAGTAAAGACATTTGTCTATAGGCTACTGCTTGTTTTGATAAATCATCATAAAAAATTACCCCATGCATACCGTTGTCCCTAAAAAATTCTCCCATGGCGCACCCTGTGTAAGGAGCTAAAAATTGAAGTGGTGCCGGATCAGATGCTGTGGCTGCTACTACAATAGAGTACTTAAGTGCATCATTTTCTTCTAGAGTTTTAACAATTTGTGCAACTGTGGATCTTTTCTGGCCGATTGAAACATATATACAATAAAGTTTTTTTGATTCGTCGTCTGATTCATTGGTTTCTTTTTGATTCAGAATTGTATCGATAATTACGGCAGTTTTACCAGTCTGTCTGTCGCCTATGATCAACTCTCTTTGTCCTCTACCTATTGGGATTAAACTATCAATGGCTTTTAAACCGGTTTGCATAGGCTCGTGTACTGATTTTCTTGGGATTATTCCAGGTGCTTTTAGTTCTGCTCTTCTCATTTTTACATTCTTGAGAGGACCTTTTCCGTCAATTGGGTTTCCGAGCCCGTCAACCACTCTTCCAAGAAGAGATTTACCTGTTGGAACTTCAACGATTGATTGTGTTCTTTTTACAATGTCACCCTCTTTAATAGATTTGTCACTTCCAAATATGACAACACCAACATTATCTTCCTCTAGATTAAGTGCCATTCCCTGTACTTTACCAGGGAATTCAACCATCTCTCCAGCCTGAACATTATCTAGACCATAAACCCTTGCAATACCATCCCCAACAGTTAGAACAGTTCCGACTTCAGAGACTTTTGCCTCACCACTAACATCTTTTATCTCTTTTTTTAAGATGGATGATATTTCTGATGCATTTATAGACATAATTAATTCAACCTTTCATTAAAGTTATAATCTTGTAGTTTATTTTTAATTGAGTTATCTATCATTATAGAATTAACCTTTAGTATAATTCCACCAATGATACTTTCATCAATTATTTCCTTAAGTTTAATTTTACAATTAAGAGTTTTTTCAAGAGATGACTGAATTTTATTTTGTAAAGCTTTTTCAATTGAATCTATGGTAGTAATGGTAACTTCAATAACACCATTTTTTTCGTCAAGAAGGTTATTAAATTCAACAAATATATTTTTTAATAAAAAAAGTTTTCCATTGTTTGCTAAAGTGGTCAAAAAATTTGAAAAGTTTTCACATAAGTTAGTTTTTTTTAAGATTTCTAATAGGATTTTTTTTTTTTTTAATGGGTTTATTAAAGGTGTTTGAAAAAAAAGCTTTAACTCATTTATTTTATTATACATTTTTATGAAATCATCAAAGTCACTTTTTGTTTTTATAATGTCTGAATTATTGTTGTTACATGATAATAATAATGCTCTGGCATACCTTTTTGCGGTCTCAGTTTTATATGTGAATTTGTTACTCAAAATATGTTCTCATCAATATTTAATTAGGGTTTTTATCACAAGAATTAAATCTATTCAATCACTGATTATTTAATAATTTATAAAAAACTTATTGGATCAACATCAATATATAATTTTACTTCTGATGGCACTTTAAATTTTTTAATAAATTCTTTCACACTAGATTGTAAAGCATAGTTTTTTTTTAATTTGATTAAAACTCTGTATCTATATTTATTATTCTTCATTGAGATAACAGCAGGTGCGGGCCCAAAAATACCAGCATGTTTGAAATTTTTTTTTAAGTTATTAGATAAAAAATTACTAAATTGCAAACTTTTGGTATTGCTAATTGAAGTTATTACTAGAGATATAAAGTTTGAAAAAGGGGGATGTTCAAATTTTCTTCTTCTTTTAATCTCCTGATCATAAAAGTTTTTAAAAGAATATTTTTGGCAATTTTTAAAAACTATATGATCTGGTTGAAAGGTTTGAATAACTACATTACCTTCTTGATCTTTTCTTCCCGCTCTTCCAGAGACTTGAATTATTTGTTGAAAACATTTTTCAAAGGACCTGAAATCAAAATCATTTAAGAAATGATCAATATTTAAAATTCCAACTGTTTTTAAGTGGGGAAAGTTATGTCCCTTTGATAAAATTTGTGTTCCAACTATTATATTTATATCATTACTAATAATTTCTTTAAGTGTTGAGTTTAAGTTTGCTTTGTTTTTTGTTGAATCGCTAGAGATAAATATATTTTTTGAACCTGAAAATTTTTTTTGTATTTCTTCGTATATTTTTTCAATACCCTCTCCAGGAAAAATTATAGAACCCTCAGAATCACAATTATTACAGTAGTTGGTAAATTTTTCACGATAGGAGCAATGATGACAAAGTAAAAAACTTTCCTTATTTATGTAATTATGAAGAACTAGTGAGACATTGCACTTCGGACATTGTTTTATAAACCCACATTTTTTACAAAGAGTAAATGATGTATATCCTCTTTTGTTGATAAATATCATTGTTTGAAGATTCAAATGCAAATTTTTTTTAATTTGCAGGATAAGTTCTTCAGAAATTATATTTTTTTCTTTTCTCATATCTACTATTTGAATATTTGGAAGAGGAACTTTGTTCACCCTTTCTAACATTTGAATCTCTAGAAATTTTTTTTTTTTACAATTATAAACGTTTTCAATTGAAGGAGTTGCTGAACTTAGAATAATTGGGCAATTAGAATTCTTTGCTCTTATTATAGCAAAGTCTCTAGCATTTATTATTAATTTATCTTCTTGTTTATATGATGAATCATGTTCTTCATCTACAACAATAATTCCTAAATTTTTAAACGGCAGAAATAAGGAAGACCGAGTACCAATTATCAGAACTGATTTATTTAAAATAATGTGATTCCATATATTTGCTTTTTTACTTGCCTTTATTGATGAGTGATAAATTTCAGCAACAATTCCAAAGTCATCAAAAATTTCATTAACCCATTCCTTAGTTAAAATTATTTCAGGAACTAAAATTAGGCATTGAAATTTTTTTTTAAGCTTTTCCTTTACAATGTTCATATAAACTCTAGTTTTACCGGATCCTGTAACACCATAAAGAGATATGACATTGAAGGAGTTTTGAACTTTTTTATTTATACTTGAAAGAGCTTTCTTTTGTTCGTCTGATAAAGTTGGAAGTTTAAATTTATGATTATAATCTACGAGTTCTAATCTTTTTAAATTTTCTTTAAATCCTGACAAAAAATTTTTAAGTATTATGGATAAAGAGTTGCATGTGTATTTTGAAAGAAAGTTTATACTTTCAATAATTTCTTCATTAAAGAAATAGTTTTCATAGCTAGATTCAATCTCTAATAATTTTTTATTTATATTAATTTTTTTGGGTATTTTAAGAACTATACCGATTTGTTTTTTGTTTCTAAACTTAACTTTAACAATTTGACCAATTTTTGGTTTATTTTTTTCTAAAATTTTTCTTTTATAGAAAAAAGTTTTATCACCAACTGGAAGTGCTAAAAGAATTTCTAAAGTCATTTTTTAAAATTAAACTTGAAATTTATACGGAAACATTAAAGTATTATATCAAAAAATTTTTTTTTTATGTTGAGTAAAAAAATAAAAATAGAAGATATTGAAAAATTTTTATCGGAAAATCCTAGTTTTTTCATAGAACATCCTCAGGTTCTCGAAAGTCTGAAGTTTCCTTCTTTAAAAAATAATAGTATAGGAAATAAAGTAGTATCTTTCAAAGATTGGTTAATAAACAATTTACGTTTTGAGAAAGAGGGTTTAATAGAGAATGCAAAATATAATTATTTAACCCAGAAAAAAATCCATCAAGCTGTAATTTCAATAATCAATAAAAATAACTTAAAAGAATTTTTAAAATATTTGAATATTGAATTACCCAAGTTATTTCATTTAGAAATAATTAATATTGTATGTACTAAAAAAGAATTAAGTTCTAAATATAATCTAATTTTTCTTGAGGAAAAAGAAGTTGATAAATACTACCGCTTAAATAATCACTTTATAATGGATGCAGTTGACGATCAGAAAATATTATATAAAAATGCTAAAAAAAAAATATATTCAAATGCAATTTTCTCTTTGGATATAAAGTCTTTGGATTTTTTCCCACTGTTAATTTTTGCAAGTACAGATGAGCATTTTGTAAGTAATAGAGCCTATGATTTAATACTATTTCTCTCTAAAATAATTCAATTTAAATTAGGAAAACTTTATTAATGAGTTCTTTGTTAAACGATAAAATAAAATGTTGGCAAGAATGGATAATCGCTGAAAAAAGATTAAGTTTTAATACTCAAAAATCATATCAAAGAGATTTATTTTGTTTTTTGGATTTTCTAAAAAAATATTTTAATAAACCTATTGAGTTAAATGACTTCGAACGTCTTGATTCAGATTCTATAACATCTTGGTTTGTATCCAGAATTCAAAGTGGCGTAACTCACAGAAGTAATGCAAGATCACTCTCGTCAGTAAAAAGTTTTTTGAGCTTTTTAGTGAAAAATAAATTTATAAAATTTTCGTCAATTTTAAGATTGAAAGGACCAAAATTTAACTATGATCTTCCGAGACCATTATCACAAAATCAAGTAACTAGAATTGTTGAAAAAATTTGTCAGGGAAATAAGGAATGGATAGTTTTAAGAAATTTTTTAATAATTATTTTAATGTGGGGCTATGGTTTGAGAATAAGTGAAGTTTTAAATATAAAAAAGGCTGATTTGAAAGCTTGTGATCTAGTTATAATTGGGAAAGGTAATAAAGGTAGAATTATCCCAATTTCATTAGAGATATTAAATCTTCTAAAAAAACTGAACGAAATATCTTCCAAAAACTTTGTAAATAATGATTTTGTTTTTTTAGGAATAAGAGGAAAAAAACTGAAAGCAGAGATTATACAAAGATTAATAAGAAATATAAGAAATGAATTGATGCTCCATGAAAAAACTTCACCTCATTCTTTTAGACATACATTTGCTACAAATCTTTTAGAACAAATGGTTGACCTAAGATCTATCCAAGATCTTCTGGGTCATTCATCTTTGTCGACAACTCAAAAATACACTAAGGTTAGTCAAGAGAATTTAAGGCAGATTATCGAAAAAAATCATCCAAGATCATAATTTAATTAAGATGTTTCGTACCTGAATGTAAGCTTCATTTCCCCGGCAACTTTGACTATCTGTGCCAGGCATTCAGGGGCATTTTCATCTCTGATAGAGATTGCAAATCGTGAAATATATTGCGTATTTTCAGGATAAGAAATTTTTTCAGTATTCATTCTAATTATAAGTGCATTATTATCATCTAGTGTCTTTATAATTTTATGAAGTAACCCTTTCTTGTCATCACCTGAGAGAACAATTCTATGTGTAATTTTAGAGGTTGGGCCTATGTCAGTATTTATTGGGAGTGCCTTTATTTGGGTTTGTCCATCCTTTAAGGATGAAAGATTTGAAACTTCTTCTTGAAGATTCTCTAGATTTACCTTGTCAGTTGTTTGATATACCATAGTCAACTCGCAAACTCTTCCTAAAGTAGCAAAAGTAACTCCTGAAAACTCACCCCCGATTTCTGTAAGATGCGAGGTTATTTCAGATACGAGGTTTGGTTTGTTTTCTCCAAGATAAGAAATTAGAACGTTTTCAGTCATCATGAAACTCCCATTGAAATTTTCATTGCTTCTCCAATTTTTGTAATGGTTTCTGCTACTTTAACACCAGCTGATTTGAGTGCCTCTTTTTTTGCGTCAGCAGTTTCTGCACCACTATTTACAATTGCTCCTGCATGACCAAGCTTTCTTCCCTTTGGAGCAGCTGCACCAGCTACAAAAGCAGCAACAGGTTTTTTGAATTTACCACTCCAAGTTTTTATAAACTCAGCACCCTCGATTTCTGCAGTGCCTCCTATTTCTCCAATTAACACTATTCCATCAGTTTCTGAATCATTAAGAAATAATTCAAGTGCATCAACAAAGTTTGTTCCATTCACTGGATCTCCCCCAATACCAATTATAGTTGATTGGCCCAGTTGAGCTGTTTGAACAGCTGATTCATAAGATAGAGTTCCAGATCTTGAAACAACTCCAATTCTTCCTGGTTTACATATATGACCAGGTATTATACCAATCTTCCCTATACCAGGTGTTAATACTCCAGGGCAATTAGGCCCGACAAGCCTTGTTTTGGAACCTTTCATTTCTCTTCTGACTCTTTGCATATCACTTGTTGGGATTCCATCAGTGATACAAACGACTAGGTCAAGTTCAGCTTCAACTGCTTCGAGTATTGCATCAGCTGCAAATGGAGGAGGAACAAATACGCCACTAGCATTACAACCAGTTTTTTTTTTTGCTTCTGCAACAGTATTAAATACTGGAATATCAAGATGTTTTGTTCCACCTTTTTCTGGTGTAACGCCCCCAACTATATTAGTGTTATATTCAATAGCTCTTTCAGAGTGAAATGTTCCTTGTGCACCAGTAAATCCCTGGCAAATTATTTTAGATTCTTTTGTCAGTAAAACTGCCATTACTTTTTCTCCTTGACTAAGTCTACTATGTCTTTAGCAGCTTGTTCCATGGTTTCAACTGGCTTTATTGGAAAGCCAGAGTTTTTCAGAATATCCATACCCATTTCAACGTTTGTTCCTTCCAGTCTTACAACAAGAGGTTTATTTAAACCAACTTCCTTAGAGGCGTCTACAAGACCTTGCGCAATGTCGTTACATCTCATCATACCCCCAAAAATATTTATTAAAATTCCTTTAACATCGGGATCTTTATAAATTAGTTTAAACGCAGCTGCAACTCTGGTTGGTGTCGCTGCACCTGCAACATCCATAAAGTTTGCTGCTTCCCCTCCATAATATTTTATTATATCCATTGTTGACATCGACAAACCTGCACCATTAACCATTAGACCAATATTTCCGTCTAACTTTACATAATTCAAGTCATGTCTAGCGGCTTCAAGTTCTAAAGGATCATATTCATTTTCATCCTTCATTTCTGCAACTTGTCTTTGTCTATAGAGTGCATTATCATCGAAAGAAGCTTTACAATCTAAAACCACTACATCTTCTCCTTTTACAACAGCAAAAGGGTTAACTTCTATTAAAGCTGCGTCAAGAGAGGTGAACGCTTTGTATATACCTAAAATATTTTTTTGAGCTTTTTTAGCTGCTACTCCAGTTAGACCAAGGTTATAGGCTATTGTCCTCGCATGATGAGTAAGCAGATCGCCTCCAGGTGAAATTTTTAATTTATGGATATCTTCAGGACTTTTTTCTGCAACTTCCTCAATATCAACACCACCTTTTTTTGAGGTGATTATTGTATTCCCCCCCGTTTCTCTATCTACAGTAATACAAAAGTAAAGCTCTTTTTCAATTTCATAACCTTTTTCTAAATACACCCTTCTTACTATTTTTCCCTCTTCATTTGTCTGAGGTGTAATAATTTTCATTCCTATCATTTTATCAACTGTTTCTACAACCTCTTCGTTGTTTTTACATAACTTTACTCCACCTGCTTTACCCCTACCACCTGCATGGACCTGAGCTTTCACAATTATTTTTTCTTCATTCAACCATGAAACAATATTTTCAGCCTCATGTGTTTGATAGACCACCTCACCGGGTGGGACGACTACACCAAATTTTGACAATAGCTGTTTGGCTTGATATTCATGTATATCCATATCTAATTTCCTCGTTGGCGATTATACTTAAAAAAAAATTATATGAAACAATTTAATAAAATTGCAACACTTCAAAAACGCAGACTATATCAGTTTTTATTTCTAGACTAGTAATTTTTTGCATTTTTGCACAAGCTCTTCAACAGCTTCTACAGAATTATTAAACGCATCTTTTTCAGAATTTTGTAATTCTAATTCTATTATTTCTTCGACACCATTCTTACCTATTATAATAGGGACCCCAACACATAAACCATTAACACTATATTCACCCTCAAGATATGCACTACAAGGTAGGATTCTTCTATTGTCAAAAAAATAGGATTCAAGCATTTCAATAGCACTTGTAGCAGGTGAAAAAAATGCAGAGCTGTTTTTCATTAACGCAACAATTTCCCCACCACCGTTTCTAGTCCTAGAAACTATTTGTTCAACTTTTTCTTTGTTAACTCTTTTTTTTTTAATAAATTCATCTAGTGGAATTCCTGATATAGATGTAAATCTCAATAACGGTACCATTGTATCTCCATGTCCGCCTAAAACTATAGTTTGTATGGAATCTGTTGAAATAGACAACTCATTGGAGAGAAAAAACTTAAATCGTGCTGAATCTAATATCCCGGCCATACCGACAATCATTTGTTTATTAATTCCTGCAATTTCTTTAAGAGACCAAACCATTGCGTCAAGGGGATTTGTAACACAAATTACAAAAGCATTTGGAGAATATTCTTTAATTGCATTTCCTAATTCTTTCATTATTGAGAAATTGGTTTCAACTAAATCATCTCTAGACATCCCTGGCTTTCTTGGAATGCCAGCAGTAATGATAATTACATCACTATCTTTGATTTTAGATACGTCATCAGTACCAACGATTTTTGTGTTTAAGTTTTCTGCTGAAAGACTTTGAGATAAGTCAAGGCATTTTCCTTCAGCTAAACCTTTTACTTTATCAATAAGTGTTATGTTTCCTAATCTCTTTCTAGAGAGACTAAAAGCCAGAATTGTTCCAATATTTCCAGCTCCAATAAGGCTGATTTTTTTATCATGACTCATTGATTGTAATTCTATATTATGTCCAAT
>MDTB01217406.1_pt1 | contig 39922 bp, 51 predicted proteins | sample 811161 | NCBI WGS metagenome assembly MDTB01 (sample SAMN05326650, study PRJNA326480) | marine metagenome | isolation source: seawater | place: Mediterranean Sea | collected 2009 | reverse complement strand
ACTAGCAGCATTAGAATTTACAACCTCATCTCCATATGTGTCTCTCACATCATCAGTTTCTTTCACAAGTTTATCTATTTGGTCAACCTGTTTTTTGTGCAACTCTGAAGAGTCGGTTGACATTTGAGCAACTTTTGCATGTTTTTTAGCAGAAGACTTTAGTTGTGATTTGATCTTCTTGAGTGTCTCAACTTCTGAGTCTGTTAGGTCCAACCCTTCCTTGACACCTTTCCAAATTTTCCCTTGTCGGCACTTGACAACTGCACCGGAAGCATATGCTGATGGCCAAACATCGTATTTTCTTTTGGCAATACGAGTACATCTATCCCCAGCAGATTTCTTTTTCTTCTTCTTTTTCTTCTTTTTTTCATCAATCGACATCATAGCATCATACGAATCCCTTTTTAAATCAGCCAACTTAGTTAAGTAGCCTGTGTTTCTCAGTGTCTTAAAGGCCAAATTTTCTACAGAATATTCACCGTTTGTTTCAAGACCAGACTTTCTCAGTTTTTTAAGCTTATCTCTCAAGGATATGGAGCGGTCGTAGGCGGCTTCGTATTCACCTTCTTCACTTAACTTAATGGCTTCATCAATTTGCGCCATCAATGAGTCGGCTTTTATCGCTACGCTGTCCTCATCAATGTCTGATTCTGTTTTTTCCGGTTCTTTTTTCCACTGATCATTCATAACAGAATAAACACCACTTGATGTGTGTGGCTCCTTGTCGTCTTGAACATATACTTCAACCTCAAAACCTTTTATTTTGATGTCGTGCATAGAGTTCCACAATGATTTGACTGCGTTGAAGTATCCCCTCACCAATTCTTCATTCGAGTTTACTTCCTTAAAATCAATCAAGATGTGAAGATCAATATCGGATAAGTCTGTGTAGTTGTAATTGGCCAAGGAGCCTGTGAATGTGATGTCTTTTATTTCGGCGTCAGATCCCAATGTGGGTTTGATAAACTTTTCAGCAATATCAATTAATCTGTCTCTTATTTCACTTTTTAGTTTTTTGCTCTCATCCCACAGTTGTGGATTTAGCTCTTCTCTTGGCTTTAAGAGTGTGGGAATCTTTATAGCGACCTCCTCTTGTATGAGGTCGTTTAACCTAGTCATAAAAATATTTGTAGTTTTTGATCCGCCCACAACTTGCTCCAACTCTTCCTCACTCAGTTCGCCGTCTATCCTTGGCATACTTGCTCCACTTATTAATTAGTTCACAAGTGTTATTAAGGTCTACACTTTTTGGCACTTCACATACAGGAAATAATCCATGTAAAATCAAGACCAGTCCTCGTATAAAAAGTTGTATACCCATTGCAGAAGCAAACTTAAGGTGGCTGAAATAAGTCTCATTATTCTCTCTCAGGTGTTTCATCTTTAACCAATTCCTTATTAATTATTTTATAACCTTTTACCACACCAAGGTTTACATGATCAAAGTCATCAAGAATAACCATTTTTTGTGGACAATTTGTTTTTTCATTCATATAAAAGCACGAGATTTGCCCAACAACTTCTGTGAACATTGCTGGAACAGCATCTGGTGGGATCATTTTAACATGAGTATTGTATGCTTTTAACTCTCCCAGGTAAGAAAAAGGAACTTTTTTTTGAACGTGACCACCAAAGTCGTGAACAGTTCTGAATTTTGCATTCGTTTCTGCATCAAAGATTGGATGTTCCGCATCTGCTGTTGAGATTAAGAGAACACCTTCGTCTTTGACTCTCTGAATCATTTCTTTGGAAGATTTGTAAGGATGATAGTCAACAAACTCTACGTCCACCACTCCCACAATCCTCTCAAAGAATTTATTAACCCAAGCCGCCAACGCTTCGTAACTTGCAACCGCTTCTGGTTGTTCGTCTGGTGCATCCATATAGGCTTGGCCCACAAGTTGCATGTATTTATCCCAACCATTTTCGCCTGGTTTCAAAACCAACTTCTCGTTGAGAAAATTTCTCCATTGTTCCATTAATAGTTTCATACTCGGTCTTCCTCTCTCCATTCAAAAATATCTTCGTCCTCATACACTGATCTTAAATAGCCGTGCCAATCTGAACTATACACTAAAGCGTCAAATGTATCGTCGCCTGACAGCCATTTTTGAAATATACGATGATTGCCGTCTTCAATGATTAATTGTTCTTTGTTAAGATCATACCAAAGAAGAGGAAGACCTTCGGTCATACTTAGTTCTCCCCTCCTAATGTCTCTCAGTATCGCATCCCCTTGAGATCTTAACATAGTGATCAAGTTCATTGGTATGTTCTTGACAAGAACGGCGTCGTCTTCATCGTTGCCCGTCCCTTCATAGATTTCTGGCGGCATCTGAAACACCTTACCAGTGATTGGACTTTTTACACCTTCGGTCAAGAATTTTTTAAATCTCTCCATTAAGAGTTTCACTCTTCTTCATCCTCCGATGGAACTTCAAACTTAACTACGTTTCCTACTTGCTCAACCTTCGTTCCTGGTGGCATATTCTTTTGGAGAAATTTCATATAAAGGTTGGTTCGTTTAGTGGGGAGCCACATTGCATCAACAGATCCAGATTTTGGTATGCCTTCAAATACAAATTTAAGATTGCCCTCGTGATATTCAGGGGTATTAATAAACTCTCTAATTACAGCAACAATTGTTGACATTATTTTTAAAGGTTCGTTTTCGTTCGTCATCTCTGTAGAGCCATCATCGCCAACATCAAATACAATATTCCAAGGAAGTTTTCCTTTACCAAGGAGTTTGTCGTTGTCAAACCCAACATAATATTGTAGCCCTGAATCTGTTATGAATTCATAAAAGTATTGATCATCGGCAGGAAATGCGTTGTGAAGCTTAAACGGATAAGGATCAATAGAAAGATCACCAATCTCTGCCAAATACTTTTTCCATTGTTCCATTAATAGTTTCATTTTATAAAGTTTTAATCCAAGAAGATAGTTCTTCTAATGTTCTTCTAAAGTTTCTAACCCACTCATCTTCGTCTGCTGCCATCTCTTTACGATCTATGTATTCCATTTCAAGATCGGCATAATTGTTTTTAAAATAATCATCTGGATTGTTTAATGAGTTAAGAGTTTCTGAATCTTCTGGTTGAATTCCAATCTCCATGACATACTTCAAGTCACTTCCCTCACTTTCCAAATCATCTTCGAGCCATGACCAATCATCACCTGCTTCATCGACAATTTTACGTGCTAAACGCGCAGCCAGATTTCCAGCCAACATATCGTCTGTATAGTCTTCACTTCTCCAGTCGCTACTTTCAGTTAAATACTTTTTCCATTGTTCCATTAATAGTTTCATTAAAATGTCTCCTGTTCTCCATCTTCATAAGTTATAATTGTTTTGTTTGCTGGATGTGGTTGAATGTGAACCTTAATAAAATCATCCATTGAATCAAACACAGCAATACCACCGCGAGGAGGTGGATACAACCAGTGAATAACCGCTTGTCCTGTTGCTAATTTAACTCCCTCGATCACAACACCCTCGCCAGAAACACCTGTCTCATCTGTCTGCCTAAATACGGTAAATGAGCGAATTCCACGAGGTGCAAGTTTGGGTAAGGGTTGTGGCTTCAGTTCTTGTAACTGCTCTAATTCTTTCTTTTTTGTCGGCAAAATCAACCTCCAGGAGCACCTGGTGGGGCAGAGCCGCGATAGTCAATCGGTGCCTTTTCCTTGAAAGGTCCACTATCTTGATTGCCTCCGTGCCTCAAAAGTCTTTTCATCTGCTTTATTAAGCGAGGTTTTAATTTTGTTTGGAAGTCTTCTTCGAGTGCTCCCAAAAATGCAGACAACTTTTCACCTTCTGTTTCGATACTTGAATCCATATCATCGTCTGTTGCTATGATATGGAAAAAATTATCTCCGAATAATTCTCTATACGGCTCACGATTTTTACTAACCGCATTCCAAGATCGCTCTACTGATTTGGCATCCAGCGAGCGTCCGCCTCTTTCCAAACGATCTTGCTGGCGAGATAATGTAGTTTCAAGGGGAATATCAACAAAGATCATCCCAACATCGTACCCAAGCTCTTCCAGCTTATTCTTCTGGTTTCTAATGACCCCAAATTGACCACCAGTCCCGTCTACAATAAAGCTTTCACCAGCTTCTATTGAGGCTTGTTGTTTTTCTTTAGCGGCTTTTCGGGCTTTGTTAAACAATATAGCCATTTGGCTCATCTTGCTCCTGGTGAGTTCATAATCTTCCATTGTCTTTTCAAGATTATAGATGAAAGTTTTATCACCATTGGATTCTTGGCTGGCTGAAACATAAAGATCCTGAAGAACATCATGGCTCCAGCCATCTTCTGGCTCTTGCAATTGCAAAATTTGACTTAACAGTTCTTTTAGTTTTGTTCTGGCATTACTAAAATCATCTTTTATTTTTGCTATGTTCTTTCCAAGACCTGACTGATCCAACATTGGTTCATAAAAATCATCGGGATTTATTATGTCCAACGTTTCCAACCCTAACCTATCAATTACCGTAGATTTGCCTGCACCTGGTGCTCCTGCCATAAAAATAACTTTAGGTGCTACAGTCTCCTGTTCACCCAGATGCCGACGCCAGCTTTCCATTATGAGTTTCATTCGGACAGCTCCTTTATTAATTCTTTCTTTTGCTCTGAAGAGAGGTGACGATTTAAAGACTCTTTAATCACCTGAAATGATGCCTCAATGATTTGTTTCCTGTCTATGTCACAATATGGGCAATTCACAAAAACACCTTTCCTTAGACCTTTTAAACACACGGAACAAGCTGCTCTAATGTATAGCTTAGAGTCAGATTCTTCCCCCATTATAATATAAATAGTTCAAAACAATAAGAGAAACAAAAGAAAAAAGGTGACTTGCGAATTCACAAGTCACCTTTAGGGGTACAACAAAGAAAAAGAAACAATTATTTAATTTGAATTGTTCTTGGTTTTGCTGAATCTGCTTTGGGCAACGTCAGAATCATTACTCCGTTTTTGTATGAAGCACTGATTTTTTCCACATCACAATCTACTGGAACTACATAGGATTTTGAATATTTAGTTGCGTAACAATAAGTGTTTTCTTTTTCACTAACGTCGTAACTGATTTTAATTTGATTTTGTTCTAACGTGATGTTAAAGTCTTTCTTGTCCAAACCAGGAGCAATTAAAGAGATTTCATACTTATCTTCAAGATTTTTAACAGTCGGTTTATATAAGTCTTTTGTCTCTCTCGTCCGCACCAAAGGTGGTGCGAAGTCTTCGAAACCAAAAAAGCGATCCAAAAAATCTGAATTAGTATTGTTGAAAAATGTTAATGATGACATATCATTTCCTCCGTGTCTATAACTTAAGCACCATAAATTTAGCGTCAAGCCAAAAATTATCCATGAAGAATATTTTTTACTTTTTGCCCCAACATATCAGGACTACCAACCACAGTAATCTCACGCCCATTTGTTAATGATAAGCGAGAAAATTGTTGTGCCTGATGTAGACCTTCTGGTAATTTTCCATTGGCATGTAATCCGGCTACGTTTTCGTCTGGTGTCATCGAAACAATGTGGGCCGAATTTAAAACAACTTCTCTTAAATTATAGTGACCTGAAGACTCCATAACTTGAACTAATTTAATCATGTGCTTCTGTGGTGTTTTCGGAATTAACATTATCATCTCCCACTACACTTAATATATCTCGTGGTGCTACTTCTTGGGTTCCTTGAGCAACTTGAGCCACTTGGTTTGCGTCGTGCCCCAAATGAATATCTGCATTTGTTTTTGTGTACCCTGCCAGAATGCTTGAACAGTCCATCAATCTTAGATCGATTTTCGCCAATTGTTGGCGCAGGGTGTCAATCGTTTTCAGTGCATCTGACACAGCGTTTGTCTTTGATAGGGTGATGGAATCCTCTAGGGACTCTTGCACCTCCGTCAACTCTTCTGCCACATTGCTTAGAAGTTGTGATGTGTTGCGCGGGACATCTTCGAGTTCACACGCATAGCTTACAATAACTTTAGTCATGAATTTTCTCCTCTTTTATTTGGTTTCATTAAGTATCTTTCTTCTATAGAAAAAGTATTTGTCTCGCCCATCGGCAAAATTTTATATCGCTTTCCTCCAATGACTGCACTTATGATTGGTAAATTATTTTCCAAGACAAAACATACTCTGTTTTTTAAGTGTTTAATGTTGTGGTTTGTCTCAGTGTTTAAAACGCTCGCACGAACCTGAACCATAGCTCCTATTGGGAATCTGGGTATTGCATATGTTTCATCTAGAACTTTCCGAGCATATTTGTTTTTTGACATCTTTTCGTAATCTTTTTGGTTTGGAATGTAGGTTTCTTCTAAAATGCTATTAGCTAATTTTGTAAAATATCCCACGTGCTTATAATAGGCGGCCAAGATCTTTGCATCTTTTTGATGATTATCAAGGTATTCTTTTTTCCAAGCACCAAACTTCACCTTTTCTTGCGGAGAGAAGCGACTCTCAATTCTTTCAAGAGATTCAACTTGCTTTTCAGAAAGACCACCTTTCTGCTCTAAAAAGTCGTATAGAGAGCTTAAAAATATCTTTGAACTCTTGGAAATATCCTCCTTTAAAAGTTTCTCTATCCTGTTTTTGAAATTGGGGCTTTCTTTTAAATAGTTGCTATAAGACTGTAGGTATTTATTTGTTTTCCAATAGCTCATGTACTAATATTACCATAAGAAATAACAGTTGTCAAGGTATAGATTAGCCCATATGAGAAAGAATTGCAGTGGCAATAGCGCCGACGCCCATTGAAAGTAGAAGCCATAAAAACTTATTCTTTTGCTTAACATCTTCTTCTAACAATCTTAATCTGGCATACAACCCATTATCTGGATTATACACAGCTTCCTTAATTTTGGAAATATCATTAGACATTCTTTCTTGGTTTTCTTTTAAAACCATGAGAGCGTCCATTATTCGATCTTCGAGAAACTCTACACGCGCTGCTAATTGATCAACGTTTTGTTGTTCTGCTGGTGACACACTTTAAATAGTTTTATGAGTCTTATTCTTTCTCAACAATCGCATGATCAGTCAATAAAAGTGTTGAGGCGGCAGATGCGGCATTTTGCAAAGCACATCGAACCACCTTGAATGGGTCAATAATACCATATGTATACATGTTCACAATATCCCCAGAAGCGAGATCAAGTCCAGCATCTGGATTGGTGTGATTTTCGATTTTTTCTACATAAATATCCGGTGACAACCCAGCATTTGAAACCATCTTTTTGAAGGGCTCTCGGATTGCTTGTTTCACGATTTCTACTCCCAATTCTTGTTCTTTGTTTTCTGCTTCCACTGATAATGTTTTTGCGATACGCAACAAGCAAGAGGAGCCACCAGGAATAATCCCCTCTTTCTGAGCGGAACTGACGGCTTCGAGTGCGTCTTCGACTCGATGCTTCTTTTCAATCATCTCCACTTCCGTCAACCCACCAACTTTAATAACCGCAATGGCTGATGCCAAACGTGAAATGCGCTCTTGAATGCTATTGCACTTATCCAAATCCTCTTCGTTGATTAATTGCTGATTCAGGGCTTCTATTCTTTCCTCCACCCTCTCATCATCCTGTTTTCCTCCAACAATAGTTGTAAATGTTTTATAGGATTCAACAGTTTGAGCGGAGCCGAAGTGTTCCAACCGGACTTTATTCAGGGGAGTGCCGCTTTCTCTGGAAATAAAAGTAGCACCAACCGACATGCTCAAGTCTGAAAGAATATTTCGGCGTTCTTCGCCGTAACGTGGAGCTTTAATGGCGGCAACTTTCATAGTCCCTTTCATTGAATTCATGATCATTGCAGCCAGGGCTTGACCTGAAATATCTTCTGCTACAATTATAAATGCTCTACCATCACGGGCTGCAATTTCTAGTGCCGGAAGAATCTCATCAATTGTTGAAATGCTTCGATCTGTCACCAAAATCATACAGTCTTCATGGCGCATTGAGCCTCGGCGTTCGTCCGTAACAAAAGCGTTTGCAAGAAGACCTGAATCAAATCGAAAACCCTCAGATAGTTCCAAAGAAGTTTCATTCGATTTTGCTTCTTGTATCGTAATTGCACCATCCTTGCCCACTTGATCAACCGCTGTCGCAATTAATTTTCCAATACCTTTGTCTCCATTGGCAGAGATAGTAGCGATTTGTTCAATCTCCTCCTTCGTAGAAATAGGTTGAGATTTTTTAGCCAAGTTCATCACGATTTCTGAAATTGCCAAATCAATACCTCTTTTCAGTTCGACTGGACTTGCATTCGTGGCCAAATGTGTCTGGGATTTTTCCAAAATTGCTCTTGCCAAAACAGTAGAAGTTGTTGTGCCGTCACCAGCAGAAGAGTTGGTTGCTTCGCTTGCCTGCTTAATTACCTGAACTCCTAAGTTTTCATATGGATCATCAAGTTCAAAGAACTTCGCCACAGTCACACCATCTTTAGTGATGACAGGTTTTGTGTTTGTTCCTTTAAGAATAACATTTCTACCTCTTGGTCCTAAAGTTGCACCGACGGCATCAGCCAACTTATTGACTCCTAACATAATTTTTTCGTTTAGAGGTTTCCCAGATTGTATATGTTTCATATGTTTTTAAATCCTATCACACTTTGATAATACTTTTTAGTAAATCGAAGCAGTTTTAATGTTCTCAACCAATTCAATTGTTTGAACTGCTTTATTGTGGAACTTTTTTTGTAGTTTTTTACTGACGCTTCTTCGGATGAAGCCAGGGTTTCTTGGGTCTTTTAACGCTTGTGTGGGTATGATTAAAACTTCCCACTTAGAAGTGTCGTGCCAATCGTTTGGTTCGTTCTCAGACCAACTTCCAGGCCGAACAAAAACTGCAACATCAAATTCATTATCTGAGTATGCAACATGACCCGACTTTGAGGCTGCACCGTGATTCTTTTCGGAGTTTCGGCGAGTGTTTTCCATATGTATTGTTCGAGATCTTAATTTTACTTGCACCCTTTTCCCGTTTTTAGTTACGAGATCATATCCTCCTTGGTTGTTTTCTTTACCTCGATTTGGTCGCAGCTCACACTGAACTGAGGTGTTTTCATTGATCCAATCTCTTGCAAACAATTCAGCCGCAGGAGCGAACAATTTACCCAATTCATTTGGCTTGCACGTAACCAACATAGAGTTTAAGGTTTCATTGATGTATTGATGTGATGACTTCAAATGTTTTCTCCTATCACTTAAGATACTGAATAGTAACAAAAAGGGTATGAGATGTCAAGAGATTTCTTCTAAAATTTTATCAATATCGAAGCCAGCGCAATCAATTTTTCTGGTGGTGATATGATAATGATTAACAACACCCTTATAAGTGCCAAGAGCTACAGATGGAACTTTGGTTTTGATAATTTTTTCATTGCGAGTTGGAGTTTCTAAGGGAATACCATACGCTTGATTAAGGGTTTTCACCAATGCTTTAAAGGCTGAACGCTGTGCATCATAAAAACCTAAAAATGGTTCTAGAGTGTTTCCGTGTACTTTCACATCTTTCCAAGTCGGTCGTGGTCCAAAGCCGCGAGAACGATAAATGTCTTGATACTTGGGGTAATAAGCGTTTGATATTTCAACACCAACACTGGTATTATTAACCTTGCGATTACCTGCATGAAAGCCGATGTGGTTACAATCCATCAGTTGATATATTGTTCCATCATTGTCAATCAAAAAATGAACCGATAGTTTGCGTTTTTTTAACACATTATAGCAACTTTTTGACGACAAACATACATCCCAATGGGCAACGAACATCGTTGGAGTACGTTCATTTTTTACAGTTTTATAGCAATTTTTAGGCAACGAAAGTCCTTCAGTATTTTCGTGAGTAACAACTTTGTCCCAATCAATTGAAACCTTGTTGCCACCGCATATAATATATTTCGTCGGCTCTTGCGATTCTTTCAAGATTTTGCTGGCTTCTTGTTCGGTTTCGTATCTTCTTATATCAGCGGGTTCAAGCTTTGCTGAGATCAAAAAATCTACTGCTTTGTTAAACCACTTCATCTGCTATTCCCCATTTAACCGCAGTTTCAGCATCAAAATAGGTGTCTGTTTTTCTTCTAAAAATATTTTTTATTTGGCGCTCGGACAATGAAGTTTCAGCAGCAAGAGCTTTCGCATATTGATTTTGAAACCAGCGAACCTCTTTTATATCAACCTCCAACTCTTTTAAAGAGCCGAAGTAGCCACCAGATATGGAGTGCAACATTAGGCGGCAGTTTTTCCCCACCCTTCTTTTACCTTTTGTACCACCAGCCAAGAGCAAAACACCAGCGGACATGATTTTACCAATACCAAGACAGTTAATTTCTGCTTCTTTTCTAATATCCCTCATACAATCATAAAGAGCAAACATATCAGAAACAGAACCTCCCTCTGTTGAGATGATAAATTCTATGGGAAGGTGGCTGGTTTTAACCACTGCCTCCTCTTCCTCTTCACATTCCACAATTTCTTCGACTGCACCGGAATCGTGTAAGGAGTATAGCCCAGCAATTGCATTTTTGCAACTTAGCTCACTTACTTCCCCGTATAGACTAACTATGCGTGGGATATAATCTGAACCAAACAATGAGGGCAACAGTAAAAGTTCACTTGTCTTTTCTTCTGTCTCTTCGTTTTGATCCAGGTGTTTCTTTTTCTTCATTTATAACCTCGATTACTTCAAAATTATTTTCTGTCCATTTTATCTCAACAACCCCTGCAATATATTGGGCCAAGATATTTCTATATTTTCCCCATAATTGTGGCGTTAATTTTTTTTCCTTAGCGCGTTCATAGCACCACCTTAAGACAGCATTTATCTTGAATGCTTTTTCTACAATGATAAGATTACTTTCTGTTCTTATCACATCTTTTTGACGGATAAAGTCCAAAACAAATTCTCGACGCTTATCTTCAGACGATGCATTTATTTCGGAACTCGTACCCATATTCATACCTTCTTCTCTTTATAAATATGCGTCAGCTCCTCCATCATCCCTTTCCAATCATCAAATTCGACATGCCACTGGTATTCGAGTGGATAATTTTCAATATAATCATTTAATAATTCGTCTTTCCAATCTTCGAATTGGTGTTGAAAATCTATTCTAATTTTTTTTGCTTCTTCGGTTTCACCGACATCTTCAACCCTTTTAATGCACATTTGTTCAATATATGAAACCTTATATACTATGGTTCCAATCAATGCTAAAATTTTATAAGATATTTTTTGAACAAATAAAGAGCCAGACCTGAATGCGGTCCAACTATAAAGAATGGTCTTAAAGATGTATCCGGCGATAAAACCACAAACTGCAACAAGTAATAATTCTTGATTCATGTGATACAGTATACACCATACCAACACACAAATCAAGAACAATTTTGTAGAGAAATAAGAAATATTAGTGCCGTAACAAAGACACCTAATTGAAAACCAAATGAAAAATATACAAATTTTTCATTTATCATAATGAGGGTTACTTAGTTTTTTTACTTTCGGAAATTAGTCGTTTTACCACTCGTTCGTAAACACGACGTTTGATTTCTTCGATGACTTCGGGAGTAATTGTAGGTTTGCTTTCAACAATCTCCAAATCTAGTCCTTTAAGGGCGGCTTCGTAAAGTTCAGCACTAACTTCTTCATCAAGATCTACGTCCATATCTACTTCCATCTCGTCATCGACAACCAAAGCATCATCAGAATCTCCAACTGCTCCACGAAGTTTGTCGGCCAACGCGATTATATCTTGTGCTTCATCGTCAGTAATAGTAACTTCGCCATCACTCATCGCGTCTGCGGCATCTAATTCGTCAGCTTCTTCGTCAGCTTCTTTATCTTCTGCGCCAAGCTCATCTTCGGTTGCATCCAATTCCGATTCCAACTCTTTCTTGTCATCATCATGGGCTTCTTCTTCCATATAATCGCGGTGACTGCGAGATTCATCACCCTTATTTCCGCCATATTCTTCGTCAAGGTCTTCTTCTTCCTTCATATAATCACGATGACTGCGAGATTCGTCGCCTTTGTTGCCACCATATGGCTGCTCTTCTTTCATGTAGTCACGGTGACTGCGAGATTCATCACCCTTGTTTCCACCATAAGTTTCATCAAGCTCCTCTTCCTCTTGCATATAATCACGACGGCTTCGGGATTCATCTCCCTTATTTCCACCATATGGATGACGTTTTTCGTCCAATGAGGTATATTTGTCACTAATGAAACCATCACCTAGTGCATCCATGTTTGCTAATTTCATCATGCGACGGACGGTTCCTTCATTTAATAGGGGCTTGTTTTTTTTTGCCATTTTGCGGGTTCTCCTTAACTTTTTAAAAGTCTTACTGCTATAAATAGTAGGTAAAATAGTAAAAAGCAGCTTATAAAATGTTGAAAATTGAGGTTAATCGGTTATTTAGTTTTTTTAGTGCTGCACTTTCAATTTGTTTAACCCTGGATGGGGTCAGATTGAGTCTTTCACCTATCTCTCTAAACACCAGTTTATCGTGTTTTTGTACCGAAATTTCACTACAATTAAAATCTTCTGGGTAATCTATCCATAGCCTGCAATCCTTTGCTTTACAGCTTTCTTTTTTCTTTTTACACTCGTTATAACATGTCATAGATCTGGGTGCTCCTTTTCTAAAATATCAAATATGTTTTCCACTTCCTCGTCTCCTAGGGCAAATTTATTTTTTGTTTCTTCAGCTTTTTTAATATTCGTCATCACTTTTTTTCTTTGAACATTATTTTGGATCGAATTGTCTTTTTTAAATTTATTAAGAAATAGTGCCAATTCGGGATCTCTATTGATATATCCATCCATAATTGCTCGGAAAAATTTTGCCTGAGTTAGGCTGTCATACTGTAGCTGAATTTTAAACTTGGCTTTAATGTTTTCATCTACAGTAAAAATAATTTTAACTTTTTTATCACTCATCACCTCTCCATTGTAAGTATTTTTGGGGTTGGCGACCATTGAAAACCTCCAAACTCAACCACTACAGAAGGGAAGGGTGCTGAATGGCTTGGCGCATCTGAATTAAGATTCTTAAACTTTAATCGACCCTTAATAAAATGAATCGCACTTGCATACTTCATAATGTACTCATGCCAGTATTTTGTGTCGGTTCGTGCCGGAATCAACAGAACAACTAAAGCTCCATTATTTGCTGATTCTTCAGCCGCTTTTTTGACCCAAGCACCTATATTTCCATATGGTGGATTGACAAATACAACCTCGTCGGTCCAGGCTTTGGACAACCCATCATCCATAAGGGTGTAATACTTGGAGCACTTATGATTGTTAGTAGTGGCACAAGGATCGAGAGTGAATTTATACTTTCTATTCAATTTATTATAAATGCTGTCTGGGGTTCCCCACTCATCACTTTTAGAACTAAATATCACCTTTTGACTTCGTGTATCCATCTTTCATCTCCTCCACTAATTTTTTCGCTGCCCCCCAACATTCAGGGCAATAAAGACGTACCTTCTCTTCTTTGACGACCACACTCCAAGACATTACCATATCTTTATTTTTTTTATCAAATGCTTTTTGACACACCAAGCACTGATCTCCGAGTTTGTTAAAAAGGCCCACTTTTTTTTGCAGCTCTTTCTTGGCTTCTTTTTCTTTGTTTCGTTTGAGCTTTTTCTTTAAACTATTCATTTTTTTGTTTTTTTGCGTCGGTTGAACCTAATGCTCCGTCACCTCGTTCAGACATGGTAATGGGCCACCAATCATACAGGTTTCCATTGCCTGTTTCCAATGCCCTAAAGTGAACTACAGGGATCATAACGGCTTGAGCGATTTTATCTCCCGGCTCTACTACCTGCTGATCATTGCCAACATTATGTAGGTTGATAAAAACTTCTCCATCGTATCCACTATCAACAACACAAGCTCCCACAATCAAGGAACGCTTTGATGCAACTCCCGAACGGTTTTTTATCTCCAGCATGTAACCGTGAGGAACGCCGAAGCGCAACCCTGTTGGAAGTAATTTGCTTTCGCCGGGTTTAACAATAATTGCATCCACGGTCGGGCTTGGCAAAAAACCTTGAGGCTCTGGGTTAAAAAATAAATCCAACCCTGCATCGCTTGGGTTGGCTCGCTCGGGGGGTCGAGCAGTTGTTCTAACACGTGCATATTCTATAATCATTTATCTCTCCTTAACATTTGGGTTTCTAAAACTAACCCATGACCGGAGCAGCTTGCCCCGACCAGGACCTTCAGAGTGTTTGTTATACCACATCACCTTCCAGCCCATTTTTTTGTATTCATCTAAAATGGAATATTCATTCAGCAAGAAATCTTGCCATTCTGATGGAATATCCACTTCAATACCTTTTAAAGTATCTCTTTCTGAGCGTCTTGCCTTTATTTCTGCATTGAAAAGCTTAATAATATCATTCCTAGTTACTGGTTTGTTAATCACTTCCTCAAAGTCACTAATATTAATGTCGTAATCATCCATTTAAAAATACCTCTCACAGTAGTAAAAAAGTATCCAATCCCCTGACTGGGGATCTTCAACCACTTCAAATTGTTTTACTTTCTTTTTTTCCATCCCGAGTTTGTTTCCATGCCGTGCGGCTCTTTCCATCAAATACTCTGAGATTCTTCCGGTTGCTTCATATTCCGCCTCATCTCTACCAACTATAAGTCGGTAGACCTCTAAAGTTTCTTCTTCCATAATAATAATTTATCCTATTAGTTTAAAATTAGCCTTAATTGATCTGGTAGAGAAACCCCATTGTGGATCATATTGCAATTTAGAAACATATGGGCGGTTTATGTGTACCAATTCATTGGGCCTTACATTCCAACACTTAATGTTTGTTATTTGACAAGTGTCATCGATGGCATTGATTATCCAAAATGTTTTTCCGTTTCTTGTTTTTTTGGGAATCACTTCTCGTGGGACGAACCAACACACCTGTAGATCCTTATCGTATTCGGCGATGGGAGGAACCTTGAGGTAGTTTAACCTTTCCTTAACCTTTTTATCAACAACAAGCTCAAATGGAAAAATACCAGTCAAACTTACAACATTTTCAATCTTTTCTTCCTCTGAAAAGTCATGTTCTGTTGCAAACTTTTTAATATTTTCGTCCAATTTCTTTTTGGTCTTTGGTCGATTATCGATAATAGACAACCACAGATGTCTACAATGTTTAAATCGGCTGTCAACAATGGTGTCACAAGCGCCAGATCGTACCAAGACATCTAAAGATTTCTTGTTTAACTTTGAATAACTTATTTCTGGGTTGAAAAGTAACTCTTCCACTGTTTTGAAGGGTCTGTGTTCGAGAATTTGGTCCATGGCCTTATCGCCCAAGCCCTTGATGGAGGTTAGTGGTTGAACCAACTTATTGCCATTAGAGACATCCCAGTTTCTTCCTGATAGATTAATATTTACTTCCTGGATTTCATAGCCCAAATTCTTAACAATGTTGATTGCCTTTTCTTTACGACTTTCTGGTTCCTTATTTAGGAACGCTGCGACCCATTCTAGTGGATGGTTGTCTAGTAACCATGCACATTGAAAGGATAATATACTATAACCCAGAGCATGAGACTTGTTAAAGCCATAACCACTGAAATACTCAAAAGTCTTCCAAAGAGCTTCCGCCTGCTTCTCTGCAATTCCCTTTTCTGCACATCCGTCCACAAACTTTTTATGTATTTTAAGCTTTTCCGTTGCACCCTTTCCTGTTCCTTTCTTAGTTAATAATTTACGTAAAAGATTTCCCTCATCCAATGAGATATTTTTACCTAGTCGGTGAGCCAAGAGAGCAATTTGTTCTTGAAAAATCAAAAAGCCATATGTCTCTTCTGTCACTTCTTGTACAATGGGGTGAATATACTTCACATAGTTGGGATTCTCTTTTGCCTCGACATAGCTCTTGTCCACCTTTGCACTTAATGGTCCCGGTCGAAAAATAGAGGTAATAGCTGCAATATCTACCAGTGAGGTGGGTTTAGCTTGTTTGCAAAAACTTTGCGCCCCAGATTCAGTAAACTGAAAAATGCCCGCCCACTTACCCCTGTGGAAAATGTTTTGATAAATCTTTTGGTCGTCAAAGTCCATAGTATCTGGGTGTAGATTTTCTTCGTAAAACTTTTTAACCTGAGTAAATGCTGGTGTCTGGCCTGTTTTCTTTTCGATAATGCGAGAAATTGCATCCTCGATCATCCTAAGTGTACTGAGTCCCAAAATGTCAAACTTGATAAAGCCCATTGGCTCCAGGTGTCTTACGTTTTGCCCTTCTGTCCATGGAGTCTGTCGTACACCACCAGAATAAATTAGTGGCATATATTTATTCAAGTCTTCACCCACAACCAACCCACCAGCATGGCGAGAACAGGAGCGCACTTGTCCCTTCAGCGTTTTAACATGTGGTTCGACCTGCGGATATTTCTTCAAAAATTCCTGTAAACTCTTGCTATACTTCATCAGTTCGTCAAACGTCGGATCATACACCCCTGCTTTAATCCCATGATCACGTTTGGCTGGGCCTGTTGCTTCAAACACCATCTTCTTGGTTACGAGATTAACTTCTTGATATGGAATATCGTAAAACTTAGAAATATCTTTAACCAAAGAACGTAACTGTAGTGTGTTCCAGTTTGAAATCGGAACCACATTGTCTTCGCCCCACTCCTCAATCAGTGCTTCTTTTAAAGACATTGGATCAGAAACATCATAGTCAATATCAGGATAGTCTTTTGCATCCGACCTTAAAAAGCGTGAAAAAAGAAGTCCATACTTGATTGGATCAACTTGGGTTATTCCAAGGACATATGCAACAAGTGAGCCACCAGCGGAACCTCGTGATGGTCCTGTGATTTGCATCGAAGAAGCCTTGTCTGAAATTGCTTTCATTGTTAGAAAATACCTGCTGAATCCTCTGTCCTTAATGACTTGAAGTTCATGCTGTAATCGCTCTATGTACTTGGGCTCATTAAGGCTTTTTGATTGCATACTGTTGGTTGATAGAACTGAAAGGGCTTCATCCTCAGACATCCCTTCGGGAATAACAAACGAGGGCAAGCGTACTTTGTTGTCGGGATAAAACTTTTCGATTCTATTGTGGGCAATGTGATGAGTTCGAGAGATGGAATCCTTAATCAATTCATCATCAAACTTAAAACCCAATTCCGATGAATATTTTTTGTAGGATGCAAACATTTGATCACCATTCTTGGGGTAAAGTTCCATACCATACTCCTCCAGATCATCAGCCATTTCACCAAAGAAAGCTGTTGCGCCTGGTCTGAATCGCTTGTAAAGCTCCCTTGACTTCCAGACATCTGGATTAAAATAATGACTATCAGCAGTTGAAATCAGTTTGACATCATACTCTTTTGCAACTTGAATAATTAAACTATTTAGCTTCATTTGTGTTGGATGCTTGAACCATTGCAACTCTGCATACCAGCGATCACCCAAAATACGTTGCATATTTTCAGTAGTTTTACGCATTGCATTTAGGATGGCCTCATCCCCATTGTCCATGTTTTCCCACAAATCCCCGGCATAAACTCCACCCAAACAAGCAGAGGAAGCGATGATGCCTTCGTTGTGTTGTTGAAGTAGGTTATAGTCAATTCGCGGAAAGCGATAAAAATTACCTGGCTTATATGATTGAGAAATTAGCTGAAATATATTATTCAGCCCTGTTTGGTTTTGTGCCAGAAGCACCAAATGTCTTCTACGATTAAGAATGTCTTTTACTGCTTTTGTTTCAGCCTCGTCTTCTACAGTAAAACCTCCGCTTGTATCAGCTTTTTTAGAGCCCTTTTCATTCTTACTTTGTTCATACACTCTTGACCACTCGTCCAAAGATGGTATAAAATATGCTTCACACCCATAAATTGGCTTGAAGTTTTTGCCCGCTTTATCCATTGACTTTGCGTGTAAGACCTGATATGCTAGGCCATTACAGTTGCCATGATCTGTTAGAGCGAGAGCGTCACACCCATTTTGATAGGCAAAGTCCATGTGTTGTTGGGGAAACCCTATAGCATCAAAGGGAGAGCCCGCAGTTGAGTGAGCATGTAATCCAACGAAGGGTATAGAAGACTTAATCATGTTCGTATATTACACGATTAAAGAGAAGATGTCAAGAACTTTATTTGATATTTTGTTTTATTATTAGCAAAATATCACGACATTCTTTTGCCAAATCATCGCGGCGAGACTCAAAATAAAGATTCATGCGTTGTTGTAAAAAATTTGCCATGATTTTGTATATCTCTTGTTGCCCAACTAAAACGCCTTTTTCATAATTTTGCTTTATCAGTTTGTCCGCAAACTCCTTATCATAGGTTGATTTATTATTTGATTTTGCGGGGGTTTTTTTTGCTGCTGCCATTACAATCTCCTTTATATAAATACACTCTAGTGCTGTCTTTTGTATTTAAAAAACTAATTATATGTGCAATGGGATTTGGTGGCGGATTTTCTTCTTCAGCTTCAAGAGGTGGGCTTACAGTTGTAAGCGGCTCACACGGACAAGTATTAAGGTTTCACGAAGGTAAAGGTGCTGTCATCGGAAGTAATGATTTTACATTCGATCATGATACAAAAGCTGTGGGCTTGACAGGTTCGATGAGTTTAAAAGGTAATTTGTCCCACTCTGGCAGCATTACTCCCGAGTCTGGTGATCCTTTGGGGAATTCAAACAATAAGTATTCCGAAGTTCACACTAACAACTTTCATGCGGCAAATGTTTACACAGGCGATCTTCACATGAAAAACGAACGCGGTGACTGGACTGTTGTGGAAGAGAAGGATGCTTTAGTTGTTCGAAATAACTTAACGGGCGAGCGTTTTAAGTTGATGATGGAAAAAATTAACGATTAAAGTCGTTTTCTCTAAAACCCCTTAAAACACCCTCTAACTAACTTTATAATGGCTTTTAAGTTTTTTCTCATTATAATAAAAAAACATATATTTTTTTTCTTAAGCACTATTGATAGGTTAAGAAAAAAACACAGATTTGTTTCTCGATTGCGCCTCGAAAGGTTGCTGGCAACACTACTTAGGGACTGAACGCAATGACTTTCAATCGGGGAACTTTCGGGAACGTTCAAATTTAAACACATATTTTAGGAGGAAAAAAAATATGAGTACATTTAGTTATGGTATTCTGTCTGGTGGGACCGGCTCGTTCGGAAACATGCAGTACACAGACAATAGCTCAGGCACAGCAAGAGAATTTCTGGTGTCTGGTTCTAAGGGTCCGACCCTTAAAAATCTTACCGACGTAACAATTCAAGGAAACTTGACTGTTCAAGGTACAACAACAACAGTTGATTCCACACAAGTTACAATCGGGGATCGTATTCTACAATTGAATACGTCTGATGGTGCTGGTGATGGTGGTATTTACGTTAATGACGCAGGTACAAATCAAACTGGTTCATTTTTGTGGGACTCTGACACAGATCGTTGGATGGGTGGTCTAAAAAATGCAGAGGTTATTCTTGTAGATAGAACTTCCACTGACACAATGACCAATAAAACTCTAACAAGCCCAGTCATCAACACTGGTGATATTAACAACCCGGATATTGATGGTGGTAATATTGATGGATCAGTAATTGGTGCAACCACACAAGCTGCGGCTCGGTTCACTACTATAAGTGGTTCAAGCACATTGGATGTTGATGGTAATGCACAATTTAATGGTTCTGTAACTGTTAAGAATGGCCAAACATTCACCTCAAACACTGTTGATATTAACGGTGGTGCAATTGATGGTGCAAACATTGGTGCTGCTTCACGCGGTACTGCTGCTTTTACAACCCTTGATGCAAATGGCGACATCACACTTGGTAGTGATTTTAACGACACAATTACCTTCAATGGTTATGCAACAACTTTTAGACCTTCAGATACTTCTCAAGATCTTGGTGCGGACGCAAGCAAGTGGCGCAAACTTTATGTCACTGACATTGAAGGGTCGGCTTCGTCTGATTATGTAGGGTTCGGTTCAAGAGTTGGTTTTGAACAGCAAGTGTTTATGTCTGGTAGTGTTGTTCTTGGTGATGCAACATCTGATACGATCACAGCAACTGCTCGTTTTAATACAGATCTTGTTCCAAGCACTGACTCGGCTCGCGATCTTGGTACTTCTGCTCTTCAATGGGCTCAATTGCACGTAGATGCTGGTTATATTGATCAGTTGGGTGCGGCGCTTGATGCAAACAGTCAAAACATTACTAACGCTGGCAACATTTATGGTTCCGCAGTTTCAGGTAGTGTGTCTGTTCAAGGTGGTGCTGGTACATTTGCAAGTGCGGCGGTTGCTGGTGCTTTAACAGTAGATGGCAATGTTGATCTTGGTAATGCAACCTCAGATACAATCACAGCGACTGGTCGTTTTGATTCTGATCTTGTTCCAAGCACTGACTCTGCACGAGATCTTGGTACTTCTGCTTTGCAATGGAAGGATCTTCACTTGGACAAAGGTTACATTGACCAACTTGGTTCTGCTCTTGATGCAAACAGCCAAAACATTACTGGTGCAGGAAACCTTTATGGTTCTGCTGTTTCTGGTTCTGTTTCTGTTCAAGGTGGAGCAGCTTCATTTGTGAGCGCAGCAATTGCTGGTGGCCTAACAGTAAATGGAAACGTTGATCTTGGCGATGAGTCAAGTGACACAATTACGGCTAATGGTCGTTTTGATTCCGATCTTCTTCCAAGCACTGACTCTGCTCGTGACCTAGGTTCATCTGCTCTTCAATGGGCTCAGTTGCATGTTGATCAAGGTAATATTGACCAACTTGGTTCTGCTCTTGATGCAAACAGTCAAAACATTACTGGTGCTGGAAACCTTTATGGTTCCGCAGTTTCTGGTAGTGTCTCTGTTCAAGGTGGTGCTGGTACATTTGCAAGCGCAACTATCTCCGGTCTTTTTGAGGCGAATGGAAATGTTGATCTTGGTAATGCAACATCCGACACAATCACAGCGACTGGTCGTTTTGATTCGGATCTTGTACCTTCAAGTGATGACGCACGTGACCTTGGTACTTCTACTCTTCAATGGAAAGACCTTTATGTTGACGGTATTGCTTATATCGATCAACTCGGTACTGATGGCGATAAAATCGCCGCTGTTTACGCGACCAACGTGTACACAGGCGATTTCCATATGAAGAATGAGCGTGGCGATTGGACACTATTCGAGGAAGCAGATCACTTGCGGATCCGAAACAACCAAACTGGTCAAGAATTTAAAATGGATATGACTCCAATTTCTGAAGAATAAAATATTATTCTTTAGTTCTTGAACTAAAATAAAGTCCCTCGTCCGGCTAGTAGTTGGGCGAGGGCATTTTTTTTACTTATCTTTTACTTGGATGGGGATCAGTACAACACTACAGGTTTCTTCTTCGCATTGTATGTTTTCAAATGTATAGGGGCCAGCATGAAAAAAAGCAGGCGTGTTTTCAATCTTATAATATGTACCCCTATCTCCGTTAATAATAATAAAAACCTCTTCATCAGGGCGTTCATTTTTAAGACGCCTTATTACTTCACTTACTTTCATACAAAATAACCCAATGTAAATGAAAGGCTTAAAAGTGTTAATACATTTGTCCAAAGAAGAAACTTAAGTAATTTGTTTCTTTGCCTCATCATGTCAATAAATTCAGCTATTGTTTCGTCTTGTTTCAAAATTAAATTACTCTCCACCTCATCCATCCTTATTTCAATATCTTTTAACAACTCTGGGTTTATTCTCGAATAAACCTCATCGCCAATCTTTTGTCGCTCTTGGGCATCTTTTCGCTTTTGAGCTTCTGTTTTCAAAAGGGCTGCTCTTTGAAAGTCCCTGCTAAATCCACCTTGCGGCATTTTATCCTACTCCTTGAGAGCCAGTCCAGTTATGGTGTAGCTCTACCTGATCAATCGTGGTCAAGCCTGCTATAACAGAGGCGGTTGCGTTAAGTGCTCCGCCTGTTGGGTCGATTCGCATATAGACGGCTTGAACTCTCCAGTCTGCTGAATATGACTCTTGATTGTTTAAAATCAACCAATTGTTGTTGCCCGAGTCGTTTACTCCGTTTTCGGAAAAACCAATTCTTACGTCCACTTCGTTGGAACCATCGGGACCAGTGTTTTTAATCGTTACAAATCTGGTCACATTTGGAAATTCTATTTTTATTATACTATTGTTGCTGGGAATTTCAATCGAAGCAGATAGGAACGGCTTTGCACTTGATTGATACGAACCAACATTACCCAAGCCTGCACGATAGTCAAAGTAGTTAGTTGCCAATTTTAATTTTCCTCTTTATCATAAGTAGTTAGAGTCTCATCTTCCCCAATCTTATTCCACTTTTTATCACTAAAAAATTTTAATTTTGGCTTCAACATCCTTTTTCTCTCTTCAGAAGACAGGTAAATGCACAAGTTGTCCCAAGAACTAATATCATAATACCATTCCATCTCCAGTTTCATTGTGGGTTTTGATAAATCTATTTTAGCAAAGATTTCTTCTATTTTAAAATATCTTCCTGAATATCTTTCTTCTGCTGGTAAGAGCTTCGTATAGTATTTTTCTTCCCTCAAGCTTTCTTTGGGCTGGGATGTGTCATATTTTCCAGTTTGTTGATCCCAAAAATACTTTATTAATTTTCCTAGCTCACTTTCTTCAAACGCAAAGCCCACATATTTTCCATCCAATACAGACTCCCCTTTATCTGTGAGAACAAAAAAGTTTCCTTTACTCGATATGTCTTTACGATATTTGCGTAAATACTGTGATGGGTAAACAGAGTTTGGAAATGCAACATAGTATTTGTTTGGAGCGACCCACTTGCTTAACCCTAAACACACTTTTTTGGCCACTTTTGCCCCATAAAGAATACTCCACGGCAAAGAATCCCTCTTGTCTTCATCGCGAGGATGTATGCCAACATAATAAATGGGGATTTCTTTCCTATAGTTTGAGGGGTATGGGCTAAATTTTCTACTGATCCAGACTGGATCTTGTATCATTTCCCCCACACGGTGCTTTAATAGGGGTTGAATATTTGAATGACATATCACCCAAATTGTTTCACATCCCACGGTGGCACACTCTAAGACTGCTCTTTCGATTGCTAGAAAATCTGAAGATATTGGAACCATAGAATCTGGCCAAGGGAAATTAAAATCCATTTGTGGGCCAGCGACGGGAACTATTCCAGCTAAGTGATAAGATTTTGTACTAGGTAATTCTTCGGGCGAGGTTTGCGGCATAACATTTTTTTGCAGTGTTTTGTTTTATTATATCACGAAGTGAAGAATAAATGAAGACCATATCATCACTTGAGTCATATAAATTTTGCGAAAACTTAACAGCGCGGGAAACAGTTTCTAATTTAACAGAATAATATTTATACTTTGTTTTATCATTTACATCTCTCCCGTTTCTGGCACCCCTAATTCCAACCTCTTTCATCATATAAAGTGTTTTAAACCTGGCATTTATGTCTGAATATTCAAAATCTTCTAGTTGTTTCTTATTCAAATACGAAACTCCAACTGCATCTTTAAGATTGTGCTTGCCGTCGATTCGTTGGGATGGGTAAAAAATTATTTCACGCACGAAATCGTTTTCACTATAAACTAAATCGTAATCATGTTTCATACCGCTCTTAACATCAAACCAGTCATACACAGCACACCTACTATCACTTAGTGTGGGTGGAGGTAAACCATGTAAGTTATAGTCATCAAAAATAATTAATTTGTTATAAGATGCCTTAATCAGTCGAGCATTGGATGTGGATATTTTTAAAATACCATCCTGTATCCTTAGAGATGACACGTTGTTCGACTTAATACACAGGCCAGATAAATTTAAATAAAAATATAACTTTTCCCACAAAGGCAATTTTAGTGAACCCACTTCTAAGGGGGATTTATTTGTTTTTAGATTTTTTATTTCGTTTTTAAAATTAAAAACTGTTAAATCCAAATCGGGGTCAAATCTTTCAAAAAAATAAGGAGCAATAGTTCTGGTAGAAACAAAGGGAGTATTGGTTAAATATGAATAAGCAAGTGCTTCGAGGGATGAACCGATAATAATTTTATCGTGATTGACCTCGATATTTCGTATCCTCGAATGCAAATCACTCTTTGGTAAAAAACTCACAGAAAATAACCCAAAACAACAAGAAAATAATAACCCTATCTACTCTCTCTAGTTCAAGCATTGGAGTTTGTTTTTAATTTTTGTCGCCATGTCAAAGTTTTGTTTTGTAATTTGTTCCATCTCTTGTAAAACAAACTCTCTGTTTTGGCCAAAATCCTCCGAATATAATAGCAGTGATATTCCTTCGCTTTTAGCCCTCATTTTCTCAAAATCAGGAATAATAAAAGAAATCATTTCCTGCTTAACAGGATCACCATCACACAACATTGCTGCGTTCAATAATTCTTTGCTGGATGTTACAAAGTCGTTACATATCCTTGCAAAATTTTCAACATCATTTTCTTCCATAATCATCATCATACCTCACTATATCATCTTCTCCAAAATAGTCTCCAACTTGCACCTCAACAAACACCAAAGGCTTTTTTCCATTACACTCCATCCGATGTTTTGATTCACGTGGGATAAAAAAGCACCGGCCAGGAAATGCGTCAAGTTCTTGTCCTTCCAGATTTACAATACCAGACCCTGCCACAACTGTCCAAACCTCAGTTCTTTTATGATGAGATTGATAGGACAATCTTTGGCCAGGATTAACAACAATTTCTTTTAATTTATAATATTTTCTGTCCTCTAGAACCTCATAGGTTCCCCATGGTCGGACTTCAACGCCTTTTCGCTTTCTCATATGCACCCACTGTTATTGGATATAACTGTCTTACCACTTCTAACACAGCTTTGGCAACTTTTTGAATTTCGCCTTGTGCGCCTTCATGACTTCGTAAATCCACAAATTTTAAAATGTTATTAAGATTTGCTGTGCCGTAATACTCTGTATACATATTTTGCGGCAACAATCCTCTAGCTTGCTCTCGGCAAACTCCAGATTCCAGCAAGTTTTCATAATATTTTCTTACCAAATTGAGGTGTCGCCTTACTGATTCATGGACTTGACAACCTAATATGGGTTGACACATCGGCCCTGTGACAAACTCGTCCTCATGACTGGCTTGTCTATTAGACTTATGTTGTGTTCTGTATAAATCTGGATTATAAAACTCTATATTATATTCTGTATATCTTCTGGAGATTTCATTATAACTCCATGTTCTATGTCTGTGGTGTTGTGAGCGAACATATAAAGGGACTTTAAACCTGAACGTCACAACACAATGTTCTAGTGTAGAAGTGTGACGATGCTTGATCAAGTAATTAATCAATTTTTCGTCCTTCTCATCTAATAATTGTTTATGCTTCCCAAAAGATACACGAGCAGAATTAACGACAGATAAATCGCAACCCATGTGCTCGACATATTCTACTTTTCCTATATTATCATCATAAAGATAAATTGGCTCAATCATTTTTAATCTTAGCCTCAATTAAATTAAGGTAATATTGTTTTTTCATTGCATCTAATCGAGATTTTGATTTAAAATTTTTCCATTTATCGTATATTTCTTTGAACTGAGTTTTCTTGCCAGCTATTTTTGACCAATATTCGGCAGCGTCATCCACGATGAAAAGTTCGTCATACCCTTCTTCACCTCCAGCCCACACTTCATCAATGATGGTTCCATCATTCGTATACAAATGTATTGCATAAGGATTATCTGGCTCATTGTTTCTTGGGCCACCGAAAATAAATGAATCTTGTTCAAATTCTTTTGCTAGTTCTTGAGCAGCGTCAAATAGAGATGTTGAGGTTCTGAATTTATCACCCCTTGGCTCTTCCCAGACCAAGATAGAGTCTTCAACAACCACATCACCCTCTGGTCCGCCTTCTTTATATCCACTTCCAGGCATACCCACATAAGAAAAGCCTGCCTCATCAAGAGATAATTTTAATTCTTTATTTCTTTCGATGTTCTCTTCCTTATTGTAGTCGCCTCGAAAGGCGGTCAACATGGCAAAAGGAATTTTTTCACCTTCTATTCTTCTCTTGATTCTTCCATAGTTTGCTTCATTCAAGATTTGTGGTTTGGCTAATAAAATTGTTTTTGGATTTAACGCTTCCACAATTAACTTTTTTAAGTCTTTTATATTCATATCTATATTCCTTTATTCGTCAACAACCCCTACAATGTAGTTTTGATGGATGATGTTAAAGTTTTTTCCCATCACTTTAACGTCCTCAATCATCGAATTGTCTACAACCAAAGTAACCTGTCCATTATTCTTTGCTGAACTCACGAACATATCGTCCATAGTACCAGTGGAGGTGGTCCAACTTGGTTGATTTGGGTTTAGATTTTTTAAAAATTGCTCACAATCAGAAGCAGCACATAAAAATTCTACCAAACCATATCTTTCAGTATTACTAAGTTTTGCCTCTTCCGGGATAAGGACTGGGCTCGTCTCTTTGACCTCCTCCACTTTCTTCACTAGAACATGTTTGTTGAATGGTTTAAATTTACACATATTTTACCTCGCAAGCTCCTCCAGCGCAGGCAATTTCTCCGCTGAGGTTTGTATTGTCATCATACTCTGTAATCTTAGTTAAATCAACATCTTTTAGAGAGTCCATCATTCTTTTGTATGTCAACTCATCGCAATCTTCAAATGGAGCTTGCTTGTATGAGCCGCCATTATAAGGTAAAACAGATAGTCCATTATAATGATTTCTGTTTTCCCACATCCAATTACTGATAGTGTCCCACTCGTCCTCTTTTACCGAAATGGTTGCAGAGATGTTATGAGTATTATTTCCTCTTTTGTGGCCATTCTTGATCCAATTTTTAGAAAACCATTTTACCCTATCCAAAAGGCTTAAGGCGGATTCGTGGCGCAAGATTGCATTTTCTGGAGATTTTTGGGGTACAGAAATAACAGCCGTATCATGGGGTCTGAAGAATTCATCTTCTACTAATTCTGGATGATTGATTGAAAGATAATGATATATATCCTCGTTCTTTCCCACTCGAATCCTACGAATATAATACTCGTTATGCCAAGCATGAATTCCACTTGAACAACCCAGAACAAGCGAGGATGTACCACTTGGTTTGATTGTGGTTACACGATTTGCAGGTCGAATACCTAACCGAGCGGCCACACGAACATTTTCGTCTTTTGCAACTTTAGCAGCAGCTTTCATATCCATCTCTTGTGCAAGGCCAGAAGCAATTCCTGTCAATCCTATACCCAATAAGGCTTCTTTTTCGGTGGTACGTTGCCAAATAGGGCGCAAATAATGAAAATCAGTATAAGAGGCTTGAAGTGTGCCGACTAAAGCAGCAGCTTTTACCCTTTCATTTAAATCCTCTTGAGACTCAATATTGGAAACATTTACTTCACAAAGATTACAAAATTGAAATGGGCGCAAACCAATCTCACAGCACGGATTTGTTCCCCAATCTTTATCGTGTGTAAAATATATTCCCGGTTCTCCAGAGTTTGAATGTTGGATGCGATCCCAAACTTCGTCAAAAAATTCCTTCTCTACGCGATGTCTTACCAACACAGCACTATTATTTGCTCTAGCTCGTTGTGGGTTTTTTTCCCACCAGTTTCCTGATTTGCAAGCAATCATTTCTTTGTCATCGGCGGAAAATAGAGAGATTAGAGCAGCGCGTCGGATTCCACCAGCAAGGACAGCATCAGCAATATGACACACAATATCGTGAACTTCAATTGGCTCAAGCTGAGATCCTTCTTCCTTTTCGTTCAAGATAGATTTAAGTTGTCGAATGCATGTTTTAAGCGGTTCTGGTCCTGGAGCTTTACCGCCTGAAGTAATTAATTTTGCTCCCTTGGGGCGAATATCAGAAAAGTCAAAATCAATTGTAGAGGTTCCCTCAAAATAGGATCTCATCAATACTTTAACTGCATCAGCCCAACCCTCAATAGAGTCACCCACCAAGAAGCGTCGTTTTCGATCTGCACGAGGGTGGCGGATTTCCGGCAACTTTTCAACATGATGTCTTTGAACTGAGAAGCCGATGCCTGTGCCACCTAACAATAAAAATAAGATTTCATTAAAAGCTCGGTAGTCATCAACAGGCAAGAAACCGCAATTATAAACACGGTTTGGACTGATTTCGATTGGCTTACCTCCGAACTGTAGTGAGCGCATTGATGGTAAAATCTTTTTATCATAGACTAATTCATATGCATTTTCGATTTCCTCTTTCATCTCAGGAAACTTCTTTATGTGCATCTCCTTGTTTCGTGTAACTAATTCTTCCCATGTCTCTCTACGACCTAAATCCTTTCTATATTTTGCGTACTTCATAAACACTGTAATATCTGACAGTATTTTGCTTGCTAGTTCCATTAAATAACTGCTCCTTTCATTAATTTTTTGTATTTATCTAACATAAATTTTTGTTGCTCTTCTTGTGACAGGGCTGGGCCTGTCATTTCTTGCGGTTCATATCTGTCCAGCACCTTAATATCAATATTGGCCGTATCCATGAAAATATTATGAACTAGACCGTCTGGCCCATTGCGATTTTTAGCTATATAAATTCTGCCACCGTTGTTCTGCTTATCCTCTGCCGTCCTTGATACAGAAAAAATAAGATCTGCAACAAAGCACTTATTAAATGCTTCCGAGATTGATTGCATTGTGATGATTTCTGCCTGCAACCCTGTTCTGTTTGTTTGAGATGCCGTCCAACCAACAACATTATTTTCCATCATTATTGCTCGCAAATCTTCATAAATTGATTCCAGCTCTTCACGCTTTTCCCTTCTCATGGAAATAGTTTTGAGTAGATCGGCATAGTCCACAATGATCATGTCAGGAATAATACCTTGTTGTTTTAATTTTTCTAAATGAGCGCGAATTGTGTTTGTGTTTGCCGTTTTTGTTGGATACTCTTTAACAATCAATTTACCATCAAAACCCTTAAGCTCTTCTCTGATCTCTTGTTTCCTATCTAATAGTTCATCCAGAGGGATTCCCGTGATGCATGAATCGTACCTATTTGCGATTACCGTATCTTTTAATTCAAAAGTGTAGTGTACAACTGTCATCCCTGCCTTGAAAGCAGTAGCGCCCAAATGAACAAGAACCATAGACTTACCCACTCCTGTTGGAGCTACAACCACACCTAATTCACCTCGACCGCCGCCGCCTCCAGTGATTTTATCTAAATTTTCCCACCCTGTTGTGATTGCTTCTCGACCAGAGAACATAAATCTTTCTTCAAAATCTTTGATATAATCGTAACCGAAATCGGCGTCGGCACCTGCCTTCAACGCATCATTGATGAGTACAGAAATTTCATCAAATGAGCATTTTTTGAGCAATGAAGTTGATTGTAGCATCGCTTCTCGTAGTTTCTGTTTCCTACAAAAATCAATAGCAGTATCTTTCACATATTGAGACGACTCCAGGATATTGACATTGGCCAAAGTCCTTGCATAGTAATCACGAATTTGCTTTTGAAGAGCTTCATTCAAATCTTCTAGTTGCGACTTTATAACCGTCTTCATAGTTTCGTGAGATGGCTGTTCTTTATACTTATTTTTGTGATGAAAGATTTTTTCAACAAAAACCTGAAGGTATTTAAACTCCAAAAACTCGACATTTAATACTTCAAGCATTCGATCTGCAAAGACTCGGTCATCTAGAATTAAAAATGTTAGTTTTTCTTGAAATGTTTTTCCATATTTTGAAAAAGAAATCTGCTCATTATCGGACATTATTACCTCGTAAATTTGATTCAATATAGATCATACATCATCCAATCAACACTGTCAACACTTTTGTTCAGAATGAACAATGTAACTAGTGCTTATTCGTGTCAATCAACGATCTAAATTTCTGAAAAAGAGAATTCCAATTGAACTCGTGTATCCCATCAAGTGACATCATTTTCAAGACTTCAGTTCTATTGAAAGATGGTTTAAAATTTGTAACAGTATTATTAATATGTTGTGAACTTTTCACAGAAATGTGTGGAGAATAAAGCTGCATTAATTTGTAGTTCAACTCAACTTTATTTTTTTCTGATATTATATTTTTAAATATTTTGTGACCAGAATCAGATTTGCGACAAAAAGAAAAAAGATCGTCCAAAGTGCAAGATTTTTCTTCTGAAAGAAATGAGAAATTTTTTGCAATGGTTTTTAAGCCAGCACCTCTTACGCCGTCGAGATTATCTGACTTATCTCCATCTATTGCTCTAGCGATGGCAAAATTGTTTGGATGGATAGAAAACTGATCCAAGATCCTTTTCTTGTTCAAAAACTCATTCTTAACTGGACTATAGATCATTGTCTTATCGTCACATAGTTGATAAAAATCCTTATCCATGGAGACGATTATTTTAACATTCTCTCTTAAAGAGGGCATCCGACAAACATATGCAATCACATCATCAGCTTCAATGTCTTCAATCATTAGTTGTATGATTGGCATCACATTGAGATATTCAATAGTTTTTTTCATCTGGTCGTATCTATTTTGTGACTCCTCAATCGAGGACATTCCATCGTAGGCTCTGTTTAGTTTCAGAGGTTTGCGGCCTTCTTTATATTGATTTGCCAAGGCTTGGCGTTTTTTGCTTCCGCCGCCACCGTCCCATACGACCACTATTTTATCAGGTTGAATATCTCTTGTCATTTTTTGCAATGACATTAAAAATCCTTTCGTCCCCCCAATAGGAGAGCCGTCTGCCGCTAAAGACGGGTTCATAACATAATTTCTTATGAACAGGTTCATTGCATCAATTATTAAAATCTTTTCAGACATTTTATCCCTCACTTATAAAGCTGTTAATCAAATTTTCAACGATATTATGCGTTTCTTCTACATTTTTAACCTCATATGCACGTTCTGGGTGTGTCTTTTTTATTTTATCATACAGAGGCTTATCATTACCTTCAGGGATTTTGCACCTATCTCCAATAAACCAAACATCATGGTCTTTAAAATGATTTAAAGCCTGAGTCTTATCCCAGCCACAGGGGTAAATATCAATAGAGGTGCTGCCACCCAAAGAAAAGCACAGTTTTTTGGCCAACCATGTACGATTAAATTTTTCTATATACTTCTTTCTCGCGCCTTCTTCCTTATCCAAGCCCATAAACTCCATTCGATCCCGAAGGTTGGCCGATCTACCAACCGGACACCAATTTATTAGAGATTCTCGGTAAGATATAAAATGACCACTCATTGGAATTTTTTTAGGATGAGTCATATGAAAAATATACATTTGTTCCAGCAGTGCAAAAGATAATTTGCGATAATATTCTTCTCCCAAATGTTCACGCATATTCAGGCCAAAAACTTTTTTCCAACTTCCCGTTTCCCATTCTTTATAGTCCCAAATGTATTTTTGTGTGCCATTGCAAGGTAAAATAAAAAAGTTGGAATAATTTTCGTTCTTGTTAAACAGGGATTTGCACTGTTGCATTACATAATTGAAATCACTTCCAGTAACAATTCCAACTTTTGCGACCTTAGAGAGGGAAAGAAGGGCTTCTTCCATCTTTTTTTCAATTAATTGGCGTGGTGGGGTGATTGTCCCATCCATATCTAACAATACAACTTTATTGCTCATCATCAACTAATCCCTACTTATTTTGCATTAACTTTCGCTTCTTTAACCGACTCTTCTTCTAGGTCATAAAAGTCTTCTGCTTTACCGCTTTTATTTTCAAACTTTTGAATAACTTCCTCGTCTATTATCTGATGTACAATTTTGGAGAATTTTGGATCTGTTTTCATAAGTTTTGGAAATGTTGCTGCTTGAAACTTCTTTTCGTAACCCTCCAGAGTAAACCATGCTCCACTGTTTTTAAGTTTGTCAGATGGTTTAATTGCTGTCAAAAGGGATTCGTCATTTAAAATTCCAACCTGCTCTCCACCCCACAAGATTTTAAAATTACAAATTCGACCTTGAGTACCGAATTTAGATTTCTCTAGTTTGGCTTTTACTTCCGACCCTATTCTATATCCATTATCATCTTCAATAAAAGTCTTTTTACCTTTTAGGCCGGTGAGCCAAACTCTTAATGAGTAAGCATAAATAATCGCTTTGCCGCCAGGTGTAAACCAAGGTTGCGACAACATCATCATAGGGTTGGACGTGTTAATGTTTGTCTTGAGTTGGTTAAGAACTAGCAATGTTGACTGAGATTTGTTAAGTGCAACTGTCAGTTTCTGCATCCCCAGCGAAAGGACTCTTGGTTTTTGAGCCATTGATGCTTGTGGGTTAAAATCTTTTTCTAGATCTGCACGGCATGGGGTCATTGCTAAAGAATCCACAACGAACAAGTATCGATTGTCGGGATCGTTTGACATGCACAGCTCGGCGGTTTCAAGAACCATTTCGATGTCGTCGGGCTGAATGATAAGGATTTGATTATCACCTTCCATATCACAACCAAGTTTTTCAAGAAATTCACTTGTCATTGTTTGTTCGGAGTCAAAGTAAAGAACCTTGATGCCTTTCTTTTGAGCTTCTCGGGCAACCTGACCAGCCATATAAGATTTTCCAGAACTTTCAAGACCCGCTATTTCGGTTACGCGACCAACAGGAATGCCTGCTAGTTGGCCTCGGCAGATGATAGAGTCTAGCCAGCGCGAGCCCGTGGAAATCCAGTCTTTAATATCGGCAGGGCTTTCTTGATCTCCTGAAAAGGCAACAGTTCGGCCTGCTTTCTTGTTGATCATTTTTAAAATATCTTTTGATGAGAGTTTTCCGTCACCCATATATTCTCCTATAAAAAAAGAAAGCACTGCGACATTAGATTTTAACATCGCAGTGCTTTCAAAAACTAAATGTTTTTATTTACGCAGACAATTCGCGAATTGCTTCGTCTACACTACTGATTCCAACATCATCGACACTTGGACCATCAATCGGGTTTAGGAATGCTTCCAAAATGTTTTTAACATCTGTTGTTGATTTACGCTGAAATAGAGAATCAATTTCTGGAACCTGTTCCAGTATTTCTTTGATTCCCGCTTTTGAACTTGCCAAAGCTGAGGATTTTCTCTTGGGTACGAGATTTGTTTGAGGAAACGCACCTTTTGTCTTTGGAAGAGTATAATTTAAGGTAAAGTCCACACCAGAATCAGTGTCAGTAATATCACCATAATCAGGATTTAAAACAAGACCCAAAAGGGTTTCATAAATGGTTTTACCATAGCCCCAGATTTTCACACCTTGTTCTTCCTCACCACGCACAATTACAGGGGAGAAAAACCGTTGGCGAACAAAAAGAGACTTAGCCATCTTCTTGCTTTCTTCAGTACCCTCTTGCCACAGTTTTGATGCGAAATCACAAACTGGACAATTATCCCCAAATTGTCGTTTAGGGCAAAGAATCCCGCCACGAGCGCCTTCACCTAGATTATAGTGAAAGTGATATACTTTGAACGGATCCCCATCTTCGGTGGGAACAAGACGGATGTCTTGATCACCCTCTTGAGGTCGCCACCAAACATTGTCTGATTTAGATTTACCACCTGATTCAAGTTCCTGAAGTTTGGCCTTCATTTTAGCCATGTCTAATGCCATATTTATTTTCTCCTTAAGGTAAGATCAGCAAATATCCCAATCTTCCAGTTTTTATTTTTGTATCACCGATGAGTGATTTAAACAATAAATGTAATCTTGTTCATAATCAGTCTCGAAGATCCCATAAGTAACTCTAACACCATCTTCTTTCTTCAAAGAAACAGCATTTTTTATTTTACTCATGAGCGCGAAATCTGATTCAAGCTTTTCTTTATTGTGAGTGTAATAGTACACTATATCTGTCACGTTGTCAAGCGAAAAAAACATTCGTTCTTCATTTTTTTCTAAATTTGACATACCAACTGTTGTTAGTCTTGCTCCGGTTGGTAGATTACAGTAAGTATCTGTAATTGCTTGATTATTTTTATAAACATTAATCATGTGAATTGTTGAAACAATCATTTCATTAATCTTTTCATGATAATTTTTAACTGAAATATCACCAATAATATCGGCTATTTCTTCATTAGAAACAATGTACATTCTCTCGAAAACGCCAGACCTAGTATACTCTTGAAGTACGTTATACACTAATCGCTCTAGCTTAACTTGATCTTCGTTTAATAGTGACATCTCTGGTTTAATATATAAAATATTTATTGAGCACTTCTTTAGGTTTTCTAGAATTGATAGAGTTGCGGAACTTACTTTTCCTGAGCCTGCTAAAACAAAAAGAACATCACCCTTTACCCCCTTAAAGAATGACCTCATTGAGGGTATTTTTTCTTCATAATCTTCTAACTTTTGATGCTCTTTTATGGGGTAAGTATGTTTGGTCTTCTTCAGACCAACATCAATTTTATATGTCAAATATTGAGGAAATTGAGCAAACTTGTCGGCGATATTACAACCGGCTTTGCCCAGGCCAATAACTGCATCCATTATTCTGATACTTCCCGAAGAACATATTTTTTCTGAAATGCTCCACGTTTTAAGTTCTTTTTAATTCTTGCCCCCAACAAATCCCACTTGTTCGTTTCAGCGATTGTGACAACTACTTCATGGAGATCCGCCAATTCTTCAACACAAGGGTTTTCTTCAAACTCTTGGAGTTCTTCTTTTAATTTATAAATTAATCTATTTTGATATTCATTATCGTCGGCAACATAATAAGAACATTGCTTTCCCTGCTCTTTTATAATTGATGGAATTCTGTCTCTTACTAGTTTGTCATACTTTTTAATTGTCATTTGAACCTCTTCATATTTCCAAAATCTGTTCCAAGACTTGCATTTACTTTAAATTTTCCCATATCAGTATCGCTGAAAACATCCATCAGTTCTTGGATAATTTCTTTATCATCACGGGAAAAATCAATCACCATACTATCATGAATCAGCGCCATTGTAAAGGATTTTCTGTTTCTTAATATTTTATTTACTGCGATTGCTCTTCTCAAAAACACATCAGATGTTGTGCTCTGGATGATCGCATTCAGTGCGTGAAACTCGTCAGCCTGAACAGTTCTTCCAAACGGATTTTTAATTTGAGTCCCATCCCAATATTTATTTAATGCTTTCTTTTTGTCGTAATATTTTTCAATCTGAGGGATTCCCAACGATACATTTGGTGGTCCATAAAGCCAGCCAAAAATCTTTCTTTTAATCTCATCACGATCAAACACATGATCCGATAATTTATTAAGAATTTGACCATGCCATTCGTGTATATCGTTATTTGGTTGCTCCTCTTCATTCAAAGCAAGCAAACATCTTAGCTCTGCCGCATTGAAATCCAATTCAATAAACCAATCATTTTTGGGTTTAACAATTTTTCGATAATTCTTATCCATCGTAAGGATCGGAAAAGAGTCACGTTTTGTGGTGAGACGCCCAGTGATAGTGCCAAATATATTATATTCAATGAATGGTCTGAGATATTTAACCTTGGCCTTAAACCTTCTAGTTTTGTATTGGTGTAGCTGATCGCTTAACTGACTCAAGTCAATACGCAATTTGTTACTCTCTATATCTGATATTAACTTGGACAATTCCAGTAAAAACTCATAATTATCTGGTTTTTCGTAATTGCTTAGAACATGTTCTGTTATTTGTGTCCTGAGATCAAAATATTTCATTGAAAAACTTTCAGGCACCAAGTCATAAAAGCAATAATCATAATGTTTTACTTTCGCCTCTCTAAATGAGTTGTAAAAAGCATGATGCTTTTTCTTGACTTGTTCCCACTCTTCTTTTATACTGTCAGGACAACACTGATCTATATTATTATTTTTAATATATAAGGATGCATATTCAATATCATAATCTTTTAAGACAGGACTATATGACCATGTTTTTGAATATTTATTATATTCAGGGTGTTTTATAATCGCTTTGTCTGCATAAACACTTGGACATTCCTGTTTTTTATCAATTATGTGAAATAACATATTTGAGATCGTAGCATATTTTTGAAAGGCTGTCAACCAGGATTATTAAATTTTTCAAAAATAATTTTATAGGCTGTTTCGCTTTCGTTTTTTCTTACTAAAGTTTGTGCTGTCGAGGTCAGATTTAAAATATCGGAATTATTAAGGATATTGGGCGACTCATTGTGTAATAATTGTATATAATATCCAACCCAAAAAGGATCGGGAAATTGTTCATTCATTTGAGCTTCAGTTATTAGTTCGCGTTCAATCATTTTTCTTAATGTTTTTTTGCACTTTCCATAATATTGATACATTTGGATATAAGGACTATCGGTGATAAAATTTAGATAAGATGAAAGTAAAAGATCTTTTATTAACTGTATTTCTGCGGTGTATGTCTTTATGTAATAATTTTGAAACACACTTTCAAAAGACTGGCTGTATTTTTGTAGGTATGGTTTCATAAAAGGCGACTTAAGATCCGCAACCAAGCGCCAAGGAGCATTTTTATCTATTTTAAATCCATATTTTTGGGCTGCTTCAGTATAGCAAGTAAAGCATTCATTTTTCATATAAAATAAAGACTTAACAGTATCATTACCATGATCTGCATTTGCCAGCTCAATCATAATCCCTGAAGATAAAGGAGATATTTCGCTCGTTAATAGATAATTTGTTAATGTTAGTGGCATTTTGTGAGCAAAATTTCTCATGAACATTTCAAATTCCATTATGTAATCTTTAAACGTTACAATCTTTTCATCTCGTTTTTCAAGAGACAACCACTCTTCAATAAAGGCATTTATTATTTTGGCTGAATATGACTCCCATTTTAGCAGCGGATTATCATAACCTTTTCTCGCCAGTAATTCTTCAAATATACTACCTTCTGGATTTAACTTTTGTGTTAATATGTAATCCTGTCGCATATCTTCAAATGCGTCTGCAACAAAATCGAGAACAAATAAGTTTTCACCTTCTTCAGAAGCCTCTATTCTTTTCATGACCGATGCTATTGGGTAGATTGTGGATCCATCCGGTGCAATTTTTCCATATAGTTTTTTTTCACTCCATAAATCAATAGGATTAATCTCAAAATTATAACCATTAGCTTGGTATAATGCTCTTTGATTAAACATGTTTTTAGCTCTTAAGCCATTTTTCCCATTGTAAGTTGGCATTATTTACTGCTTATGTCCTTTTTCATATTATTTTGTGATGGTTTTTGGTTCCCTAATTTTGGTTTGATAGAACCTATTTGAGCACTGTCTGGCTTTCCATAGACTGTTGTTGTATATCCTTGTCTCGTTACTGTATTAGTTGTTCTTGTCACTAGATAATAACCTGCTAATCCTATATATGAGGCCCATTCATATGCCGGAACTTCCCCTTTTAGTGATTTAGGTAAATTGCTTGGAACACCAAGCGAGCGAGGCTCTAAATATATATAATTGCCGTTTTGTATAATGGGGTTTCCAAACATCTCAACATTACAATCGTACATTTGTGCCACGACCAAACTGTTTCCTGAACCGTCTGCGTGTCTAACTATATTTTCAGCCACGAAAGATTGTGGTGTTTTGATCCTATTTAGTGTGATTTTTTTAACCAAACCAGAACTTCCACCTATTGTAAGTGTTGAAATGCTATTTTTTTCATTATAAAGACGTTTGGCGGATAGATCTCCTTTTTTAACTTTTAAGAAGTCAGGAGAAGAGACATTACCTTGGAGAACCATATATTCCTTAACATCGTTGCCCCTATTTTCTTTAACAGACTCCCATCTTGCCTCCGCTATTTCTTCCAGAGTGATCCTTTTGTTTGTCCCTTTTTTCCATATTTCGTCTAAAGGATCGCCGTTAGGAATGTTAAATCTGTATATTGATGCACGACCTCTTTCCCCATCAAGTTTTCCACCGAATAAACACCCACTCATAGCTCTTGATACTAAATCACCACAAACATCTCGAAGAAGTTGGGGTAAAGGATATGAGTCTTTTTGGGCTGCCCAAACATTTTCATTCCAAAAATTTTGAAATGTATTGAAAGAAATAGGTATATCAGCTAAACAAATACTATCAACTAAAGTTTCTTTTTCTTTGCCGCCAATTACTTGAATTGCCGAAATAGGGTTTTTAATTCTTGTAGTGCCCACAATTACCCTTATTTGATCCCACATCTTTTTTTCTAGATCATTTGCTTTATTGCCTGATTTATTAAGATTACAGTCGCTTTTGATTTCTGGTCTTTCGTGAATAATGGCACAAGCCGCTTGAATCAGATCTCCTAAGAAAAAAAAGTTTAAACGATGTGGTGTATCTTTTTTTTTCTTGTTGTTTGAATATTTTTTACCCCAGTTTGCCTGGAAGTCTTTTCTTTCCTTTTCTCCCTGTAAGTTCGTTTTTTTCACTAGTGCAATAGCGTCTGAAACATACTGATCGGTTGTGGAGATTTCGGGAAGTTCGAGAGCATCATTTATTGTATCATACACCCTTTTAACTTTTTTGTTTTTTTCGTCCTGCTTTTGTTTGAGTTGAGCAGTGGTTATGGCTTTTTTGCCCTTACCTTGTTCTATCTCTTTCGCGAATGTTTCTTTTAAATCTCCGTAAGCGTTGACAACATCTGCTGTGAGATCAATATAAAACAATCTGCCTCCAAGTTCATCTCTGCTCCCCTTAAAGGTAAGAATATAATTTAACAATTGAGAGTATGCATCTTGTTCGGATACAGAATTTAAACCGTATAACCTTTGCTTCAAGCCATTTAAGGTGTTTTTATCCACTTCTTTATCTCGATCAGATATTAATTCTTCACCTTGTTGCTTCTTTTTAACGTCTTGTATTTGTCGGTTTATTCTAGATTTTTCGTTTTTAACAATTTGATCCTCCAGTGTAGTAGGGGATGTCAAAAACAAATCATATTCAACACTAGTTGGTGCCCTAAAATCCATGTTCCCTGTAAAAGTAGCTGCAAACTTAACTGAGCCGTCTTCAGCGAAATCCATCTCGTGCTTGTATACGTTCAATAAAAGAGTTTGTTTTAACGAGTTTACAAGATTTATCTGTTGTTGGGTAAAAATACTGTTTTGAGGATCGTCAGGGACTGAATACCCCACAACAACTTTAATTGGCCATGCAATGTTGGCGTCTTGAACATTTTGTTGTTGTTGGGACACATACTGATCTTTTGCTTGTTGGGCATGAATTAAATTAAAGAAACCATATTCAACTCCCTCTACAGTTCCTCTTTTCATGAAAAGCCCTTCGAGGCTTTGAAACCGCATCTTTAAACTACCTTCAAAGGAGCCAAAATTATCATTTTTGTTTTGATCAACCCATTGGATACTCTCAAAAGTAACATCAGTTCCGCGACCAGAAAAGCTCTTTGTAATAGATTCCAAAGATTGAACATCATTCAAGGGAAGTTGAGCATAAATTGGACCTTGATCGGTTCGTATGGTGACATATATTTTTATTTGAGGAACTAGCAGTGATAATTGAGCTGTTGTGAAACTGTTAAACTCTAATTCTTGTGAATAGGGTGTACTAATTAATCGATTAACTTCGGCACCAGGTTCTCCGCTTAATTGTATAAAGTTCGGATAGTTTACTGGCACCATTATAGGTTCATCGGGCTTGCGATCAGCATTATATACCGTGTTTTGAAAAATATGAATAAAATCCATCAAAAATGCTTGGTCTGAAAATTCATAACCTTTGGTATTTTTGGTTCCCATTTTACACCTCTGTTTGATCTAGCCATTCATCAAGTGGAGTAGGTATGACAATTGTGTCTCCTATTTTAAGATGAGCTTCAGTTGGCGCACGATTAAACCATGCAATTACCCACCATAAACTAGAGTCATTATAATATTGTTGAGCCAATTT
>MDTB01131209.1_pt1 | contig 39934 bp, 29 predicted proteins | sample 811161 | NCBI WGS metagenome assembly MDTB01 (sample SAMN05326650, study PRJNA326480) | marine metagenome | isolation source: seawater | place: Mediterranean Sea | collected 2009 | reverse complement strand
TTGAAAAACTTATTTGATAATTATGATTTTCTCAGAAAGAGTGATATTAGAATATTTTACTTGAAAAAAGTATATACCATTAGCAATATTTTGAGGATTAAATTGAAATTGATTTAAACCAATTTGATTAGTTCCAGAAAAAATAGTTTTAACCTTTTTCCCTTGAATATTCACAATATTAATTTTCATTAAATGTTTTATTTTTGCATTTAATTCTAAAATATAATGATTCTTTTTCATATATGAATTTATTTTAATTGAACTTTTTTTTCTAAAATCCTGAATATCTAAGTTGCAATTTGTAGTCCATATACATTCAACCCACGCCGGGATGTCAATAAATGGATTTCGATTTCCTTGAATTAAATATATTTCATCGTTTCGTATTATTTCTTTATTACTAACAGGGTCATTTAAATGCCAGTTAATCATTGCGTTTAATGCCCATTCTTTTAATTCTGCACCATTAGTCATATCCGTATTGTCCCATGATGAATCTTCATTATAGTAACGAGTAGACATATAAAAATAGGTTCTTGCAAAATCACCTTTGTATTCATCAATTGGTTCAAACACTATTCCATTATATCCTAAATTAGACGAAATACCTTTTTTACTTCCATTTGTTGAAATCCATGAAGGCGAGTCAACATCTCCATAAGGATAATTCCCTCGATGGCTATTTACGTAACCATCAGTAGGATATAAGTGAAATAAATCAGAATTCATAGGACTTGCATTATTAAACCAACTTTTTGGCCAAGAATGTTCACGATTATAACAATCACCTTCACCAGAATAATTTCCACATTGATCAGATGATGTAAAATTATATACATACTCTGGCGATTCATCTGGACTATCAGAATACATATCCCAAACAGTATTATTAAATTTTCGATCAGTTGTTTCAAAATGATCATGTATTGAGTTATAGCTTTGCACAGTATGATTGTCAATGATTTCATGAAGACTAATTTTCAAATTTATACCGGTTAGTCCTTGAGTTGAATCATAATATCCATCAGGTATATCTGCTGTGATGAATGATAGGTAAATGAATAGAATTATTTTAGACATAGAATAAATTATAGTTATCTATCTTCAATATTGTATCTAAATTCAGAACGCGATTATTCCTTGGACTATTTTAAGGTCTTTATTAAAAATTATTTTGATGTAATTCAAAAATCGATTTAAAATACATAAAAAAAGAAACTATTTAGATATTTTAATTATGTACTATAAACTTTAGTTTGTTGTAAGCTTAAAGTTAATTGGAATAGACATCCAAACACCAACTTTTTTATCTCTTTGTCGAGCAGGTTTCCAGCGTGTGCGTTTAACTGCTTCTAAAGCTGCTTCATTTAGCCCAGTGTTAGGTATTCCTTTTAAAATCATAGTATCTTCAACAATACCTTTATTATTAATAAAAGCCTGTACAATCACAGTGCCTTCAATACCAGCTTCCATAGCAATTTCTGGATACTCTGGTCTTATTGGACTTTTTGGTATTGGAGCTTTATCATATGGTATAAATTTTACTTTTCTACCTTGGTCAGGAGGCGGAGGTGGAGCATCCCAATCTTCGAGGTCGTCTAAATCGGTTTCTTCAATTGTAATATCATCATCTAAAAATTCATCCTCAGATGCAACTGGGACAGAAGGTCTCGCAGGAGGTTTTTCAATTTGCATTTGTTCTGTAGGTGGTACAACTATAGATTCAATATCTTGAGGGATAAACTTTTCAATAGTTGTTGTATTTTTTTTTAATCGGGGTGAAATATAAAACACGGTTGAAATAAATAAAATTATCCCCATTGAAATAGCTCTAACTCGAACTGGATAATTATATATTAAAGGATCAACTCTCATAAATTAGTCTATCTTTGTTAATGCAGAATAATTTAATTTTAATGCCTGAGCATTTCTCATTTCAGTGTGAATATCTGTTATTACTTTCATTTGAGCATCTTCATCAGATTTTAATGAAATAGTTAGTTTTGGATCTGAAGATACTTTTTGATAAATTATATTTCTTAATGCTTGTCCTTGAATAATCCTATCATCAATGTTGACTAAACCATCTTTAGAAGCCCAAATATATGCTGTATGTCTTTTACTTTCAAGTTTTTCAATAGTTTTAGCTGTCGGAAGAATAACCTTGAGTCCTTCAAATTCTCTCATGACTGTCGTCACCATGAAGAAAATCAGCAACATAAAAATAATATCGGGCATCGAAGAAGTTGAAATTCCTTTTTTGGTTGATGTTTTTCGTACAACTTTCATTTATTAATCCGGATTTGCTATTGAAATACGAGAAGCTTTGGCAATTTTTAATTGATCTAATACAGATATATAATCACTATATTTTGTTCTTGAATGAGTTTGAACAGAAAAAATCATTTTATCATTTTGTCTTAGTTTTTCAGTTACTAATCGAGAAATTTCTCTAGTTTTTGCGGGTTTTTCATCAAACAATACCTTGCCTGATTCATTAATTAGAATATTTGTAATATTTTTACGATTGACTTCAAGCTCTTCTCCTACCGGTGGTAAAACTAAACTAAGACCTTTATCCATTGAAATTGTTGTAGTAACCAAGAAAAAAACTAATAAAAGGAATGCTATATCAGCCATCGAGGATGAGTTTATCTCTTCTGTTTCTGGTCTTGCTTTTTTAATCATAAAATTTATTTAGTGGCGTTTTTTATTTGTTTCGCAACTGACTTTTTATACTATCCATAACAATCACAGAGCTTTTTTGCATATTAACAATCTGTAAATCAATAATATATAAACATAGATTTTGGAATAATTGCAAAATAACTGCTGCGATTAATCCAAATGCAGTTGTTAAGAGAGCAACAGAAATACCTCCTGCAACTACTGCCGGAGAAATATCATTTGCCGCTTTAATATCATCGAAAGCTTGAATCATACCTACAACTGTTCCCAAAAATCCAATCATAGGTGCAGTTGCGATACATAAAGAAATCCATGTCATATTTTTTTCCATAGCTGCCATTTCAATTGCAGAAGTATTATCCATAGATTTTTCAGCTTCTTCTACGCCAAATTCAGCCTTTGAGATTGTTTCATGACAAAGGTTTGAGATTGGACCAACACCTTGGACACTTTTTTCAATGCCTGATTTAATACCAGATGAATCTATAGTTTCTACAACTTCTTGTGCAAAACTAAATCCATATCCAAGTCCTTTTAATAAAAAGTAAAGTCTTTCACCAACAAATATTAAACCGATTATTAAAATAAATAAAATTGGCACCATAAAACCACCGCCTTGGCTAAAATAATATGTGGCTATTTGCATAAATATCCTTTCTTGTTGTAAATACTAATGGAAAAATATAGACTATTATTTAACTATAAATTTTAAATAGATTATTGATTACAGACAAAGCATAATTATTTACTGAAGGATTTGTTTAGCCTTTTCGATATTGTCTAAAGCTATTAATACTTGTTTATCTACTTGTAATCGCTTATGATACGCATATTCTTTTCCCCAAATTGATCCCACTAATTCAGCAAGAAGTCTATTTTCAATTATATCTATGTCTTTTTCTAAATTTTCAACTTTAAATTTAAACTCTGCCTCCTTCAACCAGTTGAAAAATAATTGACGATCATTTTCTCCAAAAATGAAGTACCTTTCAAAGTCATCGTAATCTCTATATTTCACTGAGATTTTATCTCTTAATTTTGAAGCATAATTAAATAAATATCTTTCAGTGCTTGTTAGAAGTTCAATTGTATTTCTGTTATAACTTATAGTATCCTGGATAAAAATATCTGGCGTTATACCACCACCACCGTAAACCTTTCTACCTTTTCGAGTAAAATAAAGGGGTCTATTAGAAATTGTTGAATCTGTCAGTTCTCTATTTTTATTATGTAAGTCACGATAATAGTCTTCAGTATTTTCATACTCTCTTTGAATTAATCTACCAGAAGGTGTGTAATATCGTGCAACTGTAATTCTTGCAGCAGATTGATCTGGCAATTCATACTGTCGTTGAACCAAACCTTTCCCAAAACTTGTTTCACCAACAATTAGCCCTCTATCAAGATCTTGCAGTGCTCCAGTTACAATTTCACTAGCGCTTGCAGATCCTCTATTTATTAATGCTAAAACAGGGTATTTTCGATCATCAAATTGTGTTTTAGACATATGTACTTCATTAGAACCAGAAATTCGACCCTGTGTAAACACAATTGTATCTTCTACAGACACAAATAAATCAATAATTTTTACAGCTTGGCCTAATAATCCGCCACCATTATTTCTAAAGTCGAGTATAATTTGATCCATATCTTGATTTTCAAGTTTAACCATAGCTTGTTCAACTTCTTGAGCTGTAGTAGATGCAAAACGATTAATTTTTATATAACCTGTAGATTCATCAATCATAAACGAGGCAAGAACACTAACTATTGGAATTTTTGCCCTGACTAAGGTTACGTTAATAAGTTCTTTTTGTCCGATTCTACGAATTGTTAAGTCTACGGATGAACCCTTTTTACCTCTTAATTTTTTTACTACATCTTTTTGTTCAATTTTATATGCGGATTCACCATTAATATTTACAATTTTATCTCCACTTTGTAATCCAGCCCTATCGCTTGGAGTCCCTGGAATTGGTGAAATAATAGTTATATAGCCTTCTAATATATCAAACTCAATTCCAATTCCTTCAAATTCTCCCGCAAATTGCTCTTTAACATCTTCAAATTCTTTTTTTGGTATGAAGGTTGAGTGCGGATCTAGCTCTGCTAGCATACCAATAATTGCACCATCTAATATTCTATCCATATCTACATCTTCAACATAATTACTGTAAACTATGTTTACGAGCTTAGCTAGAGTTGATAGTTTAGCAAAACGATCATTTGAAGATCGGAATCCAGAGATTAAAAACATTAATCCTACACAGGTGATTAATAATAGTATTATCTTTCGTATAGACATACCTTAAATTACCGCCTATGATTTACAATTCTCAATGAATAAGATTTAGGTTACAAAGTGATAAATAGTAAAAATGTAATACCAATAGTTGGTATTCATGGATGGAAGGGAAACAGAGAAAGTTTTAGGTTAATTGCTGATTTATTTAAATTAGAAAATGCCGAGTGGATAATTCCACAAGCTCCTTATAAGGTGAAAGAAAATCAATATACTTGGGCTAAAGAGATTGAAGAAGGAAAATATGAAGTAAGGGATTCTATTCAATATCTTAATCATTTCTTTAATGATGAAGTTTTGAAAAAATATGACCCTACCGATGTGCATGTGATAGGTTTTTCTCAAGGTGCTGCGACATGCTATGAATTTGTTTTAAAAATGCCTTTCCAATTTGCTGGTGTTTATCCAATTGCTGGTTTTTTGAGAGATTTTAAATCAGGAAGACCAATATTACATGAGAAGCAGAGAAAGACACCAATCTTTATTGGCCATGGGATATCAGATGAAATCGTACCCGTTGAGAGTTCAAAAACTATATTTGAAATGTTAAAAAAGGAATCAAAAAAGGTAGAAATAATACTTTATAATGGAGGTCATAAAATAAGTATGAGCTATATAAAAACAATAAAAAATTATATTTTAAATACTTGAATATAATTCAATATGATTCAATTATATTTTTAGATTTATCTAATTCAAGTTTATCTAGTGATATTACTGGATAAATGATAAATTTAATTTCTAAAAAAGGAGAAGAGTGAGCTGTAATTTAACTCATGATAAAATAAAAGTTTATAATCCCGCTACAGGTGGAGCTTTAAGAGATATATTAATAACAAAGGAGAAAGATTTTTTAGATAAAGTAGAATTAGCAAAGTCAAATAAAGACTATTGGAATTCTACAAAACCAAAATATAGAAAACTTATTCTTCAAAAATTTAGGAAAGCAATTGTAGAAAGACTTGACGATTTTATACATACCATATGTAGTGAAACAGGTAAAAAGCCATATGAAGGTATGTTAGAAGTATACACTTCAGTTGAACATATGAAGCATGCAGAGAAACTATTACCTATTATATTTCGAAAACATAAAAGAAGAGTAGGCACACTATTAACAAAAAAAGCATGGACAGAATTACAGCCAATGGGAATTGCAGGTATAATTTCTCCATGGAATTATCCACTAATATTAACGCTTACTCCAATAGTTGAAGCATTAACTGCGGGTAACATTGTTATTCTAAAACCATCTGAACAAACACCACTTACAACTGAATTATTAAAAAATGTTTGGGATGAATCTACTGGTGAAATTAATATCTTTCACACAATTTATGGAGGCAGTGATGTTGGTCAAATGCTTGTAAATTCACCCGATACAGATATAATCTGTTTTACTGGTAGTACAAAAATTGGAAAAATGATAGCAATAGATTGTGCTAAACACTTAAAGCCTGTAATACTAGAATTAGGTGGTAAGGATCCAATGATTGTTTGTAGTGATGCAGATATAAATAGAGCTATAAATGCGGCAATATGGGGTGGAATGAGTAATGCTGGTCAAACATGTATTTCTGTTGAAAGAATATTTGTCCAGGATAATATAAAAGATTCTTTCGTAGAAAAAATTACAGATAAAATTAAAACAATTTCTGCAGGGAGTAGTGAAGATTGTAACTTTGGTTCAATTTCTGTAAAGGCTGGATTAGAAAAGATAAAAAATCAAATAGAAGATGCTAGATTAAATGCTAAAATAATCCAAGGTATTGGGGAGGATTGTGTAGGATTTATTTATCCTCCTACTATTGTTATCGATCCCCAAGAGGAAAGTAAGTTGATGCGGGAAGAAACATTTGGTCCTGTTGTTTCAATTTCAAGTTTTACAAATATAAGTGATGTGATTAAAAAGGCAAACTCTACAGGATATGGACTAAGTGCAAGCGTATTTTCCAAAAATACTAAACAAGCAAAATTTATTGCCTCAAAAATTCGTGCTGGATCAGTAGCAATAAACGATGTGATGTCACATTATGGAATAGCAGACTTACCATTTGGTGGTGTTGGTTTAAGTGGAATAGGTCGTGTCCATGGTGAAGAAGGAGTCAAAGCATTTTGTTTGCAAAAGAGTTATATGACAAATAGAATTAATTTAGGAGACGAAATTTGGTGGTATACCAAATCCAAAAAATACCAAAGACTTATTCGTAAATTTTTAAAATTTTATTTTGGATAATTTTAACAACTTTTTATGCAAAACTCATACCTTACTTTTAAAGATTTTTTAAAATACACAATCCCTTGGAGAGCAAAAATATCCTGGGCAGCATTTTGCTCTGTGATGAATAAATTATTTGATATAATGCCAGAAATTCTGATTGGCTTTGCTGTTGATTTAGTTATAAAGCAACAAGATAGTTTTATAGCTTCATTAGGGTTTAAAAGTCCAGAAAGTCAAGTTGCAATTCTAGCAACATTTACATTTTTTATTTGGGTATTTGAATCTTTATTTCAGTATTTATATGCTATTGCGTGGAGAGGTATCGCTCAATCTGTAGAGCATGATATTCGGCTAGACGCCTATAATCACGTGCAGCATTTAGACTTGGAATGGCATGAAACACAAAGAGTAGGTAATTTAACAGCAATATTAAATGATGATGTTAACCAATTAGAGAGATTTTTAGATTCGGGAGCAAATGATATTATTCAGATAGCTGTATCTACTATAGCAATTGGTGCAGTTTTCTTTTATATTTCCCCAATTATTGCATTAATAAGTACTCTTCCTGTTCCTTTAATTTTAGGAGTTACATTTTATTTTCAGAAAAATTTATCTCCAAAGTATATAGCTGTAAGAGAAGCAGCCGGAAAAATTAGTTCGACAATTTTTAATAATTTATCAGGAATAATAACAATAAAAAGCTTTACTTCAGAAGGAAGTGAATATTTACGTATTGATGAATTCAGTGAAAGTTATAGGGAAAAAAATAAAAAAGCGATTTTATTAAGTTCTGCTTTTGTGCCAGTTATACGCGTTGGTGTGCTTTCAGGATTTTTAGCAACTTTAGTTATAGGCTCATTTATGACAATGAATAATCAAATAGCTGTAGGCTCTTTTAGTGTTTTAGTATTTTTGACGCAACGATTTTTGTGGCCATTTACAACCTTGGGTGAGATAGTAGATCAATTTGAAAGATCAATGGCATCGACAGGTAGAATTTTATCTTTATTAAAAATAGATATGTCAGTACAGGAAAATGAAAATCCTAAAAATATAAATAATAAAAGGTCCGATATTAGTTTCAACAATATTGACTTTGGATATTCTCAAGATAAATTAGTTTTTAATAATTTTTCTTTAAAAATTCCTTATGGACAAACTGTAGGAATTGTAGGTCAAACTGGTTCTGGTAAAACAACTTTAATAAAACTTTTATTAAGACTTTATGATGTGAAAAAGGGTGATATTTTTATAGGAGATCAAAAATTAAAAGATATTTCGCTTTCGAGCAATCGTGAAAATATTGGTTTTGTAAATCAAGAAATTCATTTATTTGATGGTAGTATTAAAGAAAATATTTCATATCCTAATCAACCAAATGATTTGATTAAAATTGAAAAAGCAGCAAAAGTTAGTCAAGCATTTGAGTTTATTTCTCAATTAAAAGATGGGTTTGATACTCAGATTGGTGAGAGAGGTCAACGTTTAAGTGTCGGTCAAAAACAACGACTTACAATAGCTAGAGCAATTTATAAGGATCCACCAATATTAGTTTTCGATGAAGCAACTTCTTCTGTTGATAATGAAACAGAACAATTAATTCAAAAAGCATTAGAAGAAATTTCAAAAAATAGAACTACAATTATTATAGCACATCGACTTTCTACTGTACGAAATGCAAGTCAAATAATTGTTTTAGATAAAGGAAGAATTTCAGAGTCTGGTACGCACAAAGAGCTCTTAAAATTAGATGGTTTTTATAATCAATTATGGCAAATTCAGACTGGAGAAAAATTTTAATCATTAAGCAAATTTTAATATTTGTTGTTTCTTTTTTTATTGGTTGTACAAATTTATATGATGAAGATCAACTTACACTAGTACTTTTGGGTGATCCTAAAAATTTAGATCCGGCTTATGCAACTGATGTTCGTTCAGGACAATTAATAACATTAATGTATGATAATCTTGTTAAATATGGACATGGATTAGAATTAAATCCTTCATTAGCTAAATATTGGTCAATATCTGATGATGGTTTAGAATATACATTTCATTTGAGAGATTCGGTAAAGTTTCAATCAGGTCAATTATTTAAAGCCAGTCATATTAAAACAAGTTTTGAAAGAATTTTATGCCCTAAGATTAATTCAAGAAGATCATGGCTTTTTAAAAATGTTGTAGGAGCAGAAGATTATAAAATCAATAAGAGTAATCATGTTAAAGGATTTAAAGTTGAAAATGATTCTATATTTAAAATTTATCTAAAAAAACCATTTGCGCCCTTTTTAGGATTTTTAGCAATGCCATCCGCCTCTATTGTTTTAGTAGACGGAGAAAAATTAGTAGGTACTGGGCCTTGGATACAAAAAGAGTGGATTAGAGATGGCCATTTTTTATTTTTAGCAAATAAATTTTATTTTAATGAAAAACCAAAATTAGATAAATTAAAAATTCGTATTTTACCCGAAGCACTTCCAAGAGTTGCTGAGTTTATCACGGGATATCTAGATATTATTGAAATTCCTAATGCAGAATTTGAATTATGGCAAAAGGATAAAGATTGGCAGAAAGAAATTCAATTAATTAATCAACTAAATATTTATTATATTGGATTAAATTGTTCTCGCCCTCCATTCAACGATATGAGAGTCCGACAGGCTATGAATCATGCAATTAATACTCAAAAAATTTTAGATACAATATTTGCTGGTAGAGGTCAAAAAGCAGGAGGACCTATTCCACCATCACTACTAGAGAGAAACGAAAACCCACAATTTGAGTATAATTTAGAGTTGGCAAAGCAATTATTATCTGAATCTGGATATGGAGATGGATTTGAGGTTGAACTGTGGCAAAGTCAATCTAAAGAACTTTTTCAAATAACAGAAATTATTCAGCATCAATTAAATGAGATTGGAATTACAGTAAGAATTATTCGGAATGATTGGAATATGTATTCTGATGCAGTAAAAAAAGGAATTCCAGATATGTATTATCGATCATGGTGGGCAGACTATCCAGATGCAGAAAATTTTCTCGCTCCACTTTTTGAGTCTGAAATTAGTAAAAAAAGATGGACAAGGTATGAAAACTCTGATTTGGATAAAATGATTAGAGAGCTTCAAATTGAAACTAAAAATGAGAATCGTATTAAAATTGCAAGGAAAGCAAATGATTTATTAAAAAATGAAGCACCTTGGATATATTTATGGCATATGCAAAGCGCCGTAATTGCTCAGAAAAGAATAAAAAATTGGGAGCCTTCTATCATGTTTAATGCAGAAAAATATAATAATGTATCTAAAGGCAATTCTTAAATTATAGAGCAATAATTAAAATAATATTTAAAATTTGAAAAATACAATTCATATTTGGCTTTTAGCCTTTAGATTAAAAACTCTACCTGCTGCAATTGCTCCAATAATTATTGGATTATGTTATGCGTATCAATCTGGCACATTTAAACCTATTATTGCAACTTTTACATTTATTGCAGCCATATTAATACAAATTGGAGCTAATCTTGCAAATGATGTATTTGATTTTGAAAAAGGCACCGATACAGAAGAAAGACTTGGTCCAAAGCGTGTAACACAGGCAGGATTATTACATCCTCAGCAAGTAAAAAATGCTATGATAATAATATTTTCTTTCGCCCTTTTAATTGGCTATTATTTATCATGGGTTGGTGGCTGGCCTATTGTCCTAATTGGTAGTTTAGCTATTATATCTGGTATAGCCTATACTGGAGGACCTTTTCCACTTGGTTATAATGGATTAGGTGATTTATTTGTATTTATATTTTTTGGAATTTTAGCTGTACCAGGGACTTATTATTTACAGGGAGGGGCTTTTTTTGACTCTATTGCAATTATTCTTGGAGCTACAATGGGATTAATGGCAGACTGTATTTTAATTGTCAATAATATACGAGATGCAGATATTGATATAAAGACTGGTAAAAGAACTTTAGCAGTTATTTACGGAAAAACCAATTCTAAAATACAATATTCAATCTTTTCAGTTATTCCTTATTTATTACCATTTTGGATTTTCAACTATGTTATCCCAAAGCTTGCAATATTCATAGTATTGTTTAGCTTACCGATTTGTATTCATAATATAATGGATATTTGGAAAAAATCTGGTAAATCTTTGAATTTAGTATTGACAAATACTGCTCGTCTTCAATTTATTTATACCATATTATTAGCAATTGGAATTATAATTTGATAGTATCTGGAATAAAGTTTAGACCATATAGAATTAGATTTAAAAATGTATTTAATACGGCAATAAATAAATATGAATTTCGTGAAGGTATAATTATTGAAATTCAATCTGATAATATTTCTGGTTTTGGCGAAACTGCACCATTGCCAAACTTTTCAAATGAAAATTTAACTGATTCTCGTCATTGTTTAGAAGGCTTTCATCTTGCATTAGAAGGAATAAACGAAGAATTTAGTCTTGAAGATTTACTCCTTTTAGCAAATGCTCAATCATTTAATAATCCATCTGCTTTATATGGTCTTGAAACAGCAATTTATGATTTATATTCAAAAAAAAATAAAATTCCTTTTTGGAAAATATTTAGAGAATCTGTTCCTCAACAAGTTTTAGTAAATGGTTTGGAAAATGATATTGATAAAGATATTAAATTTAATGTTTATAAAATAAAATTATTAAATACTAATATATTTGATTTAAAAGAAAAAATCAATAAAATACAGGATAAAATAGGATTTGATTGTAAAATTAGAATTGATGCAAATGGTAGTTTAAATTTAGTCCGTGCAATTCGTATATGTAAAGAATTAGAAGAATATAATATTGATTATATCGAACAGCCTTTACCACCAAAAGAATTAGAGGATATGGCAGAATTACGACTTCATACAGATATACCAATTGCCGTGGATGAGTCTTTAATTAATTTAGAATCTGCAAAAAAAATTATCGACTATCAATCTGCAGATATTTTCGTTATCAAACCTATGCTGGTAGGTAGTTATGAATCTTGTTTAGAAATAATAAAAATTGGTAATGAAAATCAAATTAGTACAGTGATTACCACAACTTTAGGAACAGAAATAGAGCGTCATTCTTGTATTAACTTATCATTTATTGGGAACTTAAAACTACCATGTGGACTAGCAACTGCAAACTTATTGGAAAATAATATCATTAAGACTCCAATAACTAAGTCAATAATTTCAAAGCCAATTGAAAGTGGGTTAGGAGTAGTACCTACTTTAATCCCCTATTTATGATTCAATTTATCACAGAAAACTTAGAAAAAAATCCAAATTTAACATTTGTTGAATTTTCAAATAGAAAATATAGTTATGAAGAGTTTTTTTACCAAGTTATACATTCGGCTAGAATATTAAATAGTTATGAAATTACACATCGAAATCTAATTGGAATACAAATTGAAAACAATCTTGAATTTTTAATTCAATGGTTTGCTTGTAATTTTTTAGGTTTAACTTCTGTTCTTTTAAATCCAAAAGCATATGGTGAGGAACTTCAGAAATATATTGAATCTGTCCAACTAAAAACACTTATCACAAATCGAAAATCGATCGACCAATTAAGTAATTATAAATTAGATTTGATTTTTATTGAGGATTCTCCTTCAATCTCATTATGTGGAAATGAATTAAATAAATTTAATTGGAGTGTTGATGATGTAGTTACAATTATTTTTACGAGTGGAAGCGATGGTATCCCCAAGCCAGTTGAATTAACAATATCAAATTTTACTTCATCATTTTATAGTTGGAATAGTGAAATTCAATTTGTAGATGATAAGATTATTAATTTTCTACCATTACATCATATTTCTGGAATTTCACCAATTTTTCGTGGATTATTAAGTAAAACTCCAATTCATTTAATAAATAAATTTCAAATAAATAAATTTATTAATTATTGCAAAATAAATCATCCTACAATTGTAAGTATGGTTCCAACAGTTATTTATAAGTTACTCAAGACGAAAGAAGGTATTGATTGCTTAAATTCTTTTAAAATGATTTTAGTTGGAGGGGGACCATCATCAAAAAATATTTTAAAAACTTGTTTAAAGCATGATATTAATATTTTTATCACTTACGGTATGACAGAAACTTGCTCAGGTATATCTGGTTTTTGGATTAAAAATAATAAAGATAAATTAGATTCTGTAGGAAAACCATTAAAAGATGTAGTGATAACTACCAAATATACATCAGAAGAATTTTCACAAATTTGTATTAAAGGAAATATGGTTGCAAAAGGTTACTTTAAAAATAATAAATTTAATTATCAATTTAAGTCAGATGATTATGGTAAATATGATATAGATGGATTTTTATATTTAAAACCACTTAGAAATGATAAAATTATCAGTGGCGGTGAAAATGTTAATCCAATTGATGTTGAAAATGTTATTTTAGAAATATCTGGAATTATTGGTTGTTGTGTGGTTGGTATTGAAGATGAAGTATGGGGAGAAAAAATTATTGCTTTTATTACAAGAAAAAAAAATATCGAGGAATCTTTAGTTTTGAAACATTGTAAAAAGAGATTATTAGATTTTAAAATTCCAAAAAAAATAATCTTTTGTGTAGATTTACCTCAAAATGAACTTGGGAAAATAAATAGAAAACTAGCTAAAAAATTAATTATAAATTCCGAACACATCTAAAGCCATAGTGTTCTCTCAGATATTGTGCAAAAGATGTTGTTTCGCTGATAGTCGTCTGAGTAAAAGATAGGTTTTGGTAAGATCCACCTTTTAATACATAACCTTCACCAATAATATAATCTGTTGACCATTCCCAAACATTACCAGCCATATCATATGCACCAAATGGTGATTTACTATCAAAATTTCCATTCATACCATTAAAATATCCTACTGGAGTTGTTCCTGGCTCCCAGGGATCTTCAGACTCATCAAAGTTTGAATGGATTTCATTATTATAATTACCCCAAGGATAAATATATCCTGAAACACCGCGAGCAACTTTCTCCCATTCTGCTACTGAAGGAAGTCTCATTTTATAATTCTCTGCAAAAGCTTTCGCTCCATACCAAGAGACACCAGTTATTGGATGCTTATTATAAGACGAGTCCATTGCAATGAATTGATTTTCTTCCATAGTAATTGCGCCTAAGTGATATAAGTTAGAAGAATCACCCCACGCTATAAAATCTCTCATTGTACCATCAACTAATCCTCGAATCTTATTATCAGAAATCATAATTTCTTCAGATTCAAATGCCTCATTTAAATAAATCAAATATTGCTCTAAAGTGACTGGATACGTCATCATTTGGTAGTCATAAGAAATTTGAGATTGAACATTATCTGAATCTAAATATACTCCAGAGGGTATATTAATAAAGTCTAATGTGTTATCTACAAAGATTTCAATTTCAGTAGAAAATCCTTCATTACCAAATTCATCCTCTCCTACTCCTTGTATAATTATACTTCCTGGTTCATAATTAATAACATCTAGCATAAAGTAAAATATATTTGGGGTAGTAAATTCAGTAGACATAATATGTTCATTAATGAAACCATTTCCAAATATTCGCAAGTTCATTTTGAATACTTGAGATTTATCACTTACTTCAAATCGAATTTCAACAGAGTCAGAGGCAACATATCCAGCCTCAGGATAAATTAATGAGACAAAAGGACCGTCAACGTCTTGGTTGAAACTATCGCCACATCCATAGAAAAATAGAATAGAAAAGATTGATAAAAATTTATTCAAAGTATATAATAATAATTTTTTAAGGTATCAAATTACGGATTTATTTCTTAGGCAAAATACTTTTTTGTATGTATTTTTCAGTATACTTACGATAAAGCATTTTATGCCTATCAGACATATCTACTCGCTTACCATTTATATAGGCTATTTCTACATTTGAGCGTATATCTAAAATATCTCCATCTGAAATAAATAATGTAGCGTCTTTTCCGGGTTCTAATGAACCAACTAAGTCTGCAATACCTAAGATTTCTGCGGTTGATAGTGTTATTGAACGAATAGCTTCATCAGATAGTAAGCCAAATGAAGCAGCCATAGCAGCATGGTAAGGTAAATTTCTTAAGTGTGGCGTCTGGAAAGAACTAGTGCTATTTGAAATACAGAATTTTACTCCTGCTTCAAAAAGAACTTTAGGTGTTTTATAAGGTTGATCATAATCCTCGTATCTGCGCTTGGGAGTTGATAAAACAGATTCAAAAATTATAGGGATATCTTTTTCAACTAATAAATCTGTAACTCTCCAAGCATCTTTACCTCCTAAAATAATAATTTCTATATCTTGGTTTTCAGCCCAATAAATACTTGATTCTATCTCTTTAACAGAGTTTGCTTTAATAATTAATGGAATCTCACCATTTATTACTTTTAATAACGCTTGTAATCGAGGATTTGATTTAAAATTAAAACTAAATTTATCTAATTTATTATATGCTCGTGCAGAATTAAATATTTTATCAATTTCATTTAAGGCATTTTCACGAGTTTTTTCCTGCTCTTTGATTGATTTTTTATTCCAATGACTGAAATTTAAATCCATAGATGGCCAATTTAAATTCATTGCAATAGGGTGTTTCAAGGTACAATCTTCCCATGTCCAACCATCTAGTAACATCATAGATGATATACCTGGAATTCTTCCTGATTGTGGAATAACATGTGATAATAAAATACCATTACTTCTTGAAACAGGTATAAGTTCAGAATCAGGGTGGTAACTAACATTAGCATTTACATTAGGATTAATTGAACCTGTTTCTGCATAATCACGAGTTGCTCTAACTGAATTTATCTCTTGCAAACCTAACGTAGAACCTGCAGAAATTAATCCAGGGTATATGTGTTTTTCTGAAACATCGATAATTTCTGTATTTGCTGGAATATCAAGTCCATATCCGATAGCAATTATTTTACCATTATCAAAAAGTAAATCTGGTCCATAAATAGTTCCATCGCTTATAGTATGAATAATACCATTTCTTAATAATATGGGGTTAGATTGTGTCGGTCCTGGAATTTGATTAGACGAAAATAAAACTGATATAATTATAGTTAATAACTTTTTCATCGTTCAACTCCTTCCATACATCTGTGATTATGATGAGGCTGACCAGTATCAGGCTTTAAGTAGTTTTTGGTAGATGAATCTGCATTTTGTAAAATATACTGAATTATTTCATTACGCCATCTTTTATCTCGGATTCTTAGTTTTTTATCTTCTTCAATTGAGAAATATTGAATTCCATCAATCCAAGTTTGTTCACATTTTGTCATCGTTGATAATGGATGCCCAGACCAAACTACAAAATCAGCTTCTTTTCCTATTTCTAAAGAGCCGACCCATTGATCCACACCAAGTTGGATAGCAGGATTTATAGTAACGAATTTCAGAGCTTCTTGTTCGGAAACGCCACCATATTTTATTGCTTTTGCAGCCTCTAAATTCATTCTTCTTGCAAGTTCATCAGAGTCCGAATTGAAAGATACATTAACTCCCACGTTATGCATTAATGCACCATTATAAGGAATAGCATCAATTACTTCATATTTATATGCCCACCAATCACTAAAAGTAGAGGCCCCTGCTCCATGTTCGACTAATCTATCAGCTACTTTAAATCCTTCTAAAACATGTTGAAAAGTTCCAATAGTAAACCCATAATCCTCAGCAACACGTGTTAACATTAGAATCTCATCTTGCCTATACGAATGACAGTGAATTTTTCTATCCCCGATTAAAACTTCTACTAATGCATCTAATTCTAAATCCCTTCTTGGAGGAATTAAATCAATTTCTATATTATTTTTAACTTTCTGATTGTAATTTTCCCATATTAATCTATATTCCGATGCTCTTTCAAAGGCATCTCTTAAGACTTGCTCAACCCCCATTCGAGTTTGTGGATATCTTGTTGTGTGATTATCACCCCAATTAGACTGTTTTACATTTTCACCAAGAGCAAATTTAATACCCTCTGGGGCATTCTTATATAATAACTTTTCTGGATTTTCACCCCATTTTAATTTAATAACGGCATTTTGACCACCAATCGTATTGGCAGAACCATGTAAAATATTTACCATAGTTAGTCCACCAGCAAGTTCTCTATAAATTGCAATATCATCGCTATCTAAGACATCTTTAATTCTTACTTCAGATGTTATAGATTGCGTCCCTTCATTTATTGCAGATGCTGCTGAATGACTATGGCAGTCTATTAATCCTGGAGTAATATGCTTCCCTCTAGCATTAACAACTACTGCATTTTTTGGCGGAATAATATTTTTATTTATATTGTGAATTAATCCATTTCTAACCAATAAGTCAGTTTCATATAAAATACCTTTATCAGAACTAGTCCATATTGTTGCATTTTTAACAACTACTATTTGAGGTGTAGAATGTAATTTTTCTAAACCAAAAGCTCCTTCAGGAAAAACTGTAGGAATATCATACTGTTTATTTTTAATAATTTTTTGATGTGTATCATCTTTACTATTTTTTTTTACTGCTTGCCAAGAAATTGAGTTACCATTTTTGTAGTTAAGAGTACCATTTAATTTATTTTTTAATAAATGACCTACAAATTGCGTTATACCATTAAATCCAATTGAATCAAGTTTACTTGTAAATGAAATTTGATTTTTTGAAAATTTTAAATTTTCAATTTGTATATCAATTCCATTAATTTTAAACTTCCCATTATTTTTTGAGATATGTAATTCACCAGAAAATTCTTTATTAAAAAATTCCCAGTCACCTCTGAATAAATCAAAATTATTTTGTTTTAATTTTTTTTCTTCACCACCAATCCAAACAGCTTCGATTTTAGAGTGTGAATCAAAATAATCTCCATTTGTAATAATTAAATTTGCTATAAATCCTGTTTTAATTTGCCCAATTTTATCTTGGAGACCTAATTTTTTAGCTGGAGAAATCGTCAACGCTTTTAGAGCGGATCGTTTTTTAAGCCCGTGCTTTTTTATCATTAAAATTAAATTCTTCCTAAAATCAGATTTTTTCTTTAAACCATCCATTGTAAATGCAAAATGGATATTATTATTTGCTAAAATCCCAGGATTTTTAGGTGCCATGACCCAATGTTTTAATTTCTCAGTGGAGTAATTTAATGCATCTCTATGGTTTGAAACATTTGGGACTGATTCAAAATTAATAGGTAGTATAAAAAAAGAATTTAGTTTTTTAAATTCATTTAATCTTCTATACTCATATCCTTTTGATTTAATCCAAATATTTAAATTGAATTCATTTGAAATATTAAAAGCTCTTAAAGTTGAAATTTCATCTCCAGTTTTAAATAAAAATGATCCATTTTTATTTAGATGAATTTTTAGTGATTCTAGAGCATTATTTAATTCTACAGGATCATTTTTTTCAGAAAAATTATTATAAGTTTCAATAGCTCTTTTATACCATAGTGCGTCGTAAAATGTTTGTCTCATTAATGCAATTGATCCTAATAATGAGCCTGGATATTGATTAGAATACCAACCGTGAGTTTCAAAAGCCATTACTTGAGTTGGCTTAATATTTAGTATTGTTTGCTTTGAATTTAATAGTTTAACACTTGAAAGACCTCTAAAAATACCTTCATTTGGTACAATATGTACAGCAGTGATTCCATTTTTATGAAAATTATTTTGATCACTTTTAGTAATATATTTTGAATTAATTGTAGAAAAGTCAGGGTGCACTTTGCTATTCCAGTGAGCTATCTGAGATGGATTAGAGTCTGGAGTAGCAACTTCAAACCATGCATCAATAAAGCCGGGATAAATAGTTTTACCAGTCATATCAATTTCATATGCATCTAATGGAATATTGATATTAACACCGACGTTTTCAACACGTTCTCCTCTGATTATAATATGAGCATTTTCAATTAATTTATCAGGATTAATTTGGATTCTTGCATTTTTCAAAGCAAAAACATTTGGCTGACTCTCTTGTAAATTTAATACAGGTTCAATTTCTGCAAGTCCTGTATTACTAAAGATAAGTGCAACTAAAATATTACTAATATTTTTTAATATTTTTATCATAGAGTAATTCATGTTATTTCAAATTTAGATTTAAATGCAGGTATAAATTTATAAATTTCAAAGATGTTGTACAAACAATGTTGAATTTAATATAGTTTTATTAAATTATTTGTATTTTATAAATCTATTTCTTTTAAAAAAATACTAAAAACCAATAGATTCATACTACTGATATTTAGGATAAAACATGAATAATATTGAAAAAGTTGAAGAATTATTTTCTATAAAATCTCATTTAGAAAATGAAATTGGTAAAGTTATAATTGGTCAAAATAAAATTATTAATCAATTATTTATTGCATTTTTGTGCAGAGGGCATGTTATGTTGGAAGGTGTCCCCGGTTTGGCTAAAACATTATTAATAAAAACATTATCAGAAGCAATGGATTTAAATTTTAGCAGGATTCAATTTACTCCTGATTTAATGCCTACTGATATAACAGGTACTGAAGTCCTTGAAGAAGATACTACAACAGGTAAAAGGGCATTTAAATTTTTTAAAGGTCCTGTATTTGCTAATATTATTCTAGCGGATGAGATTAATAGAACCCCTCCTAAAACTCAAGCAGCTTTACTTGAAGCTATGCAGGAGAATAGAGTTACAGCAAACGGTAAGACATATACACTTGATCAACCCTTTTTTGTGCTGGCTACTCAAAATCCAATAGAACAAGAAGGAACATATCCATTGCCTGAGGCACAATTGGATAGATTTTTATTTAAATTAACAATTGAATATCCATCTGCCAATGAAGAAGTTGACATAGTAAAGTCGACTACAGGGATTAATAATGAAAAATTATTGGCGATTATTGGACAGAAACAATTAATTCAATTTCAAGAATTAATTCGAAAAATACCTGTTGCTGATAATGTTATTAAATATGCGGTTAATTTTGTTCGTAAAACTAGGACAACAGATGATATTATGCCAAAATCTATCCAGAAATTATTAGATTGGGGTGCTGGTCCTAGAGCAAGTGTTGGATTAATTTTGGCTGCAAAAGCAACTGCTGTATTGAACAATAGAACTACACCTGATATATCAGACGTTCAGGAAATTATAAAACCTGTACTAAGACATAGAATCATTCCTAATTTTAATGCAGAATCTGAAGGAATAACGAGTGATGATATTTTAGATTTAATACTTCAGGATAAATAGTTGCAAAGAGATATTTTAACACCTGAGATAATATCTAAAATAGATAATTTACATTTCCGTGCAAGAAGAGTTGTTGAGGGATTCATCGTAGGGAAACATAAAAGTCCATATCATGGCTTTTCTGCTGAATTTTCAGAGCATAGAGCCTACGGACCTGGTGACGAAATTAAGCATATTGATTGGAAATTATTCGGGAAAACAGATCGATATTATGTAAAGCAATTTGAGGAAGAAACAAATTTAAGAGCTAATTTAATTTTAGATCAAAGTAACTCCATGAGTTATGGATCTGGTCATTTAACTAAGTTAGATTTCGCCCAAACTCTACTTGCATCCATTGCATATTTAATGTTAAAACAGCAAGATGCTGTAGGACTTACTGTTTTTGATACTGATATCAAAAAATTTATTCCACCAAGGTCAAAATCTAGTCATTTAAATGTTTTATTGTCTACATTATCTAATTTAGACTCAGGAGGTGAAACATCGATTGCACCAATACTTCATAAAATTGCAGAAAAAATTCATAAAAGAGGGCTAATAATTTTAGTTTCAGATTTATTTGATAATCCTAAGGAAACTTTTAATGGATTAAAACACTTCAGGCACAAAGGGCACGAGGTTGTAGTCTTTCATATATTAGATAATGAAGAAATAGAATTAAGCTTTAAAGATAGAGTGCGATTTATCGATAAAGAAACTGGTCAGAAAATTACTACAGATCCATGGCATATCAAGACATCTTATATAAAAGAAATAAAAACCTTTTGTGATTATTATAAATATAATTGCAGAAAAAATAAAATTGATTATGTTAATATATTTACAAATCAAAGCTTGGATAAAGTTATATCTGATTATTTAATAAAAAGAAATTCTCTAAAATAATATTTATTTTCATATTTATTGTGTGATTTAAGATATATGTTTCATAATCAAAAAAGGAAAATATTTTGTCCCCTTTAAATTTTTAATCTAAGTCACAAATATAAATTTTAAAACTTTCTAATTTTATTTAGGGTTTTAAATCAACTTGTAATTGGACATGATATTATTAACCAACTATTTTATTAATAATCTTAGTTGGTTATAGAAGGGTTAATAAATAAAAAAGTAAGTTAATTTTTACAAAATAAATATGTAACATAATCCCTTCTTTTTGTTTCACTTAGGAGTAAATAGTGGGTTCGCTGAAGGAGCAAGTAAACTTGCTCCTTTTTTATTGCCAAAAACTTTTACCACCGCGAGATTCAAGTTTTATACTTTCTTTTAAATCTCTATTAATTACGTTTATTCTTAAATAAAATCCTCTGCGGTATCCTGAGGGAGTCCATTCAAATAAAAATTCAAAACAATGTAAATTTCTTCTAAAAGTAAAATCATGTGTAACTAACTCTAGATTTTCCAAGTCTAATCGAACATTATAATTCATCTTCCATGCTGGTGTTAATTTGATATCAATATTTGAATTTACCCAAAAATTAATTAATGGTTCTTGTTGAATCCTTGGTGTAAATGAATATCTAAGACTAAATGTTGAATTCCATAAATCGCTAGTTGTTTTACTCTCAGAATTTTGAATAATTACTTCGGTTGTATCAATATTAGGTGATGTTAATTTAAATTGTTTTCCTGAAAATTTTAATGTTGTGCCACCATTAATACTTTTTAATCTTGGAAATTTTCGAAATTTATTAATTCGATGTCCAGATGTATTTATATCATATAAATCATGTGACATTGATAAGCTTAATCTTAATCCATTTGGTAGTGTGGAAGAAATATTTGAATTTATAGGTGAAAATTTTAAACTATCAGCTTTAAAATTATAATTAGAATTTAAACTCCAAGATAATAGGTCAATTTTACTATAATTATCTTCCTTATTTATTTTCGCTTGAAAAACGTTTGAAACATTAAATCCAATTGATTTTGTTTCTGATGATGGGGTTGCACCAGCTAAAGTTCCATAGAAATAGTCATGTATTAAATTAGTATCAGGTAAAGCTTGAATGTAAGGTGAATTATCCTCAGTAAATTTAGGAGACCAACTAAACGATAATGATGGCGTCAAAACATGCCTTAATGCATCTAACTTACCAATTGAAATTGGGAATAGACCATATAGTTTTGTAGTTAATGAAAATGTGGAGTTCCAAGTTAATCTTCTTTTAAAATTATTTACATATTCTAGTTGATAGTTTTCGTTTAGTTTTGTGTACTGATTAACCCAATTTTCACGGAAAGAAATTCGAGGTGATAAAGAAATCCAACCAAAAAATTTATTTGAAGTCGAAAAACTCATATTATGGCGAATACCTGATCTTACATTAGTTGAATCGACCCAATTTGAATCAGCTAATTCAAATTTCCAGCCTTTACGAATATTATTATTTAAATTTGAGGAATAATCCCAATAAATATCTTCTAAAAAAGGAATTTTATAATTACCAAATTTTAATTTGCTTTTGCTATGAGAAAAACTCATGTTTGGAAGAGCTTGCATACGTTCTACAAGAAAATGTTTATCTCCATATATATTTTCTTCTTTTTTTATAATTGCTAGTAAATCATAACTATCAGACAAGTTTATTGTCAGACTATTTTTATAAGTACTCCATCTTTTAGAATAGTTTAAACTAGATTCAATTTTTTGTGTAAGTTGGTTTTGTTTATCATTCCATTGAGATTGATAGAAGTCAGAATTACTTATGTAATGTCCATTTATAGATAAGTTTTGTGAAGGATCAAATTTTTGGGAATGATTCCAAACTAAATTGAATTGTCTAGAATAATTTTTAAATAAATCTAAAATATTTTTTCCGACTAAGGATTGATTCATTCTTGTTGATATTGAACCTGAGTACTTATAGCGTTTGATGTAGTTAAATCTACTATTTATAACAAGCCCAAGTTTATCATAAAAGTCAATTAAGGTTTTTAAATCAATAAAATCATTTGGTGCATAATAGTAACCTAGTTTTTGAAAAAAAGTACCTGTGCTTGTCCTTGTTCCAAATGCAGGCATAATCCAACCACTATGCCTTCTTCCTCCTTTATTAGGAAATACTGCAAAAGGTATTCCAATAATAGGAATATCATAAATATGAAGAACTAATGGTTTCGCAATCACTCTATCATTGCCAATTAATTTCATTTTATTACTCGCAAAGTAATAATGAGGGTTTTCATGCTCACATGATGTATATTTACTTTCCTTTACATGAAATATGTCTGGTTCATCTCTAAAAATTTTATTACCATGGTAATACCCATTATTATACTCTGTAATTCCTTTATTAATTTTACCATGTTTTGTAACTAAATCAAATGTCATGTTATTGCCAGTTAGTGGTTCTGCATCACCCGAATAAATAGTTGGTAATACATCATTATATTTCATTGCATTTAAAATGTTTTCTCGCCAGCTAACTAATATATTTCCAGCATTTAATTTAATATCCTGATATTCAACAACAGAGTTTTGAATTAGTTCGGTTTGCTCTTTATCAACATAATAATTTAAATAGTTAGCTTTATACGTAATATTTGTATCAATTTTTGTATTTTCAAATTCAGGAGAAAATACTCCTTTACCTCCTCCAATTACTTGAATTTGCATTAATTCTGAGTTTTCAAATGATATTATTATGGTATCACCAGATGCGTGATTTGTTCCTACTAGTAAAGAGTCTTCCGAGACATGGTAAATGGTTTCAGCCATATTATATAAAGACATTTTTTTAATTTCATTTTTTTCGAAATTAACTGAAATAAATTTACTTTTCATTTCATTTCTAAATTGATAATAATTTGAATTTTTATTAGATATTTGTTTGTTTATGTCTTGCCAGGCTTTTGCATTTGAGCTAATGTCTACTTTTACAAGCAGTGTATCTCTATACTGAATTAAAATTTCATCACCTGAAAGTCCTTTTTCAGCTTCTTTTATAGTTCCACCATTTTTCAATGACATTATTTCTATATAGTCATTATAAGTTAAAGTATCTGCTTTAATTAATCGGTTATTCTCAACTATTGATACATTCTGATAGGCTGAAAATGAAAGCCCTTTTGGTCCATCAGTCTCTTTATAATGTATATAATCTGTGATGATTTCACGTTTTTCTTGATTGAATTTTACGTTTCCAATTGCATATCCAGAGTCAATATCAGTCCAGTAATAAAGAGAATCACATTGAATTAATTGATTAGACTTTTTGAAATTAACGTCACCTGTTGCAAGAATAAAATCTAAACTAGCACTAAAATAGGTCATATTATTACATTTCACTGTATCAAAATTATCAATCATAGTAACTGGACCAGTTAATTTAAAAATGTTTAAATTTGGGTAGTTTGTAGCTTTATTAGTATAAAGAGATAAGGTATTTTTTTGAAGAATTACATTACCACTTAATTCAGTTATAGGATTTGAATCTTCTTCAAAGCTTTGCATTATATCTGCTTGGATAATTTTTAATCGATTATCCGCAGGAAACATGAATGCAAAAAAAATAGATATTTTATATAATAATTTCATCTAAATGTTTATTTTTAATTTTTCTATCTAATTTTTTAGGTTACTAAAACTTACGTTTAATTTATATAAGGCATCTGGAAAATAATTATATTTAACATATCTATCAGTAATTATATTTCGTTTTAATAGTTTTTTTTCGAATTATTTTTGTTTAAGGAGCATTCTTATCCATTTCTAAGAAGAAGTGGCACAAATACAGCGCTATATTCTTTTATTAAATCTTTATTATCTGAATACATTATTGGTTGTTTGTAAAAGTTATATTTCAAGTTTTTAACAATTAATTTTAAAATTTTAGATTTTTAAACGAAAAAGTTTCCAAGGTATTATTGAAAATAGACTTTCAGCTTTAATAGTATTATTTAATGAATAACTTCTAGAAATTAATTTATTTTTTGTTTCAAAATGTTTTATTGATTGAAGTCTATTTATTTCAGCAAGCAGTAGTAAATTTGAATGATAAAGATTCAATGATTTTTATAAAAATTTGTTTAAAATAATAAAATAACAGGAAAAATTCAATGCTAAAAATTAGGAATTTTTTAGTCATAATCCATTTGTTAATCGTGTTTTCTTTTTCAAATCAAATACCAACGATTTTAGTTTCTTTTGATGGTATGAGATATGATTATTTAGAAAAAACATCTACTCCAAATTTTGATACACTAATTAAAAGTGGAGTTAAGGCAGAGTCATTGATACCTATTTTTCCATCATTAACATTTCCAAATCATTATACAATTGCTACAGGAACTTATGCTGGGAGACATCATATAACTGGGAATCAATATTTTAGTAAAATTTTTGGTGAACAGTATTCGATGTATAATCGTAAAACAGTAGAAGATCCAAAGTTTTATAAAGGTGAGCCTATTTGGGTAACTGCCGAAAAACAAGGTGTAAAAACTGCTAGTTATTTTTGGGTGGGTTCTGAGGCAGCTATAAATGGTATACATCCTTCAATTTATAAAAAGTATGATGGAAAAGTACCATTTGAAACGAGAGTTGACTCTGTAATTTCATGGTTACTACTCCCTAAAGAAATTCGGCCAAAACTTTTAATGTTGTATTTTAGTGAACCAGATAAATCTGGACATATTTATGGTCCTGATTCGAAAGAGGTTATTAATGCAATAAAGCAATCAGACCTAATGCTGGGTAGGCTTATTACTGGATTAAAAACAAATAAAATTATTGCGAATGTTGTAGTTGTCAGTGATCACGGTATGCGTAAAATTAGTAAAGATAGGGTAATTATATTAGATGATTACTTACCTAGTATTTCACAGTTAATAGTTTATGGTGAAGGTCCATTAATGCAATTAGACAGCCCCACTATAGACATTTCTAAATATTTGAACAACATACCCAATTTAAGTGTCTATAGAAAGGAAGAAATACCACTAAGATACAATTTTAGTAATCAAAATACTGGAGACTATTTAGTAGTAGCAGATCCAGGCTGGCTTTTATTCACAGAAGAATTATTTAATAAAACAACAATGTTAAATATTCATGGCATGCATGGATGGGATCCTCTTGATAAGAAAATGCATGGATTTTTTATTGCTAATGGACCATCAATAAAAAAAAACACAACAATTAATTCATTTGAAAATATTTATATAAATGGTCTCATATCTAAATTGATAGGAATAACCCCTTACTCTAGTGAATTTTATGATGACGGTGCTATAATTAATCCTGAAATTATTAATAGTATTTTATTATCAAAATAAATAAAAATAGAAATTTTAATTTAAGTTTTTCTAATTAATTTTGCCTTATCTTTTAATTTTATATAAAATTCATTGTAAATTTGCGCCCGTTTTTATGGGAACTATTTTCTGATTTCCTCATTTTAGACAACTATAAATTAATTTTTAAGAAAGGAGATAATTTGGTACGCATAGAAAATTTAGTAAAAAACTATGGTGAAGTAAATGCGGTCCGTTCTATTAATTTCACTGCAAACAAAGGTGAAATATTAGGTTTTCTCGGTGCTAATGGTGCTGGGAAATCAACAACTTTAAAAATCGTATCTGGATATCTTTCACCAACTTCAGGGAATGTTTATATAGATGATTTAAATATTTTAGATAATTCATTAGAAATAAGGCAGCAAGTAGGATATCTTCCAGAATTGAATCCTTTATGGGGAGATATGAAAGTTTATGATATACTAAAGTTTACTGGAAGAATTTACGATATAGTTGGTAGAAAATTTGATCAAGCATTGGATAGAGTTATTGAACAGTGTGGTTTAAATGGTGTCCTTCATAAGAGAATTTCAGCATGTTCTAAAGGTTATAAGCAGCGTGTAGGACTAGCAATGGCTATTATACATGATCCTAAAATTTTAATTTTAGATGAGCCTGTTAATGGGTTAGATCCAAATCAGATAATTGAAATTAGAGAGCTAATACGAAATTTAGGCCGTGATAAAACAATTATTATATCTAGTCATATCTTACAGGAAATTCAAGCTACAGCAGATAGGATTGTAGTAATAAATGAAGGTCAAGTTGTAGCAGATGGTACAGGTGAAGAATTAATGGCATCTCTAAAAGGTAATACTTTACTTACATTAGTAGTAAAGAATGCATTGATAGAAACTATTGAACTACTTCCTTCAGAAATAGAAGGTCTACAGTTAAAAGATATTACTGAGAATGAAAATTTACACACAATTCAAATTAATTATCCAGCAGATCTAGATCCTAGAGAAAAAGTTTTTAATTTTGCGATAAAATCAAAGTGGTCAATCTTGGAAATGAGTCCATACAAGAAAAACTTAGAGGATGTATTTAGGTCACTAACTGGAGCGGAGGTAATTGATGCGTAATCGAGAATACCATAATATCAAGGCAATTTTTAATAGAGAAATCCTATCTACATTCTCAAGCCCAATGGCAATAATTTTCTTCTTTGTTTTTGCAGCAACTTGTGGTTATTTCTTTACAAGTCCTTTTTTCTTAGTTGGTCAATCTGAGCTTAGGGGCTTGTTTAGTATAATTCCATTACTATATTTAATCTTGATTCCTGCAATAACAATGAATATGGTTTCAAGAGATTGGAATTTAGGTACTATGGAAATTATGACAACCTTGCCTATAACTGATTATGAATATATTTTAGGAAAGTTTTCAGCCGCTGTAATTTTAGTAATTACTAGTTTGTTTTTTACTATTGTTCATATAATTACAGTATATAGATTTGGAACAGAAATTGATACTGGCGCTATAATATGTGGATATTTTGGATTAATTCTACTTGGTGCTTTTTATTCGTCAATAGGAATATTTGCTAGCAGCATATTTGATAACAATGTCCAGGCATTAATGCTAAGCTTTGGAATTATATTAATATTCTTTATGATGGATAAAGTACTTATTTTTGTTCCCTCAGCAACAGTTTCGAGTATAATGCAATATATGAGTGTCGATTTCCATTTATCAAATATTTCTCGTGGTGTTATAGATACTCGAAACATAATTTACTTTTTATCAATGACTATGCTCTTTATCAATTTATCAGTAAGAGCTTTAGAATCAAGACAGTGGAGGTAGATCAATGAAAATAGATAATAGAAATAGTTTTTTTGCCTATATTGCAATTTTATTAGTATCGGTAAGCCTTTTGAATTACATTGCTAGAAACTTTTATGATAGATTTGATTTGACCGATACAAAGATGTACACGATTTCAGGATCAAGTAAATCTGTATTAGAAGATATTGATGATTTATTAGTAATGAAAGCATATTTTTCTGAGGACTTAGGAAATGAGCTTGGTAATAATAAAAGATATCTTCAAGATTTGCTGGAAGAGTATAGAGCGGTAAATAATGAGTATATTACATTTGAGTTTTTTAAAACAGATAATGAAGAGGAATTTAAAACTGAGGCTCAAAAATCAGGGATTCAGCCTGTTCAATTAAATGTTATTGAAAATGACAAAATGGAGATTAAGCAGGTATACATGGGTATGGTAATAATGTATGGAGATAAGAAAGAAAGCATTCCTGTTATACAAACCACTACAGGTTTAGAATATACCATTACATCTGCAATCAAAAAACTGATAAACGTAAATAAAGAGACTATTGGTTTAGCGTCTCTTGGTGAGCCAGATCAATATAGCCAAACTAATAATCAGAGTATTTCAGAATTATTAAGACAGACTTATGATGTTCGACCTGTTAATTTAGATAATGAGGTGCCTAATAATATAGCTGTCTTGCTTTTGAGTAATGTATTAGATTCTCTAACTGAAAATCAATATTTAAATTTAGATAACTATTTAGGGAATGGTGGAAATTTATTCTTAGCTCAAAATAGAATTAAGACTGAAATTCAGACTCAGACAGCAGAGCCAATTCAATCAAATATTTTCAATTTGCTGCAAAAATACGGCATTAATATTAAAGAAAATTTAGTATTAGATAAAAATTGTGGACAAATAACAATTAGTCAAAATAGAGGTTTTTTTAGAATGAATTCAGCTACTGACTACCCCTTTTTCCCTAAAATAACTGACTTTTCAGAAGATGAAATTATTGTGAATGGATTAGAAATGCTTCAAGTATTATTTCCAAGTGAGATTGAGCCCTACATAGATACTTTGGGTACAAGTATAGGTACATTTACACCTTTATTTATTACTTCGAATCAGTCTACAATTATGGAAGAGTTTTATAATTTATATCCACTTGAAAATCCCGCATTTAGTAGTCTAAATGAAGGTCCATTTGATGTTGCAGCATTAGGGACACACGAAAGTAATGTAACGGGATTAACAAGTCAAATAGTTTTAGTATCTGATTCTAGATTTATAGCTGATGACGGTGGGGGAAGAATGCCTGAAAATCTAACATTCACATTAAATTCAGTTGACTTTTTAACTGGAGACAGTGATTTGATTGCATTACGCTCAAGAGAAATTACTACTCGTCCTTTAAACGCAGATGCCCAGGACGAAGATGTTCGCTCCTTTTGGAAAAAGTTAAATTACTTTTTACCAGCAGTTTTAATACTTATAATGGCATTTATAATTTCTAGAGCAGATAAATCTCGAACAAGAAAATTGGAGTATACATATGAATAATCCATTAAGAAATATTTTAATAGCTGCATTTATCTTATTAGCACTATTTATAATTACATCAAAAAAAGAGAATGCAACGTTCACAAAAAGTAATTCTATTTTTAGTGGTAATAAAACTGATATTTCTAAAATAATGATTCAACAAGGTCAAAATTCGATACAGATTAATAAGATTGACACAACATGGCACATTGCTGGTAATGATACCTTGGTAATTCGTCAAAATCGAATCGAAGATTTATTTGGTAAAGTATTAGATGTTAAAAGAACAACAATTCGTTCAAAAAAAGAATCTAATTGGATTAATTATTCTGTAGATGATTCTACAGGTACCCATTTAGCATTAATTAATACCGACGATAAAACAATTGGATATTATATATTTGGTCGATCAAAAACAGATTGGGCACATAATTTTGTTCGTATAAGAATAGGTGAAAATTTATCAGAAGATGTATTGAAAAATGTATATGAAACTAGTGAAAGTGTGATTCATCATTTAAATACATCTACAACATATTGGGGTGAAAAAAATCCTGTAATTGAATTAGAGTCTATAAAATCTGATTCATTAGGCGTAGGCGCTTAAATAAAAAGTAATTTGGAGTAAATTTGAAAATTTTAATTCCGCCAAGTGAGGGCAAAGCAAATATAAAAAAACCAATGGATACAAAGTTTGGTAATACAGACTTTAAGTATATGGATGAAGTAAAAAAAGTTATTCGTTTATTGAGCTTAATTAGAAATACGGAAATTCGATCCATTTATGGGACATCACAAGAAAAAGCAGAACTATTTCATCGTCAAAATCAAGATGCAATGAATAGTAGAGTATGTCATGCAATTGATAGGTATACTGGCGTTGTATATGACCATATTGATTGGCAAACATTATCTGAAGATGCTCAAGATTATATGGATAAGTATGTTGGTATTTTTTCTGGTTTATTTGGTCTTGTAACACCTCGTACGTTAATTCCAAATTATAAGCTGAAGATGAATGTACAAGCCCTTCAATATTTTTGGAGACCAATTTTAACAAATATACTCAAAGAAGAAGAGTTAGTTATAGACTTACTTCCACAGGTTCATAGAAAATCATATGATAAAAAAGAAGTAAATGTTATTGAAGTTGAGTTTTTAATTTTCAATACAAATACAGAAAAAACAAGCACAGCAGGGCATTATGGTAAAGCAGTCAAAGGCGAATTTATTCGCTTTATGGCTCTAAATAATGTTAAATCAATAGATGATTTTAAAGGTTTTGCTTATGAAGGCTTTAAATGGAATGGAAAATCTTTCATGAAAGAAGTAAATGAGTAAATAATTTTTCCGTTTAAACTAAATATTAATAAGGCTGTAAATTAAAGTTTATGGAAATATCTTTATGGTGGCTGTAGTTCAGTTGGTTAGAGCACCGGATTGTGATTCCGGTTGTCGTGGGTTCGAGTCCCATCAGCCACCCAAAAGCCTCTTTTAATAAGAGGCTTTTTCATATAATTATAAGTTCTTTGAAATTAAAAGAATTTATACTTCACCTAATTTTTCTTTGACAATTGCAACGGCTTTTTTAGAGGAAATCCTTTGTTGAACCATAGTATCTCTATCACGTATTGTTATTGAACCATCTTCTTTAGTTTGTCCATCAATTGTAAGACAGTAAGGTGTTCCAGCTTCATCATGCCTACGATATCGTTTACCAATTGCATGTTGTTCATCATATTTTATATTAATTCCTGCCTTAAAAAAATTAGATACTATGTTTCTTGCAATTTCAGGTAATCCTTCTTTTTTTACTAATGGAAGAACTGCTGCTTTAATTGGAGCTAATTTTGGATGTAGTTTCATTACTTTTCTAGTAGAGTCATTACCCTTTGCATCTTTCACAGTTTCTTCATGGTATGCATCTAATAGATAAACTAATAAACCTCTAGTTGCACCTGCAGCGGGTTCAATCACGAATGGTGTGTAACGCCAACCATTTTTACCTGTTATAGGATTTTGTTTATGTGGATCAAAGTAACTTAGTTTTGCGCCAGAATACTCTGCATGTTTTTTGAGATCATAGTTTGTTCGACTAGCAACTCCTTCGAGCTCATCAAATCCCCATGGATATTCGTACTCGATATCATAACATGCATCAGCATAATGTGCTAGCTCTTCATTTTCATGAGCTCTATAAATAAATTTATTTGGTTCATTAGCAAAAGATTTCCACCATTCAAGGCGCTTATCTCTCCAATATTTCAACCAACCTTTTTGTGTTCCAGGTTCAATGAAAAATTCCATTTCCATTTGTTCAAATTCACAAGATCTAAAGATATAATGTTCAGTAGTAATTTCATTTCTGAAACTTTTTCCCATCTGTGCAATCCCAAATGGTACTTTCATTGACATTGATTGTTGACAGTTTAAAAACTGAACAAACATTGCTTGTGCTGTTTCTGGCCTAAGGTATACTGCTGAATCTTTTATGACTTTTTCTAAAGCTTTACGTAAATCAGCTCCTTTTAAATCCCTATTTTTTTCAATAAAAGAAGCAATATTTCCAATTGAATCAATAGGCCCTAATTGAGATCTAAACATTAAATTAAATTGGCGTTCATCACTTAAAAAAGGACTTCCAAAAGTTGGACTTACATATCCACGGTAATTAAATTTTTGAGATGCTTGTTCACAATCCTTTTCAAAAAAACCAAAGAAATTTTCATCAATTACACGTAATCCTTCCAAAGTTTTTCCATTTCTACGAAGCTGAATACCAAATTGATTTTGAATTATTTCTTGATATTTTTTTGCTTGACCTTTGTCTTCGCAATTAATAGGTAATTTATCACCGGATGAAGGTGTTGGTGCTTTATCTGCACGAAATCGTTCCTTACTAACTAAACAATCAACTAATGGGTCTGAAAATCCAGAGAGATGACCAGATGCATGCCATACTTTTGGGTGCATAATAATTGATGCGTCAATTCCAACTATATCTTCTCTTTCATGGACCATAGATTTCCACCATTCATTCATTAAGTTACGTTTTAATTCTACGCCAAGCGGGCCATAATCGTATGCACTTTTCAGTCCTCCATAAATTTCACTGCTTTGAAAAATATATCCTCGCTGTTTCGCTAAAGATATGACTTTGTCCATTTTATTGTTCATGAGTTTTCTTTAAATATTTTTTTTGATTTTAGATATGAGAATATATATTATCTCTTCTTTTTAAACCGCTTTTTAGTTGGACCTTTGGCTGCTTTTTCTTTTATTACTTCAATAGCCTGTTCTAATGATATTATAGTCTTATCAGTTCCTTTTGGTATTGTAGCATTTATTTTTCCATTGGTTACATAAGCACCATAACGACCATCTTTAACTTCAATTAAATTTCCATCAGCATCTTTACCTAATTCTTTTAAAACTGTGGGGCCAGTTGCCTTTGCTTTTAAAAAACTAACGGCTTGTTCTAAATTTACATCAAGCAAGCTAATATTTGCTGGAATCTTTCCATTTGTCTTGCCTGATTTAACATAAGGGCCATACCTGCCATTATCCTTTAAAACCGGTTCTCCCGTCTCAGGATGATTCCCTAAACTTGTTGGTAATGAAATAATAGCATGAGCAATATCTTCAGTTATCTCATCAGTAATCATACCTGGCAATATAGATTTCATTTTTTTACCTGCTTGAATATATGGTCCAAAACGACCGACTTTTAAATAAACTTTTTCACCGTTATAAACACCCATGGATTCGGGTTCTTTATTTTTTTGCTCTAAAATTTGTTTAATATCATTTAGTTTTAAATCAGCAGGTATAATATCATCATGTAATGTGGCACGTTTTTCCCCCTGTTGAATATAAACACCATATCGTCCAACTTTTATTTGCGTTTCAGGTATACCATTCTTTGGAATATTTAAGATTGTTTTAGAAATATCCTTATCAAACTCCTGTTCTAATAAATTATTTAAACCAGATTGATTACTTTTACCAAAATAAAATTGCTCCAAAAACAAAGATGATTCTTTTTCGGCTCGAGATATACTGTCAAGAGTATCTTCTAATCCTGCAGTAAATTGAAGATTAACTAAGTCTGTAAAGTATTTTTCTAAAAATTGAACTACTGCGTATGCAATAAATGTTGGGATTAAGGTACCTTTTACTCTACGCACATATCCACGTTGTTGAATTTTATCCATAATTGCGGCATAAGTTGAAGGCCTACCTATACCGAGATTTTCTAATTCTTTAATTAAAGTTGCTTCAGTAAATCTAGGTGTCGCTTTTGTGAAACTTTGAATAGCATCAAATTCATTAGCATTGATACTTTGATTTTCAGACAATTTAGGTAATATTTTTTCTTTATTATCAGCATCATCACCATCAGTACCTTTTACATAAACTTTAAAATATCCTGAAAATTTTACAACTTGTCCTTTAGCCTCAAAGATAGCATTTCCATTAGAAATTTTTGCAGTTGTTTTTAATAATTCGGCAGATTTCATTTGGCTTGCAATTGTTCGTTTCCAAATCAAATCATATAATTTCCATTCATCAGTATCAATTTTACCTTCAAGTTCCTTAGGATTTTTAAATATTGAGCCTGAAGGGCGAATTGCTTCGTGAGCTTCTTGAGCATTTTTAACTTTATTTTGAAATTTTCTGGGATTATTAGGTAGATAATTTGCACCATACAAATTATTTATTTCATTCCTAGATGCTTCAATTGCTTCTGCAGATAGTGTCGTTGAGTCAGTCCTCATATAGGTTATAAGTCCTGCTTCATATAATTTTTGAGCTACCATCATCACTCTTTTAGAGCTCATTCTTAATTTTCGCACGCCATCTTGCTGAAGAGTTGAAGTGATAAATGGTGGTAAAGGATTAGATTTTTGTGGTTTTTGTAAAATAGAAATTACCTTCCAATTATCTTTTTTAAATTTTTCTATTAAAGACTTCACTATTTCTTCATCTAAAGCTAAAATCAAATTTGATTTTAATTGGCCTGTTTGTTTTTCAAAATCTTTACCTAAAGCAATTCTTTTCTGTTCTAATTCAATTAAATCTGCTTCAAACTGTGTATTTTCTGCATTAAATTCACCTTTAATTCTCCAAAATTCTCTAGATTTAAATTTTGCTCTTTCTTTTTCACGGTCAACTACAAGTTTTACTGCTGGACTTTGTACTCGTCCTGCAGAAAGACTTCCTTTTACATTAAGCCATAATTTTTGAGATACTAAATAACCAAACAATCGATCTAAGATTCTACGTGCTTCCTGAGCATTAACTAAAGATGTATCAACTTCACGAGTATGTTTAAATGCATTGAAAATGGCTTCTTTTGTAATTTCATGAAAAACCAATCGTTTAACAGGTACTTTAGGATTTAATTCTTCGATAATATGCCAAGAAATAGCTTCACCTTCTCGATCGGGATCAGTTGCCAGGTAAAGTTCACTAGCGCTTTTTAATTTCGATTTTAAATTATTTACTACCTTTTTTTTATCAGTTGAAACAACGTAATTAGCCTTAAATCCATTTTCAATATCTACCCCTAAATCCTTCTTTGCTAAATCACGTATATGTCCTACAGATGCTTCAATCTCATAGCCAGTTTTTAAAAATTTCTTTAATGTTCTCGCTTTTGAGGGCGACTCTACAATTATTAATTTGTTGTTTTTGTTTGCCATAATTGCTTAAAATTTATGAATGATAGGTGTAGTAAATCCTAAATGATTTTTAAAATAATATATTAAAATTAATAATTTGAAGCATGATGTACAGTGGACCAATATTAAAACTGAGAACAGAATTAAAATCTGTTATAGAATATGAACTTCCAATTGGAGAGGAATTAGTTGGAATGAATAAGTTCATAGGAAAGTATATCCATTTTGAATGGAAAAATGAAATATTATGCATTTCTTGTGGACGTAAAACAAATAAATCATTTGCTCAAGGTTATTGTTATCCATGTTTTTTGAATAGTCCAGAAACCTCTGAATGTATTTTAAGACCAGAGCTCTGTGAGGCTCATGAAGGAAAGGCAAGAGATATGAAGTGGGCAAAGAATCATTGTCTTCAACCACATTACGTTTATTTAGCAGTTTCAAGTGGAATTAAAGTTGGTATCACCCGATATTCTCAAATTCCAACTCGCTGGATTGATCAAGGAGCAAGTTTTGCTATTAAAATTGCAGAAACGCCAAATAGATTTATTTCAGGAATAATCGAAGTTGCTTTAAAAGAATTTGTTTCTGATAGAACAGCATGGCAGAAAATGCTAAAAAATCAAGTTCTTGAAGAGTTTGATCTTATTGAAAAAAAACATGAATTATTTTCAAAGTTAAATTCAAATTTACAGAAATTTAAAGTCGAAGATGATAAAATAACAGAAATTAATTATCCAGTATTAGAATTTCCTAAAAAGGTAAAGAGTATTGGATTTGATAAATTCAATGAAATTGCAGGTAGAATTATGGGAATAAAAGGACAATATCTCATTTTTGATGATAATACAGTGCTTAATATTCGCAAGCATAATGGCTACGTTATTGAAATGAAATTATAATTATAATTGGGAATCTAAGATGGGAATCCTCCGCTTTAAATGATCACAGTTTTCGATTAATTCTTTTCTGCATAGCTTTGGTAAGTCAGGGTTATTAGATAAGAAATTTTCTGTTTTTTCTAATATAGATTTTGGATTAAAAATACTTGGGAATAAAATTCCACCATAAGCAGAAGAGTAATGTAAGTCTTTTTGCTTATAAATATCTTTTAAATGCTTAAAATAGTTATCGACATAAGGCATTAATAAATTTTGTTGATTTGACCATAAAAAGCCAGTCATTCCTGCGCGGATAAAATCAGTAGAATAATTTTCTTTATTTTTTATAAATTTATCCCAGTTTGAAGATTTAATATCAACGTCGGGAATTGAAACTGTTGCGCAAAATGCTTTTTTAGTTCCCATACTTCCAGAATCATTAGATTTTTCAGTTTCAATCATTTCTATTGGATTTGAGAAGTTATAAGCACACAGTTTGTTTATGATTCTCCACCTCTTATCCTGATCAATTATTAGATTTTTAAATATTAATTTACTATCAAGTAATTCTTTTAATATGTTTAAAGACACATCAGAACTTGCAGAGTACAATAATAAATCAAACCATGTAATTTGATTTTCAACTCTATTACCAACGTTTAAAGTTTGTAATGATAGTTTGAAGAATTTTTCTTTCCAAACCTTCTTATTTTCCTTGGTTAAAAATATAGACATTGTTGCCATAGCTTTTGCAGATAATTGTCCCTGACTTACTGTTATATCCTTTTCTAGGTTTAAGTGCTTTTCAATCATACCTAAATAAATATAAGGAGATAATGCATTATCACGAACCATTTGCCATAAATTTCCCCATATAATTCTTCGTGTAAACCGGTCTTCAATTGAGCTAACATAGTTTGAAATAAAGTCGATATCTTTTTCTTCGAAAAAGACTTTAACATAATCATGATCTTCTGCATTTAGTAAAAGAAAATCACCAGATTTATTAAGTAAAAATTCACAATTTTCACCTTTTATAAATAATTTTCCTTTATCTAGAATTTGAGGTTTACCATTTTGCAGTGAATAATTTTCATATAAAATAGCATGATCTCTTAATTGGTTATTTACAGCTGACGGAATTTGTTGTATAGTACAATTTAAATTTTTTAGATTTGTTTTTATTGTATTGACTCCAGTTGTTTCCAGCCATTGTTTACTCCAGGAGTTAATACCTTTACCACTTGCATTTGACATGCATGACAAAAAATCTTCTAATACAGTATTTTTTTCATAGAATTTTTTTAAGTATGTTCTAATACCATCTCTAAATTTATCTTCACCAATATAAAGCATCATTTGTTTCAATACTGATGCTCCTTTTGCATAACTAATACCGTCAAAATTAGAGAATGCATCATTAGTATCTTCTGCAGAACCTACTATTGGATGTGTTGTAGATAATTGGTCTTGCATATATGCCCAATCTTTGCGACTGAAGAAGTGTTCTAGTGAATCTGGATAAAGCTTACCCTTACTCATTGCATAATAAGATAGATAATCTGCAAAAGATTCATTTAACCAAAGGTCATTCCACCATTTCATAGTTACTAAATTACCAAACCACATGTGAACCATTTCATGAAAAATTGTATTAGCACGGTTTAAGTAATCTTTATAGAGTTTTCTAGCGCGAAAAATATAGTTTTCAGTAAAAGTAACACAGCCAACATTCTCCATTGCTCCGAAATTAAATTCTGGTACAAAAATCTGGTCATATTTACCATAAGGATAAGGAATATCGAAATAGTTTTCTAAAAAATAAAAACTCTCCTTTGTAATTTCAAATAAATTACCGGGATCTAAATGGTGAGCAAGAGATTTTCTACAATATAATCTAAGAGGAATATTGTTATACTTATCCTCCCACTTTTGGTGTGGTCCAACAACTAGGGCAAAAATATATGTAGAAAATTTAGCAGTTTCTTTAAATGATAGGGATTTAATATCTTCATTTGTAAATTCTGAAATTGGATCAGAATTATGGATAAATTCCCAATCTTTAGGACCAGAAATATCTAATTGATAGGTTGCTTTTAAATCTGGTTGGTCAAAACATGGAAATAAACGATGTGCGTCATAGGGTTCAAAATCGGTGTGGATATAAATTTCACCATCTTTAGGATCAATAAATTTATGAAACCCTGAACCTGTATTATCATACTTGTTTGTATAATGTATTTCTAATTGATTTAATCCTGATGTCAAACAAGAAGTATTAATAAATAGCCAAAATTCATTTTTTTTATAATTATCTAATTTAATTCCGTTTAAAATAACAGAATCGACAGATTCAGTAATAAAATCTACAATTAATATATTCAAATCATTCGGCTTATAATCAAAAAAAATTATTGTACGCCCATTATAGTTGTTAGAAGTTTTATTTAGATTTAGGTTTAATTTATACTTTACATTTGAAATATGCTTAGATCTTAGTTCTGCTTGTGTCTTTTTTAAGTCGTTAGAAGCCATTCTTACCTTTTTTAAGTAATTTGTAGATAGGAAAAATTAAGAAATAATGATTTATAGCCAAAAGACCCATTATTTTTTGATTATAAATTTGCTAATTTTATAGAATTATTATATTTCATAGTAGATATTGTGTTAAATTAAGGAAAATTATTCCTATACACCACAATATATAGTGTTAAAGTGATACTTTAATCAATTTCTTGCTTGAAATAATATAAAAGTCCCAATTTAAGTTATCTTAAGACAATATGATTAAGATTATTAATTATGAATTTAGATTATTCGAAAAAATATCTGGGAGAAATTCCCAAAGTCTGCTGACCACTATTAAAAGCATATTTAGATTGTATATATGCTAAATTTCAAAACACATGATAACAAAATTTTATAAAATTTTATCCGTTTTCTTTCAATTAAATAAAAAAACCGTAAGGAGAAAAACACAATGAAAACAATAAAAAACACAATCGTTTTATTAATGATTGGGGGACTACTATTCTCGAGCACAGAGAGAGTTAATGCATTAGGAGGCAATGCTGCTTTCTGGCCAGAGGATGAAGCTAATATATCGGTATTTCCGCAAGCAGTTAATAATTTCAATTTAGCTAATACAGATGGTGAAGATTTTTATGTTAGCTGGGGTGATGATATGAAGTTTGGATTTAGTGGTGGTACATCCTCTGATTTAGTCAACTTATCTTGGGG
>MDTB01159726.1_pt1 | contig 39960 bp, 37 predicted proteins | sample 811161 | NCBI WGS metagenome assembly MDTB01 (sample SAMN05326650, study PRJNA326480) | marine metagenome | isolation source: seawater | place: Mediterranean Sea | collected 2009 | reverse complement strand
TCAAGAGATGACGGGTCGGGTAAATCAGAAGGGTTGTTTACAAGAATGATTTCTTCTGGGTGTTTTTTTGAAAAGGCATGATAAGAAACATTGGGAACCGTGGTAATAACAGTCATTCCAAACTCTCTTTCAAGCCTTTCCTGAACAATTTCCATATGCAACATGCCAAGAAAACCACACCTAAAACCAAAACCCAAAGCAGCAGAGCTCTCGGGAACAAAAACCAAAGAAGCATCATTAAGCTGAAGCTTTTCCATGGCACCTCTAAGCTCTTCGTAGTCCTCGGTGTCAACGGGGTATATGCCAGCAAAAACCATTGGTTTTACATCTTCAAAACCAGAAACCGCAACATTTGTTGGGTTTTCAAAATCTGTAATAGTGTCTCCAACCTTCACTTCTTTTGCTTCTTTTATACCGGTAATTAGATATCCAACATCGCCTGCAAAAATTTCAGTTTTCGGTTTTTGTTTAAGGTTTAGTGTTCCAACTTCGTCTGCCCCATAAGATTTATTGGTAGCAACAAATTTAATTTTTTGATTTTTTTTGATCGACCCGTTAATCACACGAAAATATGTTTCAATTCCTCTAAACGGATTGTATACTGAATCAAAAATAAGCGCCTGCAAGGGTTTTGCTGGGTCACCTGATGGTGAAGGAATTCTCTTTATAATAGCAGACAAAATATTTTCAACTCCGAGACCTGTTTTTGCACTTGCTGGAATCACATCTTCAGCCTTACACCCTAGAAGATCAACGATATCATCGGTAACTTCCTGAGGGTTAGCGCTTGGAAGATCTACCTTGTTCAAAACAGGGATTATTTCTAAGTCATTTTCTAAGGCAAGATAAAGGTTGGAAATAGTTTGAGCCTGGATACTTTGTGCTGCATCAACAACTAGAAGCGCCCCTTCACAAGCAGCTATTGATCGAGAGACCTCATAAGAAAAATCAACATGACCAGGGGTATCTATTAGATTTAGCACAAAATCTTCTTCGTCGTGCTCATGGTACATCTGAATCGCATGAGATTTTATGGTAATACCTCTTTCCCTTTCAAGATCCATATTGTCTAATAGTTGGTCTTGTTTTTCGCGGTCAGTTATCGACCCAGTGAACTCTAAAAGCCTGTCAGCCAATGTGCTTTTCCCGTGGTCTATATGAGCGATAATGCAAAAATTTCTTATGTTTTTCATCGGCTATTCTGAGTGAACAAAAGTAAGTAAAAATTATTGTTATAAGACTATATTAAAGACTTGGTTATCTTTGTAAATACAAAAGTAAAAGTTTGGTAAGGATCGGAAATATTGAGTTAGGAGACTTTCCTTTGTTGCTTGCACCAATGGAAGATGTGAGCGACCCCCCATTTAGAGCTCTTTGTAAAGAAAACGGAGCTGACGTGGTCTACACTGAGTTTATTTCTTCAGAAGGCCTTATAAGAGACGCTGCAAAAAGCGTAATCAAACTTGATATATATGAGAAGGAGCGACCAGTAGGGATACAAATCTTTGGAGCAAACCTCGACTCTATGCTACAAGCGGTTGATATAGTTGAAAAATCAAAGCCTGACATAATAGACATTAACTATGGTTGTCCGGTGAAAAAAGTCGTTTCCAAGGGAGCTGGTGCAGGAATATTAAAAGACATATGTTTAATGGAAAACCTAACTAAAGCAATTGTTGAAAGGACAAAACTACCTGTTACAGTCAAGACAAGGCTTGGTTGGGACCACGACTCGATTAAAATAGTTGAGGTGGCAGAAAGACTGCAAGACATTGGTTGTAAAGCAATTGCTATTCATGGGAGAACACGAGCCCAGATGTATAAAGGCGAAGCAGACTGGAGCTATATAGAGAAAGTAAAAAACAATCCAAGAATGCACATTCCTGTTTTTGCAAACGGAGACATAAATACTGCTGAGAGGGCAATGTACATTAGAGATCATCTTGGATTAGATGGAGCTATGATAGGCAGGGCCTCAATCGGGAACCCTTGGTTTTTTAATGAGGTTAAACATTATTTTGAAACAGGTCTTCACAAGCAGCCAGCATCTATAAGGGAGAGGGCAGCTGTTGCAAAACGCCATCTCGAAATGTCGGTTGCATGGAAAGGAGAAAGGCTTGGGGTTTATGAAACAAGAAGACACTACTCTAACTATTTTAAAGGGGTTGAAAACTTTAAGCCATATAGACAAAAGCTGGTAACAACAGAATCTTCAGCAGAGATATACGACATTCTTGACTCTATTTCTGAGAAATTTGTGGAACACTCTTTTTAATATAACGAGAGGCTAAAGCAGAAGCAATACAACCCAAAACAACTACAACAAAAAACACAAACAAGAAATTGTTAAGCTCAAAAATTACAGGGTAAGCAAGTGTAGATGTGATCATAAAAACTGACAGTTTTTGTTGTAATACAATTAGCCCACTGCCAATCAGCACACCTATAAAGCAGCCTGAAACAGCAATCAGCAACCCTTGATAAAAGAATATTTTACCAACTTGATTTTTTGACCCCCCCAACACGAGTACTGTTTGAAGGTTTTTTCTTTTTTCAACCCCTATCATCATTAGGGCTCCAAAAACATTAAACAAAGCAACAACAATGATTAAAGAAAAAATCAGATAAATAGCAAACTGTTCAGTGTTAAGCATCTTATAAATAGTAGCATTTTGTTGTATCCTATTTTCAATCTCATAATCAGAGCCAAAGAAGGACTCTATTTTTTTTGTTGACTCTACTTTGCTATAAATATCAATTGACCCCACAGCCCGACTCCCAAGATTAAAGAGCTCTCTAGCAACGTTTAGATCAAAAAAAACAAGGCCCTTGTTTAGCTCTTCATTTAAAGAAAAAACACCAGAGCTTAAAACACGACGAGAATTCACAAGATCTTTTTCAGATAAAACTTGGCCCTTTCCAGCCCTAGGAACATACATCACAACAGGGTTTAGTGCGTCCAAGGTGCTGATTCCCATTTCATAAGCAGTACCCCACCCAACAACAATTTCATTTTTCCCCGCATCAAACCATCTGCCCTGATATAATATTGAGTCAATGCTTTTGTTTGGAAAACCATCGTCTACACCCATTACCCTGACTATCTTGCTATTTTCGTTGATTGAAATCAAAGCTTTGTCCTCGTAAGACAAGCTGTATTTCAAGTTTTCTTTCTTTAAAAAAGACTTTATCTCAGAAGTAAATTCAAAAGTCTTCCCCCTGGATGCAGAGATTTTTAATTCCGGAGATATGGATGAAATAAATTCAAGGCTGTAACTTTTCAACCCACTAAAACCTGACAGAACAATAAGCATCGAAGCCGAGCTTATTATAACACCAACAACAGCAAGAATTGACATGTAGTTTATCGCTGTGTTTTTTCTCTTGGTAAAAAAGTATCTTAGAGCTATGTATCTTGAAAAACTCAAAACTTATTTTCTTAAAGGGTTGTCTAATCCTTTTAATGAGTTTTCAATTTTCTCTATATAATCGAGAGAGTCATCTAGAAAAAACAATAATTCAGGGACTTTTCTTAATTGTTTTTTCGCTCTTTGAGCAACTTCGTGTCTTATACCTCCAGACTGTTTAGAAATTTCAAGCATAAGCTGTTCAGACATGTTAGAAGGAAAGACACTTAAATATATTTTAGCAATGGAAAAATCAAGGGTTACTGAAACTTTAGTAATCGAAAGCAAAACACTATAATTTCCTTGTTTTTTAAGTTTAGTTTGTAAAATTTCTGCAACATCTTTTTGAAGCAGTCTTGAAACCTTTTTTTGTCTTGTTGTTTCCATTTGATAAAATTAGAACATTTACCCCTTTAATTTAAACAAAAATAAAATTAAACTAAATTTGTATAGTGATTAAAAAAATTGAGCATATCGGAATTGTGGTAGAAGACCTTGGAAAATCAGAGGAGCTTTTCGAAAAATTATTAGGAAAACAACCCTACAAAAAAGAAAGTGTTAAGACAGAAGGAGTTATAACATCCTTTTTCAAAATCGCAGATCAAAAGCTCGAGCTTCTTCACGCTACAAGAATAGACTCACCAATAAAAAAATTTATCGAAAAGCGTAAAGAAGGCGTTCATCACATTGCGCTTCATGTGGACAGCATTGAAAAAGAGGTTGTTAGGCTAGAAAAATTAGGTTTTGAATTTATTTCACCAACCCCAAAAAAAGGAGCTGACAATATGATGATAGTCTTCCTACACCCTAAAACCACTAACGGAGTTCTTGTTGAGCTTTGCGAAGAAATTTAAGATGTTTTGTGATTAACAAAACATTCATTAATATTGCAAACCGTTTGGTCCTATAGCTCAGTTGGTTAGAGTAGATGACTCATAATCATTTGGTCCCTGGTTCGAGCCCAGGTGGGACCACAAAAAACCCCTCAATTGAGGGGTTTTTTATTGGACTAATTCTAAAATAACTACATTATTACTAGAGTCACCTCCAGCTCGATATCATCAAGTATTAATTTGTCTCCTAGGTTTTCAAAAAAGCTTCCTGATCCGTAACGAACATCGTATTTGGACCTGTCAAAAACCAGTTTTGCTTTCATATTTTTTGAATTCACTTCTTTGTGGAAAGAAACTTTTGCCTTGTTAGTGCGCCCCTTAATTGTTAGTTCACCTGTAGCATTATATTCATTTTCTGAAACCACATCCACAGTTTTCAGTGTTAGCTCTGAATAATTAAAGTCATTTACAGAGAAAAAGTCATTGGCTTTTAAGTGCCCCTCAAGTGACGTTTTGCCTCTGCCGGTTAAATCGTCAACCGAAAGCGAGGTCATATCAACTACAAAATTGCCACCAATTAATTTTTCATCGCTAAAACTTAAGTCAGCAGACTTGAACGAAAGTGTACCATAATGTGATTTACCTGAAAGCTGTACTCCTGTCCATTTTACAGAACTTTCTTTCAGGTTCACTTGATTTTGAGAGAAGCCAAAAAAACAGCTTAGGCTTAAAAAGTAGATTAATCTTTTCATGAAGTTTTTATAATAATTTCATAAAAAACCATGCCAGAAAAGAAATTAATATCTAAACACTATATTTGACGCAAAATCAAAAGCTGAAGATACCCTATAGCTAACCCAGCCTCTGACAAATGTTAATTCCAAAAAACAGCTTAATTAAAAACTATAAATTGATCACTATTTTGGTGATGAGCTTCTTATATGTGTTTATTGGAGTTAAGCATTTTACAGACCCTCAATATTTTATAAATATAACCCCCCCACAAATAAAATATAAAAGCTTTGCAGTTTACTTTACCGGAGCTTTAGAGGTCCTCGGAGGGCTGCTTATTTTAAACAAAAACACAAGAAAGGTTGGCTCATTTACACTAATTTTTCTTCTTATCATTGTTTTTCCAGCAAACATATACCTATATCTTTCTGAAACCCCACAGCAACTATTAGGCATATCTAAAACACAAGCTCTGACAAGAATGCCTTTCCAAGCCCCCTTAATACTTCTCTCATATTGGCATTCAAAAGAAAAACACCCTAAATGGATGGACTACCTTTCTGTAATAGTTTTTGTACCGACAATAATTTATTTTGTTTCAATATAATTATTCCGGCTTATACCAGTAATTATTTCGTGGGTTAACATCAGGGTATTCAAAGTCAGGATCAACTATAACTTTCTCAAACGCCTCCGTGGTTTCCACCAGAAACTTCCAGTCAACATTGTTTTTCCAAATTTCCACAGGTAAAGTCTTATTAATCTTTTGTCCGCTTACCGTTGTAACTTCCAAATTTAGCGGCATCGGAATTTCCCTCATGTTTTTTACAGTTATGTATGCTCCTTTGCCCGGGTCTCCCAATACATATTGTACGTTTGTAATTGCTTGATCAACACTCCAATTGTTCAAAATCCAACCTCTCCAGAACCAACCTAGGTTCTCTCCAGAAACATCTTCCATAGTTCTGAAAAAATCATTAGGAGAAGGGTGTTTATATGCCCAACGGTGTATGTATTCCTTAAACGCATCATCAAACCTTTTTTTGCCAAGAACATTATCTCTTAATAGCCACAAAACCATAGCCGTTTTTCTATATTGTAAACCCATATTATCTTCAATCAAGTTGTCTGGAGCAGTAATCGTCGGCTCAACCCTGTCGGAATAAAAACCATAATCCACAGCCATTCTGTGTTGGTTGGTTTTGCCGGGATAATACTCACCATCATTAAATTCTTTGGTCGCAATATCATTAATAAAAGAGTTAAACCCTTCATCCATCCATCCGTATAGCCTCTCATTTGACCCAACAATCATTGGAAACCAATTGTGTCCAAACTCGTGATCGGTTACACCCCACAAACTTTCTCCTTTAGACGCGTAGTAGCAAAAAGAGACACCAGGGTATTCCATCCCTTTGACATTCCCAGCCACATTAATAGCAGTAGTGTATGGGTATTCAAACCATTTTTCTGAGTAATGCTCAACAGAAAACTTGGTGTATTCAGTTGACCTCTCCCAAGCATTATCTCCATAACTTTCAATCGGATAAGCTGAAATCGCCATGGAGTTTTTTCCACTAGGAAGATTAATTCTAGCTGCATCCAAAATAAATGCTGAAGATGACGCCCAAGCAACATCTCTGGCATTATTAATTCTAAACCTCCATGTGGTCATTTCTCTTCCCAAGGGCCTTGAGCCAGGATCGTTAATTTCTTCAGGCGTTCTAATCATTACGGTTTCATCACTAGCCTCAGCCTTAGCCCACCTGTCAAGTTGATCTAATGTATAGGTCTCAAGAGGATTTAATAACTCCCCAGAACAAACAACAATGTGATCTGCTGGCGCAGTTATGTTTACATTAAAGTCTCCGTATTCTAAATAGAATTCGCCTTGGCCGGTATATGGTAATGTGTTCCAACCATTTAAATCGTCATAAACACACATTCTAGGATACCATTGAGCGATTGTATAAACCTTTCCATTATCAGTTCTAAGTATACCCATTCTGTCTGAACCATAATCTGGCGATAAAAATGAAAAATCAATTTTTACAGAAAGTTCTCCTCCGTTTGCTTTTAAAGGTTTTGGAAGATTTACTTTCATGCGCGTATCATAAACCCCATATTCTGCATCGATAATTGATCTATCTCTGCCTTTCCCAGATATAATTTGAACAGCTGAAATTTTAAACCCGGCATCAAGTTTTTGTCCTTTTGATCCATTCCTGCTACCTATCAGGGGTATTATAGCATTTCCTCTTGAGTCATCCATGAAAAGGTTTTGGTCCATTTGCAGCCATAAAAAACTCATTTCATCAGGACTATTGTTTGTATACTTTATAATTTCTTTCCCCATTATTATGTCAGAAAGAGTATCTAGCTCTACATCAATGATATAGTCAGCTCTATTTTGCCAATATTTATGACCAGGCTTTCCACTTGCAGACCTATATTCAGACGAAGGGGTTGTATAAAAAGCAGTTTTAAAAGCTTCAAGATAGCTGTAGGTAGATTCTGTTGATTTTTGTGAATTCACTTCAAGAGAGTATATTAAAAAAAGAAGTGTAATCGAAATTAACTTTTTCATAGTTCAAATATTATAAGAAATAACGTGCGCCAAATTTACAAAACTTAACGTTATATTAATTATAATTTATAAATTGCGTTTTATAACACAAAAAGTATAACCATGAATAAACTAATATATATTTTAATGTCACTTGTTTTTATTGTTTCGTGTTCAAACACCCCTTGTATCGAAGATTCAAATGGGTTTACCCCAAGAGACAACAAGATTAAAATTGGAACACAAGAATCAGTTGATGTTGTTTTAGAGCTTGACAAATACTGGTCATCTCAAGATTTTGAATCTATGAGGCCTTTACTTGCAGACTCGGTTTACGTTTCGTTTGCTGAGGGTGAAAAGTATAATACTGCAGACGCATTTATTCAAAGCCTTTCTAATCAAAATGAAGATTATGATTGGAAAATGACTTGGGCTTTTGCAATTAAAGACGACAATCCTGAAATCTCAGCCGAATGGGTCAATGCAGGCTTTGAGGTAACAAAAACAGACTCTACAGGTCTACAAAAAAAATCATTAATTAATGACTGGTATCTCGTTGATCAAGGAAAGGTTGTCAGATTTTTTAATGTCAAAACAGCTTGGGAGTAAAATTCAAGTAAAGATGGCATAAAATTAAAAACCCCCAATTTTAATTGGGGGTTTTCTATTAACTAAAAACTTGATTTAGTCCAGCACAATTGGAGCACCGGCCTCCTCCAAGATTTTTCCTACCTCTTCTACATTTTCAAAGTAGGCGTCCATTTCAGGCTTCAGCCTTTCGAACATTTCCTTAGCCATATCAAAACTTTTCATATGTAATCGGGTTGGCCCATAAGAGCTAGAGTACCATCCACCTCTTGCATTAGAAAGCCTGTCAAAAATACTTTGTGGCTCTTTTTCACCAATCTCTTTTTTAGACTTATTTCCGAAAAGCTTTGAATATAAAACATTTTCTCGATCAATCAAGAGCTTAATGTTTTTTTCAATTTTGTCTCTATCATTTGAAACATATTTTAATACAGAACCATATGACTTGACTCTGTTATTAGATTTCTCAAAACTAGATCTATATTTGTTTACTGTTTTGTAGAGAGAAGCCAACCTACCATAATACTCATCATGTTTGTTAGATTCTGGGTTTGTTAAAGTACCTTTTTTTATTCTTTCAACAGTAAGCACCACAGGTTCAGAAATTTGAGTTAAAACCCCATCTATACTCTTATGTAATTCAACATAGTATTTACCAGGATCCACCCATCTGGTCATACCTGATGCGTAAGAAGAACCCGCATTAATCGTTGTTGTAATATCTTCGGTTAAATCCCAGTTAACTTCACGAACACCTCTTGCAAGCGACCTTGAGATTTCCTTAACCTTGTTTCCATCACTGTCTTTAATAACTATAATTGCTTTTGCAAAATTTTCATTTAATTCAGCATCCAATTGTTCCCAGCCAGGAAACGCTATATTAACCCCAGTTTTTTGGTTATTTCTCACTATTGACAAAACCCTTTCAACCTCACTTTTTGATAAATTGGAATTTTCTGCAATATCATTTATTTCGTCATCAAATAAACTTCTAGAGCTGTCATACCCGGCAATAAGAAGTGCTTCAACAACCTCTGAATTAATTCCATTAAAAGACTCTTTAGCAATCCTTTGTGATCGAATTGAGCTTTTTCCTTCCTTGATGTAATATTTTATATTAGCCCCGTAATTTGGGTTTTTAGCATAATATGAGGACATACCATCACTTGTAGTGCCTCCACTTACCTGATTATATTGTAGGGCTTTTCTTGGTTGGAAAACAAAACCTTCTTTATCCATATTTTCTTTGTTAATATCTCTTAAACCACTGTAATCATCCAAAACATAAAAGCTTCTTCCAAAGGTTGCTAAGACCAAGTCATTTTCTCTTTTTTGAATAGCTAAATCTCTAACAGAAATTGTAGGCAATCCTCTAGAAAACTCATGCCACTCCTCCCCTTGATTAAGGCTTACATAAACACCATATTCTGTAGCTAAAAACAATATGTTTTTGTCAACATGATCTTGAACAATTCTCCAAAGCAAGGTGCCATCAGGAATTCCGCCTGAAATAGATTTCCAGGTTTTACCCCCATTGGATGTTTTAAATAAATAAGGCTTGTAATCCCCAAATTTATGATTATCTAAAACGACATAAGCTGTATTAGGATCATGAAGATCCGCCTTAATGTCGTTTACAAATGCAGTAGAAGGAGTATTTGGCAGCTTATCAACAGTCATTTTTATCCAATTTTCCCCACCATCTTTTGTATACTGGATAATACCATCGTCTGTTCCAGCGTAAAGAATATCTTCGTCTATGGGTGACTCTGAAAGTGATGTAACAGTGTTATATGTAGACATTGCATATACGTCCCACGCATTATCAAAACTTTGCACTTTACCCATAATTGGTAGAGAAAGCCTTTCCTCATCTTTGGTAAGATCGCCAGAAATAACCGTCCAGTCATCACCTCTATTGTCTGATCTCCAAACCCTTTGCGTTCCAAAATATAAACGTTTAGGGTCATGATAACTAACAAGAATAGGCGAGTCCCAATTAAATCTTTCATAAGGTTCGTCAATACCCTCTTGAGGTCTTATACTCGTTATCTCACCATTTGTCATGTCAATTCTATTGATGTAACCCTGCTGAGATTGTGCATATATTATATCTGGATTTCCAGGTTCAGTTGCAGGTTGATGACCGTCACCACCAAGAACAACTTTCCATTCAGAATTTGAAATACCACTCCTTTTGAAAGTCCTTGATGGCCCCCCTTGTGTATTATTATCTTGTGTTCCTCCATAAATATTGTAAAAAGGTTCAGCATCATCAAGAGCTAATTTGTAGAATTGAGTTAAAGGCAAATTACCAACAAACTTCCAGGTTTCAGAGTCATCAAAAGACTCATAAATTCCACCGTCAGTACCTATTAACATGTAATTAGGGTCATTTGCTTTAAAGGTTAGAGAGTGATTGTCAGAATGCTTTCTTTTTTCAGACATTGTATAAAAATCTTCTCCGCCATTGTCAGAAACCAAAACTCTTACATTCATCAAATAGATTTTGTCAAACACATGTGGAGAAGCCACAAGCTCTTGGTAATAATGGGGACCTGTACCACCAGAAACTGTGTTTGACATTCTTTCCCAGTTACCACCACTATTCTCAGTCCTATATACAGCTCCATTTCTTCTGTCTAGCTCAATAGCGGCATATAATACATTTGGTTTCATAGGAGAAATAGCTAGACCAATTTTACCCATGTTTGAAGATGGCAGTCCATTGTCAATTTTGAACCAACTCTCCCCACTATCAACACTTTTGTAAAGTGAAGTTCCAGGCCCACCACCCATTAATGCTGCAACATTTCTATGTCTTTGCCAGCTAGCTGCGTATAATATATTAGGGTTTGTTGGATCAATTACCAAGTCAGTAACACCAGTCCACTGATTTATAGAAAGTGTATTTTTCCATGTTTTACCACCGTCAGACGTTTTAAACAAACCTCTTTCACCTCCAGGGCTCCAAAGAGGTCCTTGAGATGCAACCCAGACAGTTTTCGGGTCATCAGGGTGCACTATTATTTTTGAGATATGTTCAGAGTTATTTAGCCCCACATCTTCCCATGAATCACCACCATCATTACTGTGATATACTCCATGACCAATTCCAACATGTCTACCACCAACATTCTCACCGGTTCCAAGCCAAATAGACGCATTGTTATGAGGATCTATTGTTATACATCCAGTGGAGTAAAAAGGCATATTATCAGCAATTGGTTTCCAGGTTGTACCAGAATTTTCAGTTTTCCAAACCCCACCAGACCCAACAGCAACATACCAAATATTTTCGTTTGTTGGATCAATTGCAATGTCTGCAATTCTACCAGACATAAATGCTGGCCCAACACTTCTAAATTTAAATGCATTTAAGGCAGATTTAACAGCAATTTCATTGTCTTTAGAATCCTGTCCAAACGTCAAATCATTAGATAAAAGGATTACTAAAGAAACCAATATTAGTTTCAGGTTTTTCATATATATTTTTTTAAATGTCCACTTGCCTTGTATTTAGTAACAAGACGGTCTACTAAAATACGAAATTTTTGTAAATTCTAAATTGAGATTTAAATACTTCTATTTTTATTCAAAGAGCCCTTTCGGAATTGAGGGAAAAAGTCGAAGAGCATTTTTATAATAAACCTTCTTTAACACTTCGTCAGGTAGGTTTAAGCCATACATTTTCCAAAAGGCGTGTCTTTTTCTAAAGTAGTCAAAATATTCGTCATCTGACTCCAACACTCTAAAATAGGTGTGAAACTCCTCAGGCTTATAACTGTCTTTGCCAAACATAATCCTGTCTTGATATTCGATAAAAAACTGTCTAGCAGTTTTGGGCTGTCTGCCTAACTCAGCAATTACAGCTCCAAATTCTGTGACAACATTTGGAAACTCATCAAGATGTTTACCTAGTCTGTCTAAATCATTACCCATCCATCCAAGGTGGGCATTGATAAATGTTGTGTTCTTGTGTCTTCGAAAAACTGTGTGCTGTTCTTTGATAATATCTTCAAATGGGGGAATAAAATCAGAGTCTCCATAGTACCTGTTAGGTTTTTCTTTTAATTCAAACCACCTTTCATTTTGATTATCTTTTGGAAGCCAGAACTGAAATGGATCAGCAGAATGAATCAAAACAGGAATTCCTAACTCACCACAAACCTCCCATATGGGGCCCAGCCTTTCATCGTCAACACGAACTCTATTTCCCTTAGAATCCTTACTTGTCAACCCTAATGTTTTATACACCTTCAAACCAATTGCACCCTTGGCAACAGCATCCCTTATTACATTTACCTGAGTTTTAATATGGGCCGCATCATCCGGGTTATCAAAATCAACATTTATAAAAATACCAATCCTATCGGGTTGGTTTTCTTGAACATTTTTAAGGGATTGTTCAAAATATTCATCTTTAACTGCTTGAGGCGTTCCTCTAAATGAGCCAAAACCATGACCGCTTAAATTAACTATATAACCCATATTAAGCTCATCCATTTCAGCAACAAGCTTATCTAAATCCTTTAATGGTAAATCCCACAAATGACTATGTACATCAATAAACTTGAATTTTGCTTTTTTTATCACCGTCCCCTCAACTATTAATGAAGATGGAGGGTCATAGTCTTCAAAACTCATAATATTTTGTTTGTTTTGTATCGTAGCTACAGCAAAATAAACTGCCAATGCTATGATTATAATAAACGATAAAATTTTAAAAAGGTTTTTTAAGCTAAACATTATGTTATTCTAAAGGAATTGAAATAGTTGTTTTGTCCCATGCTAAATTCAGACTTACACCCAGAGAATCATCTGAAAATTCTATTGTAAACTGTTCTAAGGGTTTTTCTAAAGATTGGGGGGTGACAGATGTTTTAAGTATATCAAATTCAGGGTCAGGCCTTGAGATCGCAAAGAAAACATCACTTTCTGAACCAAGAGCTATTTTCCATCTTTTTTCATTTGGGAAAGTAAAAAGAGCGTATTTTCCAGCTCTAAGTTCTTCACCATTAAACAAAACATCAGAAGATGTTTCAAATGTTGTTGCTGCATTAGCCCCTGTTCTCCAGTATTTTCCAAAGGGCACAAGCGCTCCATCTTTCTCAGGCCCAAAGATTAACCTATCATTTTTGTATGGACGGCTGTAAACAACTTGAAAAGTTTTGTTTTCAGAACTGTATCCAATAGTTTCTTTTGGGCTTATAGGGTTTGCTAGCATGTAGGCAATATAGATAATACCAGCTGCAAATAATACACCGACTATTTTTAAGACATTTTTCATTTTATATTGTGTTTTAATTATTACTTATTATATCTAGCAAGATACTTGCCAATCATATCAAATTCTACATTAACGAGGTCTCCTTTATTTAATTTTTTAAAGGAAGTGTTTTCAAATGTGTAAGGAATAATAGTTACATTAAATGTGTTTTTCTCAATATTGAAAACGGTTAAACTGACGCCATTGATACAAATTGAGCCTTTTTCTATTAATAGTTTTTCATTTGAAATGTCAAACTCAAATTTGTAAATCCAACTTCCATCATTTATGCAAACATCTACGCATTTTGCAACACCATCAACATGGCCTTGAACTAAATGGCCATCCAGTCGATCACCAAGCTTCATAGCTCTTTCTAGGTTTATTAAATCGTTAACTGAAAAAGTCTTTAGAGATGATTTTTCTAAAGTTTCTTTAACAGCTGTAACAGTATGGGTGTTGTCACTAACTTTTGTGACAGTTAAACAAACACCGTTGTGTGAAACGCTTTGATCAATTTTTAACTCACTACTTATTTTACTTTGAATAGTGAAATCAATGTTTCCACGATCCACCTCAATATTTGTAACCATTCCTAAACTTTCTACTATTCCAGTAAACATTATATGTGTTTAATTTGATAAATTTACAGAAATATTAGGATATAGCTAAAATGAACTTAAAAGATAAAAAAAATAAAATCAAGGTTGGCTTTACTGCAGGTGATATGAATGGTATTGGCCCAGAGATTTTACTAAGCTCTCTCGCTAATTCAGAAATGTTAAGTTTATTTACTCCTATTATATACGCTCCAATAAAAAATCTAACTTACACATTAAATCATTTTGATTTAAACATAGTGTTTAATAATATTAGCACCCCAGAGGAATCAATTGAAGGAGCAATCAATATAATTGATAATCATAGAAACCCCCCATCAATTTCTTTTGGGATCTTAGATAAAGAGATGGGGGTTGTCGCTTTTGAATCGATAAAAAACTCTGTTAAGGATTTAAAAAATGGAAAAATAGATGTCCTAGTTACACCTCCAATTAACAAGCAGGCAATTCATTCTGACAAATTTCGGTTTATGGGACATACAGATTACATTGCTAGTGAGATTGACGGAAATCCAACGATGATGATGGTCTCGAAAAATCTAAGAGTCGCTCTTCTTACTGAGCACACTGCAATTGCTGATGTTACAAAAGCAATCACCTCAGAACTAGTGGAAACCAAGGTTAATACATTGCACTCGACATTGATGAAAGATTTTCGGATAGAACAACCAAAAATTGCAATTCTTTCTTTAGACCCTCATGCTGGTGACGGAGGTGTAATATCATCAAATGATAAAAAAATAATTAGTCCGGCTGTTAAGAAAATTCATAATTCAGGTATCTTGATTTATGGCCCATTTGCTGCAGACAGCTTTTTTGGTTCAATGGAGTATAAGAAATATGACTTAATTTTGGCATGTTATCACGACCAAGGTCTTATTCCTTTTAAAACACTCTCGTTTGGAACAGGGGTAAACTACACGTCTGGTTTGAATCGAATTAGGACATCACCAGACCACGGGACAGCTTATTCTATCGCGGGCAAGGGTGTTGCGTCAAAAGACTCATTTTTAAGCTCCATTTTTCTAGCAATCGATATTTATAAAAGAAGATCTATTTATAAAAAGTTCTCTAAAAACAAATTACAAACTTTATAACAACTTAATTCAAGGCTTTATCCTGTAAAATTTTTAATAAAATTTATATATTTGCTCCCCTTAAATTTAAGTAGATGAAACCCAATAGCAAATATAAAATCGAATTTGCAGGTTTAAAGACTGGAAACCATCAATTTAATTTTAAGGTTGATAAAAAGTTCTTTGATAGATTTAATTTTTCTGATTTCAACAACGTCTCCATAAATATAGATATAGAATTAACAAAAAAATCGACACTCCTTGAGTTAAATTTTGTGTTAAACGGAATCGTAAATGTAAATTGTGATTTAACAAATGAACCTTTTGATAAACAAATCAAACAAGAGGCTATGCTTGTAGTAAAGTTTGGACAAGAATTTAATGACGAAGATGATGAAATACTTATTTTGCCTCATGGAGAGCACAAGCTTTACGTCGATCAATATTTATTTGAATTGATTGTGTTATCTTTGCCGCCAAAGAGAATCCATCCTGGCGTTGAAGACGGAAGTTTAAAGTCAGAAATATTAGATATATTGGAGGATCTTAAACCAAAAGAAAATAGTAATTTAGCTGACCCTAGGTGGGATAAGCTGAAAAGTTTAAAAAGATAAAATAGTTTTAAATGGCACATCCAAAAAGAAAAACGTCCAAAACAAGAAGAGACAAAAGAAGAACTCATTATATGGCAAAAATGCCACAAATTGCTATTTGTTCTAAAACAGGTGTAAGCCATCTATACCACAGAGCTTACTGGAATGAAGGAAAGCTTTACTACAAAGGCAAGGTGCTTATTGATAATTCAGAGGCAGAAGCATAATCACTATTTCTTAATTACCTTATAGGTTAAGTTTTCTTTAGTTTCAATATCCAATGCATTTACTATATATGTAGCATTAGATAAGTGCTCCATATTAATACTATTCCCTGTTAGCTCCATAACCTTATTTCCAAGTATATCAAAGACACTTATTTCATAGAGTTTCTCAGAATTTAGCGCAACCTCAGAGTTTGTTGGATTAGGAAATAGTATTGTTCTACTATTGTCTTCTATCTCGTTTAATGCAAAAGTTGATTCAGTTGTTGAAATCTCGTGCCCATAAACAATTATGAATTCACCATCTATAGGCTGTCCATCGTAATAAATTTTAAAACCTGCAGGTAAAGATGTCTGACCAGTATTGATAGGTTGTCCACTACTGCCATCTGGGAATGCCCACTCAAAATCTCCAGTATTTCCCTCGAAAACTTGAGCAAAGGTTACAAAATAACCTTCTTGAATCGTGAGGGCATTTTCAATTCCATTGATTTCAGAAGATTTAAAAATAGAGACATCTACCACGGGATTACTAGCATGGCTAAAATCTTGAGCATAGATTGTGGTTGAAAAAAGTAGAATACTGATAAAAAGTAAATTTTTAATATGATAAATTTTCATGTGTTTTATTTAATTATTCGTAATTTATTAGTTATACTAAAAATACTTAAAAAAACGCTATTTTGATGATTTTTATATTAATTTTTAAAAAAAAAGACCAAAAATTACAAAAAAAGTAGCTTTTTGATATAAATTATCATATGTAATAAAATTATGGTTTCCTTAAAAAAAACTGTATTTATAATTGTACTACTTTTAGCCAAAAATTGTAATTTTTGACCCTTTTTTATGATTTTTTTATGATTTTTAAAGATTTTTTATTGTTTTTTAGCTAAAATGAACGATTTTTGTTAATTATTAAATCCATATTATGCGTATTAAAGAAATTCAAAGTCTTATCAAATTTGTTGCAAAGTCTGGAGCAAGTGAGGTTAGCTTGGAAATGAAGGATGTAAAAATTACTATAAAGACGAATGATTCTTCTTCATCTCAAGTTGTTGTTCAAGATCCAATTATTGTCCCACACCCTCAATCAAAACCACCAGTTACACCCCCTGCACCAGACCCAATTGGCAGATCGGAAAACACGCCTGAAGAGCAATCAAATTTAATAACCGTTAAGTCTCCTATTATTGGAACTTTTTATCGCAGGTCATCACCGGACAAACCTTCCTTTGTGGAAGTTGGCGATGTTGTTTCAGAAGGTACTGTCTTATGTGTTATTGAAGCTATGAAATTATTCAATGACATTGAATCCGAAGTTTCTGGTAAAATTGTCAAAATATTAGTCGATGATACCAGCCCAGTTGAATTTGACCAACCTTTATTCCTAATAGACCCATCTTAATTTAAGATTGAATTATGTTTAATAAGATATTAATCGCTAATCGAGGAGAAATTGCTTTACGAATAATCCGAACATGCAAAGAAATGGGTATTAAAACCGTGGCTGTATATTCAACTGCAGACGCAGAAAGTATTCATGTTAAATTTGCCGATGAATCTGTGTGTATTGGTCCACCACAAAGCTCAGACTCATATTTAAGAATTTCTAATATAATTGCAGCTGCAGAAATTACAAACGCTGACGCTATTCATCCAGGTTATGGCTTTCTTTCAGAAAATGCTAAATTTTCCAAGATATGTGAAGAGCACAGCATCAAGTTTATTGGTGCATCACCTGATATGATTAATAAAATGGGTGACAAGGCGACTGCCAAGGCCACTATGATTGAGGCTGGTGTACCCTGTGTTCCAGGAAGTGAAGGAATTATTGAATCTTTCGACCATTGTAAAAAACTGGCCAAAGAAGTAGGATATCCCATAATGTTAAAGGCCAGTGCAGGTGGCGGTGGTAAAGGCATGAGACCTGTTTGGAAGGCTGACCAATTAGAAGATGCTTGGAATTCAGCGAGGGTTGAATCTAAAGCAGCTTTTGCAAATGACGATATGTATATGGAAAAGCTTATTGAAGAGCCACGTCATATTGAGATTCAAATTGTCGGAGATTCAAAAGGAAAAGCATGTCATTTATCTGAAAGAGATTGTTCTATTCAAAGACGCCATCAAAAATTAACAGAAGAAGTTCCATCTCCCTTTATGACAGATAAGTTGAGAGAAAAAATGGGAGCAGCCGCTGTCAAAGCTGCAGAATATATAAAATATGAAGGGGTCGGTACAGTAGAGTTTCTTGTAGACAAAAACAGGAATTTCTATTTCATGGAAATGAATACAAGAATTCAAGTTGAACATCCCATCACAGAACAAGTTATAGACTATGATTTAATTAGGGAACAAATCATGGTTGCAGCAGGAACTAAAATCTCTGGAAAAAACTATTTACCCCAACTTCACTCAATAGAGTGTAGAATAAACGCTGAAGATCCATACCATGATTTTAGACCTTCACCTGGAAAAATTACTAATTTACATTTACCAGGAGGGCATGGTATTAGAATTGATACGCATGTTTATTCTGGATACACGATTCCATCTAATTACGACTCAATGATTGCAAAATTAATTACCACAGCTCAAACTAGAGAAGAGGCAATAGACAAAATGAGAAGAGCACTTGATGAGTTTGTGATTGAGGGAATAAAAACCACCATTCCATTTCACAGAAAGTTAATGGATACAAAGGCTTACGTTGATGGAAATTATACCACTAAGTTTATGGAAGACTTTTCAATGGAGCATTAATATGAAGAATATTGTTGTTATTGGTTCAGGAATTAATGGTTTAGTGGCTGCCAACTACTTGGCTAAAAATAATTTTCATGTTACAATAATTGAAAAGAAGGACACAGTTGGAGGAGCTTGTGTTAAAGATACAGCTGTAATTAACGGAAAAGACATCAATTACGCCCATGGTGCCACTGTACTTGGAATGATGCAAAAATTTGTTTTTGAAGAGACAGGGCTTAACAATCATGTAAAAACTTATTTTCCAAAAGAACCTAAAATTGTTTATTTCAATGATCCTGAAAATGCTACAAGAATTTTTCAAGACACTAACGATTTAAGTTCTGAATTAGAAGTAAAGTGGAATGAAAAAGGGGATGTTAGAGCATTTAGAGATGATGAAAATAAAGTAATAGAGTATCTGCAGACCATTTACAGAAACGCTTTAATACCAAGCATTGAATCAGCAAGAGAATTCCTTGGAGATTATTTAACTAAGCTTTGGGTAGAGGGTTCAGCATATGATCTATTGAACCACTATTTTACTTCTGAAAAAACAAAATTATATATGGGAATGACAGTGATTGAAAGCGGACCAACTTCATTATATGAACAAGGTTCAGCTATTAATATACCTTTGATGGATTCAGGATCAATCTTCAATGGTTATTGGGGTTTTGTTAAAGAAGGAATCTGGAAAATTACTGAGAAACTCTCGAAAATAAATTTAGATGCTGGAGTTGATTTAATGCTATCAACCCAAATTAAACAAATTGATACCACAAAAAATAAAATTTATTATGTCAAAGATGAAAATGAAAAAGAACTGTCTTATGACTATATCTTCTTTGCTACGGATCCGATTACCCCTTCTAAGATTATGGGAGATAAACCACTTACTGAAGCTCTTGAAAAAAAAGATTGGATTGGATCAAGCGGAAAAATTACTTTATTTTTTAAAAACCCCGTAAAATGGAAATACACAGATAAAAATAATAATTACGACACATCATTCAGGTTCATCTTTTTCAATGAAACGTTAAAAGAATTTGAAAAAGGTAGTCAAGATTCCAAAAAAGGGTTTAAAGACTATATCCCGGGCTATATTCAAATCTACCCTGAAGGAGCAGCCCAAAGAAAAATGGGTAACATTGAAGATTTTGACAAAATAATTTTATTTACAAAGAATTTTTCATTCGAAAATAAAGGGGAGGATCTCGACGAAATAAAAAATAATATTATTTCAAGTTTTTTAAACTTTATTGAAAATCCAGAAGATCTAATTGGCTCAAAATTTATAACCCCAAAAGATTTAAGTGAAATTTTTCTTTTTCCAAAAGGAAACATTGACCATCTCTCACTATCAACAAATCAAAACTTTGATAAACGTAGCTTATCCAGCAACCCTCATGACAACTTTTATAAATATTCTGATTATAGCAATATATTTTATTGTGGAGCAGGGTCTTTCCCATGTGGAAGTGTAGCTGGAACACCAGGCTACATGTCTTACAAGCAGTTTTTAAAGGAATAGCTTAAAACTTACTGAGTAACCGTACCCGGCAAGCCATAATATCCTACTCCGTTTAAATAAGGGGCATCGGCTGTTATATGATAATGATAAATTCCATTTGGAAAATCTTGATTTTCGTGAAAATGTCCATGAAACTCATCTAAATCGGATGAAATTAAATCTAGCCCATTTTCTTCTGGACCATATATAGGATATCCGTCTAGTAAAAAACCTATTAGCGCATCTCTGCCATAGTTATCTGTTAGCCAAAATGGCTCCATATGATAGTGATATCTACCACCGCTTGTTCCTGGTGCAGGATGACCATTGTACTGGTCAAAAGAGTTTATTTCTTGATCCAGTGGATTACCTCCAGCACCATATTGATTATAAAAAGGTATTCCATTTAATGCAACCCCAATAGGCCCCATTTGTGTTGGATTAATACTTGATGACTGTTCGGGGTTTCGAGGGATCTTAAATAAAATATTTTGCAAAGAAATTCTGTTTGGGTTTAAAATAAAATTTGAAACAAAGGGATTTGATCCATCATAAGGTAAATACAAACTTTCCTCCCATTGTGTTCCTTCATAATATGGGCTACCATGATCAGGCAAACTGTTTACATTGATATAAACCCAATCATTATCTTGATATATATTGGATGTAACCCCATAAACCCTTTCATAGATCTCAAAAGGGATTTGTATATTTTCTGAAGTGTCATCAGTATTCTCATTAATTGCAATTTCATCTTTTGAGCATGCGAAAAACATGAAAAATACAATTATGGACACTAAGAATGCTCTATTCAAAATTTGAATTAATTTTAATTATTTTTGTGTAAATACCCTGATTCTCTAATATACTGATTGTTTGAAAAAAATAAAATTAATCCTAGCTTTTTTGATTTTTTTCTTATGTCTCACCAATAAGCATTTAATCGCCCAGACAGACGGGGTGTCTTTCACAATTTATCTGATTAGACATTCAGAAAAAGAGTTATTATCTGACAATCCATTAGACCCACCCTTAACAACTTGCGGAATAAAAAGATCGGAGCATTTAAGTTCATTTTTTGAAGATATCAATATTAAAAATGTTTACAGCACAAGCTATTTAAGAACAATAAAAACAGCCATGCCAACAGCTTTGTCTAAAAAAGTAAGTATACAATACTATAACCCCAATAATTTGGAACTTTTTTCTGAACGCCTCTTGAATTTAAAACAAAATAGCTTAGTTGTAGGTCATAGTAATACAACGCCAATATTAGCTGGATTACTAATTGATAAGGATATGAAACCTTTCGATGAAAATATTTATAACAGGATTTATAAAATTATAATTGAAGAGAATAAGAGCAAACTATTTGTGTTCGAGACATCTTTTAATTGTAATTAATAATATATTGCAGTCGCTTTTATGAGAATGAGAAATTTTATACTAACATCAATTTTTTTATTTCTTTTTCAAAACCTCTGTTTTGCTCAATTTGTTACTATTGACAACTACTCGGTTAATAATCTTGGTCAAGCACAATTATCAATAGAAGGTCAGCAAGGCAAATACTATATTCTTCATGCTCAACACAATTCGGACTTTAATTGGGCTACATCACTTACTATTGGACTAAATGGTACAATGATTATTTCGGAACCATCACAAGCTTATCCGCTAGAAAACTATTCCATAACAGAGCATGATATTGATAATCCAGACGACTACGATGGTGACGGAATTGATGACATCACAGAATTTAATAATATGCCAATTGATTCACCTTTCAATTATGCATCCCCGATTGATATTATTGATGGTTCAACTTCAATTCCAGACGCCGACACATTTATGCAGCTGGCTACTGTTAATAACGTTGGTTGGGCCCCATTTTTAGACGACCAGCTTTATGTTAAGTTTGGAATATTAGACAGAGATACGTCTGAACCAAAAGTATATTTTATTAACAGCAACACATATACAATTCATGCAAATTTCTGGAATGGAATTGGCGCTTCTGTCACCGGTGATGATGCATCCGGTGAAATTGTTTTTAATCCAAACATTATATTGCCAACCGGGATAATTGGGACATATTCGTTTAATTTCTCTTTTGGCGATGCATATAATTTTGAAGACACTCAAAGAACATATGAATTATTAGTAGCAAGCATGCCGTTTCTACAAAACAACATGAATCATTTTATTGGTCAGGCTGATGAAAATGACCACATAAACAATTATGCGGATGAGTTTGTAGATTCAAGATTTGATGTTGTTTTGGAAACTGATGTTTTTGCTGAAATAAATTATATACCCTTTCATTTGGCTGAAGGATATGGTTACTTTAGGCATATGCAAAATTTAAATGAAACGCCTGGAAGTAGAGATATTGTTCTTTATGATGCTTTGCCAAATTCATTACCTAGGGTCGGAGGCATTATTACATCTGTTATTCAAACACCACTTTCCCATGTCAACCTCAGAGCTATTCAAGACAATGTTCCAAATGCTTACATAGCAGACCCACTTTCCATTAACGAAATATCAAGTCTTTTAAATGGATATATATATTATAAAGTTGAAAATGAAAGTTATGAAATTAGATCAGCAACACTTGACGAAGTTAATGACTGGTATGAAAATATACGACCAACTGAGACACAGTTTCCTATTCGGGACCTAAGTTTTACCGAAATACTACCTCTTAATGATATCAGCTTTGAAATGTCAACTGGATTTGGCGCAAAATGCTCAAATGTTGCTACGATGAGGACATTCCAGTTTCCAAATGGCACAATCCCAGATGGTTTTGGAGTCCCATTTTATTATTATGATGAATTTATGAAATTTAATAACTTTTATGAGGAAATTGAGTTAATGATTGAAAATCCTAGTTTCCAAAATGATATAGACTTCAGGGTTGATAGGCTTCAAACATTTAGAACAGCCATCAAAGATGCTCCAATGCCTCAGTGGATATTAGATGATTTACAAGCTATGCATGATGCTTTTCCCGAGGGGACACCAGTTCGGGTTAGGTCAAGTACAAACAACGAAGATTTGCCAGGCTTTAGCGGTGCAGGACTATATACCTCCAAAACACAATATCCTGATGAAGGACATATTTCAAAATCAGTAAAACAGGTTTATGCAAGTATGTGGAATTTTAGAGCTTATGAGGAAAGAGATTTTTACAGAATTGACCATTTTATGGCAGCTATGGGGCTGCTTTGTCACCCAAATTTTCAACAGGAGCAGTCAAATGGCGTTGGAATAAGTATTGACCCTATATATGAAACTGAAAATACATTTTATTTGAATACTCAAATCGGGGAGTCATTAATAACCAATCCAGACCCAAACTCTGTCCCTGAGGAAATTTTGTTATACAGAGACCCTACACAGGGAGGGGGATACCTTGTTCTAAGACTTTCAAATTTAGTCAATGCAGGAGAATTGATAATGGATGAAGAGTACCTTAATCAAATGAGGGATTATTTAAGTGTAATTCATGATGAATTTGCCATACTTTATGATGTTGTTGGTCAGGAGGATTTTGGGATGGATATTGAGTATAAAGTTACTTCTCAAAATCAATTAGCAATTAAACAGGCTCGGCCATGGGTTTCCTTTTGGGCAGATATAAATGGCGACAATGATTTGGCGGTTGAAGCAATAATAAACCCTGAAACATCTTCAAGCTTAGGTGAAGATGAACTTGTCAGTGTTACGATTGCAAATTACGGTTTAAATGATATGAGCAACTTTGATATTGAACTAATATTTAATGATGAAATAGTTGAAACGATCACGATCACTGAAATTATTGAGCCTTTTGAAGAATCTGATTTTCAATTTACTACTCCAATTGACTTGTCAAACATCGGAGATTATGATATAACGGTAAATGTAAGTCATCCGGATGATGTCTATGAGAATAACGATACTCTAACAATTACGGTTAGTAGCCTGTTTCAGTTAGACGTAGCATTGGAGATAGATAGTGTTGAAGTATTATGCGATGAAACAGTTAAAGTCGATATGATAATTTCAAATCTTGGAGATTCGATAATTAACGAAATCGAATTTGAGGTACAGCTAAATGGTTTAACTTATTCTATTAATTATCCGTCACTTGATATACCATTTTCCCAACAAGAACTTGTAACAATAACATTAGATGAAAATCTTCTTCAATCAAATGAGATTGTTATAGATCTATTTTCGCTTAACAGCCAAAATGATGAAAATTTAGCAAACAATAATGTATCAACAACTTTTTCAAATGAATCTTCACACGAAACAATTACCTTTATCATAAATGCTGACAATTACCCTGAAGAGACCTCTTGGAAACTATACGATAATACAACGAGCCAAATCGTCTCATCTGGATCTTTAAATTCAAATACTGAATACTATGCCGAGGACATCTGTGTCAACTCTCAATCGTGCTTTACTTTAGACTTTTTTGATTCATGGGGTGACGGAATTTGTTGTGATTACGGAGTAGGAAACTTTATGATGCTTGACTCTGCTGGTGATACAATTTTTATAAACAATGGAGTTTTTGAAAATTACACTCGGGAGTCATTTTGTCTAGATGAAAACGGATGTGAAATAACCGCTGAAATTAATCTTATTAACACTTCTTCTGAAGACACAAACGACGGCTCAATTTCAATTTTAACTTTATCTGGAGTTAGCCCATTCCAATATAGTATTGATGGTGGTAACACATTTGCTGAAACAAATGTTTTTACAGATTTATCATCAGGTGAGTATAATATTTCAGTAATTGGCTCTGCGGGCACATGTGTATTTGAACAAACCGCAATTATTCAATCCTGTGGATTAACCAACGTTGACATTCAGGTGACCGGCGTTTCCTCAAATCTTTCGTCTGAAGGAAGTATAACTATAACTCCAAACTCCGGTGTTGGGCCTTATCAATATAGTATTGACGGTGGACAAAATTTTTATGAAGATAGTTTCTTCTCGGGCTTACCCTCAGGTTTGTATAATATTGTAGTAAATGACTCACAAAATATATGCTCATATGAGGGCTATGCTCGTGTTGAAATCGAATCAGTAATTATAAATGAGGTTAACCATAAATCCGCTGAAAACTTTGACTCGAATGATTGGATTGAGTTGTATAATCCAAAACCCTATGAAATTGACCTGTCAAACTGGCAAATTAGAGATGAGAATAATGATAATATTTTTTACATTCCTGAGTCAACAATAATAGACGCGGAGGGCTTTTTGGTAATTGTCAGAGACGCATCTGCCTTTAGTAGTTTTTTCCCAAACATTCCGTTTATTGGCGAATTAAATTTTGGGCTTGGCAGTAACGATGCTGTTAGGCTATTTAACTCAGCGGGTAATCTTATTGATGAAGTTGATTATAATGTTGATACAGATTCTGTTTCAGAATGGCCTGTTTGTGCATATGCTACAGGCTATTCTTTAGAGTTAATCACTCCAGCTTTAGACAACTCTATTGCTGAGAGTTGGGATTGTATAAACGAGTTCGGAAGTCCTAATGCACCTAACACATCAAATTTATCAATCCAATCAGCTAGTCAGCTTGATAATATAAAAATTTATCCCAACCCTGTAAAAGATATTTTACAGATTACTGGAAACTCAGAATCTTACAATATTGAGATTTATTCATTGACCGGTCAAAAGCTACACACTTCATCTAATATTTCAATGGTTGATATGAGTTTATACGCAAATGGCATTTATATCGTAAAAGTTTATGATAGCTACTCGACCCTTGTAAAACGCGTGATAAAGTCGAATTAATTTATGTTAAATAAACTTTCTTTCTATTCTCACAGATAGATTTGTTAGGATTTCATAAGAAATTGTTCCAACAGCATTTGCAAAATCCTCTAGATTATTTTTCTTGTCAAATACAATCACCTCATCCCCTTCTTTAGCATTAATTCCATTTAGATTCACCATAAAAATATCCATACAAATATTCCCTATTACTTTAGCCTTTTTGCCATTTATAAATACATTTGCATTTTTGGAGAATGATCTGCTAATTCCATCAGCATGCCCAAGAGGAATAATTCCAATATTCGTCTTTTCCTCACAAATAAAGGCACGATTATAACCGATCGAATCTCCCTTTTTTGCTTCGATTATTTGAGAAACAACTGTCTTTAGTGTGTGTACTGGCCTTAAATTTTTAGTGAGTTCATTGTCATAACCGTATAATCCAATTCCAGATCGTACCATCCCAAATTCACATTCAGGATAATTGAAAATTCCAGATGTATTTGACATATGAAGCATTGGATTATATGAAATCTTGGATTTTATTTTTGATGAAATTTTTTTAAATAAATTTATTTGAGTTAATGTAAATTTTGATTCTTGCAAATCTTCAGTTGCTGCTAAATGAGAATACAAACTTACCAACTGAATACAATCACAGTTTTTAATTTTATTCACTGCTTCATCAGTTTCTTTTTCATTAAAGCCAACTCTGTTTAAACCAGTGTTGATTTTAAAATGACATGGATATTTTTTGATATTATTAGAAGTTAAAAAAGCGATAAAATTGTTGAGAAAATAAAATGAATAGAGGCTAGGCTCTAAATGATATTTTGTTATCTCTGTAAATGACTCAACTTGTGGCAGTAAAACTAATATTGGAGTCTTTATTCCAGACTTTCTAAGAGCAACTCCTTCGCTCGCAAATGCAACAGCGAAATAATCTACATTTAATGATACTAATTTTTTTGCAATTTCGATACTGTCAGACCCATAGCCATTGGCCTTTACAACAGCCATAAATTTTGTTTTAGGCTTTAGTTTAGAAGAAATAACATTGAAGTTGTGTGTCAGAGCCTTAAGGTCAATTTCAAGTACAGTTTTTTTCAATCTTTATTTTTTTTTGAAACCTTTTTAGTCTTTTTGTTAGATTTTTTAAAATATGCTTCACGACTAAGAGGCATGTATTCATCACCTCTTCCAAGCAAAATTCTTTTTTTACTTTTTGTTTTTCTATAACTATATTGAGCAAGCCCCCCAGTCTTTGGACATATGGCATGCACTTTGGTGACATATTCAGCTGTTGCCATAAGATTAGCCATGTTTTTAAACGGAACACCTTTATAATCCATGTCTAGTCCTGCCACTATGACTCTTATTCCTTCATTAGCTAGTGTATTACAAACCTCAACAATACTTTCATCAAAAAATTGTGCCTCATCAACCCCTACCACTTTAACACCCTTTACTTTTTTATAAATTTCCTTTGATTTTTTGATTGTTTTGCACTTTATAGCTGTATCATTATGTGACACAACTTTATTTTTTTTATCTCTGGTATCTAAATTGGGTTTAAAAATAATAACATTTAGGTTTGCATATTGAGCCCTTCTAATTCTTCTTATCAACTCCTCTGTTTTTCCAGAAAACATCGATCCAGAAACAACTTCAATCCATCCGGTTTGTTTATTAAAGTTTAAAGTATTTTCAAGAAACATTTTGTAAATTTAAAAAAGTTGATAGCTTAATTGATTCTTAAAATTGAATCAGATAAATTTAGTAAAAAACAAGCTGATATTAACCTAAGTTAAATTTAATTTAAAGATTTTAATGAGTAAGCTATTCATTGTACCAACGCCAATCGGGAATTTAGAAGACATCACATTTCGTGCTATTGCTACCCTTAAATCGGTTAACTTGATTTTAGCTGAAGATACCAGAATCTCGTTAAAATTATTAAACAATTATAATATTCAAAACAATGTTGAGTCTTATCACATGCATAACGAGCACAAAAAGCTAATATCAATCATTGAAAAGTTAAACAATGGTCTTGAGATTGCATTAATTTGTGATGCAGGTACACCTGGTATTTCTGATCCCGGATTTTTGTTGGTACGCGAGTGTATTAAAAATAATATTGAGATTGAATGTCTGCCTGGTGCAACAGCCTTAATACCAGCACTGGTTAATTCAGGCTTACCTTCTGACAGGTTTTCATTTGAAGGTTTTTTGCCAGTAAAAAAAGGAAGAACTAAAAGATTAAAGGCAATAGCAGATGAGAATAGGACAGTTATATTTTATGAATCACCCCATAGGATTTTAAAAACATTAAATGATCTATCAACTCATTTTAATGAGGATAGTAGGATAAGTATTTCCAGAGAACTAACAAAGATGCATGAGGAAAATTTTCGCGGGACAATTAAAGAGTCAATTGAGTATTTTCAAAAAAAGAAACCGAAAGGAGAGTTTGTAATTATCCTTTCGCCAAACTAAAAAATATGGATACAAATACAGTTATTACAAATTGGAAAAAAGGAACGACAGAATTTGAGTGTATTAACCCAAATGGCGTTTTAACGGTCCTTGGAACTAGCTCTGATGGAGAAGAAAAAATTGCTTCACCTAAAGCAATTATGCTAGGGTCTTTGGCAGTTTGTTCAGGACTAGATGTTATCGCAATTCTCAAAAAAATGAGAGTTGAACTGGATGATTTTAAAATAAATACAACAGCATGCTTAACAGACGAGCACCCAAGATATTATGATGAAGTCAAGGTTGAATATCACTTTTTTGGAGAAGATTTAGACAAAGATAAAATAGAAAAATCTGTTGATTTATCTGTTACTAGGTATTGTGGAGTAATGGAAATGTTTAGAGGTTTTTCCAGAATTAAAATTGATATTAAGTACAATTAGAGTTGTTAGCAGAATTTAATAGACATATAAATGATGGTAGGATTAGTTTTGATGAGTCGAATCACGATTATTTTGTTGATGGTAAAAAGATTAAATTTTCGGTCACTGAAATAATTGATAAGTTTTTTCCAAAATTTGATAAAGCCTACTGGGCAGAGAGAAAGGCTAAAGAAAAATTAGAACTAGATCACATTGATTATGATTCTGAAATATTAGAGTCGGTTATAAAACAAATTTTGAATGTGTGGGAAAAAAAGAGAATAGATGCAGCATCAAGAGGGACTATATTACACGAGAAAATAGAAGACTTTTACAACTCCAAACATCACAATGATTATCCGCCAGAGTTTGAATATTTCAAAAATTTTCACAATAAATACAAAAGATTAAAACCCTACAGAACAGAATGGAGAATTTTTGACAAAAATCTTTCATTAGCTGGTACTGTTGATATCGTTTATGAAAAAGAAAACGGTGAACTATTTATTTTTGATTGGAAAAGAACTTCAAAATTAATAGACCAAAACAATCAGCCCATTCTAAAAGATTTTAACTTTGGATACGATGGCCTTTCTCACTTAGCTGACAATAGTTTTAACAGATATACACTACAACAAAACATTTATAAATATCTAATTGAAGAGCACTACCAAAAGAGAATTAGTTCAATGAACTTGCTAGTTTTACACCCAAATTACGATGATTTTGTACACTTAAAATTACCAGACATGAAAAAAGAGGCAGAATTTTTGATTGATCAAGCAAAACAACTAAGTAAATAGTTTGGAAGAAAAATTAGACCCGTACGCAGCATTAAGATTTAAGGAGTTTAATTTTTTCCTTGTCATAAGGTTCATTCTTGTTTTTGGATGGTCTATGCAGTTTATTATTGTTGAATGGGAAGTGTATAGTTTAACAAAAGACCCACTTTCTTTAGGCTTAATTGGCTTGGTAGAAGTTGTCCCTGCAATTTCAACAGCACTATTTGCAGGCCACATAGTTGATCAGCGGGAAAAAAAGATGCTATTTATACAGTGTATTATAGCCTTTTTATTAGTTGCTATATGTTACTATTTTATAACAAGTCCATATGTTTATGATAATTATGAAAACTCCCAAATTTTAATTGGGATATATATTTTAGTTTTTTTAGGGGGGTTTATAAGAGCTTTTATTGGACCAACAATTTTTTCATTAGTTGCTTTAATAGTGCCGAAACGCGTATATCCAAACGCAGCAACTTGGAGTAGTTCAACTTGGCAACTAGCAGTGGTGCTGGGTCCGGCATTTGCTGGGTTTTCTATTGCATGGATTGGAGTTCACAATTCGATGGGAATTGTGCTAGCAACGATAGTAATAGGGCTTTTATTAATTGGATTTATAAAAAAGAAACCTATTTTAAATCCCAAGATTGGTGAACCAATACTTCAAAGCTTGAAAGCTGGACTAAACTTTGTATATAAAACCAAGGCTATTCTATTTGCATTGACTCTTGACATGGTTGCCGTATTGTTTGGAGGAGCAATTGCACTACTACCAATTTACGCACAAGACATATTAAATGTTGGCTCAGAGGGATTTGGAATTTTAAGAGCAGCGCCAGCAGTTGGATCAGTTTTAATGATGGTTGCCTCAGCACATATCCCGCTTACAAGAAATGCTGGTAAGAAGCTGCTCTTTGCCATCTTTTGTTTTGGAATTTCAATAATTGTATTTGGGGTTTCTGACATATTCTGGCTATCGGTATTTGCCCTGTTTATGTATGGACTTACAGACGGAGTATCAATGATTATTAGACAAACTATTTTACAATTAAAAACTCCAGATGAATTTAGAGGAAGAGTTGCTTCGGTAAATTCAATTTTTGTTGGTTCATCCAATGAATTAGGAGCATTTGAAAGTGGGGTAACGGCCAAATTAATGGGCACAGTTCCCGCTGTTGTTTTTGGGGGTGTTATGACAATTTTGACAGTTGGATATACAGCTATCAAATTTCCAACATTTAGAAAATTAGATTTAACTAAAGATATGAATGAAAATAAATAAATTATGATTTCAGCGATGTATATAGTTGGAGGATGTGTATTTGCAATATATATATTTCTTCAAATATGGGATATTTACAATCAAAAAAGAGGTGATAATGACAGTGATTCTGGCTATTATTCAAGACATAATCAACCAAAATAATTAAATGAGTAGAGCTTTAGTTTTATGTCTCTTTTTACTTATGCAAATCAATATATTTGCTATACAACAAGACACCCTTAACTTAGATGAAGTAGTTCTAAAAAGCAGCTTAATTAATCAAACCAACCCTGCACTGTCAGTTTCTCAAATATCTTACAAACAAAATGAAATTAAGCCTATAAATTTTCAGGAAGCCATTGATTTTTCTGCAGGCCTTTGGATTACTAACAGCGAGAATCAAGCGCAAGATAACAGAATGTCAATAAGAGGTTTTGGAGCCCGATCAGCTTTTGGAATTAGAGGTGTTAAAATTATTCTTGACGGAATTCCACTTACAACACCTGATGGTCAATCCCAGGTTGATAATATTCCATTTGATCTCATCGAAAGTATTGAGGTTTTGAAAAGCCTATCTTCAACAAGGTATGGAAACGCTTCTGGAGGTGTGGTGACTATTAATACATTTTCTGAACACAAAGCTAAAATTTTAATAGGTACATCTTTTGGTAGTCATAATCTTAAAAAAACAAAAGGAACCTATTCAATATCAAAAGCGAATTCAACTACAATTATAAATGTATCTAAGTCTGAGAGTGATGGTTATAGAGAACATAGTAGTTACTTAAATAAGTCAGCTTTTTTCAAACACATTAGAAATTTTCAAAAGTTAAAAGTCAAGTTCAATATTTTGTTTTTTGATAGCCCATATGCTTATGATCCAGGAGGCTTGACAATTGAGTCAGTTGATGAAGACAGGTCTCAAGCTAGAGACCAAAATGTCCTTTATAATTCACAAGAATCAGTTAAACAATTACAAACAGGATTGGTCTTAGATTGGAATACAAACATTGGTCAAATAAGTTCAAATATATATTATAGTAATCGTGATTTTGTAGGATTACTGCCATTCACATATGGTGGTTACGTAGAACTTAATAGAGATTTTTCTGGTGCAGAATTTAGTTTAAAAAATCGCTTTGAAAATATTGAATGGATAATTGGTTCTTCAATTCAGAGTCAGAGCGACGATAGAAAAAGATTTGAAAACAATGAAGGGGTAAAGGGATCTAGAACTCTTGATCAGATAGAGTCCTTTAAGTCTTACGGAGCTTTTGCACTTGCGTCATACAGCAAGGAAAATTATAGTATTCAATCTGGCCTGAGGCTTGATTTACACAAAATTTCATTAGATGATAATATAGGTATAGATCAACAATATGTTGACTATTCTAAATCACTCAAAGCTTTCTCTCCCAATATTGGATTAATTTATAACATAAATAAAAATGATGAGGTTTATATAAATCATGGAAAATCCTATGAAACACCCTCATTAAGTGAGCTTTCGGCAAATCCGAGTGGCGCAGGATTTAATGAAGATTTATCTCCAATGATTTCAAGCGGCTTTGACATAGGTTTTAGGAAGAAGTCACAGAATTTATCTTACAGCATTGCAGCATTTTATATTGATACAAAAGATGAAATTGTTCGTTACGAATTAGAGGGGTTTGAGGGAATGAATTTCTACAGAAATTTAGGTACTTCAAAAAGGGTCGGAGCCGAGTTGGAGGCTAGTTATAATTTAGGAAGTCCAGGAAAATTAAAGGCATCATATACTCAAGCGAAATATGAATTTAAAAATCAAGGATTGAGTGGAAATCTTGCTGGAATTCCAAAATCTAACTTTGCGTTTGAGTGGCTTTATGGCCACAAGGATTTTGATTTGAAACTTGATTTAAAATATGCCAATTCTTTATTTGCAGACAATAATAATGAAGTAAAGGTTCCTTCATATCTATTGTCAAATATTGCTATGAAAAATAAATTTAATTTCAACAGTTTTTACATAGAGGTTGGTTTACATGTAAGAAACCTACTTGATGAAAAATACTATGATAATATTAGAACCAATGCTTTTGGTAATAGGTTTTATGAGCCAGCTTCATTAAGACGGTTCATTTTTTCAATTAATGCTAATTTTTAATGAGGTCTATTATTGTATTATTCTGGTTTTTTTCATCACTTAACTTTGCTCAAGATGAGCCAGAAATGAAAGTCTATATTAAAAACAATAATATGGAAAAAGGGTATAGAACTTTAAAAACTACTTTTTCGGATTCTTTAATCTTCAAAAAAAAATATAAAGGCAGTAATTATTCTTTAGATTATGTCCTTAGATATTATTATGCTACCGCAATAGATCTAGACTGCAATAAGAATGAATTGATCAGTATGAGCGGTCTCGTATTTCCAATTGAATCTGTAAAACCTGATGAAATTGTGGAAGAAGTCATGGCTCTAATTGGCAATATGTATTTTGGAAGAAATGATGATAATGACTTTAAAAAAAAGTTTAAGAAAAATTAAGCTTCATACTTTTTTAGCATCAGCTCCCTTCCATCAAATTGTGCATATGTGAAATGACTAATCCAGTCCCCTAGATTAATGTATTTAGATTCAGAATTCAAATTCAACTCAACCGGGATATGGGAATGGCCAAAGATGAAATAATTGTAATTATTTGTTTCTAGTTTTTTCCTGCAGTATTGAGTCACCCATTGGTTTTCTATATCACCTATATCTATTTTTGCTGACATTATTTTCTTTTCTCTTGATAGAAATTGACCAAGTTTAACGCCTATATCAGGATGAACCCAGCTAAAGCACCATTTAAAAAACTTATTGTTAGTCACAAACTTTTTCATCAACTTATAAGAAGTATCTCCAGGCCCTAAACCATCTCCATGACCTATGAGAAAACTTTTATCATTTATTTCAAATTCTTCAGGCTTTGTAATTACTTTTATGCCAAGTTCTTTTTGGAAGTAATCATTAACCCACATATCATGATTTCCTGTAAAGAAATAAATAGGAATTCCAGAATCAGAAATTTCTGCAATTTTTCCTAAAACCCTAACAAATCCTTTAGGTACAACTGTTTTGTATTCAAACCAAAAGTCAAATAAATCTCCAAGAAGATAAATTGAATGTGCATCTTCTTTTATGAAATCTAGCCATTTTACAAACTTCTTTTCACGGAGTAAACTAGATTTAGAATCGGGTAGACCTAGGTGGTTATCAGACGCAAAATATATTTTTTTTCCTTCGGTTACTTTCATGAGTTCTTTGCTCAAAGATATGTAAAAGATTAATTGTCAGCAGCAAACCATTCGGAATAAGAGGTTTCAGTTTCCTCTAATTTAAGAGAGTGAAGGCCAATATCATCTGAAAGTTTTGAAGAGATTTTACTAGCAAAGTCGACTACCATTTCCTCAATCGTTGGTTGATAATCAGCCATAACTACTTTGTGGCCATCAATTATTAAATTATTAGCAAGTTTTTTGTGTGGAGAGTTTTTATTTAAAATTACTGAGTGATCAAATTTCTCAATTATTTCAGAATTAACTATTTTTTTTAGGTCACCAAAATCCATAACCATTCCACATTTTACATTAGAACTATCGCTTACAGGAACTCCAATTACGGTCACAAAAAGATTGTAGTTATGACCATGAATATTTTTACATTTTCCGTCATAACCATAAAGAGCATGTGCTGCTTCAAATCTAAACTTTTTGGTAATTCTAATATGTGGCATTGGGTTAATTATTGAGCTCCAAATTTACATTTTTTATGAAAGTTTATTAAATGTTTTTCTGAATTTAATTATAAGAGGAATTGATCTTGATAAAATCCAAAGAGTAAATGCGTAAAAGATTCCATGTAGTCCAAGTTCATAGTGGTCAAATAAAATAACAAACGGAACAAAGATTATAAAAGTTGAGAATAGAAGTACGTTCCTAAGATCTTTCATCCACCCCAAACCTTTATATACTCCATCAAAAATAAATGCAATTGAGCAAAGCGGAAGCATCACCAGAACTATCCAAAAAACATTATAAAACTCTTGTAAAACAACAGGATCATTATTAAATATTCTTCCTAGAGGATAATAGAAAATAAATCCAATAATACACATAATAATACCAATTTTGACTCCTATTTTTGTCAAATCATTTCCGAATTTCATCAGCACACCATATGATTTTTCACCATATAATTTTCCCGAAAGTATTGTCCCAGCACTTGAATATCCATCAATAATAAATGCGACAAGAAACCAAAGGTTAATTGCTATAGTATAAGCAGCGATAAACTCATCTCCGTACTTTGTAGCAAAGGCATTACAAAAATATAATGTCACATTAAGCGAAGCAGTTCTAATAACTAAATTTCCAAACATCTGCATAAAAGATTTAATCTTGGGATTAAAAGGAAATTTTATAGCAAGCTTAATATTGGTTTTTTTGTACAATAATATAATAGCAAGAAATGCCATAGATATTTGAGCAATTAAGCTAGCATAGGCAGCTCCTTGAATGAACATTGGATCAATAAAACCTTCAACTCCATAAACTAAAATTATATCAAGCACTATATTTAATATAGTCCCAACAATAGCAATTATCATAGGGTAGTATGTGTTTTGCAATCCTCGAAATATTCCAAAGATGCCTATGGTAAGTAAAGTAAAGGGTAGCCCCCAAATCCTAATATTAAAATATTCAACACAAAATTTTAGAAGATTACCGCTTGCATTGTAAAATTTAAATAGACCCTCTGAGTTAAAGTATGTTAGCAATATAATTAGAAAGCTACTTAACATAATTATTAAAATTCCTTGAGCAGGAATATCCTTGACTTCCTCTAATTTCTTCTGACCAAGTGCTTGAGCAATAATTGACGCAATTACACTTCTTGTTTGACCAAATACCCAAATTAACATGGAAATAAAACTACCTACAATACCAACGGCTCCTAGCGAAATGGTTGCATTTTCAGCCATATTCCCCACAATAATTGTATCAGTTATTGATAAAATTGGTTCTGCAATACCAGAAATTAGAGCAGGTATTGCAAGTTTTTGAATGTCAGAAATTTTTATAGATTTTTTCAAAGTATTAGTTCATAACAATAAAAAGGAAATACACTTTGTTTTAGAAAATAAATTTTGCCTAGTCTATGGTATCCTCTTGATTCATAAAATTTTAAATTTCTTTTATTTTCTGAAAATGTATCCAGACGTACTGAAATATATTTGTTGTCTTTTGCATAATTTTCAGCAAAGTCCATTAAAGATTTTCCCAAACCCTTTCTTTGAAATTCAGGATGAACAGCCAATCGATGAATATATAAATTATTTTTATTAATTGTTTTCCAATTAACAGACTCATAGACATCATCCATTTTATTGCACAGAGAAATACATGCAACCACCCTTCCATTATTATGATAAACATACAGCTCCTTTTTTTCTATATCATTAACAAATGATGCTTTGTCTGGATAATTTTCATTCCATTGTAAAATATCATTATCAACCATATGTAATCCACAAGCCTTTGTAATATTCAAAACCGAATTAATGTCTGAAGTAATCCCCAACCTTATCATAAATGAGTCAATAAAAAACAAAATTACAAGTCTTATAAAATAACCACTAATAAAATTTTGATTTAAAAATAGAAATAAGAATTATTAAAACAATACCAGAAATAAATATTAAGCTGCTATTTTCAGTCAGCAGTTCAATAATTGAAAGCACTCCGCCAAGAAGTATTAGAAAAACAGCAAGATTAAAAAGCCTACGATAATTGTATGGATTCCAAAAGTTACTCATAAAATTATTTTTTTAAAATTTTAAAACTACGGCTAAGCGCATTCTTTGTAACAGTCAATAAATATGTTCCTTTTTGATAATTGGATAAATTAATTTTTTCAACCCCAATCCCTTTAAACACCTCTTTACCTAGAATATCATTAAGGACAATGATTTCATCACCTTCAATTCCAATAATATTTATTTTATCAACAAACGGATTAGGAAAAACTCTATAATATGAAAGAAAATGATCATTAGTATTCAAAGGAGAGCCAAATGAAAGATTGTCAAAATAGTATACTATATTTTGATTTCCTGTAGATCCAAAATCAAAAAATAATGAGGCCATATCAAACACAAAATCTGTGTTAAGTATTGCTGTTCCCTCAGATTCATTATAAAAATCGAATTCCATTGTTTCCCATTGTTCATAGGCCGTTGTATAAGTATCAGTTTCAACTGATTGAGTTGGATTCAAAGAATTTTCGACTTTTAGTCTAATAGGAATCCCTGTTTGGTTTGTCCCAGAAACATATATATCCACAAACATTTTAGTATTAGAATTAGTAATTGGGATAGGGTTTAAAAATCCCTCACCAGACCCTATTGTAACTCCAGCCCAAGTCTCAGCTCCACTATTTTTTTCTACTCGAGCATAGTTTCCATCTACAGCTTCTAAAATTGTTGAAGGACCATTTCCTCCAAAGTCTGTCAGTACATAGTACACGGCTGGATCTTCAAAGGTGACAGGTAAATCCATTTGACTAAGCCCCCCACTAGGATCAGTCTGGTAAATATCATCATAATAAAATGTAGAGTCAGCAGTGCCGTCACCAACATTTCCAAAATCAAACATTAAAACAAGCTTTCTATATGTGGCAGAGGGTTCACCAGAAAAATCCCAAGACAATATTTCCCATTCATTTATTTTGGTCGTGTAAGCATCCTGCTCAGTTGCAGGTTCTGAAGGAAAAGCCCCCTGATCACCTTCAATTTTAAATTTAACCAGCAAACCTGGATACGGCGAAAGCACCTTCATATTTAATGTGGTATTTGTTGAAAAATCTAGGTAATCATCAAGTTCGATATACGTTCCAGCCCAAATATCACCTCCGTTTCTAATAATTACACCAACATAATCACTTGGATTTTCATCATCAATTTGAGGATTGTAATCAACAAATCCTGAACCACCATTAAAATGAATAATATCTTGATTAGTAATTTGATTATTTTCAAAATCAATTGGTAAATTAATTTGAGTGTATACAGAAAAAGAAAAAATAAAAGTAAAACTCGAAATAATTATTTTAGGCAAAGTCATTTGGTAAATTTTAGATTTTTAATATAAAAAAAACAAAAAACATTTACAGCTTTTTGTACTGAATTTATATAGATTAGAAATGTTTTTATAAATAATATTATCTTTAAACTACAAACTAAAATAAGAAACAAACTAATCATGAAAAAAATATTTTTTTTAATTGCTCTATTTCCAGTTTTTGTTTTCTCTCAAACGAAAACTATTTCTGGTACTGTAGATGATGAGAACAGCCTCCCGTTAGTCGGAGTAAACATTACAGTTCAGAATTCAAATATTGGCGTATTAACAGATTTTGACGGGAACTTTTCGATTACAATTCCCTCGGATAAGTCAAAGGTTTTAATATTTTCTTATTTAGGATATACAACTCAGCAAGTGGATGTTTCATCTTCTAATAATATTGATATAATGATGATTCCTGATCTTGAACAACTTGAAGAGGTAGTTGTAATTGGATACGGATCAGTATTAAAAAAGGATTTGACAGGTTCGCTGTCTCAAGTTGAGGTTGAGCAAGAAGTTGCTAACCAATCAAACTCCATAGATCAATTATTACAAGGAAGGGCTGCTGGGGTTCAGGTTGTTCAAAATTCAGCCACACCTGGAGCTGGAATCAGTGTTAAGATCAGAGGAACTAATAGTCTAAGAGGAAACAACGAGCCACTATATGTTATTGATGGGGTAATTATTTCATCTGCAGGTGAGGATGTATTGCCCGCTGGTGTAGGAAATTCTGGTCAAGAAAGCCAAAACGGGCTAAGTGGAATTAACCCAAGAGATATTGAAAGCATACAGGTATTAAAGGACGCATCTGCTACGGCTATATATGGTTCAAGAGGAGCAAATGGCGTTGTATTAATAACAACCAAAAAAGGAAAGTCTGGCAGAATAAATATAGAAACTTTTTCTAATACCTCTGTAAGAGTCATTTCCAAAAAATACAATGTTCTAGATCCTTATGGTTATGCTGAATATGTAAATGAAGTAAGGGCAAATGCTGGTGAAGGTCCTCGATATTTTGTAGATGATAATTATGGAATTTATGGAGTAGACAACGACGGCACAATTTCAGAAACTGTCGCTAAATCATTTAATTGGCAAGATGAAATATACAGAAGCGGAATTAGCCGAAAAGTTGGTGGATCTGCTTCAGGAGGTACAGATAATGGAAATTATTATATATCCGCTGGATTTGATGATCAAGAGGGGATAGTTCCAACTTCTTCGTTCAAGAGTGGTGATATGCGAATTAATTTTAACCAGGATTTAAATGACAAACTAATCCTTGAGGCCCGAATGAGCGGCTACATTAGTTCAACAAATTTTGCTGAAAGTGGCGACCTACTTGGTGGATCTAATCAAAGTTTTATTAAAAACGTAATCTCCTTTAGACCAATTATCGATGAAGAGTTTGAGGATATTGGTGAAGATCTTGAGCTTTCAAATCCTTATTCTTGGGTAAATGACTTTGAAGATATTTCAAAGGAAAGCAGGTATATTGGAAACCTTGCTCTAACTTACAAGCTACCTGTTCAAGGACTTAGATATCAGGTTAAGGTTGGGGGAAACATAAGAACTAAAGAGAGGAGAAGATTTTTTGGAACTACTACTTGGCTGGGGAGTAATGCTGACGGCGCTTTACAGATAACAGGATTAAACAATTCCTCTTTCCAGGTTAATAATTTATTGAGATTTAACAGAACTTTTAACAGAAAACACAGAATCAATAGTTTATTAGGTCTTACGTACGATGTTCGTAAAGTTTCGAATAATATATATGCAGTTGAGGACTTTGTTACAACTCAATTTATGACTCAAAATCCGGCATACGGAAATGTTATTACCAGGCCTTTAACTTACATAAAGGGTGATCAGCAAATCTTTTCACTATTAGG
>MDTB01229285.1_pt1 | contig 39975 bp, 37 predicted proteins | sample 811161 | NCBI WGS metagenome assembly MDTB01 (sample SAMN05326650, study PRJNA326480) | marine metagenome | isolation source: seawater | place: Mediterranean Sea | collected 2009 | reverse complement strand
TGCAAATAAAAAAAATTTAATTGATAAACCGTTTTCATGAAAAATATAGTAATTATAACAGGCTCTTTGGGATTAATAGGCATGGAGTCAGCAAAATTTTTTTTAAAAAAAAGATATAAAGTTATTGGAATAGATAATGACATGAGAAATTATTTTTTTAATAGTTCTGTCTACAAAAATAAAAAAATTTTGGAGGAGTATTCAAAAAATTATATCCATTCAAAAATTGATATAAGAAATAGATCAAAAATAAATGATTTGTTTAAGTCTAGCAAAAATAGAATATGTTTAGTAATACATTGTGCGGCACAGCCATCTCATGATTGGGCTGTAAAGGAACCTTTTACCGATTTTTCTATCAATGCAAATGGCACATTAAATCTTTTAAATGCTTTTAAGGAAAATTGTCCTAAAAGTGTATTTATTTTTATGTCAACAAACAAAGTGTATGGGGATAAATCAAATGTTGAATTAAATTTTGTTGAAAAAAAAAAAAGATATGAGTTAAAAATTAATCACAAATATTATAAGCATGGTATTCCAGAAACATTTAGTATCGACCAATCAAAACATAGTTTATTTGGAGTTTCAAAAACCTCTGCAGACTTGATGGTTCAAGAATATGGAAGATATTTTAATTTAAAAACTGCAATTTTTAGAGGTGGCTGTTTGACTGGTCCTTTACACAAAGGTGCTGAGCTACATGGTTTCTTATCGTATTTAATAAAATGTAATATTACAAAAAAAAAATATTATATTAATGGCTATAAAGGTAAACAAGTAAGAGACAATATTCATAGCTCAGACTTAGTTAGTGCATTTTGGCATTTTTTTCGTTCCCCAAGATATGCAGAGGTTTATAATATTGGAGGTGGTAGATTTTCTAATTGTTCAATTCTTGAAGCAGCTGAAATAATTGAACAAATTTCAAAAAACAAAACTAATTTAATTTTTAAAAAAAAACCAAGAATAGGGGATCATATTTGGTGGATATCAGATATTAGAAAATTTAAAACCCATTACAAAGATTGGAAAATAAAGAATAACATAGAGCAAATTATTGAAGATATATATGTTTCAAACAGAAATTAACTTTGATACAAAAGAACTTAGCTCATAATAATTGGTTCTTTAAACAAGATTAATAATATAAATTCTAGTTTTGAGTAAAGTTATTTAAAAATATTAATTCTCTAGGTTTTATTTCATCATATGATATTTGTACATTAAAAATGAAAATTTTAATTACAGGTGTAGCAGGATTTATTGGATATAATTTAGCAAAAAAGTTAACAAAAAAATATCAAGTTGTAGGTGTTGACAATGTTAACTCATATTATTCGGTAAAATTAAAAAAAGATAGAATTAAAGATTTAAAAAATAGAAATTTTAAATTTTACAAATTAGATATTACGCAAAAAGAAAAACTTTTCTCAATTTTAAAAAAAAATAAAATTACACACGTTGTTCATTTAGCAGCTCAAGCTGGTGTAAGGTATTCCTTAAAGTTTCCTGAAAAATATTTTCATTCAAATCTACTTGGAACTTTTTCTATTTTAGAGTGCTGCAAAAATCTGAAAATTAAAAACCTTCTGCTTGCAAGTACAAGTAGTGTTTATGGGGATGATCCAAAAAAATTTTCGAGTGAAAAATTTCATTCAGATTTTCCAATACAGTTTTATGCCGCAACTAAAAGGTCAACTGAAATTATGGCGCATTCTTATTCTTGTTTATATAAAATACCGGTAATTTGTATGAGGTTTTTCACAGTTTATGGTCCATGGGGAAGACCTGATATGGCATTATTTAAATTTACAAAAAACATAATTGAAAATAAAAAAATTGATGTTTTCAATTATGGAAATCATTCAAGAGATTTTACTTACATTGATGATATAATATTAATGATAATATCACTTTTAAAAAAACCACCACAATTAAAAAATTCAATAAAAAATAATCCATATAGAATATTTAATCTTTCAGCTGGAAAAAATGTTAAACTAAGGAATTATATAAAAGAAATTGAAAAAAATTTAGGAAAAAAAGCCAAAATAAATTATTTACCTTTGCAGAGAGGAGACATCGTAAATACAAGATCGTCTACAAAAAATTTAAGATCTTACATTTCTGTTAAAAATACAACAAATTATAAAAAAGGAATAAAAGAATTTATTAATTGGTATAAAAATTATGCCACAAAATAATTTAATAAGTTTAAATAAAAAAAAAACAGTTTGTATAATTGGTTTAGGTTATGTAGGTCTTCCATTATTTTTAGAATTTTCAAAACATTTTAATACAGTAGGTTTTGATAATGATTTAAGCAAAATAAGAATTTTAAAAAAAAAATATAATTTAGATTTTAAAAAAAATTTATTTACTGATGACCCAAAAAAAATAAATTTAGCTGATTTTATTATCGTTTGTTTGCCCACACCTATAAACAATAAAAACGAACCAGATCTATCTATTTTAAATAAATCGTCCAAGATAATTGGGAAAAATATTAAACAAAATTCAATAGTTATCTATGAATCTACCGTGTATCCGACTACTACAGAAAAAATTTGTCTACCAATAATTGAAAAGAACTCTGGATTAAAAGAGGGAAAAGATTTTCACATAGGCTATAGCCCCGAAAGAATAAATCCTGGGGATAATTTCCACACAATTAAGAATATAGTTAAAGTTGTAAGTGCAAGAAATACAAAGATATCTAAATTAATAAAAAATTTGTATCAAAAAATTATTAAACCTAAAGTTTATGTCTCAAGCAGTATTATTGTTGCCGAAACATCTAAAATTATTGAGAATGTTCAAAGAGACATTAATATTGCATTAATCAATGAATTGTCACTAATCTGTAGTAAGCTTTCAATAGATACACAAGAAGTTTTAGAAGCATCAGGAACTAAATGGAATTTTTTAAAGTTTAGGCCTGGTTTAGTTGGAGGTCATTGTATTGGTGTAGATCCTTATTATCTCTCTTTTCTATCAAAAAAAATTGGTCACAATCCTCGTTTGATAGATAGTGGAAGAAAAATTAACGATGAAATGACAAATTATGTTTTTAAAGCTATGAAAAGTAAACTTAAGAAAAAAAACTCTAAAATTTTAATTATGGGCATATCTTTCAAAAAAAACTGTGATGATTTAAGAAATAGTAAAGTTATTGAGCTAGCTGAAAGGCTTAAAACAAAATATGATGTTTTTTTACATGATCCTAATGTTAATATTTCAAGAACCAAATTAGACAAAAAATATAAAATTATAAATAATTTTTATAAAAAAAAAGAATATTGTTTTGACTCAATAATTATTGGAGCAGGTCATGATAAGTTTAAAAAATATAAACCAGCTTTTTTTAGAAAAATTTTGCGAAAAAACAGGTATATTTTTGATTTAGATTATTTTTTTGATTTTAGAATAAAAAAATTTGTTAATTTAAATATTTGGAATTTATGATTAAGTTGGGTAAAGTTAAAATAATTGCAGAAATTGGATCTGTACATGATGGTTCGTTAGGGCAAGCAAAAAATCTTATAAAAGAAGCCGCAAAATGTGGTGCTGATGCTGTAAAAATTCAAACTCATATTTCTGAAGAAGAAACATTGAAAGATGCTCCTTCTCCCAAATATTTTAAAGATGAAGATCGTTATTCATATTTCAAAAGAACTGGTTTTAATCTTGCTCAATTAAAGGAGTTATCAAATTTTTCTAAAAAACGTAATATTTCTTTTTTTTCATCACCTTTTTCTATAGCTGCAGTTAATATCTTAGAGAAAGTCGGTGTAAAATTTTATAAAATTGCCTCAGGTGAAGTGACTAATATCCCAATGTTAGAGAGAATAAGTAGAACTAATAAAACAGTTTTTCTTTCAACTGGAATGAGTACTTGGCATGAAATTCAAAAGGCATATAAACATTTAAAAAATAAAAAAAATCAAGTGATTGTAATGCAGTGTACCTCGTCATACCCCTGTAAGTCTAATCAAGTAGGGCTTAATATTATTAAAAAAATTCAAAAAAATTTTCAATACTCTGGTTTTTCTGATCACACATTGACCTCTACTGCAGCAATTGGAGCAGTATTTTATGGAGTTAATGTTATTGAAAAACATTTTACATTATCAAATAAAATGTACGGAAGTGATGCAAAATTTGCCATGGAACCTAAAGAATTTTCAAATTATTGTTTGTCTATAAGAGAGGCAGAAGTTTTATTAAAAACAAAATTAAAAAAAAATTTAACAATTGAATTAAAAAAAATGAGAAATATCTTTCAAAAAAGCATATGTTTTAATAAAAATTTAAAAAAAAATCAGATTATAAGATTTGAAGATATGGCTTTTAAGAAACCAGGTCATGGAATTATTGCATCTGAGTATAAGAAGTTTATTGGTAAAAAATTAAAAAAAAACTGTTTTAAAGATGATTTTTTGTCTAAGAAAGATTTTTATTGAATATGAGGAAAATATTTATTTTTATTGGATCTAGAGCAAATTATGCAAGTATCAAATCAGCTTTAATTCAAATTAAAAAAAACAAAAAGCTTAAACTTTTTATTGTTCTTGGGGCATCTGCAGTTATTGCAAAATATGGAAATCTTGAAAAAATATTGAAAGTTGATGGTTTTAATATTTATAAAAAAATTTTCTTTTTATTAGAAGGAGAAAATCCCACCACTATGGCTAAATCCACAGGATTAGGTTTGATAGAGTTAACTTCTGTAATGGAAGAGATAAAACCTGATATTGCCTTAACAGTTGGAGATAGATTTGAAACTATGGCAACAACATTAGCCAGTGCTTACATGAATATTCCCCTCGCTCATACAATGGGTGGAGAAGTTTCGGGAACTATTGATGAAAGCATAAGACATGCAGTTACAAAATTTGCAAATATTCATTTTCCTGCAAGCAAGCAAGCTGCAGAGAGAATCTTAAAGTTAGGAGAGAATAAAAAAAGCATATATCATGTTGGATGTCCAAGATTAGATTTAATAAAAACAATGATAAAAAAAGAAAAGATAACAAAATTTAATAAAAGAATATTTAAAGAAGGTGTTGGGGATTTTATAGATTTGCAAAAACCGTTTTTATTGATTTCTCAGCATCCAGTAACAACTGAGTACGAAAAAACTGCCGAACATTTTTTAAGTACATTGAAAGCTATTGAAAAGGTGGGAATTCAGAGTATTTTTTTGTGGCCTAATGCTGATGCGGGCTCAGGAAAGATAGCACTGAAAATTAGACAATGGAGAGAAGGCCAGAAAAACATAAAAAGTCATTTCTTTAAAAATCTTCCAGCAGAAGATTATCTAAAATTGATGGACTATACCTCTTGTTTAGTTGGAAATTCATCAAGCGGGATTAGAGATGCTGCCTATATTGGGACTCCAGTCGTTAATATAGGAACTAGACAAAATGGGAGAGAAAGAGGTCCTAATGTTGTTGATTGTAAAAATAATACTCTAGAAATCTATGATGCAATAAAATTTCAGCTTAGAAAAAAAAAATATAAAAGTAACAATATTTACGGTGATGGTAGATCAGGAAAAAGAATAGCAAGTGTCCTAGCAAATATTAAAAATTTAAAAACCCAGAAAAAAATTGTTTTTTAACAAATAAATTTAAATAGATTATTTGTTATATATTTTTTTATCTCAATATACAGTTTTGTAAAATAGGATTAAAGATATAAAAGTATTTTAAATGAAAAAATATATTTATGTAGGTGGTGGATTTGAGCCTGCTGCACTAGCTTTTGTATTGCCAATTATAGAGGGATATATTAGCAAGCAAGATGTCTCTCTATTATTTAATAAGTCAGAATTTCAGTATTTTAAGAGTTATTTAAAAAATAGTAATTTGAAATTTTATAACAATAAAATGCTTAATGATGCAAAACTAATAGATGTAGGAGAAATAAAGTTTAAATATTTAGTTTTAATTTTAATAAAAATATTAAAAAATATAAACTACTATTTTGGATTAATTTTTAATTTTTCATATAAGAAAAGAGACTTTAATTCTAAATTTAGCCATACTTTTTGGGACTCCAGCATGACTTGGTTAGATGACAAACAATTAAAACCACCATTTAAAATAAAAATATACATTTTACTGAAATTATTATATTTTGAGACAGTTTTTGAAAACCTAAAATATTCGTTTAATATTAAATCTGCTTTTTTAGGACATTCAGTATATTTTCATAGGATAGTGCTTGAGACTTTTAGAAAAAATAATATTCCAATATTTGTTCAAGCAAATTATCGTGTATTTAACTTGCCAAGATTTAAGGATAATCATTGGAGCTATGCAAATAATTTATTATTCAAAAAGATTAAAAAAAAAATAACTAAAAAAAAGATATCTAAATTTTGGAAACTTAGAATGTCAGGCAATTTAAATGATGTAGATTATTTAAAAGCATCAAAAATTACTAAAAATAAAAAATATCAAATACCAAAAAATGTTGTTTTTTTGCATATTATGAAAGATTCACCTTTTGCAGCAATTGATAAAAAAAGAATTTTTTTTGATTATTATCAGTGGATTGTTGAAACAATTAAGATATTAAAAGAAAGCAATGAAACATGGTCATTAAGAATTCATCCAAATAGTCAACCTTGGGGTGAAAATACTTATACCATAATGAAAGAAATAGAAAAAAAATACTTTAATGGAAAATTACCTTCAAATATTATCATGGATAATAAGTTTGCTTCTAACCTCGAGGTATTAAAAAACATTTCCAGGTGTGTAACTTTTAATGGAACTGCAAGTATTGAGTCTTCATGTTATGGTATAAAACCAATTATAATATCTGATAATGCTTTATCTGAGTTAGGTAAAAATTATGTGCATAAACCAAGAAATATTCGCCAATATAGGCAATTACTTTTAAAAAAAAGTGATGATAGTTGTTTTATTCAAAAAAAATATATAGTTGAAGATTCAAAATTATTACTTTTTTCAATATACAATGTATTAAGTACTAAAAATGATTTAAATCTCATACCAATATTTAGAAATTCGTCAAAAATTATTATTAAAAAAAATTTCAAAAATTTAATCAAAAAAATAAATTTAAATCATAATCGTAATAAATTGATTTATATGGGTAATTTATTAAGAAAAAAAATTAAAGGTACATTAAGTTTTAAATATATTGATTTATTAAAATAATATTAAAATGTGTAGCATTGCGGGATTATATAGCAAGAAACTAAATAAAGACTCTCTTTACAGTCTGATTAAAAAAATGAACAATATATTGAGTCACAGAGGACCAGATAACTCTACTATTTATTTAGATAAAAATACTATTTTTAGCATGGGAATGAATCGCCTTTCAATTATGGACATTAATTCTGGTGACCAACCATTTATTTCTGAAGATGGCAGGTATGTATTAATTTTTAATGGCGAAATAATTAATGCAGAGCAAATAAAAAAAGAATTAATAAAAAAAGATATTATTTTTAAATCAAATAGTTCAGATACTGAAGTTTTGTTTAATTATTTAATTTATATGGATGGTTTAAATAATCTACAAAAACTAAATGGTATGTTTGCTTTTGCTTTTTATGACTCTTTTAAAAAAGATTTATTTTTAGTTAGAGATAGGTTTGGAATTAAACCTTTATTTTATTATATGGAAAATAATGAAATATGTTTTGCTTCTGAAATTAAAGCAATTAAAAGAGTTTTAAATAAAGAGCTTCAACTAAATAAAAAATCAATTTCTGAATATTTTAGTCTTATGTATATCACAGATAATAAGACCATTTATAAAGATATTAATAAAATACCCTCAGGTTCATTTTTAAAATTTAATTTAAATAAAAATTCCAGCACTTTAGTAAAGTGGTTTGATTTTTCTTTTAATGAGAAAATACCAAATACAAAACTCGAAGATATCGAAGATGAGTTGGATCTAAAAATTCAAAATGCTATAAAAAAATGGACTGTTTCAGATGTGCCAATATCAAGTTCATTATCTGGTGGTTTGGACTCTTCAATTATAACTAAAATAGTTTCTCAAAATAATCAAAATATTAATACTTTCTCACTTGGTTTTGAAGAAAATTTTATTATTGATGAGTTAGAGGATGCTCTTAAAGTTTCTAAAATTTGTGAAACCAAACATAATGAAATTAAAATAAACTCAAAAGACTTATTTTCAAATTTGCCATCCATGATTGAGGCGCTTGATGAACCCTATGGAGGTGGATTGCCCTCTTGGTTTGTTTATAAATATGCAGCAAAAAACTTCAAAGTTATTTTGACTGGAACTGGTGCTGATGAGCTATTTGGAAATTATGGTAGATGGAGGTTTATTGAAAATTTTAAATATTTTAAATTAGATAGAAATTATCACATTTTTAATAAATTATACTTTGAAAAAAACAATTATTTTAATAAATATGATAAAAAGAAAACTTTAATTAATGAAGTTTATTATAAAAATAATGTGGAAAAAATATTCTATGACTTATATAGAAGTAAAGACGCTTTAGAACCGCGAGATAAAACTTGTTATATAGATTTAAAAACTCAACTTCAAGACGAGTTTTTACAAATGACAGACAGATTTTCTATGGCTCATTCAATTGAAGCACGTCCTTGTTTTCTAGAAAACGATCTTGTTTCTTATGCTTTAAGTATTCCTGCAAATATTAGAATGAATAAATTTAATACTAAATATTTAATTAAACGTATTAGCAATAAGTATTTCCCTAAATCAATGAGCAACAAAAGAAAAAAAGGATTTGTTCTTCCAATATCCAAATGGATTAATTCTTTTTTTTACAAAGAATTTGAATATTATTTCAATAGAAAAAAAATTGAGAAACAAAATATTTTTAATCCAAATATCTTAATTGAGTACGTAGAGCCAATGCTTAGTAAATTAAAAAAAAATGAGAATGATTATAAGACTTCAACAAAATTGTGGTCGCTATTAATGTTTCAAAAATGGTGTGAAAATAATAATTATTAAAATAAATATAAAAAAAAAGATTAATAAATTTTAATCTACTTATTCAAATATAAAAATGAAAGTTTTAATATTAAATCACTCAGATAAATTAGGAGGTTCTGCAAACTCAACAATTAGAATATTTAAATCACTTCAAAAAAAAAGGGGATTAAAAATTTACTTGTATGTCAAAAAAAAAAATATCACTCATAGTAAAATCATCGCACAAAGTCGATTTATTTACTTTATAACTAAATTAACTGAGACATTTTTAAAAAACATCTTTCATTTAAATTCTACTAACTTTCACTCTTATAATTTAATCCCAACAGATATAAAAAAAGTTATAAAAAAAATAAATCCTGATATAATTCAACTGCATTGGATTGGTCAAAATACTGTCTCAATAAAAGATTTTGCTGTGTTTAATAAGCCTGTAATTTGGAGGTTATCAGATATGTGGCCTATTTTAGATACTGAACATTATGATTTAAAAAAAAAAAAAATCAAAATTTCTTTTTGATATAGATAAATACGTTTTTAATTTAAAAAAAAAATATTTTAGCAAGAAAATTGTATATATAGCCCCAAGTAAATGGCTTAAATTAAAATTAGATAAAAGTATTATTACTAGAGAAAATAAAAAATTTGTAATTCCAAATGTTATAGATACATCATTCTGGAAACCATTAAAAAACAAAACTATAAACAAAAAGTATAATCCTAATAATAAAATTATTATCTTATTTGGTGCGACGCTAATCGATGATCCAAGAAAGGGTTTTAGTTTTTTGTTAAAATCATTAAAATTTTTGAAATTAAATTACCAGGTTAATATTTTTGGTAATATAAATAACAATAAATTTAAAGAAAAAATTTTAAAAAATAAAAATATAAAATATTTAGGAAATATTACACACGATAAAGAATTAAGAGATATTTACTCAGCATCAGATATTGTTGTCATTCCATCTTTACGTGATAACTCTCCAAATATTTTGTTTGAGGCAAATGCATGTGGTGTACCTGTGGTGGCTTTTGATAATACAGGCACAAAAGATTTTATCATTCACAAAAAAACTGGATGGTTATCTAAGTATAAAAATTCTCAAGATTTTAACAAAGGTATTATCTGGTCAATGAAGAATAGAATTATTCTAAAAAAAAATGCAAGAAAACACTGTATTCTCAATTTTTCAGAAACTGCTGTTTCAAAAATGTATACAAATATTTACAAAAAAGTTATTTAAAATATTAAGAATTAAATAATTTAATAAAATACAGTCTTTTGGGCAATTAATTTATAAAATTTAAATGTTAAATATTAAAAAAACTTGGAATTTATTTAGTCGTATTGAAAAAAAAAATTTTTTTTTGATGATTTTTATGTTTTTTTTGCTGTCTATTTTAGAAGTTTTAAGCATAGCAACTATAATTCCATTTGTTACAGCTATATTTAGTCCAGAAACTTTATCCTCTATCAATTTCCTAAGTCCATTTTTAGAATTTATTGAAAGTTATAATGAAATAATTTTATATTTTTTTTGTGCAGTTTTCTTTTCAATTTTTTTATGTAAAAATATATTTTTTTTATGGATAAATAAACTTATACATAAGTATGTATATAATTTTAAAGCTGAAATATCTAAAAAATTATTAACTAAATATTTTTATCAAAATTACGAATATTTTTTAAAAAATCCCCAAGGTAAATTAACTAATTATTTATTATTTGAAGTTCACGTGATCTCGGAAAGATATCTTTTATCTTTATTGATAATTTTAAGTGAAGTAATTGTTGTTATATCTCTTATTTTTCTACTTTTGATAAATCAAGAGTTTGAGATTATATGGGTAATTATTCCAATATTATTTATAAGTATTTATATTTTAAAGTTTATAAATAAGAAAATAAAAAAATGGGCAAATGAAAGAATTAATATAGGCACACAAAACTCAGATCTAATACAAAGAATATTTTTAGGTATAAGAGATATTTTTTTTTCAAATAGTGGAAATTACATAATTCAAAAATTTTCTAATTTAGCATTAAAACAATCTAAAATAGACACTGGCAATGCTTTTTTTGCACATGTACCCAGAGCATTATTAGAAGTTGCTGGAATAATAAGTTTATTATTTTTGATTATTTATCTAAAATTACAAAATCTTAATGATACAGAAATTTTAACTAACTTAACTTTTTATTTTGCTGTTGCGTATAGAATTATACCATCATTTAATAAAATACTTACTCAATATCAAAGAATTAAATATAGCAAAAATTCTGTTGATCATATATCAAATATTTTAGCTCTTCCAAATCAAAGAATTATATCGCTAAGTGAAAGTAACAAAGCTAATTTTAGAAAGATTAAGATAGAAAACTATAATTTTTCTTATGATGAAACTCAAAATATATTATCTGATATAAATTTTGAATTTAAAAAAGGGGAGATTATAGGTATTTCTGGCGATAGTGGTAGTGGTAAAAGCACTTTACTAAATTTAATTTGTTTGCTTCTTAAGAGCAAAAATGGAAATTACTATTTTAATGATGAAATTGTTAAGAATGAATTCGAAATTAAAAAAATCCAAGAAATTATAACTTTTGTTTCCCAAGACACTTTTCTGATAGATGATTCAATTAAGAATAATATTGTTTTTCATAATAATGATGGATTTAATCTAGAAAAATTTAATTACTCATTAAAATTTTCTTATTTAGATGACCTAATAAATTCTTTCCAAGATGGTGCCAATTATAACATTGGTTCAAACAGCCATAAAATTTCTTCAGGACAAAAACAAAGAATAGCTTTAGCAAGAGCAATTTATAATTTAAGACAGATATTAATTTTAGATGAGGCCACAAATGCATTAGATGAAAAAATTGAAAAAAATATTATTAACAATATTCAAAAGTTAAAAAATCAAACATCAATTATATTAGTATCTCATAATAAAAATAACTTAGCTATTTGTGACAAAATCTATGCGGTAAAAAATAATAAACTGGAGTTAGTTGAAAATAAAAAATGAGATATATTAATTTAAATTATTAAATTAGTTTGATATTAGAATTATTTTAATTTATCTAATTTATTTGAATATCAATTTTGAGTAGTTTCCATTATAGTAACTTTTTAAATAAAAATAATAGCTTTGAATAATTCTTATTATTCTTCTTTTTGGATCAGTTTTTAATCTCCAAAACCACTCTAAATTTAGTTTATATAAAAATTTTGGTACAGGTTTTTCAAAATTTGAGACTAAATTTAGTGATGCACCTATACATATTATTTTGAATTTTTTATTATTTTTAGACAAATATTCAGCCATCAATTCTTGCTTTGGTGTAGGAAGAGTAATTAAAACAAGTTCTTTTTCATTTATTTTAGGGATATAATTATGAATTTGACTATCATTTAACATTGGAAGTGGTGAATTTTTAATCTTTTTACCAAAAAATTTTTTTTTTAAATAATCTATATTTGAATTATTTAAATTCCCAACGATATGGATTGATTTTATATTTTTATGATTTTTAATATTTTTCATTAATTCTCTTCCTGGAATTTTTTTAATATTTGGATAAATTTTTTTGGAATAATATCCATCAGGCCAATGGTATAAATCTTTATATTGCTTAATTTTTGAAACTCCAAAATAACCAAGATAGGCAAGGTTTAAAGCGGATAAAACAAAATTTTTGTTTTTTTTAATTAATAAATTTGGAGAATTTACTATTCTAAAAGTTTTACTATTAATTTCTCTTTTTTTAATATTATCTATAAGTGCAAAGTTATTGTCTATTTTTTTTGAATTAAAAATAAATTGTTTTGATTTTAGTACAAATCTTAATAATAAATAAAAATAATTTGAGTAAACATTTTCATCTTTCAGTATTCGATTTATTTCCAATGTAATTTTTAAAGGTGCAAGAAAGTTTTTTGTGCTTACACCTCCAATTCTCATTCTTATTAAAACTTTATTTAAAAATTTATAAGGAATTTTTTTTTTATAAATTAATTTTAAAAAAAATTTAAAGTCAGCTGAAATATGAATTTTTTCACTATAAGGCCCAATTTTATTATAAATAGTTTTTTTTATAAAAGTTGAAGGGTGAGGAGGCATCATCCCAAATTTAAATTGTTTGACCGAGAAAGAATTATTTGGATAGTATCTTAAAATTTTATAATAATTTTTATGTGCAAAATATACTAATGAACCAATTAAAATTTTAGTTTTCGGGTTTGAAATAAATTTTTCTACTACTTGTTTTATTATATTTTTATTTTGATAGATATCATCAGCACCCAATATCCCAATTATACTACCATTTGATTTTTTTATTCCATAATTAATTGCCTCATAGATATTTGATTTTTTTTTAAAAATTTGTATTTTTTTTTTTATAATTTTTTATTATATTTATTGTTTGGTCCTTAGAACCACCATCTATAATTAAATGCTCAATATTTTGATATGTTTGACCCCAAACACTATCTAAAGTATCCAAGATTGTTTTTTCAGAGTTAAAGGTTGGGGTTATTATTGTTATTTTCATAATATGGTATAAGTACTATATTGTGGTTTATAAAGTAATATAAAAAGTTTAATGAAAAAAAAAATTGCACTAATTACTGGTATCACAGGACAGGATGGGTCTTACTTAGCAGAGATTTTAATTAACAAAGGCTATGAAGTTCATGGATTGAAAAGAAGATCTTCATCTCTTAATACCTCAAGAATTGACCATATATATAAAGACCCTCACGTTAAAAAAAACAAATTATTTTTACATTATGGTGATCTTTTAGATACAGCTAGCTTGCAAGAATTAGTTTTTAAAATCAAACCTACCGAGGTTTATAATCTTGCCGCTCAGAGTCATGTAGATGTAAGTTTTAAAATGCCAATTTATACTTCTGATGTAAATGGAATGGGAACTTTAAGATTGTTAGAAGCTGTTAAATCAGCTGGGTTAGTTAAAAAAGTAAAGTTTTATCAAGCCTCCACCTCTGAACTTTATGGGAAAACAAATAGTAAAAGACAAAATGAGAAAACCCCCTTTCATCCACAAAGCCCTTACTCTATTTCAAAATTATTTGCTTTTTGGGCAGTAAAAAATTATAGGGATTCCTATGGAATGTTTGCTTGCAATGGTATTTTGTTTAACCATGAGTCTGAGAGAAGAGGTGAAACATTTGTTACAAGGAAAATAACAATAGGTTTATCAAAAATAGCACTTGGTTTGGAAAAAAAAATATATTTGGGTAATTTATATGCATTAAGAGACTGGGGTCATGCTAAAGATTACGCATATATGCAGTGGAAAATGTTGCAATACAAAAAACCTATTGATCTAGTTATTTCTACTGGAAAACAATACTCTGTAAAAAATTTTATTGAGCAAGTTTGTCAGTATCTAGGTATAGAAATTGCTTGGAAAGGAAAGGGTTTAAAAGAAGTAGGGTTTATTAAAAGAATTAAAAATAAGAAGCTAAATAGATTAAAAAAAGATCAAATAATAATCCAAGTTGATAAAAAATATTTTAGACCATCAGAGGTAGATTATCTATTAGGCGATTCATCAAAAGCAAAAAAATTACTCGGATGGAAACCAAAAATACATATAAAAAAACTTATAAAATTAATGATAGATGAAGATATAAAGAATATTAAAAAAATAATTAATACTTAAGAAAAAAGTATATATAGCTGGTCAAGAGGGCATGGTTGGTAGTTCATTAAGAAAACTTCTACTAGAAAAAGAATTTAACGTTTTGAATGTCACAAGAAAATCACTTGATCTTACAAATATTTCATCAGTTTATTCATGGTTTAAAAAAAATAAACCAGATATAGTTATAAACGCTGCTGCTAGAGTAGGTGGCATAATGGATAACAGTGCGTTCATATATGATTATCTAAACATTAATATGATGATAGGATTTAATTTAATTAATGCCTCTTTAAAATTTAACGTCAAAAAGTTTATTAATTTAGGTTCTGCTTGTATTTATCCTACTATAGCTAAACAGCCAATTAAAGAAGATTATTTACTTGGTGGCTATTTAGAAAAAACCAATGAAGGTTATGCTCTAGCAAAAATAGCTTCATTAAAATATTGTTCATATTTAAAAAATAAAAAAAAAAAAAATTTTTTTTCACTTCAACCAGCTAATTTATATGGTGTGAATGATAATTATAATTTAAAAAGTTCACATGTTATACCTGCATTGTTCAATAAATTTCACAATGCAAAAATCAAAAATTTGAAAACGGTTGAAGTTTGGGGTTCAGGTTTGTGTACAAGAGATTTTTTATATGTTGATGATTTAGCTAATGCTATTCATTTTTGTATTAATAATAATTTTAAACAAGATTTTTTAAATGTTGGATCTGGTAAAGAAATTTCAATTAAGAAAATAGCTATAATGATAAAAAATATAACAGGGTTTAGAGGAAAAATTTTTTATAATAAGTCATATCCAGATGGCACTCCTCGTAGAGTTTTAGATATAACAAAAATTAAAAAATTAGGTTGGAAACCAAAAATAAACATAAGTAATGGTCTTAAAATTTATTATGAGTGGTATTTAAATCAATTGAAGCAAGTAAAAGAAAAAAATTAGGTTAATATGCAATTAGTAATTTTAGCAGGTGGACTAGGTTCAAGGATTTCTGAGGAAACTCAAAAAAAACCCAAACCATTAGTAGAAATATGTGGCAAGCCAATTATTGTTCATATCATGGAACACTATGCTAGTTATGGAGTAAAAGATTTCATCATTTGTTGTGGGTATAAGGGTAAAATGTTAAAGGATTACTTCTTAAATTTTAAAGAGTTATCTTCTGATTTTAAAATAAATCTAAAAAATAATAAAAAAGAAATTTATAAAAAAAGAAAAATTGATTGGAATATAACCCTTATAGACACTGGACAAAAAACAAATACTGGAGGCAGACTCAAATTTGTTGAGAAATATCTTCAAGATGATTTTTGTATGACTTACGGAGATGGAATATCAAATATCAATATAGATAAATTAATAAAATTCCATTTTTTAAAAAAAAAAATAGCTACAATGACTGTAGTCAATCCACCAGTTAGGTTTGGAGAAGTAGAATTTAATAAAAATAATAAAATTGCTATAAGATTTCAGGAAAAAGTTAAATATAGTAATTCTTGGATAAATGGTGGTTTTTTTGTCATAAATAAAAAAGCTCTTAGATTAATAAGTAGTAAAAAAATTGCATGGGAAAAAGAGCCTTTAAATAAACTTGTAAAAGATAAAAATTTAGCTTGTTTTGAACATAAGGGTTTTTGGCGTGCGATGGACAGTTTGAGAGATAAGCAAGAAATAGAAAATATTTTTAAATTTAAAAGATATCTTTTAAAGAAATGATTAAAGGAAAAAAAATTAATTTAAATTTTTGGAAAAATAAAAAAGTTCTCATTACTGGTCATACTGGTTTCAAAGGTTCTTGGCTCTCTATGATTCTTAAATATTTGGGTTGCCAAATTTATGGTTACTCTTTGATGCCAGAAGCGTCTAAGAATATTTTTAACGAATATAAACTTTCTAATATATTTAAAAAATCAATTATTTCAGATGTAAGAAATTTTGAAAATCTTTATAGAAAAATTGAGCTTATAAAACCAGATATAATTTTTCATATGGCAGCACAATCTTTAGTAATTGACTCATATAAAAAACCTTATCATACATTTGATGTAAATTTTATGGGAACATTAAATTTAATAGAGTGCATAAAAAGATTGAAAATTAAAAGATCTTTGATCATTACAACTGACAAAGTATATAAAAATATCAATTCACGAAATTTTTTTATTGAAAGTGATCAACTTGGTGGAAATGATCCATATAGTGCATCAAAAGCTTCTGTAGAAATTTTAGTTAACTCATTTGCCAAATCTTTTTTTATTTCAAATAAAAACATTCATATTGCTACAGCTAGAGCAGGCAATGTTGTTGGTGGAGGGGATTGGTCTAAAGAAAGATTAATACCAGATTTTTTTAAATGTTTGTTTAAAAATAAAATTCTATCAGTTAGAAACCCCAGTCATACTAGACCTTGGCAGCATGTTCTGGAACCTCTTGTAGGATATATCTTATTAATCCAATCAATGCCTTTTAGAAGTAAAAAAATAAACGAGAATATTGCCTGGAATTTTGGACCTATAAATAAGTCAAATTTATCAGTAAAAAAGATTTTAGATATTTTGTGCAAACAAAATAAAAATAAAAGAATAAAAATCAATTTTTCTAAAAAAAATCTAAAGTTTGATGAAAATAAAAATCTCTCAATTAATACAAAAAGAGTGCGTAAACTTTTAAATTTCCAACTAAAGATGAATATTAATAATACTCTTAAATTATGTACAGATTGGTACACAGCTTACGATCAATCCAAAAAAGACTCTTATCTTGTAATGCAGGATCAAATTGACAAATATTTAAAAAATTACTATTTGTAAAATATAAACAGAATTTTCAAGATTTTACGATCTAGTAAATTTTTTTGAGTTATCTTTATTTCGCGTTATTTGCAAAAATATCCATTCGTAAGTTTTTTTTAACCCTTCTTCTAAATTTATACTATAATTCCAATCTAGTGTCTTAGTAGCTAATTCATTATTACTTGATCTACCTCTTACACCTTTTGGTTTATCCAATAAATAATTTTTATTCAATTTTTTCGAATTTGAAATCTTTTCAATAATTTCAATCATTTGATTAATAGAAACCTGTTCATTACTCCCAATGTTTAATGGTTCTCTAAAATCTGAGTCAAATAGTCTAAGAACACCTTCAATACAATCTTCTATAAATAAAAATGTTCTAGTTTGTTTGCCATCACCCCAAACTTCTATTTCATTTGAGTCATTAATATTTGCCTCAATAACTTTTCTACACAAAGCAGCTGGTGCTTTTTCTCTACCACCATCAAATGTTCCAACCGGTCCATATATGTTGTGAAATCTGGCTACCCTTGTTTCTAATCCAAAATCCTCATAAAAATGTCTGCACATACGTTCACTGAAAAGTTTCTCCCAACCATATCCATCTTCAGGGTTTGCAGGGTAAGCGTCAGTTTCTTTAAGCCCAGAAATACCCGTCTCCTTTTGCAAGTCTTTATTGTAAGCACAAGCAGACGAAGAAAAAAAATACTTTTTAATTTGAAAGTCCTTGCAAACAATTAATAGATTGGTGTTTATTAATACTGATAGCATACAATCTGCTTTATTATTTTCTATAAATCCCATTCCACCCATATTGCAAGCCATATTAAATACATAATCAATTTTATTATTTTCAAATATTGTTTTGCAATTATTCATATCCATCAAATCTAAACTGTCATAGTTTATAACTTCATCAAACGTTTGAAACCAATATTCTACTGGTTTAATATCTGCAGCAATAATTTTGTTATTATTTTCTAAAAGCTTCTTTATAAGATGACCACCTATAAATCCACCTGCGCCAGATACAAAAATTGTTTCATTTGAAATCATGTGAGTATATCAATATAACATTAGACTTTTATGGTTAAACCTTTTTTTTCAATAGTTACTCCTGTATATAATGGAGAAAGATTTCTTAGTACCTGTATTAAAAGTATAGTCAACCAAAATTTTAAAAATTTTGAATATATTATTGTTGATGGTAACTCAACTGATAATACCCATGAAATAATAAAAAAATATAAAAAAAAAATAAATAAAATAATAATTAAAAAAGATAAAACTATGTATGAAGCTCTATCGACAGGTTTTAAAAACGCAGGGGGTAGGTACTTTCTATGGCTTAATTCTGATGATTTTTTAGTAGATAAGAATTCATTGTCAAATTTACATGATATTTTATCAAAAAAAAATTATGATTGGGTGAATTGTGTAACATCAATATTTTACCAGGATAAAAATAAATTAAGATCTTATATCCCGCTTTTATATCCAAAATTAATTTTGAGAAATGGTCTTGCGAATAATTGTTTTTGGGGATTTGTTCAACAAGAAAATACAATTTTTTCCTCAAAACTGTACAAAAAATCAGGGGGTGTTAAAACAAAATATAAAATGGCAGGGGATTTCAATATGTGGAAAAGATTTGCAGGCCATGCTGATTTAGTATCAATCAATGTAAAATTTGCAGCTCATAGAAAATGGGAAAAGCAATTGACTGACTTGAAGATTTATTACAATGAAATTAATAAAAAAAAATGTATTTTTAATTTATTTTATTTTCTTAGATTTGTTTATTCTATCCTTTTATATCCAATAGTTTTTTTTAGAAAATGAGAGAGAAAGAAATTTACATATGGGCTTGTGATTTAGATAAATTTAGAGGCGAAGGTATTCTTGCTAATGAATTTATTAAAGATTTAAAAAAATATACGAAAAAAAAACTTTTAATCGAATCTCCCAAAAATAATCATAAAAAAATTAATTTTTCTTTTTATAAAAATTACATAACACCATTTATAGGAGTATTTAAAATTTGGAAAAATTATTTTCAGGGTAGGGCTATTTGCTATATAAATTTTCTTCCTATTTGGAATTTTTTTATTTTTCTTCTATTACCATCAAAAACTATTTTAGGTCCAATTACTGGAACAAAATATAATGAAAAAGTAACTGATTTGAATAAATTTATAAGAAGGTATATTTTAATATTTTTTAGTTACATTTCAATCAAAATCTTAATTTCAAGGAGAAAATTAATTTTGTTCTCTACAAAAAATCTTGAGTCACTAATTCCAAAAAAAATAAAAAAAAATTGTTTTTTTAATTATATAGCCACAACAATTAAAAAAAAAAAAATTATTAAGAATAAAAAAATATATGATATTTTTTTTTACTATAGAAAATATTCAACTCATAATCCTCAATTTCAAAAAAATGTAATAGAGTTTTTAGCAAAATATAAATACAAAATAGTAGTTGCAGGAAATAAATGTGAGGTAAAAAATGTCAAAGAAATTGGATTTGTTAAACGTAATAAAATTAGATCTTATTTAGAAAAAACAAAATTTTCTTTAAATGAGGAAGCTAACTTTATGTCTTTTTTTACCATTGATAGTTTAGAGTCAGGTTGTTCAGTTATATGCAATAAGAAAACAATCTTATCTTTTGATATACCAAATAAAAAATCTATTTTTTTAATTAATTATAAAACTTCTAAAAAAAACTTTTTTAAGATTAAAAAAATAATTGATAATTACAAAAGTATAAATCTATTATTAAATATAAAAAAAATAAAAAAACATAATGTAAAAAAAAAAATATTTTTGCAAAAATATTTATCTAATTAATTTTTTTAAAAAAAATAATTGAGCTGTATAAAACTATAAAAAAAATCAGACCAAGAATATTACTATTTAATAATTGAGAAATAATTAGTGGTGAGACTGCTAAAAAAATAGTTATTATGTTTACTTGAATAATATTGCTTTTTTCATGATTTAGTAGCATATGATGAATATGATTTTGATCAGGATAAAATGGATTTTTTTTATTAAATATCCTTACTAAAAATAATCTAAACATATCTACACCAGGAAGAATCATAATCAAAAAGATTTTGTCAGCGTAATCTATTGCCTCAAAATTATAACTTTTTATAAACAAATAACTAAAAAGAAAACCTATAACGTATGATCCATTATCACCAAAAAATATAAGTTTTTTATAATTTAATATTAAAAAAAAATTTATAAAAATTAATATAGGAAAAAAAAAATAGAATGATAATTTTATAAATAAAAAGTAACCTACTAAAAATAATGTATAAAATCCAAGTTGCAAATCAACACCATCATAAAGATTAGTCGCATTTATAAATAATAAAATAGATAATAACGTAAAAAAAAATGATAGTTTACCTGTAGAAAAGCTTTTGTCTAAAAAAGATAAATTGATTATATTTAAATTCAAATCTATATCAATTAACAAAACAAAAACAATTGAAAATAATAGCAACATAGATTTTATCGATGTATTAATTTTCAATTTATCGTCAACAAGTCCAATTAAAAATAAAAACAAAAGACCAATCCAAAGAGAGCTAAAATTTTTCAAATCATGAATAGAATCGTTGAAAATTTTTATTTCAAAAAAATTTTTACTGAACATATACATTATAAACAAATTCAATACTAGCCATATGCCGCCAATTTGAGATATTGGTTTTTTATGTATTTTCCTAATCTCACTTTTAGGATCATCAATTAATTTAATTTTATTTTTTATAGTTCTAAAATTTATGAAAATTAATAAATTTATAAATATTATAACCGATATATAAATATAACTATTTATCATTTTGTTTATTAAATGATTCTAAAATAAACCCTACAGGAATAAAATAAATAATTGACATCCAATTATTAAAAATATTGCCTGATGGCACAAGTGGAAATAAATTTATTACAATTGAACCCAAAAGTATAATTTGATAATTGCTAAAATTACTCTTATGAGCTCTAAAAAAAGATTTTATTTCTGTAATTAGGACTATAAGAATTCTATAAATAACTATAAATATAAAAGAGAGACCTATCAACCCAGTTTCTGCTAAAATCTGAGAATAGAAATGATGAGGATGAGTAGGGCAGAGTGGCTGTTGATCACCAATTGTCTCAGAATGAAATTTATCATTTAAGCAAACTTTTTGATACAGTTTAGGCCCTTTACCAAAAAAAACATTATCTTTAAACATTCTAAACGCAACTGCAATATGATCCTCATGAGCTTCACTGAAAAACTTTATTTTAGAACTTTCACTACCTATACCTAGCTGAGACAATGTATAAAAAAACATTCTACCCTTAAGTTCCCTATCATAGTTTAAAGAAAATAATGAAACTAAAGAAATTAAAATAACTAAATAAATTTTATGTTTTCTATAGCTTTTTACAAAAATAAAGTAATAAATTAAAAATATGTTGATTAAAACAAATGATGTTCTCTCGCCCGATATTAAAACTGTTAAATAAAATATACAAAAAATTATGATAATTAATGTTTTTTTATCTTTGAAATAAAAATATGACAAACCTAAAATTAATGGAGTAAGTCGAGATATGTAACTTCCCAATATATACTCATCGCCAAATAAACCACTAATTCTCCCAAAAAAATCACTTTTAAAGCCAAATATATTTGTTCCGTAGAAAAATTGAAGCATAGCATCTGCGCACAATATTAGAAAAGTTAAGACTGCAATATAAAAAAAGTATAATTTATAATTAGAAAAACTTTTAATAAGCCACATAGTTGAGATTACTAAAATTCCATGCCTGATATAGAAAAAGTGTTTTGTTAATACTTTAGTTATATCATCTGCTTCAATTGATCTAACTAAATAATATAAATAAAAAACAAAAAATAATTTAAAAAAATTATTATTAAAATAGTTCCATTTTTTTTCAAAAGCACAATAAATCAAAAATAAAACACCAGAAAGACTTACAGCTAGATCACTAAGAAAAGGACCTGTAATCAATAGCGGGATAATTGAGCAATTTAAAATTAATATAGAGTATTTTAACTTTAAATAATTTTTATTCATTAAATTCTTTTAGGATTTGATATAAAAATTTTTTTTTGGTTCTTGTTTTTGCAAAGTTTATACAATTTTTAACATATTTTTTATATTCATTCATATATATAAATTTTCTTACTGCTTTATTTGTATTTTTATAATTAAAAGGATCAATGCATATACCAAGATTATTTTTTCTTACATGATGAGAAGTCAGACTTTTATTATTTGAAATAATTGGTAAACTAGCTGAACAAGCATGTACTAAAAATCCGCTACTACCTTGAGAACCATAAGCATAACCAGCCCATCCAAAATCTGAAACTGAAAATATTTCTCTTTCTATTTTTTCATTAACAAAATTATTAATTATAATAATTTTTTTACAAACTATTAAATTTTTTATTTGTTTATTATGTAATAAATTTTTTATTATAGAATCTTGTTTTCCTACAATCATTATAGACAAATTCTGAATTTGATTATGTAGCAATAGAGAATGTATGGCTTCATTAATTCCTTTTACATTGTTTATAACTCCATATATCAACATAACTTTATTTTTTTTTGGAATATTAAATTTTTTCCTTAAATTTTTTTTTTTATTTATTTTTTTTATTTCACCTACTTCTGGTAGCAAAGAAATTTTTTTTTTATATTTAAATTTTTTTTTTCTTAAGTATTTAACAAATAATTCATCAAGTATAATGACTTTTTTTATATTTTTAAAACTTAATAGTCTTTTGAATAAAAATTCATAAATCCAAGTTATTTTAGATTTTTTTTTATGTATAATTTCTTGAAAGTGAAATTTTATATTTAAAAGGATACATATTATTGGTATTCTTTTTACAAAAGGCCCAAATACACAAAATATTTTTTCAAAATGATCTAAGGTATTTAAATAAATTAAGTCAAAGTTTTTTTTTCTAATTAATTTTTTTATTAAAAATCTAATTTTAAAATAAATAATCAGTTGAAAAAAAAATAGTGATATTTTTCCTTTTCTAGCAACATTAAATTTATCATTCAGTCTAAATATTTTGATATTTTTATTTATTGATTTTTTAAAATATTTGAATTCAATTGATTTTGCAGCTTCGGAAGTTGTAATTAGATAGCACTTAATTTGATTACTTTGTAACTCGTTAATAATATTTTTAAGATATGAGATAAAATGATGACCACGATGCTCCACTTCTACAATCAAAACATTTTTCATAATCTTTTTTTAAATTTTCATTAAAACAAATTAAATTAAACTTAATATTAAAAAATAAATTATTTAATTTTGTTCTATTTTTTTTAGCTATTCTATTTAGTTCATTTATTATACCGATTTATCGTTTCGATTTGATAGTATTTGATTATTCCCACATATTGTATATTAAGACACAAGTTTGTTGATTGTGATACTTAAGCCATTATATGTAAATTTAATAACTATAATTTAAACATCAAAAAATGTTTAAAATATCATAAATGTTAAAAAATACACTTAAATCAAATAAATATTTTAATTTTATCTATCGGAGAATATTATTTCCAAATTTATCTCAACCAGAAAAAGACATATATTATTTGAGAGGGTTAAATTTCGATTATTCATTAGATATAGGTGCAAATGTTGGAACATATTCAATTGAACTCTCAAAAATATCAAAAAAAGTTATTGCATTTGAGCCTATAAAAAAAATCTTTAAATATACAAAAGAATATTTACCAAAAAATGTTTTTTTAAATAATTTCGCATTGGGTAATTGTATACAAAAACATAAAATTTTTACTCCCGTACAAAATAATAATATTGAATATGCTTTGTCTTCAATAAAAAATAAACCGAAGCATTTTGTTTTTGAAACAGTAATTATAAAAAAATTTGACTTAATATATAAACAAAAAAATTTTTTAGATAAAATAGATTTTATCAAAATTGACACTGAGGGTTATGAGTATGAAATTATTCTAGGCATGAAAAAATTTCTTAAAAAAAGGAATCCTATATTTTTGATTGAAATAGAAAAAAAACATAATAGAGAATTTAAAAAGTTTTTTTTATTAATGAAAAATTTAGGTTATAAAGTTTGTATATATGACAATACAGAAAAACTTTTAAAAAACTTAGATTTTAAATTTATTTTAAATAAGAAATTAAATATTAATTTTAATAAAAAATTAGGAAATAACTTTTGGTTTATTAAATATTGATGAAAAACAAGATTGTTTCTTTTTTTACTATTGTATCTATTTCTATTTTAATAATTTTATTTTTAGAAATTTTCTTAAAATTTATATTCTTTAAAGAAAACGCACATTATTCTTGTTACGAAAAAGTGAAAGATCAAAGAATATATGTAAATGGCAAAAATTGTAATTTTGTAGCTACATATTTTGAGAGCAAAGAGGATGTAATTTATATTACAGATAAGTTAGGTAATCGTATACAAAATGACGGAGAAATAAAAGAGTGGAATAAAAAAATCTTTTTTGTTGGTGATAGTTTTACTTTTGGTTCTCTAAGCAATTATAAATACACATATCCATTTACAAGTGTGGAAAAGATAAATGAATTTTCAAAAATAATTTATAAAGAGGTAAATAAAGGTGTTAATGGTTATCAAATTAATCAAGTTTTAGAAAGTATTTTAAAAGATGTAGAAATTATGTCTTCTGATGGTTTGATTATTTATGGTCTAACTCCAAATGATTTATTTGATTTGAAAGAGGAGAATACAGAAATTAACTCAAATAATAGTATTGTTTCAGATACAAAATCTAATTTAATAATATTTTTAACTAATAAAATTAAAAATTCTTTTGCATTAAAATATTTTGCAAGTATCGTTTTAAAAAATGATAAAATTTATAATTCCATATATTTATCTAGATCCCAAAATGGTGCAGGTTTTATAGAAGATGAGATTAATAATTCCTGGAAGAAAAAATATAAAATTACTGAAAAATTGATAAACAATCTTCCAAACAAAATTAAAAATAGAATGATAATTTTAACAATTCCTCAAAAAATACAAATTAATTTGATCAAAAAAAATGAGATAATTAAAGGAACTTCTTTTGACAGAGAAATTAGAAAAATTTGTAAAAATATAAAATTAAAATGTATTACTTTAACACAGGAAATTGCCCAATTAAAAAAAACACACTATCCACTTGATGGTCATATGACTCAAGAAGCAAATAAATTGTTTGGCGAATTATTGGCTAAAAAAATTTTGGAAGATAATTTCATAGATAATAAGTAAATGAAATTTAGTATGTTTTTAAAAAATTATATTAGATCATTAAGAGCGTCTCTTTCTAGACCTTTTTTCAAGGACATTAAAGCCAGTAAGTATGAGATAATTATCCAAAAAAAATTAGAAGAAAAAGCTAATAATATTAAACTTTATAGTAAAAATTTAACTAATACTCATAAAGTATTTAGTAATAAAATTTACAAATTAATTTTGTCAGGAAAAATACGTTATTTTTTAAATTTTGGGTTTGTTCAACAAATGTTTTTTATTCATAATAGGCTATTTATTTTTAGGGAACTTCTCGAAATTTACAAAAATAAAAGGTTTATTTTTTGGAAGAAAATTTTGAAAGAGGATACCCCAGGTTTTCCACCTCGATACTTTCTTTATCCAAAAAGTAGCGGTAATAGAATTCATCAAACATATCATCTTTATAAATTTAATGAATTTTACAAAAAAGATTTAAAAACATTTGATTTAGTTTTTGAATTTGGTGGTGGATATGGAAATATGGCAAGAACATTTAAAAAAATTAATCCAAATATTGTCTATATTATATTTGATACTAAACCTATAAATTTAATTCAATGGTATTATTTAAATTTATTAAAAATTGATTCAAGTTTATCAATTAAATCTAAATCGAATATTTTTTTAATAAATGATCTTAATGATTTGAAAGTATTATTAAAAAAATATAATTCTAAAAATTCATTATTTATAGCTAATTTATCACTTTCAGAGGTGCCTATATCTTTTAGAAAAAAAATTTTAAGTTATACTAAAAATTTTAATAGCAAACTGATTTCATTTCAAAAAAAATTTGAAAATATCGATAATTACAATTATTTTCAAAATTTAAAAAAAATTTCTTTAAGAAATTACCCAAAATCAATTATTTTTCCAATAAATACATTTAATAATAGTTTTTCTAATATTTTATCCTTTAATTATAATGATAAGCAATTTTATTTTTTTCAAAAAAAAAATGCTAAATAAACAAATCGAAAAATTATTTTTTTATTTAATGTGGATTGGTATTATTGGTTCAATTAATACTAATTCATCTCTTTTATATATTAAAGACTTTAAATTTTTTGAGATTATAAATTTTCTTAGAGCTTTGGCACCTTTAGTAGTTTTCTGTTTTTTAGTTTTGTATATTTTAATTAATATAAAAAATTTAAAATTTTTTAAAAACAGTAGCACTTATTTAAATATAATTTGTATTAGTGTTTTATTTTATACTGCAATCTCAATTTTAGGTTTGTTTTTAAATAATGATCAATTTTTTTTCGACAGGATATGGTGGAATATTTCTTACTTAAATGTGATAATTTTTTTATATTTAGGTAATAATTTTTTCGGTTTTAAGTTTCTTAAAAATATTTTTTTAATTTTAATATTATTTATATTTTGTTTTTATATGACAATAGCATTCATGGCTATAAAGGAGAGTGTTATTTATAAAATACAAAATGTATACCATACTGGCCTCCTTTCCCCAGGTACTTTTGTACTAGATCAAGGAATGCCAAGAACCAGTGGTGTAGCAAGAGCAACGTTCTTTTTATTTCTTTTACATCTGAGCTTATTATGCTTTAAGAAAAATTATTTTTATTATAATTTATGTTTTTGTTTTTTATATGCTTGGGTTGTTTCTGTTTTTGACTCTAGAATAACCACAATTTTTTATTTTATTTCTTTATTAGTTATATTTTACTCTAAGTTTAATATTTTGAAAAAAACAGTAATTTTTTTAATGCTCATCATGATTTTCAATAGTAGTCAAGATATCTATAAATATATGGTAACTTTATATTCTGGGAAAATAGAGAATGAAGTGATATTAAAAAAAAGATCTGATGTATTAGTTGAAAACCTATATAAAAATTACTTTACTGATGATACTGATGATACTGATGCTCAGGACAAAGAAAATGAAAAGAATAATATTATTCTTTCTCAACATGGAATTATTTTTTTTCAAAAATCATTTTATTGTGACAAAGAGCATTTTATAAATCTTGAAAGTTCAGGTCGATTGTGTATTTGGGTTGATAATTTAAATACTGCATTAAAAAATTACAGTGTCTTTTTTTTAGGTCATGGCGCTCAAGCTGATAGATATAATGTAAAATATAGTTCTTACCCTCAAGAAAAATCAGCTTCCAATTCATTTCTTTATGTATTGACTTCAGGTGGAATAATTTCAGTAATTTTTATTTTAGTTATTTATATAATAACTTTTACAAATTTTTTAAGATATTTTATATTTACTAGAAATAAACTTTTTAATGAGTCATCATTATTTATTTCTTGTCTCTTAATAAATTCTTTTATTTTATTTAGAGGAATTACTGAAAGTTCTTTCACAGTTTTCAGTTTAGATTATATATTATTTTTAATTACAGCTTTTATTATCTTTTCTAACAAAGACTTTAATCATAATGAAAAAAAATATTTTAATGACATCAAAAAATAAGTTAAGACCAAAAACTAAAACAGCAATAATTGGTTTCTACCCTGTATATCCTGCTAAATCAGGATCAGCTGTAGTATCTTACAGTTTTTTTGAGTGTTATCCTGGAGAAAAAAAACTTTTTCAAATACTAGATTATAAAATTAAAATAAATAAAAAAAATATATCTTCCGAAGTAATTTTATTTAAGCACTCATTTTTTAAATTACTTATTTTGCCTAACTTAATAATTAAAATTTTTAATTATTTAAGAAATTCTTCTAAACCTATATTGATAATAGAAGGAGCTAGTTGGATAGGCTTTTCATATACAGTTTTTCTAATTATTAAATTATTAATTCCAAAGGTTACAAGAGTTTATAGAGGCCAAAGTATTGAATACGAAATAAGAAAAAAAAATAGTGGATTTATAATATCCAATCTTACCAAATATTTAGAGAATATAATAGTCAATAGTATAGATGTTTTTACAGCAGTTTCTAATTTAGAAAAAAAAAAATATTAAAATATTATAAAAAAAAAGTTGATATATTTCCGAATGCGGTTCTTTTAGGTAAAATTAAAAAAATATCTAAAAAAAGATTACCTAAAAAGTTTGTACTTTACGCTGGATCATATGATTATCCACCAAACAAAGAGGCAATAGATATTTTGATTAAAAAAATTATGCCAGGAGTTATTAAAAATGATGATCGTATAAAATTAGTCCTTACAGGAGGACCTAAAGTTTATCAAAATAAAAAATTTGTTGTAAATCTTGGAGTTGTTAAAAAAAAAACTTTAATTGACCTTTATAAGTCTTGTATATGTTTATCAGTACCAATTTTCGAGGCTTATGGAAGTAGAATTAAAATAATCGAAGCTCTTATGCTTGGTACAGTTGTTCTTAGCACTAGCAAAGGTATAGAAGGATTAGATTATAATAAAAGATCAAGTACTCCTATAGTCTCTAATAATATTTCAGAATTTTCTAGAATAATACTTAAATTATCAAAAAATAAAAGTTTTCAACAAAATGCTATAAAAAATAAAAAAATTTACTTAAAAAAATATGGTATGAAAAATCAAACAGAAATTTTTTATTTTAAATTACTACGCAAACTAATCTAAAATTAATTTTCAAACATTTCTTTAATAATATCCTTAATATTATATTTTACTTTCCATTTAAGCTTTTTTTTTGTTAGTTTATAGTTACCAGTAAAACCTTTTGTATCAAATTTTCTCTCAAATTTTTTTGTGCATTTAATAATCTGGTTATGATTTTGATCATAACCAATTAAATTTGGATATTTTCCTTTCCATCTAATTTTAATTTTTACAAAGTTAGCAGCTATCTCAATAAATTTTTTAATAGAATAAAATTGTCCAGTACACATTATATAATCTCGAGGTTCTTTTTGTTGTAATGAAAGCCAAAAAGCATTTACATAATCAACAGGACTTCCCCAATCTCTTTTTTTTGAGATATTTCCAATAGTAAGCTTAGAATTATTTTTTTTCTTTAAATTTTTTAAAAAAGAGATAATTTTTTTACTTACATACTTTTCATCTCTTAATGAAGACTCATGATTAAAACAAATTCCACACACTGTAAAAATTTTATAATTTAGTCTATAAATTTGTGCTATATTTTGAGAATTTAATTTAGATACAGCATATGGGTTTATTGGATTAGGATTTGATTTTAATTCAATTTTTTTTTGAAAATTATTCCCATACATTTCTGAAGAAGAAACTTGAAAAAATTTTGTTTTATTAGATACCAATCTTATAGACTCAAGAATATTCATAACAATGCCAGTGTTATTTATTAAGTATTTTCTAGGATTTTCGAAAGACTCAGCAACTGATGAAATAGATGCTAAATTATAGATTTCATCAAATTTTCCTTTTTTAATTAATTTTAAGACAGATTTATAATTGTTAAGATTTATGTTTATTAATCTTATTTTATTTTTTATTTTTAATTTTTTTAATCTCCAAAGACTATTTTTACTTTTAGACCTTCTTATTCCAAAAACTTTATAATTTTTTTCTAGAAGCAATTTAGATAAGTAAGCTCCATCCTGGCCACCGATCCCAGTAATTAACGCTTTTTTTGTTATCATAAAATAAATATACTTTAATTAGCTTTCAATTTATATTTAGAATGTTAATTTTCAGTAGATAATTATTGTTAATCAAGTTCAAATTTATTTTTGTAGTCTTTTACTTTTGACTTGTTTTGCTCCTTTTTATTCAGATAGCAATTTCCAATTATTAACCTATCGAGCTCAGTTCCCATAAAACAATTAAAAGCGTCTGTTGGAGAATTAACTATTGGTTCACCTCTAACATTAAAGGATGTATTTACTAAGATTGGACAACCAGTTATTTCTTTAAATTTTTTTAATAATTTATAATATTTAGGGTTTGTATGTTCGTGAACTGTTTGTATTCTTGCCGAATAATCAACATGAGTAATTGCCGGCACTTCTGATCTTTTTATATTAAGTTTTTCAATACCAAATAGTTTTTCATTCTCAATTGAAGTTGCAACGCGTTTTTCTTCCCTTACATCTGAAACCATTAGCATATAGGGGGAAGAGGAATAAATATTAAACCATTCTTTTAAATCTGTATCTATTATTGATGGAGCAAAGGGTCTAAAACTTTCTCTAAATTTTACTTTTAAATTTAAATTTTTCTGCATACTTGACGATCTGGGGTCACCAAGTATTGATCTCCCACCAAGTGCTCTAGGCCCAAATTCCATTCTGCCTTGGAACCAACCCACAGCTTCTCCATTTGATATATCTCGACTTGTTTTATCAATTATATCATTTTCACTTAATATTTTAAATTTAGCACCTAAACTGTTTAACTCTTTTTCAATTTCATCTTGAGAATATTTTGGGCCTAAATAAGATCCTGACATACTATCTAAAGGTTCAACACGTCTGTCTTTATTTTTTTCTAAATACCAAAATCCTAAAGCTGCACCCAAAGCACCTCCAGCATCTCCTGCTGCTGGTTGCACCCATATATTTTCAAAGATTTTTTCTTTTAAAATTTTTCCATTTGCAACACAATTCAATGCAACCCCACCTGCTAAACACAAATTTTTAATACCATATTCTTTTTCTGCTGATATGGCTAATTTTATCATAATTTTCTCAGTCACTTTCTGAATTGATGCAGCAATATCCATATGGAATTGATCAATTTTTTCTAATTTAGGATCTCTAGGTTTCCTGCCAAACAAACTATCAAATTTTGAATTAGTCATAGTTAAACCTGTGGCATAATTAAAATAATTCTGATCAAGTCTGAAAGATCCATCACTTTTAATATCAATAATTTTTAATATCTGATCTACATAATTAGCTTTTCCATAAGGAGCTAAACCCATTAGTTTATACTCTCCACTGTTAACTTTAAAACCAGTATAGTATGTGAAAGCAGAATATAATAAACCAAGGGAATGAGGAAAATGTATTTCTTTTTTTATCTCTAGTTTATTTCCCCTTCCAACTGCCAGAGTGGTAGTTGCCCATTCTCCTACACCATCTGCTGTTATTATAACAGCCTCATTAAATGGAGATGGAAAAAAAGCACTGGCAGCATGGCTTAAATGGTGTTCAGAAAAAAAAAGATTATCTTTATGTTTATCATATTTCTCGTCATGATTTTTTAATTTATTTAAAAGTAAATTTTTTTGAAATAATTTTTCTTTAATCCAAACAGGCATTGCCCTTGAAAAAGATTGAAAACCTTTGGGCGCCAAAGCAACATAGGTTTCTAAAAGTCTTTCAAATTTTAAAAACGGTTTTTCAAAAAAAACTATATTATCAACTTCACTTAATTTTAATTTTGCGTATTTAAGGACAAATTCTACAGCATTATGAGGGTAATTAGAGTCATGTTTTATTCTTGTAAACCTCTCTTCTTGTGCGGCTGCTATTAATTTCCCATCAACAATAATACATGCTGCACTATCATGATAAAAAGCAGATATTCCTAAAACTGAAATCACTAAAATATTGTATATATGAAAGGAGCAACAGCTGATCCTTGAGTGAGCACTATCAATCCACCAAAAATAATTAAGACTATTATAATTGGAAATAACCAATATTTCTTTCTTAATTTTAAAAATTCCCAGAATTCTTTAATAAAGCTCATTCTTTAAAATTGGTTCTTCATTTTACTCTTGGGGCCACTTTTTTCAACCCAGTATGTGCTATTTTTATTTAATTTTAGGTTAAGTAGGTCTTTCCCTAAAAGGCGCATAAGTAATCCTATAGGTGTTACTACAAAAAAAAATATTAAACCCATAATTAAAGGAGAGATAATTTTTCCTAATAGTAAACCAAATTTAAACCAAATTTTATTTAATGATGTTAATAATTTTGAATTTATTATCCCTAAAATAAAAAAAATTGATGCAATTATTAGAGACCATATCCTAATACTTTCGCTATTAATAATTGGGTAAATAGCAATTAATAAGAACACTATAAAAAAAACTATTCCAAAGTTTCTGTTTGAAGGGAGGTTGTTCATAATTAAGCTAGTTATAATTCAGAAATTCATTTGAATCCAACATAAATAATTTATATTTTTTTTATTTTTTCAGCACCATTTGATCAAATAAGTTGCTATTGCTGTAAATAAATTGAAGAAGGGAAATATCTATCTATATCTTTATCAATTCTTAATCCTTTTTCAAATTTTGCAAGTTTGATGTTTGGAAATATTTTTTTATACACATCTTTCTTGTTATGAAATAATTCAGACGTATTTAAAATAATTTTTGATTTGTTGTTATTTGTTAAGTAACAGTATAACAATTGTGTTTCACTCCATTGATACCAAGGATTTTCTTTTAAATTATTTTGATAAAGATAGGGAAAATAAATATCATGTATATGGATTATGCAATTGTTAATTTTTGGTAGCAATCTATTATATATAAAGTCTACATCGCCTAAAGGTTTTACAGCATGTGAAGTATCAATAAATAAAAAATCTGCATTAAAATTTAAATAGTTATTTAGTTCTACATTTTCAGCTTTTTCTTTAATAATTGTGATATTTATATTTTTACTCACCAATGTTTCTAGTTCTTTACTTACAAAAGGATCAACTATTAGCATCTCAAACTTGTAGTTTAATTCTTTTAAAGCACTTAACATACAAAAAGTTGAGATACCCGAACCAATTTCAATTATCTTTTTTGGTTTGATTTCTGCTATCATTGATTGAAGTATTATACTTTCTAAATAACCGTAACCTTTTCCATATTTATTTAATTGTCCTATGTTAAAATGATCTAATTTTGAAAAGTATTGTATGTGATTTTCTAAGTTATTTAAAAATAACAAGGATTCATTTTGATCATAATTAATTTTTGAAAAATCAGCTTTTTCAAGTAATTTTTGATTAGAGATATCTTTCAACTCAGTTAAAGGTGTATAGTAATGAAGTGGAACTAAAATTAATCTAAATATACTTAAAAATTTATTTAACATTAAAATTAGAAATTTGCATATTTTTATAATTATTTTTTTTAAATTCATTTATTTTTCAAATTATTTTTTATATAGAATAGACTAAACATAAAATAAATTAAAGAATATGCTACAAGGTATAATAAATAAATAAAAATTAATGATTAAAAAAAAAAATTACATCAGAGTTCCTTATGGACTTAGTGTTCATGGAAAAGATGAAATTAAAGCAGTTGAGAATGTTCTTAAGAATTCAACTCAAATGGGAGCAAATGTTTTTAATTTCGAAAAAAAAGTGGCCAAATTATTCAATAAAAAATATGGTTTAATGGTAAATTCAGGATCATCAGCTTTAATGCTTGCAATGGAGGCAATTGATCTTCCAAAAGGAAGCGAAGTTATAACTCCAGCATTAACTTTTTCTACAACAGTATCTTACATTGTAAGAAATGGACTAATTCCAGTTTTTGCAGATGTTAGAGAAGGAACTTACTGTATTGATGAAAGTCAAATAAAATCTCTTATAACAAAAAAAACGAGAGCAATACTTGCGCCTAATTTGCTTGGTAATTTAGTTAATTGGAAAAAAATATTTCCTATATTGAAAAAAAAAAATATTTTAATAATAGAAGATTCAGCTGATACGCTTGGAGCAACTTACAAAAAAAAATCGACAGGCAATTATACTAACATAAGCATTACCAGTTTTTATGGATCTCATATTATCAATTGTGCAGGGAATGGTGGTATGGTTTGTTTTAATAATAAAAACCATTATCTAAAAGCTAAACTTCTAAGATCATGGGGCAGGAGCTCTTCTTTGTTTGATGAAAATTCTGAGCGTATAGAAAATAGATTTAATGTTAAGGTAGATGGTATCAAGTATGATAAAAAATTTATCTTTGATGCAATTGGTCATAATTTAGAGCCTTCTGAACTTGGTGCAGCTTTTGGATTAGTTCAATTAAAAAAATTGAAAAAAAATTTACGTTTCAGACAAAATAATTTTAATATTCATTCAAAATTTTTTCAAAAATATTTAAAATTTTTTATTTTACCAAAGCAATTAGAATATTCCAAAACTGGCTGGTTAGCTTATCCTCTAACCATAAGACAAGAGAGTCCATTCACGAGAACAGAAATGCAAATATTTTTAGAAAAAAGAAATATTCAAACGAGAGTAATATTCACTGGAAACATTACTAGACAACCTGGGTTTAAAAAAATTAAAATGAAAAAAAGTAGATATGGATATCCAGAATCCGATAATATAATGAAAAATGGGATTCTCTTAGGTTGTCACCATGGCCTAACAAAAAATATGATTTTACACATTCATAATTCAATAGATGAGTTTATTAGCTCTAAATTATAATTAATAATTTATTAAGAAAAAATTTTAAAAGTATTTATTTTTTAATTTTGTTAATCGTTTTAAAGATAGCTTGCAAACTATTATACCTCAACTTTAAACTAAAAACTTTTTTAGCTTTTTCTATGTTTGGAAGATAGTGATCAGTGACTTTAGACGGATTTAAATTTGATATAAATTTTATTTTATATTTTTTAGATAAAATTTTAGCTAAACTATGTATAGAAATTGGATCATCTGATCCAACGTTATATATATCAAATTTTTTTTTACTCCTTAATAGAATTGTAAGTACCCAGTTGGCTAGATCATCTTGATACATATATGATCTAATAACATCATTTTTACTTTTAACGATGATTTTTTTTAAAGATAAAACTTTATTAATAAAATTTCCTATTACAAAGTGTTTATATCTAGGAAGATCTTCTCCAACAAAAGCAAAACATCTTAAAATAGATATTTTAAAACCTTTTTTAGATGATTTTTCAAAAATACTTTCACTTTTTAATTTGTAATATGCATATTTTCTTTTCTTAAGATCTAGAAAATTAAATCTTTTACCAAGATTTATATTTTCTTTAACTTTTTTATTTTGACTTAATTTTTCTCCATAAACTGCACCAGAACTAGTAAATATAATGTGAGTTTTTTTTTTTAATTTTTTTAACAACGTTGAAAAATGTTGAACAGCTTTAAAATCTTTTTTAATATTTTTTAAAAGTACACAATAAATTATATACTGAGTGTTTGGTAATTTTTTAATATTAAAAATATCCTCTTTTAAGTAAATAATATTAAAATAATTTTTTAATTTTTTAAGGACTTTGTTAATTTTATTTGTACGTCTAGATGAAACGGTTATTATTTTGAATTTTTTTTTATAAAATGAGTTATTAAGGTATAAGTGTTCTAAAATTGCTTTTCCAAAAAAACCATTGGCACCTAATATTAATAAATTTTGATTCATTTTTAAAAAATATTTTCTATTTAAAGCGAATATTTTTATTTATCAAAATTTACTCTTTCTTTTTCTACAACCAATGGTAAATTTCTTACATGTTTCATAATAACCATTATATATTCTCCAATTAATCCTAAAAAAAATAATTGAAAACCACCAAATAAAAAAACCCCAATAAGTAAAGGAGCTACGCCTGCAGAATAATCGTACCAATTAAATAATTTTAGTAAAAAAAATGTTAACGCACCAAGTAACGACAGTACACTAATTATTAATCCCATTATAGTCATTAATCTCAATGGAATTTTTGAGTGCTTAACAAGACCCAACATACCAATGTCATATAAATGAAAAAAATTATTTTTAGTTTTCCCATATTTTCTTTTTGGTTGAATAAATGGAAGCAAATTGACAGAGGGCCCTATTTCTGTGATTAGACCTCTGAAATACGGGTAAGGGTCATTAATAGTTTTTAGTTGTTGTATAATTGTTTTGTCAAAAATTCCAGATCCAGTTGTATTAATTGTCATTTTGTTTTCTGATATTAGATTTAGTAAGTTATAATAAAACTTTCTTAAAAAAAATTTTATTTTACTTTCCTCACTATTATTTTTTTGTAATAAAACTATTTTACTACCAGAAGCCCATTTTGTTACTAACTTTTCAATTAATTCAGGAGGATCTTGAAAATCAGCATTCATTAAAATTGCTGCATCTCCTTTGGTTTGCAACAGACCATAAAATGGTGATCTTAAATGACCATAATTATTATTATTTACTATTAAACGAATTTTTTTATTAGTCTCGATAAGTTTTTTTACAATTTTTACCGTATTATCTTTGGAACAATTATCTATAACAATTATTTCATAATTATAGTTAGTATTTATGAGGTTTTTTTCAATTTCATTGATTAAATCTAGTATATTTTTTTCCTCCTCAAAGGTTGGAATTAAAACTGAGATTAATTTCATTAAAATTATTGTTAATTGAAGTGAGATTATTCTAACAAATTTAATATATAATATAAATAAGTTTTTACTGTTAAAAACATAATAAGTTAAAATAATGAAATTAATTAAAAAATTATTACTGATTTTACTATTTTTATTAGTTGTTCTACTTGGTCTTAAATTTACTGACAATTATCTCAAAAAAAAAATACGGATTAGGAAACCCAGTTTTGTATTTACCTTCCAACATACATGGATATTTAATCAAGCCAAACCAAAAAATTGTGAGAAGAGAAAATATCATAGAAATAAATAATGAAGGAATGAGAAGTAATCAAAATTGGAAAAAAGATGAGAATAGTTTAAATATTCTATTTTTTGGAGACAGTGTAACTTATGGAGGCTCAATCGTATCTAATACTGATACTTTTGCAGAGAATGTATGTAGTAATTTAAAAAATCAATTTAATAAAGAGGCTTTGTGTGGGAATTTTGGTATTAATGGTTACAATTTAGAATCTATAACAAGATTAATAAAATTTAGAAAAAGTTATGATGAAGATCTTGTGGTTGTAACCATAATTGCAAATGATTTAGAGAGAACCTTCCATAATATTGCTAGCCAACCATTTTGGAATAAAAATGTTCCAACTTTTTTACCAGCTTTTACAGAGGGTTTATTTATTATTTTAGAAAAATTTAGATTAAAAGTGAAATATAATTTTAGCGAAAATAAAAAAAAAAATAATGAAAATTACTATTTATATCTAATTAGAAATTTTAATGAAGCCTTAGAATATAACAATAAAGAATATATTGTTTTTTACTCACCAGAGTCTAATGAGTTATTTAATTCACAACATAAAAATCATTCTATAAAAAAATTATTAAAAAATAATTTAAATAATTTTTACGATCTTAGTGAAGAACTAAAAAATTATAGTATGGATGGTATTTACCATGATGATATACATCTCAATAAAAAAGGACATCAATTATACAGTGATATTATGACAGCTAAAATTTTGCATTTTTTAAAAAAATAATAGTATTTTTAATAACAATTGAAATAAAGGATACAGGTTTTGAAAGTTCTTAAAAAAGAAAGTCACATTAATTATATCATTTTTTTGTTAATTTTATTTCATTTTTTATTTGGATTTCTTATTCAAGAAAATGCAGGAGGTGGCAAAATTGATGAAATACATATTCTAAACAATTTAAAGCTTTTTAAATCTAGTAGTTTTTTGGAAATCAATTGGTTAAAATATGATTCTTCATCTCTTCCATTGTTTTATATCATTTACAATTTTCTAATTGATACAAACATTTATTCTTACATTTTATATCTTAATTTGATTGTAAGTATTTTTTCTTTTATCTTTTTTTACAAATCTTTAACTTTAGTTTTGATAGATTTATCTAGGGATAAAATTTTAGTATTGGCATCATGTTTATTATTAAGTCCTTATTTTAGAACATCCACTTTTTTTACTTTGGAAGAAAATTTGCCAATTTTATTTATACTTTCTGGTTTTTATTTCTTTTTAAAATTAAAGTTAAGTAATTTTGAGAATATTCCAAATCTCATTTTATGCTTAATATCTCTGGGTTTAGCAATATATGGAAGGAGCAATTATATAATTATTTACATTATAGTATTTTTTTCACTCTTTAGATTTAAAGATTTCTTTTTTAGAAATAATTTATTAGCAATTTTTCTAACCATATTATTTGCTATTCCAGGATTTTTTTTAATATATAATTGGGGAGGTATTATCCCTCCAATTGCTCAACACAGATTAAATGACAATCCTATACAATTTAATTTAATTCCAATTATTCTAAATATTATACTTATATACGCTCTGCCATTTTTTCTTTTAGAATTTAGAAAAATAAAGAAATTTATTTTTAATAAAAGAATGATTTATTTTATAATTGTATTTCCTATTTATTACTTTGTCTTTCAAAAAATGGAAGTTAATTATTATGGAGGTGGTTCAATAAATAAATTACTATTTTTGATTTTTAATGAAGATTATATAAAAAACTTAACTATAGTAATTTCATATTTTTCACTCATCATAATATATACTTTATTTTTTCGTAACTATTTTATTTTAAGTTTTTTAATTCTTTGCTCTATTCTCTTTCAAAATTTATTAATTATTTTTCAAGAATATTTCGATCCTATACTAATGATAATGTTTTTATTATTTGGAGGCTTTGAATGTTTAAAAAAAAATAAAACAAAGTATATATTAATAAGTTATTTTTACTTTTTTTTAGTTTCAGCTTTATTTTTTCAATCTCAGCTTGCTTAAATTGATCTACAACAAAATTTTTTAAATTTACTCTAAATAATAATAGTTACCAGACCAGCCTTTAGAGAATTTTATTATAAATTCAATTTTTTAATTTAATGTTTGTTAATTATATTTAAATCTTTAAATATAAGAATTTCAAAATATAAAAAGTTATCTTTTAAAATAAGAAGATCAATCTTGAAGACAGCATTCTATTTCCAAGCTAACCTTATTGGCAACTCATTGTCTATTGTAGATATTTTATCTGCGCTTTATGGTAAGTTTTTAAAATAAACAAAATAATTTAATTTAAAAATTAATAAATTTTTAGAGCAGTAAAATAAGGGTAAAATGACCCATAATTTGATTTTTTAATGCTCATATTAGCAAATTTTCAAAGAACTTAGCTTTACAATATAAAAATTAAATAGTAGAAAGCCATGCCTGGTGATTATTGCGAAAGTGTAATACCCGATCCCATTCCGAACTCGGCAGTCAAGCCTTTTAGCGCCAATGGTACTTTGTCTTAAGACACGGAAGAGTAGGACATTGCCAGGCTAATTTAAACTATG
>MDTB01046451.1_pt1 | contig 39979 bp, 38 predicted proteins | sample 811161 | NCBI WGS metagenome assembly MDTB01 (sample SAMN05326650, study PRJNA326480) | marine metagenome | isolation source: seawater | place: Mediterranean Sea | collected 2009 | reverse complement strand
TGAAGAATCAAATCCAGATGAATTTTTGAAGCTATTAAAGATTGATTTATTTAAGGATGAAATTTTTGTGTTTACTCCAGCAGGCGATTTGATTCAGTTGCCTCAAGATAGCACTCCAATTGATTTTGCTTTTCAAGTTCATTCAAGTGTTGGAATGCAATGTAAAGGTGCAAAGGTTAATGGTAAAATAGTTCAATTAAATACCAAGCTAAAAAATGGAGACTATATTGAGGTTATTACATCAAAAAAACATAAACCACCCCTAGCATGGCTCAAAGTAGTGCAAACGGTAAAAGCAAAAAGTCATATTAAAAGATTCGTAAAAAAAGAACAAAATGAACAGAGTAGAAAATTAGGTAAAGAGATACTTGAGAAAACCTTAAGAAGACTTAAAAAAATTAATATAATTAAAGATATAGAGCAAAATACAGAAATTTTAGGGTTAGCAAATATTGAATCAGTATATTCGGAAATTTCAACTGGCAAGTTAACCGTTAGAGATATCATAGATAAGTTCACTCCCAATGAAGTTGATGAAGTAGACATTGAATCTGAAACATTTACAGAAAAATTTATAAATAAAGCTCGAGGTGTAGCTAAAGGTGTAAAAGTTGATGGTGTGTCAAATGCTTTGATTGCTTTTGCAAAATGCTGCAGTCCAATTCCTGGTGACGAAATAATTGGGTATATTACTCGAGGTAGAGGTATAACAATACATAAAACAGAATGCTCTAACCTTCCCACGATGCACGACACTGAAGAAGATAGGTTTATTAATGTTGAGTGGGATGTAAGTGTAGATGTATCATTTATTGTAAGACTCAAGATAGTAGCTGAAGATAGGAAAAATCTATTGAAAGATATCACTGAAAGTATATCCTCATTAAATATAAATATTACCAGTGTCGATATTACTGCAAAAGATAGTCTTGCTGTATGTATTTTGATAATTGATGCTAGAGATACAAAGCAGGTTCTTAGATTGACTAATAAATTAAATCAAATAAAAGATGTAATGTTTGTAGATAGGGTTTAATTGAAAAATAAATATACTAAAGTAGATTTGATAAATAGATATTCTTCAAAAATGGGGGTTTCAAAAAAAACATCTAAATTGCTTGTAGATAATTTTCTATATACCTTGTTAGATATTTTAACTGACAGTAAATCAGAATCAATTTTAGAACTTAGAGATTTTGGAGTTTTTGACATAAAAGACGTCAAGCCTAAGCCAAAAGCAAGAAATCCAAGAACCAATGAGATTATTTATGTTGGAAAAAGAAGAAAGATTAGCTTCAGAGCTTCAAAAAAAGTCAAAAAAATCTTGTTAAATCAGATTGATAAATAGAATGGGAAGAGTTCTGGCAATTGATTATGGAAAAAGAAGAATTGGTTTGGCAATTTCTGATGAATTGAAAATTATTAGCAAACCAATTGGAGTCATTGATGTAAAACAGCATAAGAATGTATTCTTGAAAATTTCAGATATAGTTGTAAATAAAAATGTTGATAAGGTAATTGTAGGCTATCCAAAGACATTAAAAGACATGAAATCAGATTTTACTCTTGAAGTTGAAATGTTTATTAAAGAGCTTTCAGACTACATTTCTACTCCTATTTTGCATTTTGATGAAAGACTTACCTCAAAATTAGCCAAAAGAATTTTGGTTGACCATGGCCATAACACAGGCAGATCCAAAGGAATGATCGATGAGATTTCAGCATCTATAATTCTTTCTGATTACTTAGAGTTAAATAATTAAAAAATGTTTTTTTCAGTAATAACGTCAGCTTTGCTAATCGCTTTTTCGGTCCATCCACTTGGATTGTCATGGGTTGCTTTTTTTGGGTTAGTACCTATCCTGTTTTCAGTTAATAAAAATATCCATCTTAGAACTATAGTTCAACTAGGTTTAATTTGGGGAGCTGTTTATGCTAGCGTATCTATTTTTTGGTTAATATTTAATATTGGCACCTCTATTTCAGTAGCAATACTCACCTTGATTCTTGCAGTAATTATAATATCAATTGGATATGGATTGATTTTTTTTCTTTATGGATTTACAATAAAAAAAACATCAAATTTTATTGGCCTTTTCTTGTTACCATTTATTTGGATTTCTATTGAATATTTAAGAAGCTATGGAGCAGTTGCGTTTCCCTGGTTAGATCTTGCTAATACACAGATTGAAAATTTGTATTTAATTCAAAATGCGGAGTTTGTGGGTTCATATGGCATTTCTTTCATTGTTGTAGTAATTAATATATTTTTATATAATTTTTTAAAAGAACTTTCTGTTAGGAGCTTTGTATTTATATTTTTAATTATCTCTTTACCTGTTTTATCAGGTTATTTCCTTTACACACAAAATGATATTAAATATATTGACTCAATTGATATTGGAATTGTTCAGCCAAATATTAGTCTAGAAAAAAAAACTAGTTCTTATATTGCAGAAAATTTTGATAATATGTTAGAGCTTTCTTACAATATATCAAATAATATAGATCTTTTAGTATGGCCTGAAACTGCAATGCTTGTAAATATATTTGGGGGTAATTGGACTATTTGGAAAAAGCAAGTTGAAGAATTAGTTAGAAGAAATCAAGATATGCACCTTGTTTCTGGTATTCCATATTATAAAAATGGTCAGCCATACAATTCAGCTGTAGAAATATCCTTTAAGGATTCTTTACATCACACTTTTTATCATAAAATTAAACTTGTTCCCGGAGCAGAGTATGTTCCAAATTTCATGAGTGAATACAATTTGGGCGGCATAAATTTTTTTAAAGGTAATGATTATAAAATATTTTCATTAGAAAGTTTAAAGTATGCTTGTATGATTTGTTATGAATCAACATTTTCACTAATGTCATCAAGATTCATACAAGAAGGTGCGGACTTTTTGGTTTACATAGTTAATGATGGTTGGTATGAAGTTTCTCCAGAGCCTCAGCAGCATGCTAAGCAGGCTATACTTAGAGCTATAGAGAATAGAAAGTTTGTTGTAAGGTCTGCAAATACAGGTATTTCTATGGTTGTAGATCCAAAGGGTAACATTATAAAAAAGTTGCCTTTAAATTATAGAGGAACAATTCAAGCTCAAATATTTAAAACTGAATATATATCCTTTTACAGTAAATTTGGAAAAGTGATTTACTTGTTAATTGCATGTATTACTATGTTTAGCTTAATTATAATAGGATTTAGAAAAAAATAAATTATAAGGATACATTATAACAAAGATGGGAGTATTGATTTTAAAGAAAATTGGAAAAATGGAAAACGGAGTTAAGTTTATTATAGGAAATTATAAAAGAAGCTTGTTTTTTTTACTATTAGTAACTTTTTCATTCAGCTCTAAGTTTCATTCTTTATTAATTCCAGGACTTGGAGAGTATAAAAATGATAATAAAAATCATTCTTTGGCATTCTTTGTTGCTGAATCTTGCTTGTGGCTTGGTTTGTACTATACAAATAGCTCTTCACAATGGTACGAAAATGACTATATTGCTTTTGCTCAGTTACATGGCTCAACTTCTTTGTCATCTAGAAGTAATCAGTACTATATAAACTTATCAAACTATGATAATATATATGAATATAATACTGCAATGCAGCAGCAACGAAATCCAGGAGCAGTTTACAATGTTAATGAATTTTTCTGGGATTGGGATAACTCTGAAAATCAAAGAAAATATTCCTCTTTTAGATATAATGCTGGGCTTTACAATAAATATGCAAAGTTTTTAGCTGCAGGATTAGTTATAAATAGGATAGTATCTTTTATAAATATGCTTTATCTTGAAAAATTTGATAAAACATCTAACTTGAAATCACAATTTACCATTGAGAATGATCATGGCATTAATTTAAATCTAAGTATAACCATAGATTGAGTTTATACTAATACATATTTAAGTGATTGCGTGAGTTTTTTTAAGTAATTAAATTATTAACGTATTTAATGTCATTATACTGTTTAAATATTATTGCATTATTAATGCCCTCGTAGCTCAGTTGGATAGAGCATCGGATTTCTAATCCGAGGGTCACAGGTTCGAATCCTGTCGAGGGTACTAAGAACTTATGAATTCATCTTTTAAAAACTACACAATAGTATTTACGCTTTTAATCGTATCTTTTTTAGTTGCCTACTTGGTATCTTCTGATTCTATACTGATAGGTGGAATCCCAGTTGTTTATTTATGTTTAGCATTTTCATTTTTTATTAACTGGCTTGTCTTTTTTCCATCTTTTATACTAAAAACAGAGCGATATTTTGATCTATTTGGATCAATCACATTTATTTCTATCGCATCTTTTGCAATATATAGCAAGGTTTCTTTCGAGCCTGAGTTAGTTGATCATAGGAGTATTGCACTAGCGTTACTTATTGTAGTCTGGGCGCTGCGCTTAGGCTCTTTTTTATTTGTTAGAGTCTTAAAGGAAGGTCATGATAAGAGATTTAGTGAAACTAAAAAATCATTTTCATCATTTTTAATGTGGTGGAGTATGCAAGCTTTTTGGGCCTTTATGACATCAGTTTGTGCTGTCGTTGCAATAACCTCACTTAACTCTAAAGGTCTTGATGTACTGTATTACTTTGCATTTTTTCTATGGTTAATAGGCTTTATCTTCCAAGCTGTTGCTGATAGTCAAAAATCAAGATTCAAGTCAAATATTGATAATAAAAATAAATTTATTAATGTTGGACTTTGGTCAATTTCTAGACATCCCAATTATTTTGGTGAAATTGTTATGTGGATTGCTGTAGCTTTAATATCACTTCCTGTTCTAAGTGGGTGGCAGCATGTTTCACTAGTTTCTCCATTTTTTGTATATCTTCTATTAACTAGAGCAAGTGGAATACCTATTCTTGAGGAAAGAGCTGAAAAGAAATGGGGTACAGATGAGTCATACATTAAATATAAGAGTATGACCCCACGATTATTCCCAAAGATTTTTTAATGTCAAAGACAGATATAAAGAAAGATAGATTTTATTTTAATGAAAAATTTTTAGGAAGTCCATCAGGAAGAACTCTAAGAATAATATCAGAGTATTTGGGCCCACTTAGTGCAATCAAAAAAAATAAGATTCGTGATACCATTGTTTTTTATGGATCGGCCCGTATAAAAGACAACAATGATAGTTATATCAATGGTTTCTATGGTAAGGCAAGGGAGCTTTCATCAAAGCTTACAAAGTGGAGCAATAAAAGCTATGAGCATTCAAATCGCTTTGTAATTACATCAGGTGCAGGACCGGGTATTATGGAGGCTGCAAATGAAGGTGCAAGTAAGGTTGGGGGGAAAACCCTTGGCTTAGGTATTTCTCTTCCAATGGAGCCTACGAATAATAATTGGATTTCATCAGGTCTTAGCTTTGTGTTTCACTACTTTTTCATGAGAAAGTTTTGGTTTGTTTACCTGACAAAGGGAATAGTGGTTTGGCCAGGAGGGTTTGGAACCCTTGATGAGCTGTTTGATGTCCTTACTTTGATTCAGTGTAAAAAGATCAAGAAGAAGATACCTATTGTTTTATTTGGTAAAAAGTTCTGGGATGGGCTTATAGATTGGGATAGATTGATCGAAAACAAGGTAATATCGAAGGAGGACCTTGATCTTTTTGTTGTCCTAGACACAGTGGATGAAACCTTTGATTATCTAACTAATCACATGGACACCAAGTAGAACCTGAAAAAACTACACCTCTTATAGTTTGTATGTTATTATTGAATTGTCGTTTAATTTTCCAATACAATAAAATTATCTAGTCAGCACTTTCAAGAACTAGATTTTCTACATCAATACTATCAAGCCATGAAGAAATCTCATTAACAACATCTTCAAGAGTATTATCCTTAAAAGGTGACTTTAATTTAGCTACATCTAATAGTTTTGTAAATGGCATGCTACCACCTGCCTTGCAAAGATCGTGGTACTCCTTCCAAGCAACATCCCTATTTTTGTTGAATTTACTCCAAAACTGAAACGCACAGGTCTGAGCAAGAGTATAGTCTATATAGTAGAATGGCATTTGATATATATGAAGCTGACCTTGCCAAACACCACCTTCTTTTGGATATTCAATGTCATCGTAATCTCTATTTGGAAGATATATTTTTTCAAGCTCTAACCACTTTTGTTTTCTGTCTTTTGAAGAAGCCTCAGGGTTTTCATAAACCCAGTGTTGGAAATGATCAACACACGCACCATATGGAAGAAAAGAAAGTGACTTTGCTATGTGCAGGTACTTGAATCTATCAGTTTCTTCCTTGAAAAACTTTTCCATCCATGGCCAAGTAATGAACTCCATACTCATTGAGTGGATTTCACAAGCTTCAAGCGTTGGCCAGTAGTAATCCATCAGAGGCTGACATCGTGATGAATATACTTGGAAAGCATGTCCTGCTTCATGTGTTAAAACTGTAACATCATGATCAGTTCCATTGAAATTTGCAAAAATATAAGGTCTTTCATACATGGGGAAAGAAGTGCAGAAACCACCGCCTCGTTTTCCTTTTCTGTTTTCAAGATCCATTAGTTCTTCATTGACCATCATATCAAAGAAGTCACCTGTTTCTGTTGAAAGATCTCTATACATTTCTTGCGCTTCAGATACAAGGTGATCAAGACTTCCCTTTGGCTTTGGATCGCCTTCTTTAAAGTTAATTGAATCATAAAAATATAGATAGTCAAGATCCAAAATTGACTTTCTTTGATTGTGTAGCTTACTTACAATAGGAACAACATATTCAACAATTTGCTTTCTGAAATTTGCTACATCTTTATGATTATAGTCTGTTCTTCCAAGCTTGTTGTAGCCAAGCTCTACATAGTTCTCATAGCCTAGAGTCTTTGCAATTTTTGTTCTTATTTTTACGAGGCTGTCATATATAGAGTCGAGTTCTTCTCCATTTTGTTTGAAAAAATCAAATTTAGCTTTGTACGATTCTTTTCTAGTATTTCGATCTGAGTCACTATGGAAGGGGCCAAGGCCCGTAAGGTTATATGTTTCTCCTTGAAAATCAATTTTTGCTGATGCGATGAGCTCAGTATATCTATTGCAAAGATCTGATTCTTCGCGAAGCATATCTTTGATTTCAGGCTTGAATGTTTTTCTTTCAAGTTCTTTTAGATTGAAAATATGATTTCCAAATTCTTTCTCTAGCTCTTGCCTGAATGGGGACTCTAGCATTGCAGTGGCATACTTAGTACTGATTTCTTGCATTTCAGGACCTATATTATCATAAAACTCATTTTCTTCTTTATTTTTTTTAGAAAAGGTATCTCTGCTGTATTCTAAGTTTGCAATAGCATTGTATGTTGCCCACTCGCCCATAATCTTTTCTAATTTCTTTATATGAGATATCTGATCACTTGCAGATGGAAGAGAATTGAAATTATCAATTACTTCATTTGCATCACTTTTAAATTTTGCTACATCTATTCTTTTATAATCATAATCGCTGTATTTTAACATGGGTTCTCCTATTTAATTGGCATATAGGCTATGCCAAATTCTATAAATTTAGGTTCACTGTTTTCACTTCCTGGTGTACCAATAGTAAAATCAATTTGAAGATTAGGCATAAGCATGTAGCTGATCCCTCCATCAAATGAATATTCAAAGTTTTGCTCTAGGTTATTGTTGTTTCCGTAAGTTTCAATAAAAAAGGTAGATCTGCCTACTCCCAACCACAGATAGATATCACCTAAAATCGATGAGTTGTGAAGAGATTTTCCAAACTGCGATCCCAGTCCTATAGCATCTGTAATTGAAAAAGAAAATGGGAAGTACAGCGTGGTTGCTTCATCATCAAATGAGATTCCATCTTGAGTGCTTATTGAAGATGTAAGTATGATTGATGATTCTGGTAAAAAACTGAGTAGGTTACTAATTTGGTAAGACATGCCTGTGGTGACTGTGTTTGCCTTATGAAAATTATTCATAACAAAAAAAAATTCCCCATCTTCAACTACACCATTTCGATACATTAAATAGTTTGAGGTATCTTCTGCATTCTTGATTCCTGACTCAATTTGCCCATAGCCATGTGTAATAACGCTACTTGGATTGCAGTTTCCAGGCCTTGAAGCTGAAAAAGAGGGGCCATCAGCCATGCAAAAACTAATTAGAATGATTATAAAGTTTATTAAGTTTATTCTATGCATTTTGAATGTATTTATTTAATTAATTATTATGCTATAAATCTAGTGTTATGATGCAAAAAAACCAACTTATAGTTATTATCTTTCTATCCACTTCCTTTTTAATTTCTCGGTGTGAGGGCTTTAATTGGCATGATGAGTTTAATATTCTTGACTGCAATCAGAATGATATAAAAATTCTTAATCAATTTATTAATCAAAGTAGCAATACTATTAACATGGACATGGATACAGATTTAAATGGTAAAGTAGATGCCCTTGAATTAGGATGGCAGATGTGGGAAAGAGGAAGACTTGTTCACTGGATTTGCAATGATGTTCCATCTCCTTGGTACGTCTATCCATATAATTGTGGTCTAAGTGGTTCTCTGCCTGATAATATCGATGATTTATCAATGATTCAGAAGTTAAAAATTGAAAAAAATATGTTTACAGGTGAAATACCTAAATCTATATGCAGAATGAATGCAACACAATCTTCATTGTATTGGTTTGATTTGAGTGGAAACCGTTTTGAAGAGCCTTTTCCAGACTGTATTAAAATTGGGAAATAAATTGATTATTGCTTAACTTATTTACAATGAAAATATTTTTTTATATTGGATTATTTTTTCTTTTCTCATGCGGAGGATCCGATGTTGTTGAAGAAACTATAAAATACTATAAGTCAGGAGAGAAAAACGTATTTTCAACCTTTGATCCTGAGGGCAATTTGCTTGATAAATATACATACAATAAGCGTGGTGAATTGGTGTATTTTGAACAAGATACACTTACAAAACATAAAAAGTTAAAAAATTATCTTCAGGGTGAGTGGGTTAGAATTGCTCATATTTTTAATGAGGATACAATCTATTCAGAATACAACGCAGATTCAATTGAAACTTCAATAAAATATATTTTCACTCCTGATAGTTTATTTGAGAAGGGTGCATTATATTCTGGTAAATACTTTGTTGCATATATGGATACCCTTAAAATTAAAAGAAAAGGTTCTTGGTTGTATGATAATAAAGATATTCTCACTCAAAGAAGTGGCGATGTTAATCAAATGGAGAGTTTTACTATTTTATCTTATAGTCAGTTTATTTGGAATGACTATCTTCATACAGCTGACAGAAATGATCAAATTATTTTAAGAAGGCTCTCAACATTAAATATCCATCCTAAAACAGGCAAAAAAGAAAAAGCTGTTTCAGAGTAGTTTTGTGACAAATGGAAGGCATTAAATCAATTGGAAAGTAGAATTTTTTCCATCAGGAATTTACATTGCTAAATTATCAAATAATGATTTAAGTATATCAACCAAAGTAATGTTAATTAAATAAGTACTAGATTAATTTCTTTTACTACTCTTGTTTACTTCAACTTTCACTCTTGAACTAATAAGTTCTCTATAAAAGACCCAGACTCCAATATTTAATGATCCAAGGACTAGGTGAAATATTGAATCAATTTGATTGAACATATAGATATTATATAGCCCAATAAACAGATTAAACCAAATTGTTATTTTTAAATTGTTGTTATTGTTTTCATTATGTTTGTTCATTTTAATTACCTCAAAATTGCTTATAAAAAAAAATAATTTCTTATATATTGTAATATTAAAATTGTAGTTTTTTTTTATGATTGGTCACAAAATATGTTTTCTATATTTTTTTGAGACTTAAATCACATTACATAAAATTCATATGAAGATAAAATATTTTTTGTTCTATTTAATTATACTGTTTTTCACTTCTAATTGTTCCTACAATAATTATCAAAAATCTAAATCTTCCACTAATTATAACATCGAGTATGAGTATTTTGAAAATGGGAGAATTAAATCTAAACTTAGCTATTTAAATACCAAGCTAGAGGGAGAATCTCTTTTTTATGATTCAACTGGCGTTTTAAGAATATCTTCAAATTATATAGATGGTTTTCTTGATGGGAAGACTTTGAAGTATGATGAGCAAGGTAGAATTTTGTATAGTATAAGCTTTATAGGAGGTATGAAGCATGGAAAAGAAGTTTTTTATTATAATAATGGCGAGAAAAAATCTCAAGTTTTCTATGAATACGATAAAAAAGTTTCTAAAATAATAAGGTGGGGTATAAATGGAAAAGTCATTCCTTAAATTGTTATTTTTTATTGTTTTTTTTAAGTTGCTTAATATCTAACCAAAAAGTAGAAATGTATAAATTTGATCAAAATGGTAGAGTTATACCTCCATCTCAAGAAGATCTAAAATCAATTCCAAAGGATGGTGGCAAGTATTGGAACAGACTAGTTTTTGAAACTAGTCCTTACTTATTACAGCATGCAGCTAATCCAATTGATTGGTATCCATGGTCAAAAGAAGCTTTTGATCTTGCTAAGAAGAAAGACAAGCCTATCTTTTTATCAATTGGATACTCAACATGCCATTGGTGTCATGTTATGGAGCATGAAAGTTTTGAAGATCAGGAAGTAGCTGATTTGATGAATAAAACTTTTATAAATATAAAAGTTGATCGAGAACAAAGGCCTGATGTTGATCAAATCTATATGGAAGTAACTCAAATGATGAACAATAGAGGTGGATGGCCTATGACAATTATTATGACTCCTGATCAGAAGCCATTTTTTAGTGGTACTTATTTTCCAAAAGAAACAAGAGGGAGATTGGTTGGGATGGTAGAATTAATTCCAAAAGTTGCAGAAATGTGGGTTACAAACCGTGAGAATCTTTTAGATATATCTAATAAAATTTTATATACACTTACTTCTAATTATAGTACTTCAGATAATATTGGTCAAATTAGTGAGAGCTCAATAGATAAATGTTATCAAAACCTTAGGAATAGCTATGATTCTAGTGATGGTGGTTTTGGGACTCAACCAAAGTTTCCAAGGTCTCATGATTTTTCATTTTTATTAAAATATTATTCAAAGACAAAAAATATTGAAGCTTTAGAGATGGCTGAATTCTCCTTAAATAAGATCCGTAATGGTGGTATTTACGATCAAATAGGCTATGGCCTTCACCGCTATTCAGTTGATAAGCGTTGGCTTGTTCCTCACTTTGAAAAGATGTTGTATGATCAAGCTCTTCTGATTCATGCATTTATAGATCTTTATATGGTAACAAAAAATGATAGATACAAAGAAATTGTAAATGAGATAATTACTTATTTAGAAAGAGATATGTTGTCAGATTTAGGTGTTTTTTATTCTGCTGAGGACGCAGATAGCCAGGGAAAAGAGGGGACATATTATATTTGGACATATGATGAAATTATCAATTTAGGTCTTGATGAAGATGATTTTGAAATCGTTCTTGATTATTTTAATATATCTAAAAAAGGTAATTTCGAACATGATACAAATATTTTAACTAGAGATGATTCTAATAATATTGGAAAAAATTATACTATTAAAAAAATACAAACTTTAATAAATGAAATGTTTATTTACAGAGAGAAAAAAGTTAGACCTCTTAAGGATGATAAAATATTAGTAGATTGGAATGGTTTGGTTATTTCTGCAATCGCTAGAGCTGGGGCTGTTTTTGAAAATACATTATATGAGTCAATTGCTGTTAAAAGTATGAGGTTTATAATGGAACATATGATTGATAAAAATGGGGGATTATTTAAAAGCTATAGAAATGGTATCTCCAAAGGAGTTGGCGTACTTGATGACTATGCATTTACTATTTGGGCATTAATAGAACTTTACAATTTAACGTTTGATCCTATATATCTTAAGTATGCTTCAAAATTGTCTGATTATCAGATTAAACATTTTTGGGATACAGAAAATTATGGTTTTTTCTTTACTTCAGATATTTCAGAACAATTAATTGCAAGAACAAAAGAATATTTTGATGGTGCAATTCCATCTGGCAATTCTGTATCTACAATGAATTTTATTAAGCTTAGCAAGATTCTTTCAAACATAGATTATGAGCATATTGCAATCAAAACAATGGATTCTTATGCAACTAAGATAAATACAGGATCCTCTGCATTTTCAATGATGTTGCAAGCCGTACATTATGTGTATGGTAAAAATTTTGAAGTGATTGTCTATTCCAAAGATACTAATAAAACAAAGAAAATGATAAAAGAACTGAGATCAATTTATCAACCAAATATGGTAATAATGGTATTTGATGACAGCAATAAAAAAGAAATTTCTAAGTTAATCCCATATATAGAGCTTTTGCCTGAATCTAAATTGGAAACTCAGATATATATATGCCAAAATTACTCCTGTAAATTACCAACTAATGATTTAAATAAAGTGAAATCGTTTTTACTTGAATAAAATTATTTTTTATTAACAATGTAGATGCCTAATATGCTAATCAATCCTCCAATTAAAGTTTCAACTTTAATTGGTTCTGATAAAAATAAATATGCTATTGTCATTGATATAAGTGGAACCGAGAATATAAAGACGCTTACTTTTTTTGGACCAAGTACAGGTGTGAGGTACATATAAACAGAAGTTCCAAAAGACATAGCCCCAATTGAAACAATAAAAAAATTAAGAAAAAAAATATTGTCTAATTCTATTTTGTATAAAACTTCGAAGTCAAATATTATCAATGAGATGATTGATGTAAATAGATAGCATATAAATATAAACTGAAATGAGTCCATATTTTTTTGTCCATAGTTCATTAAAACCGTCATTATTCCCCAAATTATTCCACAAAAAAGAAAGTAGATGTTGTTTAAAGAAAAAATATTTAGTATTCCTACTTGAAAAATATTCATAATAATTAGTCCACCTAGGATTCCTAAGCACACACCTGTAAATTCTCGTAAATTAATTTTTTTAGTTATTAGTGACATTAATAGAACTGTGAATATAGGGTTGATTGTAGTTACTAGTACAGAACCTCTTCCAGCTTCTCCAATATCAGTGGCAATAAAAAAACAAATGTTGTAGAGAAAAAATAAGATACTAGTTGGCAATATATAAAGTAGATTTTTTTTTACAAAATAAGGTTTTAAGCTTTTTTTGTAAATCAATGGGACAAGTGATAAAGATCCAATAAAAAATCTTAAAAAAGTAAGATTTTCATAGCTCATATATTCATTTGAAATTTTAGCACTAGTCCATGCTGCTGCCCATGTAAGCATTGCTAAGGATATTAACAAATATTTAGATTTGCCTAAATAGTAAAAGTTCAAAATGTATTTTAATTATTTCTTTGGAATATATAAATCAGTGATAGTACCCTCAAAAATTTCATTTGCATTTTTGATTGTTTCAGATAATGTTGGGTGTGGGTGTATAGTTAAGGAAATATCTTCTGGTTTTGATCCCACTTCCATAGCTAAAGCTAGTTCTGAAATAAGATCTCCAGCAGATGGGCCAACTATAGCAGCACCAATAATTGAATTGTTTGAAGGATCAAATAAAAGTTTTGTTTTTCCTGTTTTATTTCCCATTGATAAGGCTCTTCCATTTGCAGCCCAAGGGAATTCACTTTTTTTGTATTGAATATTATTGCTTTTTAACTCCTTTTCAGTGAAACCAATCCATGCAATTTCTGGATGTGTGTATATAACGGCAGGTATTAAGTTAGTATCAAAGATTGAAGGTAGGCCTGAAATAACTTCTGCTGCAATTTTACCTTCATGTGAAGCTTTATGAGCAAGCATTGGATCACCTGTTACATCTCCTATTGCATATATACCTTCTATATTTGTTCTCTGTCTCTGGTCAACACTAATAAAATTATCTTTTATAGTTATATCAGTATTTTCTAAGCTTAGATTATCAGTATTAGGGAATCGACCTATTGAACATAATACTTTATCAAAAAATAGCTCTTCAGTTTTTTTATTTGAAAGTATTTTAACTGAAAATTTGTTGTTTTTAAACTTTATTTCTTCAACTTTCGAACTTAGCCTAACACTTTCTAAGTGTTTTTTTAAATTGAGAGAAAGAGGGCGTACCATATCTTCATCAGCACCAGGTAGCAAATGATCCATAAATTCAACCACGGTAACTTCACTTCCAAGACTTTGATAAACACTTCCAAGTTCTAAGCCAATATATCCACCTCCAATAACTAGGAGTTTACTAGGTATTTCTTTTAAATCTAGTGCATCCTTTGAAGTCCATAATCTATCCATAGTAGGTTTGGTCCCAAAAGTTGGCATCTTTGGCCTTGAGCCTGTTGCAATAATAAGATTTTTAAATTCTAATTTAATCTTTTCATTATTAAGTTCTACAGCTATAGTCTTATTATTAACAAAACTAGCTTTTCCATGCATTATATCGATATTTCGAGCTTTTGACATTTGATTGATGCCACTATTAAGATGAGATACAATTTTTTCTTTGTGTTTTCTTATTCCATTAATATTAATTTGTGGAGAATCAAAAGAAACACCAACTTTATTTAGCTCAATAGCATGATCGATAGAGTGGGATATATGTAAGAGTGCTTTAGATGGAATGCAACCAAAATTAAGACATTCTCCTCCTAAATTTTTTTGAGAATCGATAATAAGTACTTTTCTGCCTAGATCAGATGCTCTAAATGCAGCGGTATATCCTCCAGGTCCAGCTCCAATTACAATAACATCATAGGGTGCTTTATTTTTCAAGGTTGAAATTTTCCTTATCTAAGAATAGTTTTGAAAAAAAAGAAGTAAAGGCTGCTGCCTCAGCACCATCAGCAACTCTATGGTCGTAGCTTAAAGAAATAGGCATAATCAATCTATTGCTAGATTTCATAGTTTTGGAATCAATTATATTCTTCCACTTAGCTTTTGAAATACCTAAAATTGCTGACTGTGGATGATTCACAATAGGTGTGAAGTTGGTTCCTCCAATTCCACCTTGATTTGAAATCGTAAAAGTACTACCAGCAATAAGGGTTGGAGTAATTTTACCATTTCTAGTTAAATCTACAATTCTTCTAAGCTCTTGATTTATTTCTATAATATTAAGGTTCTCAACATTTTTTATATTAGGAACGATCAGACCATTTTTTGTGGCAACAGCAATACCTATATTGAAGTATTTTTTTAAAATTATAGTTTCTTTTTCTGGAATAATAGAACTGTTAAAGTAAGGATGGTATAAAAGAGCTTTTTCAATTATCTTAATAATAAATGGTAATAAAGTAATTTTTATAGATCCTTTCTTCTTTATATAATTTCTATAATGCTCTATTTCAGTTATATCTACTTCATCAAATTGAGTTACTTGTGGAATACTTGTCCATGAACTCAGCATTGATTGACCTGTAATTTTTTTAATTTTATTTATTTTAACTTGTTCTAAATCACCATACTTAAGTTCATTTTCAATAGAAATTAAAGGTTCAGAGATTGGCCTGAATGAATCCATTTGTTTTCGAATATAAGAATATAAATCTGACCTAGAAATACGTCCGTCATTTGAAGAGCTTATGATACAGTTAATATCAATGCCAAGTTCTCTGCAAATTTTTCTTACTCCAGGACTAGCTATCAATTTATCTTTAGTTGATGATTTGTTTTGAAGTCTATAAGAATTATTTATTTCTGTTTTATTGATTGATACTTGTTTCTCAGTTTTTTTTGGTTTTTCATCAACTTTTTTTTGAGGTGTGCTTTTTGATATTTTTGTTTCAATTTCTAATATTTTATCTCCACTTGAAAGAGTTGAATTATTCGAAACAAAAATATCAGTTATAGTACCATAATATTCACTTGGAATTTCCATTGTAGCTTTATCGGATTCTAAAATAATTATTACTGTATCATTATTGATTTTGTCACCAATTTTAACAGGAATTTCACTTACATCAACTTTCTCTATTCCCTCACCTAGGTCTGGTAGTAAAATTATTTTTTTCATAGTTATATTGAAATTGGATTGGGTTTATTTGGGTCAAGATTATATTTTTTAATCACTTTAGTTGATAGTTTTTTATCTACTACTTTAGTTTTAGATAAAGCTATAATTGCATTTAAAACTATATAATACCTATCCACCTCAAAGAAGTTTCTTAGGTTTTCGCGAGTATCACTTCGTCCAAAGCCATCAGTTCCTAAAGCATAAAAATCACCAGGAACATATGGTGAAATTTGTTCTGGAACCATTTTTATGTAGTCTGTTGCTGCTATTGTTGGAACTTTGTGCTGCTCAAGATTTTTTTCAATATGAGATTTTTTCTGTACTCTATTTGGATGAATAAGATTATAACGTTTAACAATTTCAGCTTCTTTCCTTAGCTCAGAGTAACTTGTTACATTCCACACTCCTGGAGTTACATTCCAATCTTTTTCAAGAAGCTCAGCTGCAGCTAAAACTTCTTTAATTATAGAACCACTTCCTAGCAATCTAACTACAGGTTTTTTTGAGGATTTTATTTTATACATACCTCTTACTATATCTTTTTTAATATTAGCAGGGATTTTTGGATGTGTATAATTTTCATTCTCAACAGTTATGTAATAGATTACATCCTTATTTTCAAAAGACATTTCATTTAATCCATAGTGAATGACAACTGCAATTTCATATGCATATGCTAAGTCATAAGCTTTAAGATTCGGGGTTGCGGCGGCAGCTAGATGGCTATGTCCATCTTGATGCTGCAGACCTTCACCGTTAAGTGTAGTTCTTCCAGCTGTACCTCCGATTAAAAACCCTCTTGATCTCATATCTGAGGCAGCCCATATAAGATCCCAAACTCTTTGAAATCCAAACATTGAATAAAAAATATAGAATGGTATCATTCTAATTTTATAATTTGAGTATGATGTTGCTGCCGCAATAAAAGTAGAAATAGCTCCAGCCTCTGTAATGCCTTCTTCAATTATTTGACCCTTTTTAGACTCTTTGTAGTAGAGGTATTGATCGCTATCAACAGGATCATATTTTTGACCTTCATGAGCGTAAATTCCCAAGCTTCTAAAAAGTGGATCCATACCAAACGTTCTGGCTTCATCAGGTATGATTGGAACAATATTCTTTCCTATTTTACTGTCTTTTGTTATTAGAGTTAGGAGCCTAACAAATGCCATAGTTGTCGATAGATTTCTATCCTTATAACCAGATAGGAGTTCATCAAATATAGATATGTTTGGTACTTTTATTTTTCTTGCTTTTGAATTTCTTGTTGGAAGTGAACCTCCAAGTTTCTTTCTTCTTTCTTTTATGTATTTTATTTCTTCACTATTCAAAAGGGGCTTGTAAAATGGAGCATTAATTGCTTCACTATCACTTAAAGGAATATTAAATCTATTCCTAAATTCTAAGAGCTCCTTTTCATTCAATTTTTTTTGTTGATGAGTGATGTTTTTACCTTCACCAGCTTCACCAAGTCCATATCCTTTTATAGTTCTAGCCAAAATAACTGTAGGTTTGTCTTTTGAATTAATAGCTTCATAGTATGCAGCATAGACTTTTTTTGGATCGTGTCCACCTAACCTAAGTTTCATTAGCTGCTTATCAGATAGGTGATCAACCATCTGTAATAGCTCTGGACTTTTGCCCCAAAAATTTTTCCTAGTATATGCTCCTCCAGCTACAACATATTTTAAAAGCTCTCCATCAACGACCTCTTCCATTCTAGATGCTAAAACACCATTTGTATCATTTGCAATCAAATCATCCCATTCAGTTCCCCAAATTACTTTAATAACATTCCATCCTGCACCTCTAAATGAACCTTCTAGTTCCTGGATTATTTTACCATTCCCTCTAACTGGGCCATCAAGCCTCTGAAGATTACAATTAATAACAAAAATTAAATTATCAAGTTTTTCTCTGCCAGCTAAAGAAATTGCTCCTAAAGATTCAGGCTCATCCATCTCTCCATCTCCAAGAAAAGCCCAGACCTTTCTATTTTTCTCTTTAATGATTTCTCTGTCAGATAAATATTTCATAAATCTAGCTTGATATATTGACATAATAGCAGATAGACCCATTGAGACTGTTGCGAATTGCCAATAATCAGGCATTAGCCATGGATGAGGGTAAGATGAAAGTCCTCCATCAATCGAAAGCTCTCTTCTAAAGTTAGTTAGTTGTTTTTTTGTTAACTTCCCTTCAAGATATGATCTTGCATACATCCCTGGAGATGAATGACCTTGGAAATATATTAAATCTTGACCTTGGCTATTGTTGGGTCCTTTGAAAAAATGATTGAATCCAATTTCATAAAGTGTAGCGCTTGATGCATAAGAAGAAATATGACCTCCAATTCCATCAGATTCTTTATTGGCCCTAACAACCATTGCCATTGCATTCCATCTAATAATTGATTTAATTCTTCTTTCAATTCTTCTCTTTCCAGGGAATTTTTTTTGCTCAAAAGGTTGAATTGTATTAATGAAGGGAGTATTTGTATTAAATGGTATTCTAGCGCCTTTTCTTTCTGCGTAGTCAATCAATTTACCAAGTAAAAACTTAGTTCTTTCAGGGCCATGCTCCTCCAAAGCCTCATCTAATGAATCAAGCCAATCTTCTGTTTCCTGTGGATTGGTATCTATTGTTTTATTATCTTCTTGGTTCAATCTTTTTTAAATATTTAAAAATTGTAGAAATATTTGATACTGAATTTATCACTAAATCTGCTTCAAAGAAGGAACTTTTGTGAATTCTGTTTCTATATTTGACTGTTTTTGCAACAATTTAAGTGATATTACTTTTCTTTAATTTTGAAGTCATTGATTATTTTTTCCCAACCAAATTCATCTAATTTTTTATTCATTAGTCTATATCCATCACCATAAATGGAATCTGTATTTTCAAATAAGTTATTTAATAGTATAGAAGAAAATTTAGATTGTTGATTTTTAAGAAAACAAGAACTTACCAAATTGCAAAAGCCTTCTTCCTTTTTTAAACTTGAAATAACATTATTCTGCCTTAACCAGACGTGGGTCATTTCATGTATTAATATAGATTGAAATAAAATTTTTGGAAGATAGTCTAAAATATAAATATTACATTCTTTTTCATGGCATTTGGTAATGGCTTGAAAAGATGTAGAATGCAGTCTGTGGCCTTTAAGGTTATCTAATAAAGTATTTTGATCAATTAAATTAATATTAAAGCTATCTGTTATATCCAAGCCTAATTTTTGCATGAAGTTAATACTTGTTTTTTTGATTTTTTTTATTTGACTATTTTCGGTAATTGAAGATTGATGGCAAAGATTGCATATATATCTTGAATCAGATAGAATATATCCTCCCTGTGTTATCGATTCTGATATCACTCTATTACAGGATTTGCAGAAAATAGATTCTTTTATATGATTTGGGTGGAAATTATTTCCCCAGCTATCAGTAAGAAAATTCTTTGATAAAGGTTTAGAACACAAGCTACACATTTCAGATGGAAAAATAAAGCTTGTAATTATAGCTAAATATATAATCATAAAAAATAAAATAAATAGGTCTTAAATTAAATCGTTAGATACATTTTAAATATAAAGTTAAATAAAATATGAAAAAAGTTGCTTTCCTAACTTCAGGTGGAATCGCGCCCTGCTTAACTTCTTCAATCGCAACTCTCATTGACTACTATAATAAAACAGGCGAAAATTTTAAGTACTTAGGCTATAGATATGGTTACTATGGTTTGTTGAAAAACAGCTCATTTGAACTAAACTTTAGCAATGCAGATGATTTGAAACAGATGAAGAGCTGGGGAGGAACAATCCTAGGTAATAGCAGAGTTAAATTATCAAATGTAAAGGACTGCGTTAAAAATGGGTATATAAATAAAGGGGAAGATCCATTTAAAATTGCGGCTCAACAATTAGTTGCTGATAAAGTTAATATTTTACATACTATAGGTGGTGATGATACAAATACTACAGCATCTGACTTATCAAACTATTTGAACAACAACGGTTATAAATTAACTGTCGTAGGGCTTCCAAAAACTATTGACAATGATGTATTTCCAATTTCGCAGACATTGGGCGCTGATACAGCTGCAGATCAAGGCTCAATTTTTTTTGAAAATATTGTTAATGAAAATACAACTAGCACAAGACAGTTGATAATACATGAAATAATGGGAAGAAACTGTGGATGGCTAACTGCATATACCGCAAAATATTATAGAGAAAGATTGGAGAAGAAATTTTTTTTAACAAACAATGGCCTTAAAAAAGAACAATGGGATATCCATGCAATATATATACCAGAAATAGGAATTGATACTAAGGTTGAATCATTACGTTTAAAAAAGATAATGGATAAGTATGATTGTGTTAATATTTTCTTAAGTGAAGGTGCAGGGATTGATAATATTGTCAAGGATCTTGAGTCAAAAGGAAAAAATATCAATAAGGATGCATTTGGCCATTTGCGACTTGATGAGTTAAACCCTGGCAAGTGGTATTCTGATAAAATTGCTCAATGGACAAATGCTAAGAAAATACTTGTTCAAAAGAGTGGTTACTTTTGTAGATCAGCAGCTCCTAATAAGTTTGATCTGAGCCTGATTGACAAGGTATCAAAAAATGCTGTAAATTATGCTCTTAGATCAATTAGCGGTGTTGTTGGCCCTTGTGATAATTTAGATGGAAAAATTGATTGTATTGATTTTAAAAAAATTAAAGGTGGTAAACCTTTTGATTTTAATCTGCCTTGGTACAAAAATATATTAACTGATATTGGACAAAAATAGGAATTAAAATATGAATATTGAACAAATTGCCAAAAAAATGGTTGAAAAAGGTAAAGGAATTTTAGCTGCAGATGAAAGTACTCCAACGTGCAATAAAAGGTTCTTATCCGTAGGTGTAGATACTACAATAGAGAATAGAAACGAGTATAGAGATTTACTGTTAACGTCAAATAATATAGAAAAATATATTAGTGGAGTCATTATGTTTGATGAAACTTTTAAGCAGTCAACAACATGCGATAGAAAAATACCTTTTCCAGATTATTTGCTATCAAAAGATATTTTGCCAGGCATAAAAGTTGATAAAGGTGCAAAAGAGTTGGCAGGTTTTGAAAATGAAAAAATTACTGAGGGGCTTGATGGATTGAGAGATAGGTTGATAAGCTACTACGAAATGGGGGCAAGATTTGCAAAATGGAGAGCAGTTTTTAATATAGACAGCAAAAATATTCCCTCAAGCGGAGCTATTTATGCTAATACACATGCACTTGCCAGGTATGCAGCTTTATGCCAAGAATCTGGACTTGTTCCAATTGTTGAACCTGAAGTTTTAATGGATGGCAATCATAGTATTGATAGATGCTTTGAAGTTTCTAAAAAGGTTTTAATTAGAACGTTTGAACAGCTGAACCTTCAAAATGTAAATTTAAAAGGTATTGTTCTAAAGCCTAATATGATTGTTGATGGCATTGGGCATGATAAACAAAGTAGTCCTGAAGTTGTAGCAAGCAAAACTTTAGAATGTTTACTTTCAACCGTCCCTAAAGAAGTTCCAGGAATTGCATTTTTATCTGGAGGACAGTCAAGTGATTTAGCAACACAACATTTAAACCTGATGAATAATAATCATAGTGATAAATTTCCTTGGAATCTAACATTCTCATTTGGAAGAGCACTTCAAAACGATGCGCTACATGGATGGGAAGGCACAAATAGACAGCTTGCTCAAGCATTGTTTATAAGTAGAGCTCAGAGTAATAGTCTTGCTACTAAGGGTGTTTTTACAACAGAGGAAGTTAATTAGTATAGATTTGAACTTTAATTATTTTTCGAGCTGATGATTTATTGATTACAACTTGTCCAATAGGTAAAAATAGAGTTTCTCCTTGATTTGGAATTCTTCCAATTTTATTAATAATATATCCACCAATTGATTCATATTCTCCTTCTGGAATTTCAATATTATTAATAGTTTCATTTATTTTCTTATAATTAGTCTTTGCATCTATTATAAAGGATCCATCAGCTCGTTTGATAAGGTCTGAGTTGTCATCATCAAATTCATCAGAAAAATCTCCAAATAGTTCTTCAAAAATATCCTCAATTGTAATTATGCCTGAAGTACCACCGTGTTCATCTACAACCACTGCAATTGATCTATGAGATGATTGGAAATCTTCTAAAATATCTACCATATTTTTTGTATAAGGGATATGAGCAATTGGCTTGATAATTTCTTCAAGTGATTCTGGTTTGTCATATAAATCATATAAATATGTTACTCCAACTATATTGTCTAAGGAATCTTTATATACAGGAATTTTGGAGTGGCCTGAATCAATAAAAGCATGAAGTAAATCTTCTAGAGAAGCTGAGACTGAAACTGCAGAAATCTCAGTTCTATTTGTCATCGCATCTGCAATACTGCTCTCTCCAAGATCAAATACATTTGAAATCATATCTTTTTGATCTTTTTCAATTAATCCTTCATCATTAATTTCAGAGTATACATGTTCCAGATCATCTCTTTTATCATCAACATGATCAATTAAAGATCTACTAAGGTTGATGGTGCCCTTAATTTCTAAATGCTTCAAGAAAAATAGAATAGGGTAAAGGGCTAATCTCGAAACAAGAAGAAATGGTGAAAGAATTAGTATGCCATAATTTGCATAATTTGAAAAAAAAGTTTTAGGTAAGATTTCAGCAAAAAGAAGTATAAAAATAGTTATAAGAAAAAAAAGCATAACATCAGAAAAATAATTGACCAAGTATATTGTTGAGAATGTGACCGTCATTGTATTAGCTATATTTGTACCTATTAGGATTAAAGATAGATACTCATCCTTTGCTTTTAAGATATTTAATGCAATATTAGCTAGTTTAATATTTTGTTTTTTCCAAACGCTGATTTGTAGTTCATTTGAAGATATTAATGCTATCTCAGAGCTTGAGAATAGAATTGATAAAATAAAACCAATGATTGATAGATAAAGTTCAAACATACTTTGTAAATTTAGTTACAAATTTATTAAATAGTTGTATTCATAACAAATGGCAAAAAAAAATTTTAAAATGAAAAACAAATCACAAATTAACCTTAATGAACTTGATTCGAAAGAGATCTTATTAAGGATCAACAAAAATGATGCAAATATACATGAAATTGTTTTTAGTGTAATTCCTGAAATAAATAGATTGGTTTTATGTATAATTGATAAAATGAAATTAGGTGGAAGGTTGTTTTATGTTGGATGTGGAACTAGCGGAAGACTTGGAATGCTTGATGCTGTTGAATGTCCTCCAACTTTTAGCACAGAACCTAGTTTAATTCAAGCTATAATAGCAGGTGGTAATGGTGCATTTTTTAGAGCAGTTGAAGGTGCTGAAGATTCATTTGAAGATGGTAGAAAACAAATTAAAAAGAAAGAAATAAATAAAAATGATATTGTTGTGGGTATTTCAGCAAGTGGTTCAGCTGCATTTGTAAAAGGAGCATTGGCCCAGGCAAAAGAATTAGGTTCATCAACGGCAATTATTACATGCCGTAAAGTTTCTATCAATATAGATTACAAGATTGAAGCCAATACAGGACCGGAGCTTATTTTAGGATCAACTCGTATGAAAGCAGGGACAGTCACTAAAATGATTTTAAACATGATTTCAACATCAGTAATGATAAAGCTAAATAGAACATACAGTAACTACATGGTAAATTTAAAGGCATCAAACAAAAAATTGAAAAATAGAGCTATTAATATGATTGTTTCAATTACAAGTATTAGTAAAGATGAAGCAGATAAAATATTATTAAAATCTAAAGGTAATATTGAAGTAGCAATATTAATGATTGGAAATAATTTGTCATATGAAAAAGCTTTAGAGTTAAGTAAAAATAAATTCTGTTCTTTGAAATCTAAATTAGATGTTAAAAAATAAAAAAATTTTAGGTATCATGTCCGGAACATCAATGGATGGATTAGATATATGCGTTTCAGAATTGAGTATTGATGAAAAATATGATTTAAATTTTAATATAATTGGCTCAGATGTAATTGAATATAAACCTGATATTAAAAAAAAAATAACTAAGATTTGTTCTAATTTCGAATCATATGAGGACTCTAATTATAGAATGGGCGAAATTTACTTAAGTATAATTAAGAACCATGATTTAGTTTTAGATAATTACTTTGATGGCATATCGATTCATGGGCAAACAGTTTTGCACATTGATTCTACAATTAGTATCCAATTAGGACATCCAAAACCTCTATTTGATTACTTTAAAACTCCAATTTATTTCAATTTTAGACAGGGAGATATAGAAGCCAATGGAAATGGAGCTCCATTAGTTCCATTTTTGGATTTTTTGTTGTACAAAAATAGTCCAACTGATATTTTGACAGTTAATATAGGAGGAATATCTAATATTACCTCAATTCCAAAAAATACAAATAATAGAGATAGCGTAATAGGTTTTGATGTAGGGCCTGGGATGTATTTGATTGACAAATTTACTAATGATGTTTTTTCTTGCAAATTAGATTTTAAAGGTAAATTTTCAAAAAATGGCAAGGTAGATTTAGATATTTTAAGGAGTCTTAAAAAGTGTAGTTTTACTGTTAAATATCCTCCAAAGTCCATTCACACTAAATACTATGATTCTTTATATAAAGAGGTAATATCAAAAAAGTATCATAAAGTTTCAAATGAAAGCAAATTAAGAACACTTGTTTATTTTACAGCATATTGTATAAATAAAAACATTGAAAATTTTGTAAAGTTTAAAACAAAAAAAGTTTTAGTTTATTTGAATGGTGGTGGTAGCAATCATCCAGTTTTAGTTTCAGACATAAATAATTTTTTTTTAAAAAGTGATAAAAATAAATTTGTTTTTACAAAAGATAGTAAAATTGAATCAGATATTAAAGAATCCTTTCTTATGTGTATCTTAGGTTTTTCAAAGTCTGAAAATTTATTTAGTAATATGCCAAATGTTACTGGTTCGAACAAATGTTTATCTTTAGGAGAAGTCTATGGATAGTAGATATAACCCCGAAATTTTCAAGGCATATGATATAAGAGGAGTAGTTGAGTCAGATTTCAAAGAGCCAATAGTTAAAAATATTGGCAAAGCTTTTGGTACATATATTCAAAAAAAATCTTTTTTTAAAAATTTTTCAATAGCAGTAAGTGCTGATGTAAGGCCTTCGTCAGAAAGGCTCAAGAATAATATAATTGAGGGTTTAACTTCATCTGGCGTTGATGTGGTTGATATTGGAATTCTTCCTACACCTATAAATTATTTTTCAAATTTCACTTTAAATGTTTGTGGGTCAATTCAAATAACAGGAAGCCATAATCCTTCAGAATATAATGGATTTAAATTTACATTTAATAAGAAATCATTTTTTGGAGATCAGATACAAGATTTAAGATCTATTATTGATAGTAATAGTTTTTTTGAAGGTAAAGGAAAAGTTAAAGTAGATAGCCTCGAAGAAAAATATATTCATTATATGAAAAATCATTTCAACATAAGCAAGGACATAAGGTTTGCTTTTGATTGTGGAAATGCCTGCGCAGGCCTAATAGTTCCAAAATTGTTTAATAAAATGTCAATCGACTGTACAGCTTTATACTCAGAGATTGATGGTACTTTTCCAAATCACCATCCTGACCCTACAGTTGATTCTAACCTCAAAGAGCTTGTAAGTATTGTTAAAAATGATCCATACTCTGCTGGGCTTGGTTATGATGGAGATGCAGATAGACTAGTTGTAGTTGATGATCTTGGTAGAATAATTAGATCAGATGTTTTAATGGCACTTTTTTTGCCTGATATTATCAAATCAGATCAAGATTCAATAATATTTGATGTAAAGTGTTCAAAAGCCCTTGAAGATGAGATTCTTAAACATAATGGTAAGCCCGTAATTTGGAAAACAGGTCATTCACTTATAAAAAGTAAAATGAAGGAATTAGAATCAAAATTTGCGGGTGAGATGAGTGGACATATATTTTTTGCTGATAGATATTTTGGTTTTGATGATGCCGTTTATACTTCATTAAGATTAGCAGAGTTGTTATCTGTTAAAAAGAAAAAGCTTTCAGAGTTAGTTGACGAAATACCTAAATATTTTTCAACTCCTGAAATTCGTATAGATTGTGAATCTGAATCTATAAAAAGAGAAGTGATTGGTAATATTGAGATATATTTTACAAAAAAATTTGAATGCTTAACTATTGATGGGGTCAGATTTAACTATAAAAAAGGATGGGGCCTTATTAGGGCTTCAAATACCCAGCCAGTTATTGTTTGCAGATTTGAATCTAAGATTGAACAAGAAGTAAAAGAAATTCAAGAATTAGTTTTTAATAAATTAAAGTCTTTCAAAGGAGTCTTACTCTAGTTGCAAAATGATTTTAAATTAATAAAGAGTAGAGTTGATGATGAACTCGAAAAAATAAGTAGTTTTGAATCAAAATCTCTATCTCAGTCAGTTAAGTACTCATTATCAAAAGGTGGTAAAAGATTAAGGCCACTATTACTTGTTGAAGCATGCAATGCTTTTTCAGGTTCAAAGGAAGATGCAATACCAGCTTCAGTTGCTATTGAAATACTTCATAATTTTACTCTCGTTCATGATGATATCATGGATGAGGATTTAATTAGGCATGGTAGAGAAACAGTTCATTCAAAGTGGGATGTAGGTACAGGAGTTTTAACTGGTGATGCACTTTTAGCTATAGCACTTAATATCATTCAATCTTATAATAATTTAGATATTATAAAACACTTTAATAAATCATTAGTTGATGTATGTGATGGTCAATCACTTGATAAAGAATTTGAGAATTTAGATATTTCATTAGATCAATATATGCATATGATAAAACTGAAGACAGGGTGTTTGCTTGGGGTTTCAGCTCAAATAGGATCAGTGATTGGGGGCGCTAATATAAATGATTCTACATTGATGTACAAATATGGACAATACATAGGCAAAGCATTTCAAATACAAGACGATTACCTAGAGGTGTTTTCAAATGAAAAGAAAATGGGGAAAACATTAAAAAGTGATATTGTCTTAAATAAGAAAACATTTTTAATGATTAATGGTTATTTGAAAAATTCTCAAAAAATGAATGAAATAAAGGAAATAATAAGTAGGGGCGAATTTGAGTTAGGGCAAAAGAAATTAGTTGATTTTTATGTTGATTCAGGCATTAAGGATTTAGCTGATCAAAAAATAAAAGATTTGATTTCTGAGGCAAACATAAAACTTGAAATGATAGAGAATCTTAATCCAGATAATAATCTTGTATATTTTAGTAAATTAATTTTGAATCGGGATAAATAGTTATGAATGAAATTTTTAAAAAACAAATTGAGCTAAATGACAAATCTGATATGAAAGGTTCGTTGCAGTCTTTTCCAGATCAAATAAGAGAATCTTTTAAAATAATTGAAGAATACGATTTTATTTTAAATACAGAAATTAATAAAATTATATTTTTAGGAATGGGGGGGAGTGCTATTGGAGCTGATTGTGTTAAGTCAATTTTAAATTCTTGTTTCGAAATTCCAATCACTATATGTAGATCATATGAAGTTCCCAATTGGATTGATAATAATACACTGGTTATTGCATGCTCATACTCTGGTAATACTGAGGAAACTTTATCAGCTTTTTCAAAATGTATTGAAAGAACTAGTAATATTTTTTCTATATCAACTGGAGGTAAATTATTTTCCCTTTCTTTAGAAAAAAATGTTTCTTACCTAAAACTTCCAAAGGGTTTTCAACCAAGAGCTGCAATAGGTTTTTCAATTGCTTTAAACTTACTGCTGTTAAATAAGTTAAAGCTAATCTCTAATACATTTATTGGACAAATTTCAGATCATGTGCAAGATTTGGAAGATTTCTCAATTAGTTTGTTTAAGGATTCTAATTCTGCATATTTACTAGCTAAAAACATGGTAAATAGAATTCCCATTATTTATGGAAGTTGTGGATTTGGAGACATTATTGGATTAAGATTTGCTAATCAGCTTTCTGAGAATTCAAAAATTTTATCTTTTTCAAATTCAATACCAGAGCAAAATCATAATGAGATTGAGGGCTGGAATAAGATGAATAATTATGAAAATAAATTGTGTGCAATTTTTATTAAAGATATAGATGACAATAAACAAATATTAAAAAGACAGAATATTTTAAGCCAAATAATTTCAAGCATGAAAATAGATGTTTTCGATTTAAAGGTTGAACATCATATTAAATCAATTAGATTTCTAAAGTTTATTCATTTAGTTGACTGTATAAGCTACTATTTGGCAATTTTAAGAAATATTAATCCTACACCTGTTGAAACTATTGAAGAGTTTAAAAATAGTTTGTCAAATTAGAACTAGAAATCATTTTATAAAATAACTATGATTAACTTGAAAATAAATAGGCCTCAATTTGATACAGAATCTCAAAAGTATAATGTTAACTTATTTAATGATATAAATAATGTAAAAATAAATATTTTTATTAGTAAGGTTACTGCTCAAGAAATTCTACTTTCTGAAGATAATATTGAGCTTGAAGACTCCAATATATATCAAACCTTAAGTCAAGTTTTAATAGCTTATGAAATTAAAATTGATAAAATAGAGATTATATTTAAAAATAATAAATATTGTGCATTAGTTGAATTTTCTAATTTTGAAAACAATTTTTTTTCTAACATTGTATCGATCTCAAACGCATTAGTTCTATCAGCTAGATATTCTATTCCAATTGTCATATCTGAATTATTGTCAATTGAGTTGCCCTCAGAAAAAGATAAAGTGATTGATGAAGATCTAAATGCAAGAAGTAAAATCAATAAAAAAATTAAACTAAAAAAATTAAGATGCGAACTTCAGAAAGCAATCAATAATGAAGAATATGAGGTTGCTGCATTAATAAGAGATAAAATTAGCGAGCTATCAATGAAGATTGATTAATTCAAGTCCTCTTTTTGCGGCTCTCTTTTCAGCTTCTTTTATAGAATATCCAGTTTCAATAATTTTTTCATGTCCTTTAATAGATAATTGAATAGTAAATTTTTTTGTATGATCAGGTCCTTCAGATTTTATTATTTCATAATTAGGACTATTAATAGATAGTTCATTGCACCTTTCAAGAAGTTTGCCCTTATAGTTTACGATAATTGAAAACTTATGAGATTTCTTTAGTAGTGAAAAAATAATAAATCTTTTAGCATATAAATATTTTGAATCAATATATATAGCCCCAATCATTGCTTCATAAATATTTGACATTAATTTTACCATTGTCTTACTATTATTATAGTCTATACTTTGTCCAACAATAAGATGATTATTTAAATTTAAATCTTCACAAGCTTGATGTAGAATATTTTTGTTAATTAATTCAGATCTTTTTATTGTAAGTGATCCTTCATCTAAATCTGGAAATCTATGATAGAGATATTCGGTAACTGCTAAACTTAAAACTGAATCTCCTAAAAATTCAAGTCTCTCGTAATCTATAAAATTTTTATTATCAAAAGACGGGTGGGTTAGAGCAGAAACTAATAATTTTTTATTAAAAAATTTGTATTTAATTTTTTTTGATATTTCATCAAAATCAATCTTATGATTATTTAATACATTCAAATTATAGTTTGAATTTTTTGAATATTAAAACAGCGTTATGACCACCAAAACCAAAAGAATTTGTCATAGCATAATCAATCTTTCTATTGTTACTTAAATTGGGGGTATAATCAAGGTCACAGTCAGGATCTGGAGATACATAGTTGATAGTAGGGGGAATTATAGAATTATTAATTGCTGAAATAGAAGCAATTGACTCAACTGCTCCAGATGCCCCTAAAAGATGTCCCATCATAGATTTTGTTGAACTGATTGATATATTTTTTGCATGATCTTTAAAAACTTGTTTTATAGCTTTTGTTTCAATCTTATCATTTAAAGGAGTCGAAGTACCATGAGCATTTATATACTTAATTTTCTCAGGCTTTATATCAGCATCTTTAATTGCTTTTTTCATTGCCAACACTGCACCTTCACCATCACTAGATGGAGTAGTAATGTGGAATGCATCAGCTGTAGCGCCATAACCAACAATTTCTGCAAAAATATTTGCACCTCTAGTCCTTGCATGCTCTAATTCTTCTAAAACAAGAATTCCAGCCCCTTCGCCCATAACAAATCCATCACGGTTTTTATCAAAAGGCCTGCTGGCTACCTTATAGTCATTATTTGTTGAAAGCGCCTTCATATTTGAAAAACCTGCTATAGAAATTGGTGATATTGTAGCATCACAGGCTCCAGTGACTATAGCGTTTGCATCACCATATTTTATAAGACGATAAGAGTCCCCAATTGAGTGATTGCCAGTTGCGCATGCAGATACAACAGAATAATTTGGTCCTTTGAATCCATATTTAATAGAGATTAAGCCAGAAGCCATATCGCTAATCATAGATGGGATAAAGAATGGGCTTACCCTCCTCGGGCTTTTAAGAAGATTTGAATGTTGCTCTTCAAAAGTCTTAATCCCACCAATTCCAGAGCCAACAATTACACCAACCATTTGCTTATCAATAGAATTTATTTCATTTAACCCTGAACTTTCAATGGCTTGTTCTGCAGCTATTAGAGATAAACAGGAATATCTATCCATCCTTTTCAGCTCTTTTCTATCAAAGTATTCTTCAAGATTTATATCGATTTCACCCGCAATTTTGACATTAAAATTAGTTGTATCAAATTGAGTTATAGGTGAAATTCCATTTTTACCATTCTCAAGGTTTGAAGAAAGATGCATGTAACTTTTACCAATTGGACATAAAACACCAATGCCACTAATAACAACTCTTTTATTTTTCACTATGTTCTGCTATCAATATAAGAGACTGCATCTTTAACAGAAGTGATTTTATCTGCATCTTCATCTGGAATTTCAATTCCAAATTCTTCTTCAAGTTGCATTATAAGTTCAACTGTATCAAGTGAATCTGCACCTAGATCATCTATGAATTTTGCATCATCTGTGATTTTGCTTTCTTCTATAGCAAGTTTATCCATTATAATTTCAGTTATTCTTTCTTTGTTTGTTGACATTAGTTTCTCCTTGTTTTATAATTATTTCATTACCATTCCACCATCTACATTAATGTCCTGTCCATTAATATAATTAGCTTCATCTGATAGTAGGAACATTACCAAATTCGCTATATCCCTTGTTGTTCCTAATCTTCCAAGAGGAATTTTTGATAGATAAGCATCTTTATTGTTAAGTTCATTGGTCATATCTGTACTAATAAAACCTGGTGATATTGAATTAATAGTTATATTTTTTTTTGATAGTTCTTGTGCAATAGATTTAGTGAAACCTGAAAGTCCAGATTTTGACGCAGAATAGTTTGCTTGACCTGAATTGCCAGTTTGTCCTATAACTGATGAAATATTTACAACCTTGCCAAACCTTTGCTTTAGCATTAGTTTTGAGGCAAATTTAGTACAATAGAATACACCATTTAAGTTTGTATTAATTACTTGTTTCCAGTCACTAGGTTTCATTCTTAATAAGAGCTTATCTTTGGTTATTCCTGCATTGTTAATAAGATAATCAATACTGCCACCAGTATTTAAGGCAATAGATTTAAATATCTTTTCAATAGAATCATATTCAGAAACATCACCTTTATAACAATTAATATTAAGATTATCAAAATTATGATATGAAAAATTCTCTTTTAATTCATTTTTAAATGAATCAATATATTCAGAATCTACATTCCTTGAAATTAGGTGTAAATTAATATTTGATAAAGCTAAAAACTTGGCAACAGTTTTTCCAATGCCTTTACTCGCTCCTGTAACTATAGCGTTATTACCTGAAAACTTAAGTTTCATTTAGACTGTTTTTTAGATCTACTATACTGCTAATACTAGTTGAAGTTATTGATTTATCAATAGATTTATTAAGGTTTGTTAGTACATTTTTTGGGCCAACTTCTATAAAGTGAGACGCATGTAATTTCATTTTATTTATAGTTTCATCCCATTTGACAGGATTTTCAAGTTGCAACAATAGTTTACGTTTAATTGATTTAGAATCAGTAGATGGCTCTGAATCAAAATTCTGATAAACAGGAATATTTGCATCTTTAAAATTTAATGAATTTATTATTGTTTGTAAAGCTTTAGATACAGGTTGCATTAATGGAGAATGGAATGCTCCTGATACATTTAAGGGGATAATTTTCCCCAAATTATTTAATTTTATTTCTTCAGATATAGATTGTATATCATTTATTTTTCCTGAAAGTATAATCTGTTTTTTTGAGTTGTAGTTTGCAATAGTTATATTATGATTTTTAGTGCAATGTTTTATGGCATCTAAAAAAGGATTTATAATAGCTATCATTGAGCCAGGATTCTTATGACCAGCAGAAAACATTTCAGTGGCTCTGGTTTTTATTAAATGAAGTCCATCTTCAAAACTTAAGCATCCAGCGCAGACAATTGCACTTATTTCTCCTAGACTATGGCCAGCGCATATTACTGGCAAAACATTTTTTTCATTAAGTATCTTATTTATAATTATGCTATTTAAATATATTGCAGGCTGAGTATAAATAGTCTTATTTAATTTTTGATTAGAATCTTCAAAGCAAATAGACTGAATATCATAGCCTAAAATTTCATTGGCTTCAAAAAATAATTTTTTTGCAGAGGAAAAAGCTTCAAAAAAATCTTTTCCCATGTTTTTAAACTGCGAGCCTTGACCAGGAAAGATAAATGCTAAATTATTTTTTATTTTATCCATGAAAAAGGATTATTAAAGTAATTTTTTGCAAACTATTCTCTTTAGTGCGATGATGGCTTTATGAGCTCTTCTAATTTTTCAGTCATATTACTAATTAAGTTTGAATTGTGAGCCAGCATTGCGGCTTCAAGAGAGTTACATATTCCTTTACTAGTAGATGAACCATGAGTCTTCAAAACAATTCCATTGATTCCTAGAAGTGGAGAAGCTCCATGCTCTTCATGATCCAGCATTTTTTTCAGCTTTAGAAGTACGGGTTCTAAAGATATTTGATCATTGGATGTTTCAGGTATATTGATTGATTGGAACCATACAATAAGGCTATTAAAAACACCTTCGATGAGTTTTAAAGCTATATTACCAGTAAATCCATCACAAACTACAATATCAACTTTATTTGACATAATATATCTTGCTTCTATATTACCTGTAAAATTATGCATGCAGCTTTTTAACAATTTGTAGCTTTCAACATACAAATCATTTCCTTTAGACTCTTCTTTGCCAATATTTAATAAAGCTACCTTAGGGCTAGGAATTTTTTCTAGATGCTCAATATAGGCTGATGCCATAATTGCAAATTGCAGTAAATGATGAGGTTTGGATTCTGAATTAGCACCTGCATCGCACAGTAAAAATCCACTATTAGAGCTAGTTGGTATATATGGAGCAAATGCAGGCCTATCAATACCCTTGATTTTACCTAATAGAAGCAATGAGGACGCAAGTAATGGACCGGTGCTTCCAGCGCTAACAAATGCATCAACTTTGTTTTCCTTTAACAAATTCAACCCAATAACAATTGATGAGTCAGGTTTTGTTTTTATGATTCTTGAAGGTCTATCAGATGCTAAAATAGTTTGTGTTGAGTAAGTGATTGTAAAATTACTTTTTAATTTTAACAATTTTTTTTCAAAAGGAATAAGCTCATCTTTAAGGCCTATAAGTGTTAAGTGAAGATTCAAATTAGGGTTATTTTTTATAAAATTAATGGCACCATCTATTGTAGAAATAGGCGCATTATCTCCACCAGAAATATCAAGTGCGATATTCATTAATTAATAATTAACTATTTTTTTTAAGGATTTTACCTTTAAAATATAGAACGCCATCTACTTCATAAGCTCTATGTCTTAAATGGTTTTGATTGGTTTCTGTACATGTTGAAATGCACTCACTGGATTTCAAATTCCAGTTTGTTCTTCTCTTTCTTCCTCGTGTTTTTGAATGTCTTCTTTTTGGTACAGCCATAATTTATATTATCTCTTAACTATTAAGAGACCGATATTAACTACTTATAACAATAAATTCAAAGTTTTTTTTAAAAAAAAATAACTTTAAATAGAGTTGTATTAATATGCAATAAAATATAAATTTTGTATAATATTATGGCTCTTGTTCCTAAACATATTCAAAATCTATCTCCATATGTAGCTGGTAAAAGAATATCAGAAATTAGTGATAAACTGGGTTTATCTGATATTGTTAAGCTTTCTTCGAATGAAAATCCTCTTGGCCCATCATATCTTGCTTTAAATTCAATCAAAGAGAGCCTCGATGCTTTGCATCGATATCCTGATAGCTCTGGAATTGATCTTAGGAGTAAGCTTGCAGAAATTTATGGGGTGAAGGTTTCAAATGTAATCCTTGGATCTGGAAGTGAGGGGATTATGTCAACTATTATGAGAACATTTTTAAGAACAGATGATGAGATTATTGCAGCAAAAAATTCTTTTATTGGTTTTAAGGTTTTAGCTAATGCAAGTGGGAAAAATATAGTTTGGGTGCCTATGAAAAATTATAAATATGATCTCAAATCTATGTCTGAGTCTATAAATGACTACACTAAAATAATTTATTTGGCTAATCCAGACAATCCTACAGGAACTTATTTTAACAAAGAAGAGTTTGATAATTTCATGAGTGTGGTTCCTATGAGAGTTTTAGTCATTCTAGATGAGGCATATTTTGAGTACGCAGAATATAATAATGATTATCCAAATTCAATGCTATATAGATATGATAATGTGATAACACTTAGGACTTTCTCCAAGGCTTATGCTTTAGCAGGTTTGCGGGTTGGATATGGATTTGCTCACGATTCTTTAATATCAAATCTACTTAAAGTAAAGCTTCCTTTTGAGCCATCCGTTGTTGGCCAAGTTGCAGCCTTATCATCTCTGTCTGATTCTGATTATATGGAAAAATCAATTAAAATGAATAATGATGGAATGAATAGAATGGAGTCAATATTGAATAGATTTAAAATTGATTACATACCTTCACATGCTAACTTTATAACAGCTAAATTTAATGGCAGTCAATCAGCAAAAGTTTTTTATAAATCTCTATTGGAAGTTGGGGTTATTACAAGGTATTTATCTAGTTTTGGATTAGATGATTGCGTCAGAATTACCATTGGCCTTGAAAGAGAAATTTTAAAATTTGAAGAAGAGCTTGATAAAATCTATCAGGAGGTTTAAATATAATGGCATTTATAACATCTGAATGGAAAGGCAAGAAAATATTTGATGTAGATTCATTTCATCATGTTGAATTTTTTTGTGGTAATGCGAAGCAATCTTCCTATTATTACAGAATGGTTTTTGGATTTGATATTATTGCTTATAGGGGCCCAGAAACGGGTCACCCCGAAAGCGTATCATATGTCTTAAAGCAAAATCAAATAATTTTTGTACTTACATCACCAATTGGAGAAAATAAAAAAATTAGAAATTGGCTATCATTACATGGAGATGGAGTTTGCAATATAGCGATAAAAGTTAATGATGCATATGATGCCTATTCTAAATCATGTAAGAATGGAGCGATTGGAGTTGCTGAACCTGTTACTCTTTCAGATTCTGATGGATTAGTTTCAATTTCATCAATTGCTGCTTATGGAGATGTAATTCATACCTTTATTGAAGATAAGTCTTATAGTGGAGTTTGGATGCCTGGTTTTGTAACTTTATCTATAGGCTCTAACTGTCACAAAAGTCCTGATCTTTTATTTGTTGATCATATAGTAGCAAATGTAGAAGATAAAAAGATGGATAAATGGAAAAGTTTTTATGAAAATGTCTTTGGCTTTTCAACTTTTGTAAAGTTTGATGAGTCTGATATTTCAACTAAATATTCATCTCTAAAGAGCGTGGTTGTTAGATCTAAAAATTGGAAGGTTAAGCTTCCAATTAATGAGCCTGCTCAGGGACTTAAAAAATCACAAATAACAGAGTTTTTGGATTTTAATAATGGGCCAGGAGTACAGCATATTGCTATTCAAACTGAAGATATAATTTATGCAATTAAATCTCTGAGAAGAAATGGAGTGGAGTTTTTAGAAGTTCCTGATACTTATTATGAAAATCTTGCTGATAGAATTGGTAATATTCAAGAAGACATAGAAGAGCTGAAGAAGAATAAGATTTTAGTAGACAGTGATGAAGAGGGTTATTTGCTTCAACTTTTTACCAAACCTATACAGGATACCCCCACTTTGTTTATTGAAATCATTCAGAGAAGAGGGAGCAGAGGTTTTGGGCAAGGCAATTTTCAAGCACTTTTTGAAGCTATAGAGAGAGAGCAGGAAAAACGTGGAAATCTATAAGGAGAAAGGCTATGTCAATCTATGTTAAAAGAGGAAGGATTCCGAACAAAAGGCATACACAATTTGCCAATCCAACTGGTGGTATTTATTTTGAAGAGTTGGTAAGTAGGGAAGGGTTTTCTTATAATTATTCAAATCTATATCATATAAATATGCCTACAAACGTGATGAAAGTTGGGGATTTTCATCGAAATAACCCTTCAATTCTAGATTCAAATCACCGCCCAATGCATTTGATGACAGCTTCAGTTGAAGGCTCTGGCAATTATTTTGATTCATCAATAAATCTTTTTTTTAATAGCGATATAATTATTGGAAAATCTCATTTTAATGAAAAGATGAGTTGTTTCTATAGAAATGGGCATCATGATGAATTGCTTTATATACAAAAAGGAGATGGAGAGCTTGAGACAAATTATGGTGTGTTAAGATACACAGAGGGAGATTTTTTAATTATCCCTAAAGGTGTAATAAGTAAAATTGAGCCACGATCCAATACTCACGCATTAACTGTTGAGACTAAAGGCCCAATTCAATTTCCTGGAAAATATTTAAGTAGAGTGGGTCAGCTTTTAGAGCATTCACCTTATTGCGAGAGAGACATACACCTTCCCCAATTAGTTGATCCTATTAATAAAAAGGGAGAATTTCTGGTAAAAGTCAAGCTTAATACAGGAGTTCAAGACTATTATTACAGTTATCATCCATTTGATGTTGTTGGATGGGATGGTTACCATTATCCCTGGAAGCTAAGTATATATGATTTTGAGCCAATTGTTGGAAGTATACATCAACCGCCACCAGTTCATCAAATTTTTGAATCTTCAGGCTGTGTTTTTTGTGTTTTTGTTCCAAGGCTTTTTGATTTTAATGATAAAGCAATACCTGCACCTTATCCTCATTCAAATGTTGATTCAGATGAAGTTATTTTTTACTCAAAAGGAGATTTTATGAGTAGAAAGGATATTGAGGAAGAATCTATTACTTTTCATCCATCGGGCCTTCCTCATGGGCCACAGCCAGGTAAATATGAAGAATCAATTGGCAAAAAAAACACAGATGAACTTGCTGTTATGATTGATACCTTTAGCCCACTCTGTCCAACAAAAAATACTTTTGACTTGGAAGATAAAAAATATCCTCTAAGTTGGAAGGGGTAGCATGATTGGAAAAAAATGTTGGGAGCCATCTGCCAACTTAATTAATTCATCAAATATGATGGAATTTATTAGATATGTTAATGTTGAAGAAAATATATCAATATCCAGTTATAATGAGTTGTATAAATGGTCAATTGAAAACTCAGATCAATTTTGGCTTTTATTTTCTCGTTTTTCTGAAATTATTTTTTTAAGGTCTTTCAATAAAGTAGTTGACGATATAAGTTTAATGCCAGGCGCATCTTGGTTCCAAGGTTCTAGAATTAATTATGCTAATAATCTTTTAAGGTTTTCTGATGACAAAGAGGCATTGATATTCTATGGTGAGAACAAGGTTAGAAAGGTTTTAACTTATAAAGAATTGAAAAGTCAGGTAGCAAAGCTATCTTATTCATTGAAAAATATGGGTATCATGAAGGGAGATAGAGTTGCAGCTCTTACTGCGAACGTTCCAGAGGCTGTTGTTTCAATGCTTGCCACTTCTAGTATTGGAGCAATTTGGTCATCCTGCTCTCCAGATTTTGGAGTAAGCAGTATAATTGAGAGATTTAAGCAAATCTCTCCCAAAATATTAATATCAACAAATGGTTATTACTTTAAAGGCAAAGTACTAAACAGTTTTAATAAGATAGTTTCCATTTTAGATAAATTACATTCTGTTGAGAAGTTAATATCAATTAAATATATCAAAGAAAAAAATGAATACAACTCTCTACAAATACCTTGTTTAGATTGGGAAGATCTCATTGACAATTCCCATGAAGGCATTGTTTTTGAAAGTCTTCCTTTTAATCATCCTTTATTTATCATGTACTCATCTGGAACAACAGGCAAGCCTAAAAGTATTGTTCATTCATCTGGTGGTACTCTAATCCAGCATTTAAAAGAGCTAATGCTTCATACAGACATCAAAAGAGACGATACCATCTTTTATTTTACTACATGTGGCTGGATGATGTGGAATTGGCTTGTTTCAAGTTTAGCGCTAGGGGCAAGAGTATTGCTATATGATGGAAATGCTTTTCACCCTACAGAGGATTATTTACTAAAAATAGCTATTAAAGAGAAGGTGACTATTTTTGGTACCAGTGCAAAATACCTGTCAGAGATACAAAAAAGAAAAATTTTACCCAAAAAAATCGGAAAGTTTAAAAATCTCAGAACAATTTTATCTACAGGTTCACCTTTAGAAGAAGAAAACTATGATTATGTTTATAAATTTTGGAAGTCCAATGTACAGCTCTCATCTATTTGTGGCGGAACTGATATAATTTCATGTTTTTTCCTTGGCAATCCTATGTTACCTGTTTACAAAGGCAAGTTGCAATCAATAGGTCTAGGCATGTCTGTTAAAAGCTACAGTATTAAAGGTGATGAGCTCCCATATGGACAGAAAGGAGAGCTTGTTTGTGATAAAGCCTTTCCATCAATGCCAATATATTTTTGGAATGATGAGGAAAATAAGAAATATTTAAAAGCTTATTTCAATGTATATCCTGGCATATGGAGACATGGAGACTTTATTTCAATTGATGAAAAATTTAATGTAAAAGTTTATGGTAGATCTGATTCAACTTTAAACCCTGGAGGTGTTAGAATCGGTACCTCTGAAATATATAGTGTTCTTGATACTATTCAAGAAATTGAAGACTCATTAGTTATAGGTAGAAGAGTAAATTCAGATGAGGAAATAATATTTTTTTTAAAAATGAAAACTCCATATGATGCTGATGAAGATTTTAAAGAATTTATTATTAGTACGATTAAGGAAAACTGCAGTCCAAGGCACTGCCCAAATAAAATAATCTCAGTTCAAGATATTCCATATACAATTAATGGAAAGAAGGTGGAGGTCGCTGTAAAAAAAATAATTAATGGCGAATTGGATTATAATATTGATGCCGTTAAAAATCCTTCAGCCATTAAAGAGTATATCAATATATTTAAAAATAGATTTACAAAACCCTAAGAAAAAGTATTTTTAATTTTTTTTTGTTTTCTTATTTTAATAAATGAAAGTTTTTACTATTAGCTTAATTATATTCTTTGTTTCATGTGATTCAACCAATAGGTTTGCCATTGATATAACAAAAATGAAGTTTAAAAGGCAGCAAGGAATTGATGCTGGAACTGTCATGAAGGGTCATAGGCTGTTTGAAGGTGAGATTGAAGAGAAGTCTGCCACAAAAAAGATTTATAAAAAAAAGGCTTCAAAAAAAATAATAGATAATAGTAGCTCAAAAAGCTTTTTTTCAACTATGTTTAATTTTGGACAAGATGAGGTTCAAAAGGTAATAAAAGAATG
>MDTB01029601.1_pt1 | contig 39981 bp, 39 predicted proteins | sample 811161 | NCBI WGS metagenome assembly MDTB01 (sample SAMN05326650, study PRJNA326480) | marine metagenome | isolation source: seawater | place: Mediterranean Sea | collected 2009 | reverse complement strand
ATCTTTACTTGAAACATTTATACTCCAAGCTCCTCTAAAATATCCTATTTTTATTCTAAAAAAGGAACTTTTAAAAATTCCTTTATTTGGTTGGTATTTAAAGAAAATTGGTTCTATTGATATAGTAAGAGACACTACTACAAAAGATAATTTAAATTTTTTTGACAAAATTAAAAATATTATTGAAATTAGTAAGAGACCTCTATTAATTTTTCCTCAAGGAACAAGAGTAAAATTTGGCGAAAGGCTACCATTTAAAAAAGGTGCTGGTAGAATTTATGAGACGTTGAATTTGCCATGCGTTCCTGTTGCATTAAACACTGGTAAGGTTTGGCCAAAAAATAGTTTTTTAAAATATAATCATGACATTAAGATATATTTTTTAGAACCTATCGAGCCTGGAAAAGATAAAAATGATTTTATTAATGATTTAGAAAAAAAAATTTATTCTTCAATTGATAGTTTAAATTAATTTTTTTTTCTTCCAAAGTCAGGGGACTCAACGTCTTGACCAGCTTTGATAATCTCTTTTCTTAAATTTCTTGTAGATGAAAAAATTTTAAGTAATTTAGCTCCATTTTTTTCTGAGATAGCTTTTTTGAAATCATCAAGATTATTTGAAAATTTATCTAAAATATTAATTATATTAGTACTATTATCCAGAAAAATATCTCGCCACATAATAGGATCTGATGAAGCGATTCTAGTAAAATCTCTTAAACCTCCGGCGCTATATTTTATGATATCTTCTTTGAATTTATCGTCAGCACTAATTGCTGTCATTACAATGTTATAAGCAACTGCATGAGGTAAATGACTCGTTAATGCCAATATTTGGTCGTGTTCGTTTGCATTCATTAATTTTACCTTACTACCTAAAAATTCCCAAAATTTTTTTAATCTTTCAACTTGATCTTTATTTTCATTTTCGTTTTTACAAATAATCGTCCATCTATTTTTAAATAAATTTTTAAACCCCGCTGACGGTCCACTTTCTTCCGTTCCTGCTATAGGGTGCGACGATAACCAAAAAACGTCTTTTAGGTTAAGGTTTTCAAATATCTTATTAACTTCTTTTTTTACTGATCCAGTATCTGTTATAATAACATTTTTTTTAAAATGATCCTTGCCGGCAAGGAGTACTTCCTTGTAAGAGCTTAAAGGCACACAAAGAATTACTAGATCGGAGTCATTTATAGCAGATTGAATGTCCTTAGAAATATTATCACACAAATTCTCTTTTTTAATTACATCAACAACACTTTTGTTTTTATCAAAGACAGTGACTATTTTGCTAATTTTTTTGTTATTGATATTTCTCAAAATTGAAGAACCAATTAAACCACCTCCGATTATACTTATTTTATTAAACATTAAATAATTTTCCTTAGCGTTCTTAAGAATTTTTTATTTTCTTTTTTATTGCCGATAGTAACTCTTATCGAATTATCAATATTATATACGTTCATTTTTCGAACTAAAATTCCAGCCTTTGCTAACTTAAGAAAAATTTCCTTTGAGTTTTTCCTGATTCTGCTAAAGTTAATAAGTAAAAAATTACCATAACTAAAATTTGTCTCAATTCCAAATTTTTTAAAATTTTCATAAAATTTGTTAACCCATTTGTTTACATGAATAATTTCTTTTTTAAGCCATTTTACATCTTTTATAGACTCTACTGCCGCAGATAATGCAGCTCGGTTAATATTAAACGGAGGTTTAATTTGATTTAAGACATATATTAATTTTTTTGGACCATAACCCCAGCCAATTCTAAGTCCAGCAAGTCCATAGATTTTTGAAAATGTTCTAGTAATTATTACATTTTTTGAATTCGAAAATAGTTTTATTCCAGAAGAATAATTTTTATTTTTGACGTATTCGAAGTATGCATCGTCTACAACTAATAAGATGTTGCTTCTAAGCATTTTTCTTAATCTTAGTAATTTTGATCTACTAATTATCGTTCCTGTAGGATTATTAGGATTAGCTAAAAAAACAATTTTAGTTTTTTTTGTAACTTTAGAAAGAATATTTTCTACAGAAATTGTAAAATTTTTTTCTTTAGCGTATCTTATTTTTGCTCCATATATTTTGCTATAAATTCTATAAATTATAAAGCTAAATTCTGGGACTATAACTTCGTCGCTTTTTTTTAAAAAAGCTTTACAAATTAATTCAAAAACCTGATCTGAGCCTGAACCAAGAATTATTCTATTAGGATCTAGCCTAAATTTTTTTGCTAAAGTGTTTCTTAAAAAAACTCCATCTGAGTCTGGATATCTTCTTAAATTTTTTGAAACTCTGTTAAATTCCTTGATAGCCTTTGGACTAGGTCCAAGAGCTGACTCATTAGCTGAAAGCTTAATCTTGGCAATTTTTCTGTTAAATAAACTCATTCCTGGAATGTATTTTTCAGCGTTAATTTTATTTGGCTTCGGTAAATTCATTTTCAATAAGTTAATATATAAAAAGCTATGGTAATGCTAGTTTCATTACATATGAATTTGACAAGTTTACGACTATTTAGTATTAATCCTTTTAAGGCGCCGATTTAACCAAATTGCAGGCGCTTTATAAATATAGCTAAATAGGAGATAGCCCAGTTTAGCTGGGCTTTTTTTTTGGATGAATAGAAAACTTGAAAATATTAAAAAACATACCGTATCAAAACCTCTTAAATTAGATTGTGGTAAAACTATAAATAATTTTCCACTTGCCTATGAGACTTACGGGAAATTAAACCAAAATAAAGATAATGCCATTCTTGTTTTTCATGCTTTAACAGGAGATCAATTTGTTGCAGGAACTAATCCTATGACTAATAAAGAAGGTTGGTGGGTTACCGCGGTAGGTCCAGGTAAGGCCATAGATACAAATAAATACTTTGTTATTTGTGCAAATGTAATTGGTGGCTGTATGGGATCTTTGGGACCTAGAGAAATTAATTCTGAAACAAAGCTGCCTTATGGATTAGATTTTCCAGTAATCACTATCAAAGATATGGTTAGATCACAGGAGTCTTTGTTAGAACGCCTTGGTATCAAAAAACTTCTATGCGCTACAGGTGGCTCTATGGGAGGAATGCAACTGCTACAATTTTGTGCAACATTTCCCAATAAAACTTTTTCAGCTATTCCAATAGCTTGTAGTTCTAGCCATAGTGCCCAAAACATTGCATTAAATGAGTTAGCACGTCAAGCTATTATGGCTGACCCAGTCTGGGATAATGGAAAATATGTTTTGAAAAATGTTCAACCCAAAAATGGTTTAGCAGTTGCTAGAATGGTAGGACATATAAGTTACCTATCTGAAAAAGGAATGCAGGAAAAATTTGGAAGAAAATTGCAAGAAAAAGCTGATTACAAATTCAGTTTTGATGCAGATTTTCAAGTAGAGAGTTATTTAAGGCATCAAGGGTTTGCATTTGTAGAAAGATTTGATGCTAATTCAGTTCTTTATATAACAAGGGCAATGGATTATTTTGATCTTTCAAAACAATTTAAAGGTGGACTTGTTGAAGCATTTAAAAATCAAAAAACTAAATTTTTAGTTATATCTTTTTCATCTGATTGGCTATACACAACAAGAGAAAACAAAGACATTGTAATCGCTTTAAATGCTTCAGGTGTTGACGTCTCGTACTCAGAAATAATTTCAGATAAAGGGCATGACTCATTTTTATTAGAAGAACCTGAATTTTTAAAAACTTTAAAAAGTTTCATAGACTCAATGTACGATAAATTTAAAAATGAAAAAAGAATTTAAAGTAATCGCAGAAATATTACCTAATAATACAAGAGTGTTAGATGTAGGTTGTGGAGACGGAGCTCTTATGAGTTTTTTAGAAAAAGAGAAAAACATTGAAGTTAGGGGATTAGAAATAAGTCAAGATAAAGTTCAACAATGCATTCATAAAGGTTTACCTGTGATTCAAGGTAATGCAGAAACTGAGCTACATCAATTTCCTAATCAATCTTTTGACTATGTAGTTCTCAGTCAAACACTTCAAGCTTTTTATGATCCAGAAAAAGTTTTAAGAGAACTTTTAAGAATTGGAAAATCAGTTATAATTTCTATTCCAAATTTTGGATATTGGAAGGTAAGGATTAAACTTTTATTTTTTGGTAAAATGCCAGTTACTAAAACTTTACCAAATTCATGGTATAATACCCCAAATTTACATATGTGTACCATAAAAGACCTTTTTAGTTTTTGTGACGAAAAAAATATTAAAATTAAAAAAGTAATAGGTGTAAATGAAAATAAAACTTCTTTAATTAAAAAAAATAATTTAGAATTAAAAAATCTTGTCTCAAAATTAGGAATTTTTTTAATTAGTTAAAATGAATGTTGAAATTATAAAATGCTTAAAAGATAATTATAGTTATCTTATTTTTGAAAAAGAGACAAATACAGTGTCAATAGTTGACCCTTCAGAATTTGAAGTTTGCGACAAGATTATAAAAAAATATTCAAAATTAGATTACATCTTAAATACTCATCATCATTTTGACCATGTAGGAGGAAATTTAAAACTCAAAGAAAAATATAATCCAAAAATTTTAGGTTTTGAAAAAGATAAGCATCGAATACCAGGTATCAACATATTATTAAAAGATAATGAAAAATTTAAAATTGGAAATTTAAAATTTAATGTAATTTTTATTCCAGGTCACACAAAAGGTCATGTAGCCTTTTACTTTGAAAAAAAAAAAATTCTTTTTTCTGGAGATACTTTGTTTTCTTTAGGGTGCGGTAGAGTATTTGAAGGCACTCATCAAGATATGTTTAACTCATTAAATAAACTTAAAAATCTACCTGGAGAGACAAAGATTTATTGTGGTCACGAATATACCAAAAATAATTTAGATTTTTGTATTAAATATGATTATAAAAATAGTTTTTTGAAAGAAAAAAGTAAAATTATTATCTCAAACTTAAAAAAAAATTTACCTACAATTCCTGTAAGTTTAGATGAAGAGCTAAAAACAAATATTTTTTTAAGATGCGATAATTTAAGTGTTAAACAAGCTTTAAATCTTAAAGACTCCCCAGAGCAAGAAATATTTTCAAAATTACGTGATTTAAAGGATACTTTTTAGACCCAATAATCTTGACTTGATATTAATGAGGGATATATTGCCTCAAAACCTAAAAATAAATTTTATGTCTTTTGCTATTATAGAAACAGGTGGAAAACAGTACAAAGTATCAGCAAGCAAAATTTTGGAAGTTGAAAAACTTAAAGCTAAAAAAGGTGAAACTATTAAATTTAAAAAAGTTTTACTTTTAAATGATAAAATAAGTACAGAAATTGGAAATCCTAATATCGAAGGAGCAACTGTTGAAGCTAAACTTTTAGACAATACTAAAGATAGAACAGTACTAGTGTTTCATAAAAGAAGAAGAAAGCACTCTAGGAAAAAAAATGGGCATAGGCAACGACATGCAAAAATACAAATTATTAAAATATTAGCTAAAGGTGGAAAAGTAATTGATGAAGCTAAAATAGTAGAAAAAAAGAAAACTTTAAAAACTGAAAAAAAAGATATAAAAAAAACAGAAAAAAAGTAAAAATAAATGGCAACAAAAAAAGCAGGTGGATCATCAAAGAACGGACGAGACAGTAAAGGTAGACGTCTTGGTGTTAAAAGATATGGCGACCAAATGGTGATACCTGGAAATATAATTGTAAGGCAAAGAGGTACAAAAATCCATCCTGGCGATAATGTGGGCATAGGTAAAGATCACTCGATTTTTTCTTTAATTAAAGGAAAAGTAAAATTTAAAAAATCTAAACTAAACAGAACATTTGTTTCTGTAATCCCCAATTAATTTATACAAATAACTAAAGTTATTTGTATTATACCTACAATGAAATTTTTAGACCAAGCAAAAATATATATTAAAGCAGGCAACGGAGGTTCTGGCTCTGCCAGTTTTCGAAGAGAAAAGTTTATTGAATATGGTGGTCCAGATGGAGGTGATGGTGGAAGTGGCGGGTCTATAATCATTGAGTCTGATCGAAATTTAAACACTTTAATTGACTTTAGATATGCTCAACATTTTAAAGCACAGCATGGGAAACCAGGTAGTAAAAAAAATAAAACAGGAGCCAATGGTAAAGATTTAATTTTAAAAGTTCCTACAGGTACTCAGGTTTACGAGGAAGATAATAATACATTAATCTATGATTTTACGAAGAATAAGGAAAAATATTTAGTTGCCTCTGGTGGAAAAGGAGGTTTAGGAAATGTAAGATTTAAAAGCTCTACAAACAGAGCACCAAGAAAGAAAACAACTGGAAAAGCAGGTGAAGAGTTTTGGATATGGTTTCAATTAAAAGTAATTGCCGATGTTGGCATAATTGGTAAGCCCAATGCAGGTAAATCAAGTTTACTCGCCGCTATCACCAGAGCAAAGCCAAAAATTGCTAGCTATCCTTTTACGACAATCAACCCAAATCTCGGGGTTGCATATCATAATGGGAAAGAAATTACTCTAGCAGATATCCCCGGTTTAGTTGAAGGTGCCCACAAAGGTGTAGGATTAGGTGACAAATTTTTACGTCACATAGAGAGATGTAAGATATTGTTGCATTTAATAGACTTGTCGGAAGAAAATTTAGTAAAAAGTTATAAAAAGATAAAACATGAACTTTTAGCTTATGATAAAGTTTTAAGTAATAAAAAAGAAATTATTTTCTTTAATAAATCAGATTTATTGAACAAAAAAGACATTGATGAAAAAATAAATAAATTTAGAAAAGAGATCAAAACAAAATGTGAAGTCATCTCAGTATTTTCAAATGAAGACTTAATAAAAGTTAAAAAAATATTGATAAAAAATGCTAATTAAAAATTCAAAAAAAATAGTAATTAAACTTGGCTCTTTAACAGTAATTGATAAAAAAGGTAAATTTAAAAAAAGATGGGTTTCAAGTTTGATTAAAGATATAAAGAAATTTAAAGCAAAAAACGATATTGTTATTGTTTCATCAGGAGCAATAGCCTTAGGACAAAATTACCTAAAAATTAAAAAAAAACGAATTAAATTGGAAATGAGTCAAGCTATTGCGGCTGTTGGACAAATTCATTTAGCTGGCGAGTTTCAAAAATTATTTAATAAATACAGAATTAAAACTGGTCAAATATTGATAAGTCCTGACGATACTGAGCAACGTAGAAGAGCACTAAATGTTCGTCGAACTTTTGAAAACTTATTTAAACTAAAAGCTATTCCAATAGTTAATGAAAACGACACGACAGCAACGGCAGAAATTAAATATGGCGATAATGATAGACTAGCAGCCAGAGTTGCTCAAATTATTGGTGCAGATACATTAATCATTCTTTCTGACGTTGATGGGCTTTATGATAAATCAAATGGTAAAAATATTATCAAAACTGTTTCAAAAATTGATTCAAACATTAACGCTTTAATTGATAATAAAAAAAACTCCTATGGTTCTGGAGGAATTGGTACAAAGTTGGATGCAGCTAAAATTTGTATGAATGCTGGATGTCATATGTTTATTGGAAATGGTAAAAAAAATAACCCAATTAAAAATATGATTAAAAATAAAATTTATACTCATTTTATTCCAAAAATTTCCAGTTTGGACGCTAGAAAAAAATGGATTATTAGCTCTTTGAACTCTTCAGGTAAAATTTTTATCGATCAGGGAGCCGCCAAAGCACTTGATAGAGGCAAAAGTTTACTAGCAGCTGGAGTGAAGGGGGTTGAAGGGTCATTTGAAAAAGGTGAAAATATTCTTGTTTTAGATGAAAACAATAAAAGTTTAGCTAGAGGATTATCTTCATTTTCGTCATCTGAAATAAATAAGATTAAAGGAAAACAAAGTAAAGAAATTGAAATTATTCTAGGATATTTAAGTAAATCTGAAGTAATACATAAAGATGATATGGTAAAACTGTAAAATGAAATATCTAGAAAAAATAGGACAAAACGCAAAAAAAGCTTTTAAGGAATTAAAAGCTGTTAAACATAATCAAATAAAGTTGGTTTTAGAAAATTTTAACAAAGCTATTTTAGGCAATAAGAAAAGCATAATAAAAGAAAATTTAAAAGATATTAAAAACGTCAAAAGAAAACATTTAGTAGATAGATTAATTTTAAATGATAAAAGAATAGATGGAATTAGACATTCTATTAATGAAATAGCTAAATTTAAAAATCCTATCGGTCGCGTATTAGAAAAATGGGAAAGACCTAACAAACTTAAAATTAAAAAAGTTTCAACTCCGATTGGAGTTATAGGAGTAATTTACGAAAGCAGACCAAATGTAACTGCAGATGTTGCTGCACTGTGTATAAAGTCAGGCAATTGCTCAATTTTAAGAGGAGGATCTGAAGCATTTAACACAAACAAGATACTAGCTGATTTATTTCGCGACTCTTTAAGTAAAAAAAGAATTGATAGAAACTGTGTACAATTTATTGAAAAAAAAGATAGAAGAATTGTTGATATGCTTCTTTCTAAAATGAGTAAATATATTGATGTTATAGTTCCAAGAGGGGGTCGAGGATTGGTAGAAAAAGTTCAAAAATATTCTAATGTCCATGTCATAGGTCATCTTGAAGGATTATGCCACATATATATCGACAAATATTCTAGTTTAGAAATGGCAAAAAAAATTGTAATCAATGCTAAAATGCGTAGAACAAGTATATGTGGTGCTCTAGAAACTTTATTAATAGATGAGAAAGCATTAAACTCCCACGGTGAAGCAATTATTCAATCATTAATTTTTTCTGGATGTGAAGTTCGTGTTGATAAAAAAATAAATAAAATATTTCATAATAAACTGAAACTAGCAAATGAAAATGATTGGAGAACGGAATATCTTGACTCTATAATATCAATTAAAACAGTTAAAAATGTCCAAGATGCAATTAGTCATATTTTAAAATATGGAACTATGCATACTGATAGTATTATTACAAATAATTCTAAAAACGCGAAAATTTTTTTAAACGGAGTTAACAGTTCGATTGCAATGCACAATGTTTCAACTCAATTTGCTGATGGAGGTGAATTTGGTTTCGGTGGTGAAATAGGAATTTCAACTAACAAACTCCCCCCTAGAGGACCAGTGGGAATTAATCAGTTAACCTCTTATAAATATATTGTATCTGGCAAAGGAATTGTGAGACCGTAGCAAATGTTTAAGCTTAAGAGAGGAACAATTGGTATTTTTGGTGGAAGTTTTGATCCTCCGCATAAAGGGCATCTAGAAATTTCTAAGATCAGTTTAAAAAAAATTAAACTAAAAACAGTTTATTGGGTAATTACAAAAAAAAACCCTTTTAAAAAAAAACCTTTCTTTTCACTTAGAAATAGAATCTCAAAGTCTAGACGAGTGGTAAAAAATAATAGAAAAATAAAAGTTCTTTTTATTGATGATAAAATAAAATCTTCTAGAACAATTAACGTTATAAATCACTTCATAAAAGTAAGGAAACAAAAAGATCTATGCTTAATATTAGGTTCAGATAATTTATTAAATTTTCATAAGTGGACAAGTTGGAAAAAAATAGTTAAATTAGTTGCATTAGTTGTTTTTTCTAGAAAAGGATATGATAAAAAGAGTAAAAAATCTGTTGTGGCAAAATATATTAATAAAAAAAATATCATTTACGTAAATAACAAGATGATTAACATTTCTTCATCAGTGATTAAAAAAAATATTTAAAAAAATTTAAATGAAAACCATGGATTTAAAAAAAGATATTGAAAGAATTCTAGATAATAACAAAGCCAAAAACATTACTTCAATAAATTTAAAAAATAAATCTTATATAGCAGATTATATGATCATTGCTTCGGGTACATCCTCTAGACACTTACAAGCTCTATCAGAAATATTAGTTACAGAATTAAAAAAAATCGGTTTAGATGAATGTCGTCTTGAAGGAAGAGATAGTAATGATTGGAAATTAGTAGATGCTCAAGACATAATTGTTCATATATTTCATCCAGAAAAAAGAGAGTTTTACGATCTTGAAAAAATGTGGTCACAAGAAATCCCAAAAGAAAAAGCAATAGTATGAAAAAAACTTTTTCCTTAGTAGTAATATTTTTATCATTAACAATAGGTAATTCTTACTCAAAAAATGAACTTTACGACAAAATAGATCTTTTTGGAGAAGTTTTGGAAAAAATAAAAAAAGACTATGTTGATGAAATTGATCAATCCGAAATAATGGATTCAGCTATTAATGGAGTTCTTCAATCTCTTGATCCTTACTCAGCATATATGAGTCCAGAATTATTTGAAGAAATGCAAACTGACACTCGTGGAGAATTTGGAGGTTTAGGTATCGAGATTGGCATGGAGGCTGGTTTAGTTAAAGTAATTGCCCCAATAGATGATACGCCAGCTGCAAAAGCTGGAATAAAAGCAGGAGATTACATTGTAAAAATAGGAGAAGAACAAGTTCAAGGTAAATCTTTAATGGAAGCTGTTAAATTAATGAGGGGACCAGTAGGAACTTCAATAGAATTAACTATAAAAAGAAAAAATGTGAAAAAATCTTTAAAATTTAAAATTGTACGTAAGATAATTGAGGTTAAATCAGTAAGTTCAGAAATTTTAGGTGATGATAAAAATTTAGGATATATAAGACTTAAGTCATTCAATGAAAATAGTGACAAACAATTTCTTAATATTGTTCAAAAGTTTGAGAAAAATTCTAAAATAATAGGATATATCTTGGATTTAAGAAATAATCCGGGCGGGTTGTTAACGCAAGCTATTAATATAACTGACTTTTTTTTAGACGATGGTGAAATAGTCTCAACTAAAGGTCGAAAAGAGTCTGAAACAAGAAAGTTTTTTGCAAGGAAAGGTGATGAAATTGGAGGAAAACCCATAATCGTTTTAATTAACAATGGTTCTGCATCTGCTTCAGAAATTTTTGCTGGTGCACTAAAGGATCATAAAAGAGCAATAATTTTAGGTGAAAACTCTTATGGAAAGGGTTCGGTTCAATCTATCGTTCCTTTAAAAAATGGTGGAGGTATTAGACTTACTATTTCAAAATATTACTTACCATCAGGTGACTCTATATCTGAAGTTGGAGTTACTCCAGATATTCTTGTCGAAGAAGCCGAAGTAGATTTTAAGATGAATACCAAAAGTGATAATCAATTGAATTATGCTTTAAATTTATTTAAAACATAAAAATGAGTCAAGAAAAACTCCCTTTAAGAACCGGCGTAGGGGCAATAGTTTTAAATGATAAAAACCAAGTTTTTGTTGGAAAGCGAAAAGATAACCCCATTGATAAATGGCAAATGCCGCAAGGCGGAGTTAATGAGAATGAAAATCTATTAAGCGCTATGAAAAGAGAGCTATACGAAGAAACTAGTATAAAAAGCATAAAAGTTTTAAAAGAGTTGGACCAATGGTTGGTTTACGAATTACCTAAAAATCTTTTAGGAATTATATGGAAAGGTAAATTCAGAGGACAAAAGCAAAAATGGTTTATAACAAGATTTGTTGGAATTGATAGTGAAATAAATTTGAATACTAACAATCCTGAATTTATAGAGTGGAAATGGATAGAAGTAAATGAACTTCCTGGAGTAATTGTTGATTTTAAAAAAGATATTTATGTAAAGTTACTTTCAGAGATTAAAAATTTTATTAATTAATTTCTTTTAAAGTGTCTATTTTATGAGATAATAAATACTTCTCTTTATCAGTAACACTGTTTTTATTAATTTTTTCTGAAGAGTCTTTAATTATCATATCCATAAAATTTTTGTCTAAATCAGTAATATTCTTTACTGTTGAGGTTAAAATTAAAAGATTATTGTTTTGAAACTCCACTACACCCTCTTCAACAAAATACCTTTCCTCAGACTTATCTCCAATTTTTATAATACCTGGTCTTAAAAAAGTTATTAAAGGTATATGATCTTTTAAAATACCCATTTCACCTTCGTAAGAGGGTACCACAACGATATTAGTTTCACTTTTTAAAAAGGATTTTTCAGGAGAAATGATCTCTACAGTAAATTTTTCAGACATTATTTGCTTTCTTTAGTTAACTTTTCTGCTTTTTCAACTACTTCTTCAATTCCGCCAACCATATAAAAAGCTGCCTCAGGCAAATGGTCGTACTCTCCTTTACAAATTGCGTCAAAACCTTTTATAGTCGAGTCAAGATCAACAAGTTTTCCTGGAGAGCCTGTAAAAACTTCGGCAACAAAAAATGGTTGTGACAAAAATCTTTGTATTTTTCTTGCTCTTGCAACAGTTAATTTGTCATCTTCGGATAGTTCATCCATTCCAAGAATAGCTATGATATCTTGCAAAGATTTGTATGCTTGTAGTATTCTTTGAACGTCTCTAGCAACTCTATAGTGTTCATCTCCAACTATTCTAGGATCTAAAATTCTTGAGGTTGAGTCTAGTGGATCTACAGCAGGATAAATTCCTATCTCTGCAATTTGTCTTGATAATACTGTTGTAGCATCTAAATGTGAAAACGATGTAGCAGGTGCTGGATCCGTTAAATCATCTGCCGGAACATAAATAGCCTGCACCGAAGTGATTGATCCTTTATCAGTAGAGGTAATTCTTTCCTGAAGATTACCCATATCAGTTGCTAGAGTGGGCTGATATCCAACAGCTGAAGGTATCCTTCCTAGCAAAGCAGATACTTCTGATCCAGCTTGAGTAAACCTAAAAATATTATCAACAAAAAATAGTACGTCTTGACCTTCCTTATCTCTAAAATACTCAGCAACCGTTAAACCTGTTAAAGCTACACGGGCTCTAGCCCCTGGAGGCTCATTCATTTGTCCATAAACCAAAGCAGCTTTAGACCCTTTGCCATCTGTCTTAATTACTCCTGACTCTATCATTTCATGATAAAGATCGTTTCCTTCTCTCGTTCTTTCACCTACTCCTGCAAATACTGAGAAACCTCCATGAGCTTTTGCAATATTGTTAATTAATTCCATAATTGTAACAGTTTTTCCGACTCCTGCTCCTCCAAACAAACCTATCTTTCCTCCTTTGGCGTAAGGTGCTAATAGATCTATTACTTTAATACCTGTTACTAGTTGTTCTGTCTCGGTCGCCTGATCAGTAAATTTTGGAGCTGGTCTATGTATTGGCCATCTTTCTTTTGTCTTAACATCTCCTTTTTCGTCAATAGACTCCCCTATAACATTAATAATTCTACCTAAAGTTTCTGGTCCTACAGGAACACTTATTGGAGAGCCAGTATTAATTACTTTATCACCTCTCTTTAATCCTTCAGTTGCGTCCATTGCTATAGTTCTTACATCATTTTCTCCTAAATGCTGTGCAACTTCTAAAATTAATTTTTTTCCAGCATTGTTAACCTCAAGAGCCGTATAAATTTCTGGTAGATCTCCTTCAAAATTAACATCGACTACAGCACCAATAATTTGTGTTATTTTTCCTTCTTTGCTCATTATTATAAACTTTCTGCTCCAGATATAATTTCTATCAATTCTTTTGTAATTGAAGCTTGTCTACTTCTGTTATAATTAATTGTTAATTTATCTACCAACTCTCCTGCATTTCTTGTGGCATTGTCCATAGCTGTCATCCTTGATCCTTGTTCGCTAGCTGCATTTTCTAAAAAGGCTTTAAAAACTTGGGTAGATATATTTTTTGGCAATAATTCATCTAAGATTTCATCTTCTTCCGGTTCAAACTCGTAGGTTTGCATATTTTCTGATTTATCTTCGGATAATTTATTTTCCACAGGAATAATCTGTTGAGCTTGAGGTACCTGAGTAATTACATTTTTAAAATTATTGTAAAACAAAATACATTTGTCAAATTCATCGTTTTTAAATAAATTTAAAATTTCGTTTCCCACCAACTCTGCTTCGTTAAATGAAATTTGTTTTTTGTCCTTGAAGCTAATTTTTTTAATTATATATTTATCATATTCTCTTTTAATTTGATCAAATCCTTTAGAGCCTACAGTAATTATTTTGAGACTTTTCCCTTCATCTAAAATTTTTTTAAAATTACTTTTTGCCAATTTGCAAATATTTGAATTAAAACCTCCACATAATCCCCTGTCAGCTGTTAACACCACGCACAAATATGTTGCGTCTTTTTTAGTTCCAACTAATAGCTTTGGAGCATTTTCGGGATCGTTGATAGATTTTGTTAAATTTAAGATAATATTTTGCATTTTTTGACTGTAGGGTCTCCCTTTTTCAGCGTTCTCTTGTGCTTTTCTTAATTTTGCAGCCGCTACCATTTTCATAGCTTTAGTAATTTTTTGTGTAGATTTTACACTTTTTATTCTCTTTTTAAGATCATCTAAGCTTGGCATTATTTATTACTTTTTTTGAGTTCTTTAATTATGCTAGATAGAAGTTTTTCTGTATCTTCTTCAAGCTTACCAGATATTTGTATTGCCTCTATAATTTCTGGTTTTTCGGATTTAATTTTATCTATAATATCTTTTTCAAACTTTTTAATTTTACCAAGCTCAACGTCATCTAAATAACCCATCACACCTGTAAAAACTGTTATTACTTGTTCTGCCACTGTCATAGGTGAGTATTGATCTTGTTTTAATAATTCAGTTAACTTTGCACCTCTATTAAGTAATTTTTGAGTTGAGGTGTCTAGATCAGATCCAAATTGAGCAAAAGCAGCCATTTCTCTATATTGAGCTAGTTCTAACTTGATCGACCCAGCAACTTTTTTCATTGCTTTTGTTTGAGCTGCAGAGCCTACTCGAGATACTGATAGTCCAACATTTACCGCAGGACGAATGCCTTGATTAAATAATTCTGTCTCTAAAAATATTTGTCCGTCTGTTATAGAGATGACATTAGTTGGAATATAAGCTGAAACGTCTCCGGCCTGTGTTTCAATAATAGGAAGAGCTGTTAAAGATCCGCCACCACTTTTTTCATTCAATTTAGCTGCTCTTTCTAACAATCTACTATGCAAATAAAATACATCTCCAGGATAAGCTTCTCTTCCTGGTGGTCTCCTTAGCAGTAAAGACATTTGCCTATAAGCAACAGCTTGTTTAGATAAATCATCGTATACAATTAGAGCATGCATGCCATTATCCCTAAAATATTCTCCAATAGTACATCCGGTGTAAGGAGCTAAAAATTGTAGAGGCGCTGAATCTGATGCAGTTGCTGCAACTATTGTAGTATATTTTAATGCGCCTGCTTCTTCTAGTGTCTTTGCTATTTGTGCAACAGTAGAACGTTTTTGTCCTATTGCAACGTATACACAATATAATTTTTTCTTTTCATCGGAGGATTCATTAATTTTTTTTTGATTGATAATTGTATCAATTGCTACTGCAGTCTTTCCTGTCTGTCTATCACCAATAATTAATTCACGTTGACCTCTTCCTATTGGAATAAGGGAGTCTATAGATTTTAAACCTGTTTGCATTGGTTCGTTAACTGATTGTCTTGGAATTATACCAGGGGCTTTAACTTCAACACGTTTTCTATTTTTGACTGAAATATTGCCTTTACCGTCAATTGGATTTCCTAAGCCATCAACCACTCTTCCTAACAGTTCTTTACCCACTGGAACATCTACAATTGCATTAGTCCTTTTTACAGTATCGCCCTCTTTAATATTCCTATCATCGCCAAAAATAACTACACCAACGTTATCATTCTCTAAGTTTAATGCCATTCCTTTTGAATTGTCATCAAATTCAACCATTTCACCAGCCTGAACATTATCTAAACCGTAAACTCGAGCAATACCGTCTCCCACAGACAAAACTTTTCCGATTTCAGATATTTCTGCTTTTTCTCCAAAGTTTTTTATTTGATCTTTTAATAGTTTTGTGACTTCTGATGGATTTATAGTCATTTTAATTTTCTAACATTGCTTGTTCGTATTTTTTTAATTTATTTCTAATAGAAGTATCGATCATAAAACTTCCTAGTTGAAGTTGTAGACCTCCTATTAACGTTTTATCTACCTTATAATTAAATTTCAAAGCGTGCCCCATTGATTTTGATAAATCTTTATTTATTTCTTCTAATTCCTGAGGGGTTAATTCTTTTGATGAAATTAATGACGCATTAATCTCTCCTCTTTTTTTTGAACATAATTTTAAAAAGGTCTCAAATATTTTTTTAACAAAGAAAATTCTTCTTTTTAAAATTAATAATAATAAAAAGTTTTTCAAATTCTTAGAAAAATTCAAGTTTTCAGCTAGAAGATTGATAAATTTATTTTGAACATCTAAACTTAGAGTAGGATTGTCTATGAAATTCTTAGTTTCTGCATTACTTTGAAAAATCGACTCAAAATTTCTAACATCATTTTCAACTTTATCCAATTCTTTACCTTCTTTTGCTACTTCAAATAGTGCACGAGAATACCTTTCTGAAGTTTCAGTAGAGAAAGATTTTTTTGTACTCATTTTTAGTAGTATGAAATTGTAGTGAAACTATGCAGAGGTCGTATCATAAGAGTATAAGTTGATCAAGTTAGCAATTTTGTAATTATGCAAAATTGACGGGATCTACATCAACCGTAAGTTTAATTTTAGATGATATTTTAAGATTATTTAACAATTTTGTAATTTTTTTTTGCATCAAAATCTGATCTTTAAATCTAATTAACAATCTTGATCGAAATTTTTTTTTTACCTTTAGAAGCGGGGAGTCTACTGGACCTAAAATCTCTAAATTTTCAATTAGTTTAAGTTTATTTTTTATCTCTCGAGCTCCCTGTAAGCTCAAACCTCTATCTTTTGAAGAAACTATAATTGCTATCAATCTCACGAAAGGGGGTAAGTTATTCTTTTTTCTTAATAAAAGTTCATTTTTAATAAGTTCATCTGATTTATTTTTAATTAATTCATTAAGAGTTGAATCTTGAGGAGTCAAAGTTTGATAAATTATCAAAGACTCTGAACTAAACCTTCCAGCTCTTCCGCTTAATTGATGATATAATTGTATATTTTTCTCAGTTGTTCTTAAATCATAGCCTCTACCAGAGAAATCAGCATCAATTACTACTATGCAGTTTAATTTTGGAAAGTTAAAACCTTTAGAAATCATTTGAGTACCAATTAATATATCAATATTATTGTCTAGAATTTTTTTAAAAAATTTTTTCATTTCTTCTTTTTTTTTTAAATAATCACTTGAGAAGATACTAACTTTTTTATTTGGAAAAATTTCTTTTACCTCCTCTAAAATTCTTTCAACCCCAATTCCGTACATAATAAATTCACAAGAATTCTTTAACTTACATTTAGATTTTACCTTTTTTCCAAAAGAACAATGGTGGCACATTGCTTTATTTGTTAATTTATGAAAAGTTAAATACATGGAACAATTTGGACAAATTTGTTTTTGCCCACATTTTTTACAAATTAAAAATGGTGCAAAACCTCTTCTATTTATAAAGAAAAGAATTTGATCCCCCTTATTTAAATAATCTTTAATTAAATCTACTGTTTCATCTGAAATAAATCTATTTTTAATTTTATTAATATTTAAGTTTATAATTTTAGTTTTTGGTAAAGGATAATCTTTAAATCTCTTAAATATTTTAATATGCCTGTATTTTTTATTTTGAATGTTATTATATGTTTCTATAGAAGGTACTGAAGTGACTAAATGTATTGGAATTTTCTCAAAGTTCGCTCTTGAAATAGCCATGTCTCTGGCATTATAAATTACTCCTTCATCCTGTTTATAGGAGGTGTCATGCTCCTCATCAACTACTATGATGCCAAGATTTTGAAACGGTAAAAATAATGCTGACCTAGCACCAACTACTATTTTGATTTTATTACTTATTACTTTTTTCCAAATTATTCTTTTTTGTTTCAGTGTTATTTTAGAATGCCAAATGGCAGGTTCAAAGCCAAAAAAATCCTCAAATCTTGATTTGAAATCGTTTGTTAAAAATATTTCAGGGAGTAAAACCAAAGCTTGTCTATTCTTTTTGATAATTTTTTTTAATCGCTCAAAATAAACTATTGTTTTTCCAGATCCGGTTATCCCTTGTAAAACTGATACATCAAATTTGTTTTCTATTTTCTCAAGAAATTTCAGCGCTTTTAATTGCTCTTTGTTTAAAAAAAAATTCTTTTGATTGAACTTTTTAAAATCAGATAAATTATCTTTTACTCCTACAAATTTATCTATATTCCCTATTACCATCTTTAAAACTAGTCCAATCGGAACCATATTGTAAATTGAAAACCATTCTATAAAATCAATCAATTTTTTATCAATTGAATAAGCAGTTTTTTTAGTAATATCTCTTATTTTAATGCCTTTAGGTTCTAAATAATTTTTTTTCCAAATTACGCCTATTTCCTTTTTAGATCCAAAAGGAACTTCTACAAGGTTTCCTATTTTTCCTTCGATTTTTGAATTATATGTAAAAGGAAAATTAAAAATTTTTGGCAATAGCACTTGTGCTTTCATAAAATAATATTATTAGAATTTTGTTTAATTAAAAATGAATTGGTCTTTTATCAACAGCTAATGCTGCTTCTTTTATTGCTTCTGTATGAGTAGGATGAGCGTGGCAGGTTCTAGCTATATCTTCTGCACTAGCACCAAACTCCATGCCTAAAGCCATTTCCGCGATCATATCTCCGCAATGAGGGCCTATTATATGCACCCCCAAAACTTTATCAGTTTTACTATCAGCTAAAATTTTTACAAATCCTTCTGTCTCATTGTTTACCTTTGCTCTAGAGTTGGCCAAGAAAGGAAATTTTCCAATTTTGTAGGGCTTATTTTCCTCTTTAAGTTGTTCCTCTGTTTTACCTACTGTTGCTACCTCTGGCGACGTATAAATAACTCCAGGAATAATGTCGTAATTAACGTGACCAGCTTGCCCTGCTAAAATTTCAGCTACTGCAATACCCTCTTCCTCTGCTTTATGGGCCAACATTGGGCCTTTTATTACATCACCAATTGCATAGATATTGTTTACTGAGGTTTGTAATTTCTTATTTACTTCAATTCTTCCTTTTTTATCTTTTTTAACACCAACCTTTGAAAGATTTAATCCCTCTGTGTAAGGTTTTCTACCAACAGAAACCAATACTTTATCGACAGTTAAAGTTTCCTCTTTCGAATTTTTTACGTCATTATAATTTACCGACACTTTTGCTCCAATGTTTTTTACCGAGCTAACTTTTGACCCCATCTTAAACTTAATACCTTGTTTAGTTAAAATTTTTTGAAATTCTTTAGAAACTTCCCTATCCATGCCAGGTGTTATATGGTCTAAGTACTCAATTACAGTTACTTCTGAACCCAATCTAGACCATACCGAGCCCATCTCCAAACCAATATATCCACCACCAATAACAACAAGTTTTTCTGGTACTTTATTTAATGAAAGTGCTCCAGTAGAGGAGATGATATTTTTTTCATCAATTTCAATACCAGGTAAAGAAGTTACTTCTGACCCAGTTGCAATTACAATATTTTTAGAATTATAATTTGTTTTTTTATTGTTATCGTAAACCACGACATCGTTTTTTGATAAAAGAACACCTTTTCCTTTTAAATAAGTAACTTTATTTTTTTTGAATAAAAATTCAACTCCTTTAGTAAGGACTTGGACAGACTTATTTTTATTAGACATCATCTTTTCAATATTAAGCTTAATTCCATCAATCTCTATTCCTTGTTGATTAAAATCTTTTTTTGCTTTATGAAAATTTTCAGACAAATTTAATAAACTTTTTGATGGAATACACCCAACGTTTAAGCAAGTGCCTCCTAAAGCGCCTCTTGACTCTATACACGCAGTTTTAAGACCTAATTGAGCCGCCCTGATAGCACAAACGTATCCTCCCGGACCTCCACCAATAATTATTACATCAAAATTATTTTCCATGGTTAGATGTTAAGAAAAAGCCTCTGTGGTTGTTCTAAAGAGTCTTTTACTATTTTTAAAAATGATACAGCTTCTTTTCCATCTATTATTCTATGGTCGTAAGAAAGTGCTAAATACATAATAGGTCTAACTTGAACATTTCCATCAACAACAACTGGTCTTTCCACTATATTGTGCATTCCTAAAACTGCTGATTGAGGTGGATTAAGTATTGGTGTTGATAACATAGAGCCGTATATGCCTCCATTTGTTATTGTAAAAGTTCCGCCTTGTAAATCGTCTATAGTTATTTTTCCTTGCCTTGCTTTGTCGCCTAAATTACTTATATTTTTTTCAATGTCTGCAAATGACATTTCATCAGTATCTCTTAGAACTGGTACTACTAGCCCTCTATCAGTTCCTACAGCTATACTTATATTGTAATAATTTTTATAAACTATCTCATTATCTTGTATCTCAGCATTAATCGCTGGAAAATTTTTCAAACCTATCACGCAAGCTTTTACAAAAAAAGACATAAATCCTAATTTTACAGAGTATTTTTTTTGAAATTCTTCTTTATATTGTTTTCGCATTGCGTTCACTTCGCTCATATCAACTTCATTAAAAGTAGTTAACATTGCAGCGTTTTCCTGTGCCTCCTTAAGTCTTTTTGCAATTGTTAACCTTAGTCTTGTCATTTTAATTCTTTCTTCTGGACCATGCTTTATTTTTCTCTCAGATGGAGAAGGTTTAGATCCCATTAAATTTAAAAGATCTTCTTTTAAAATGACACCATTTTTTCCTGAGCCCTGAATTGAGCTTAAATCTACTTTAGCTTCTGCAGCCATTTTTCTTGCTGCAGGAGAAACAGAAGGTTGGCGTGTTTTAGGTTTTTCAAATTTTTTTGTTTCTTTTTCCTCATGGAAATTATCTAAAATAAGTGTTTCATCTTCTTCAAGTTTAAGAGGCTCTACATTTTTCGTATAAAGAGGAAGGGATTTTTTTAAATCGTTTAGCGGTTTTATATTTTTCTTCTTTGGCGGAGAATAATTTTTTACTTCCTTTACGCTTTTTAAATCTTCTTTAGCTGAACCATTAATCATACCAAGTAAAGCGCCCACATTAACAGTTTCACCTTCTTTTACTGTTATACTTTCAAGGATACCGTTGGATGGTGCTGGAACTTCAACGTTTACTTTGTCGGTTTCTAACTCAACAATGGGTTCATCGACAATTACTTTTTCTCCTTGATTTTTTAGCCATTTCGATACGGTGGCTTCTGTAACTGACTCACCTAAAGTTGGAACTAATATTTTTTCTGTCATGAAAATTTCCCTAATACCTTTTCTAATATTTCATTTTGCTCTGCAAGATGTTTTTTGAGATATCCACTAGCTGGGGAAGCAGCTGGATTTCTGCCGATATAATTTACCTCTTTATTAGTTGCCTCAATATATTCTAAACTTCTTTGAATATAATTCTTTACTGTATTCCAGGCACCCATATTTTTTGGTTCCTCCTGACACCAAAAAAATTGAGATTTTTTTCTAAATCTCTTTAATTCATTAGCCAAAGTTTTTACTGGAAAAGGGTAAAGTTGTTCTATTCTTATAATGAATACTTCTTTATTTTTTATTTTTTCTCTCGCTTGAAGAAGGTCAAAATATATTTTTCCAGAACACATAATAACCTTTTTAATTTTTGGGTCTTCTGATAATTCTATAAAGTTTGTTTTCTTTGTGTCAGCATGATCAACTAGAACCCTATGAAAAGTATTCTTCTTTGTAAAATCCTCAATATTTGACGTGCACATTTTATTTCTTAAAAGAGATTTGGGAGTCATAACAATCAAAGGTTTTCTAAAGGCTCTATGAATTTGTCTACGTAAAACATGAAAATAATTTGCTGGAGTAGTACAATTAACAACTTGAATATTTTCTTGCGCACACAATTGCAAAAATCTCTCTAACCTAGCTGATGAATGCTCTGGACCTTGCCCTTCGTAGCCATGAGGCAATAACATTACCAGCCCATTTGCTCTTGCCCACTTTCTTTCCGCAGAAGTTATGAATTGATCTATTATTACTTGAGCTCCGTTTGCAAAATCTCCAAATTGTGCCTCCCAAATCACAAGAGTAGTAGGTTCTGATAAGGCGTAACCATATTCAAATCCAAGAACTGCCATTTCAGAAAGCAAACTATCAATTACTTCAAATTTTTTTTGATTTTTAGAAATATTATTTAAAGGAATATATTTATTTCCATTAAATTGATCTTTCAAAACAGAATGTCGCTGGCTAAAAGTTCCTCTAGCAGAATCTTGTCCAGAAAGTCTAACTGGATATCCTTCATCTAATAAGGTTGCAAATGCAAGGTGTTCAGCAGTTGCCCAATCAAAGTTTTTTCCTGTTTGAAACATCCTTCTCTTATTTTCAAATATTTTTTTTAATGTTGGGTGAGCACTAAAACTTTCTGGTATTAATGTTATCTTTTTACCGATTTCTCTTATCTTTTCTGTTGGCACCCCTGTTACTCCTCTTTTGTCTTTACCTCTTTCAGGTTTAAATCTAGACCATACACCTTCGTACCAAGCTAATTTAGGCTTATATTCCTTTGCAGTTTTAAACTGTTCCTCAAGCAGATTTTTAAAATTTATCTTCATTTTATTAAACTCTTCCTGAGAAATGATCCTTTCTTCAATTAACTTTTTAGCGTAAATATTTAGAGTTGAAGGATGTTTTTTAATTTTTCTATACATAGTAGGTTGAGTAAAAGATGGCTCGTCTCCTTCATTATGACCAAATCTTCTGTAACAAATCATATCTACAACGACATCTTTATTAAATTTTTGTCTATAGTCAGTAGCGATCTTTGCACAATGAGTTACTGCCTCTGGATCATCTCCGTTTACGTGTAGAATTGGTGCGTCTACCATTTTTGCTAAGTCTGAGGGATAGGGTGAAGATCGAGCAAATTTTGGACTCGTAGTAAATCCAATTTGATTATTTACTATTATATGAATTGTGCCTCCTGTATTGTGACCAGGAACACCGGACATAGCAAAACATTCGGCAACTACTCCCTGGCCTGCAAACGAAGCATCTCCATGAATTAAGACTGGAATAACTTGCTGTCTCTTTTCATCTTTATGAAAAAATTGTTTAGCTCGAGTTTGTCCTAAGACCACTGGATTTACTGCCTCCAGGTGAGAAGGGTTATCTGTCAAAGATACATGGACTAAGTTACCATCAAACTCTCTATTTGAAGAAGCTCCTAAATGATATTTTACATCACCTGTAGAATCAGAATTAAAAGATGCATATTCTCCTGCGAACTCGTTAAACATTCTTTTGTAAGATTTTTGCAGAACATTTGCTAATATGTTTAATCTTCCTCTATGAGGTTGACCAATTTTCACTTCTTTAAAACCGAGATGTCCGCCTCTTTTTATAATTTGCTCCAGTGCAGGTATTAAAGACTCACCGCCATCAAGTCCAAATCTTTTAGTCCCAACAAATTTTACAGCTAAAAATTTTTCAAACCCCTCCGCTTGTATTAGTTTATTTAATATTGCTTTCTTCCCATTAATAGTAAATTTTAATTGATTTTCCTCCTTTTCCAATCTTTCCCTAAACCATTTTTTTTCAACTGGATCTGCAATATGCATATACTCAGCTCCAATAGTTGAACAATAAATTTTCTTAAAAAAATTTAAAATTTCATTAACAGTAGAATAGCCACCTGTCATGTAATCCCCTACATAAATTTTTTTATCATAGTCACCTTTTCCAAAACCATGATCTTCTGGATACAAATCTTTTAAATTTTTTCTTTCCATCAATCCTAGTGGGTCTAAATTGGCAATTAAATGTCCTCTTGTTCTATATGCTGTTATTAATGCTGAAGCCGCTACCGAGTGTTGAGTGAACGCTAGTTCACCTTCAACTGTTTTATAATCCTTTTTAAAATCTTTTTTCTTATTTAGATTAATCTTTTTATTTTTTCTCTCTGGTGACCAACTAGGACCTTTAAGATCATTGTAAATTAATTTCTCCTCTTCACTTAACCCATCGAAAAATTGTTTCCAGCTTTCTGGTAGTACGTTCGGGTTTGAAAGATAATCAGCATAAAATTCATTAATAAATTCAGAATTATTGCCAACTAAGAAAGAAGTCTTTTTATAGGTAGTATTATTTTTTGAAGATGACATTTAGATATTTATTTTAACACAAATTATGAGAATTTAACCATTAAGTTTATGCAAAAGTGTCTTACCAATATCAGCTGGTGACCTTGCAATAGTGATTCCTGCAGATTTCATTACCTCTATCTTATCTTCTGCTCCTCCTTTTCCTCCAGATATTATCGCTCCTGCATGCCCCATTCTTCTTCCAGGAGGGGCCGTTAAACCAGCTATAAAGCCTACCATTGGTTTTTTTATTTTCTCTTTTTTTAAAAATTCTGCAGCTTCTTCCTCAGCTGAGCCACCAATTTCTCCTATCATGACTATAGATCTAGTATCATTGTCTTTTAAAAAAAGTTCTAAACAATCTATAAAGTTTGTTCCGTTTATTGGATCTCCACCAATTCCTATGCAAGTGGACTGTCCCATGCCGTTAGATGAAGTTTGTGCAACAGCTTCGTATGTCAATGTCCCAGATCTAGAAATAATACCAACTGTTCCTTTTTTGTGAATATTGCCTGGCATTATTCCTATTTTGCATTCACTTGGAGTAATTATACCTGGACAGTTGGGTCCAATAAGCCTGGACTTGCTTCTTAATAATTCTTTTTTTACTTTTAACATATCAATAACAGGTATTCCTTCAGTAATACAAACTATTAATTCTATCTTTGAGCTAAGTGCTTCCAGGATTGCTCCAGCGGCAAATTTTGGAGGAACATAGATCATAGTTGCATTTGCTCCAGTCTTATCTTTTGCCTCTTGAACTGTATCAAAGACTGGAAGATTTAAATGTTTTTGCCCACCCTTTTTTGGGGTAACTCCACCAACCAATTTTGTTCCATACTTTATAGATTGATCTGAATGAAAAGTTCCATGGGTACCAGTAAAACCCTGACAAATTACTTTCGTATTTTTATTTATTAATATCGACACTAATTTATAGCCTCTACAATTTTTTTAGCAGCATCATTTAAGTTTTCAGCTGATAGTATCTTTAATTTTGACTTATCCAATATATCTTTCCCTTCTTTATAATTTGTTCCAGCCAACCTAACTACCAAAGGCACTGAAAGATTTATTTCTTTAGCTGCATCTACAACGCCTTGCGCGAGAACATCACATCTCATAATTCCTCCGAAAATATTAATCAAGATACCTTTAACGTTTTTATCTGACATTATAAGCTTAAATGCTGCAGCTACCTTTTCTTTTGATGCTCCTCCCCCTACATCTAAAAAGTTAGCTGGTTCTTCTCCGTAAAGCTTTATTATATCCATTGTAGCCATTGCTAAACCCGCCCCATTAACCATACATCCAATTGAACCATTAAGCTTTATGTAAGCTAGGTCATGTTTGCTTGCTTGAATTTCTGTTGGGTCCTCCTCGTTTAAATCTCTCAATTTTAATATTTCAGGTCTTCTAAAAATTGCATTATCATCAAAATTCATTTTAGCATCTAAACAAATTAATTTTCCTTTTTTAGTTAAGATTAAAGGATTAATTTCTATCAAGGTTGCATCTTTTTCAATTAATAATTTATATAATCCTTTTACTAAATTTATTGCTTCATTTCTTTGATCATTGTTAAAATTAAAAGGAGATAAAATTTTATCAACCTCTTTAACATCAATCTTTTCATCTATTTCAACTTTAGTAGTAATTATCTTATGTGGATTGTTAGAAGCTACTTTTTCTATATCCATTCCACCTTCGGTACTGCTTATAAAAGCAATTTTTGAAGTTTCTCTATCAATAAGACATGACAAGTAAAACTCTTTTGATATTTCAGAAGCTTCTTCTACATAAAGCCTCTTAACTTCTTTTCCTTCAGGTCCAGTTTGGTGTGTGATTAAGATTTTACCAAACATTTTTTTTGCTTCAATTAATGCTTCTTTTTTATCCTGTGCTAGCTTTACTCCACCAGCTTTACCTCTACCTCCAGCGTGAATTTGAGCTTTTATGACAAATTTTTCAAATTTTAATTTACCTATTTTTTCATCTATTTCATCAGGTGAAAAAATTACAACACCTTCTGAAACTTGAATACCGTAAGTTCTTAGTAAATTCTTTGCTTGATGTTCGTGAATATTCATAAATAATTATTATATTTTTAAGCTATATAAGATAAACTCTACTAAAAAATAAAGTAAAAATTACTAATATAAATGAAATTAAATTTTTATAAACAAGAAAATCCAATTTTCCTTCTAGAAAAGAAGAAAATATTAAAACAACCTTGAATCAATAATTAGTAAAATTGAATACTCCAAAACATATTATTTTAGTGCCAGTTTACAATGACTGGAAATCTTTAAATAAATTACTTTACCAACTTAATGAAGTATTTAGAAATTACAAAAAATTTAAAAATGAAATTTTAATTGTAAACGATGACTCATCAGAGAAAATAAATATTAAAAAAAATAATTTGTTATTTATAAAAAAAATTACAGTAATTACACTAAAAAAAAATTTAGGAAGTCAGAAAGCTATAGCTATTGGTCTCTTCTATTTAAAAAAAAAAGAAAAGGATAGTTTCGTTACGATTATGGATAGTGATGGGGAAGACGATCCATTTCAAATCAATACAATGTTAAAAGAAGCTAAAAAAAACAAAAGTTTTGTTATAACTTCGAATAGAAAAAAAAGAAAAGAGTCTATAACGATTCAAGTTTTATATAAAATACATCTTATTATAACTTTTATTTTTACTTTTAAATGGATTTCTTTTGGAAACTTTACTACTTTTAATTCTAAAAATATTACAAAGATTCTTTCGAATAATGATGCATGGTATGCTTATTCAAGCTCTGTAATTAGAAATTGTAAAATAAAAAGATTATACGCCAAAAGAGAAAAGAGGTATTTTGATAAATCAAAATTAAATCTACTAACTTTAATGGAACACTCTTTAAGAGTTAACTCAGTTTTCTTGCCTAAGGTATTTTTAAACTCTTTGTTTTATTTAATTGTTATTCTTTTTATACCTTACTTTATATATTTAAGTAATATTTTTATTTTTTTAATAATAATATTTAATATTCTATTAATTTTTATTAGAAAAAAACACCATATTAAAAATCTGATTAAAATTGATAATCATATTGAAAATGTTAAATTACTTTAAACAAATAATCTTAAATATATAAAATAATTTATCTTCACTTAAGCCAACACAGTTTCTATCAATATAATCTGTGATTATTTCTTTTGAGATGTTTTCAGATTTTAAAAAATAAATTTCTTTAATATTCTTTTTCTTAATTTTATTTATTAAAAATTGTTTATAATAGTCGTGATATCTATTACCCTTAAGAGGTATAGAAGTTCCGTCAGATGTAAATATTCTACTAGGAGAATTTAAATTTTTTTTTGTAATACTATCTAGAAATAAATAATTTGTGATAAACATGATTTCAAAGTCAATTTTTTCTACTCTTTCTTTTGCTTGTTTTAAAATTGATATTTCTTCAGAGGGATCATCTCTAAATAAAGGATTAATCCACATTAGACCACTTAGACTTTTGTCTATTGCTGTTGCTGAGATAGAATTATTTAAATCTACTCTTTCGAGTTCATGAAATTTTCTCGTTTCATTAAATCTATAATGATATTTAAGAGATATAAAAATGGAAAATAAAATAAGAGCGGCTGAAAGATATTTCTTGTAATTAATCTTAAGAGTATTTATTTCAGATTCTAATAACGCAAGAAAAATAGGTATTAAAAAGTAAATAAATATCTGATTTTTAGTCATTAATTGATGAAATAAAAGACTAATACTGAAAGTAAAAAAAATCAGAAAAGTAATTATTTCCGGGGATGAAAAATAAGTCTTTTTATTATTAATTTTTCTAATTTTAAAAATTAATAAAAGAATGATTGGTAAAAGCAAAAATTTATATTGATTAAAAAAAATTTCAAATGATTTTGTAAATTTCGAATATCGATCAAGACCAATGCTTCTTGGATAATCGAAATACTGAACATAGAAAGAATTTAAATCGATTTTTAGATAAGTTAGAATGGAAACAAAGAATAAGAGAAAAAATATTGTACTAAAGAAAATTATTTTAAGAATATCTATTTTTTTTTTCTTAACAAAAAAATATAGAAGTATTGCACCTTGAGATAAAACTACATATGCTACAGGGACTTGTTTTGATAAAAAGCTTAAAAAAAATAGCATCACTATTAATACCCAAAAATAATTCTTTTTTTTTAAGTTTAATGCAAAAAAAATGAGATAAGTTGAAATTAATAAAAAAAAAGTTGCGTGTTGTTCAACAAATGGGGTTCCTGAAATAGTATAAGCTAAAGTAGCAACACTTAAAGTATATATTAATGCGTTTAGTTTGTTTAAATCGAGGCTTAAAAAAAAATAATATGAGAATACAGATATTAAGAAGTTAAATATTGAGGAGTGAAATGTATAAGCAAACCAATTTACACCAAATATTTTAAAAAAAAAGTATTGAAAAATATCTACAATAAAACCAGAAACAATCCAATAATCTTTGATAGGATATTCATTTTTCAAAATACTATAGGCAGCATCATAATGAAAAAAAGTATCTATTGGAAAGGATCCAAGTTTTGCATAATAAAAATTGATAAAAAATGAAAATAAAAAAATTAAAGTTAAATTAAACAAATTAATATTTAATAAACTTTTATAAGAAAAGGTATTCATTAAATTTTATAAGCAACTACTTTAGATTTGGATCAATTTTTTGTGCTGCCTTATATAAATCTTGCACTGATTTAATCGAGTTTTCAAAATTTTTTTTTTCATCTTTGTCTAGTTTTAGCTCTACTACTTTTTCTACTCCTCTAGATCCAATTATTACTGGCACACCTGCATATAGACCCTTTGTATCATATTCACCGTCTAAATATGCTGCACATGGAAGTTGTTTTTTTAAATCTTTTAGATAACTTTCAGCCATTTCGACTCCTGAAGCAGCAGGAGCATAAAATGCTGACCCTTTTTCTAAATATTTTACTATTTCCGCTCCACCTTTTTTTGTTCTTTCTACTATTTGTACAAGTTTTTCATTAGTTATTTTACCTTCATTTATTAATTCACTTATCTTTTTTCCATTCACTTCCGTTAGACCAAGCATTGCAACCATGCTATCTCCATGTCCACCTAACACAAATGATTTAATATTTTGAACTGGAGTATTTAATGCCTCCGAGAGAAAATAAATAAATCTTGATGAATCTAATATGCCTGCCATTCCTACAATTTTATTTTTTGGAAGACCTGAATATTTTTGTAAAGCCATTACTATAACATCAAGTGGATTAGTAATGCATATCACAAAAGCTTTGGGTGAGGTTTTTTTGATTCCATCGGCAACTTGTTTAATAATTTTAAGATTAATTCCTAAAAGATCATCTCTTGTCATGCCTGGTTTTCGAGGAACACCAGCAGTAATAATTATTACGTCAGAATTTCGAGTGTCTTCATAATTTTTTGTGCCTGTAAGCTTAACGTTGAAGCCGTTTACTGGAGATGATTGTGCTATATCTAGTGCTTTACCTTTGGCAATACCTTCAGCTACATCAAATAAAACTACGTCTCCTAATTGCTTCAGTGCAATTAAGTGGGCTAATGTCCCGCCTATTTGTCCTGCTCCGATTAAAGAAATTTTTTTCCTCAATTTGTCTCCTTTTATTTCATTGTAGGCATTATAAATTCTGGATCAGATCTCAATCCAGAAGGCCATCTTGAAGTTATTGTTTTAAGTTTGGTGTAAAATCTTACTCCCTCTGGACCGTGCATATGCTGATCTCCAAATAAAGATCTTTTCCATCCCCCAAAGCTATGAAAAGCCATGGGAACAGGAATTGGAATATTTACTCCAACCATTCCTATTTTAGCTTTTGAAGAAAACGTTCTTCCAGAGTCTCCATCTCTAGTAAATATACTCACTCCATTTCCAAATTCATGATCATTAACTAATTTTAGTGCTTCTTCGAAGTTTTTTACTCTTACAACTGAAAGCACTGGTCCAAATATTTCTTCCTTATATATTCTCATATCTTTAGTTACATGATCAAACAAACATCCTCCAATATAATAACCATTTTCGTATCCTTGAAGTTTAAGATTTCTACCATCTACAACTAATTTTGCTCCCTCTTTTTCTCCAATATCAACATAGTCTTTTACTTTCGATAAATGTTCCTTGGTGACCAGTGGTCCCATTTCAGATTTTTTATCCATTCCAGGACCTACTTTTATAGACTCAACTTTCTTGCTCAGACTACTAACTAATTTATCTCCAATGTTACCTACTGCTACAGCTACTGATTGGGCCATACATCTTTCACCAGCTGAGCCATATGCGGCTCCCATTAATCCGTTTACTGCTTGGTCTAAATCGCAATCAGGCATAACTACACAATGATTTTTTGCACCTCCTAAAGCCTGAACCCTTTTTTCATTTTTTGCACAATTTTCATAAATATATTTTGCAATTGGTGTTGACCCAACAAAACTCATTGCTACTACATCTTTATTCTCCAATAATGTATCAACTGCCTCTTTATCTCCATTAACTACATTAAAAACACCATCTGGCAATCCAGAGTCTTTTAAAAGTTCAGCTAATCTTATTGAACAAGATGGGTCCTTTTCTGAAGGCTTTAGAACAAAAGTATTGCCACAAGCTATTGCCATTGGAAACATCCACATTGGAACCATAGCTGGAAAATTAAATGGGGTAATACCAGCACAAACCCCTAATGGCTGTCTTATCGACCAACTATCTACGTTACTCCCAACATTTTCTGTAAATTCTCCTTTAAGCATTTGAGGTATACCACATGCATACTCAACGACCTCAAGTCCTCTAATTAATGATCCTTTTGCATCCTCGTATACCTTTCCGTGCTCAGAAACTATAATTTTTGTTAGTTCATCAGAATTTTTTTCTATTAGCTCTTTGAATTTAAACATAATCCTCGCTCTTTGAAGAGGAGTTGTATTTGACCAAGTCTCAAATGAATTTTTTGCAATTTCAACAGCTTTATTCACGTCTTGGACAGTCGCTAGTGATACCTCTGCGCTCTGTTCACCGGTAGCAGGATTAAAAACTTTGCTTTTTCTTTTAGAATTTCCTGAAAAAATTTTTCCACCAATATAGTGTTCTATTAATTTCATAGTGCTTATTGATTAAATAAGCTTTTAACTTGATGCAAGCATTTTCTTTATGGATCCAATAGCTTTTGCTGGATTTAGACCTTTTGGACAAGAATTGGTACAATTCATTATTGTGTGACACCTATAAAGCTTTAATTCATCAGCAACTTTTTTTAATCTTTCTATTTTTTCTTCATCTCTACTATCGCTTATCCATCTATAAGCTTGTAACAAAACAGCTGGACCTAAATATTTTTCCCCATTCCACCAATAACTTGGACAGGCAGTAGAACAACATGCGCACAATATACATTCGTAGTATCCATCTAATTTTGATCTGTCTTTCTGAGATTGAAGAATTTCTTTTTTTTCTGTACTAGTTTTAGAAGTTTTCAACCACGGCTGTATAGATTCGTACTGTTTATATAAAGTACTTAAATCTCCGATTAAGTCTTTAATTACTTTTAAGTGAGGCAAAGGGTATATATTAAGTTCACCCTTTATATCTTTATGTGCTTTTATACATGATAAAGTGTTTACTCCATCAACATTCATAGCACATGAACCACAAACTCCATGAGCACAAGATCTTCGAAAAGTTAATGAAGAATCTATATCATTTTTAATTTTAAATAGAATATCTAAAACTTTGGGACCACAATTATCTATATCAACTTCAAATGTATCTATCCTTGGATTTTGCTCATCTTCTGGATTCCATCTATAGACGTTTACTTTTTTAATATTTTTTGAACCCGTCTTATCTTTGTAATACTTCCCTTTTATGATTTTTGAATTTTTTGGAAGTGAAAATTGAGCCATTAATAGACTCGCTCCTTTGGAGGAAAATACTGAACGTCATTTGTAAGCGTTCTTGAATGAACGTCTCTATATTTTACTTTAACTTCTTTTCCTTCTTGCCAAGCTAAAGTATGTTTCATGAAATTTTTGTCGTCCCTTTTGGAGAAATCTTCTCTTGCGTGTGCTCCTCTACTTTCTTTTCTGTGATACGCAGAGTCCATAGTAGTCATAGCTTGTCTTATTAAGTTATCAAATTCTAAAGACTCTACTAGGTCGGTATTGAATAAAAGAGATTTATCTTTAACAGAAATGTCTTTAAGCCCTTCAAAAGGTTTCCTGATTTCATCTATGCCCTCTTTTAGGGTTTTTTCTGTTCTAAAAACTGCACACTTACTTTGCATTGTTTTTTGCATAGATAGTCTAAGTTGAGAAGTATTTGTTTTACCTTTTGAATTTCTAATTTTGTCAAATCTTTCTAGACATTTATCTACTTCACTTTGCGGCGAGGTATCATGAGGTGTATTGGGTTTGACTAGCTCTGAAGCTCTTTTAGCAGCAGCTTTTCCAAAAACAACTAGATCTATTAACGAGTTTGACCCCAGCCTATTTGCACCATGAACCGACACACATGCTGCTTCTCCTATCGCCATTAGTCCAGGAACAATTTTTTCAGATCCATTTAAAGTTAATACCTCTGCTTTATAATTCGTTGGTATCCCTCCCATGTTATAATGAACGGTTGGAACTACCGGTATTGGATCTTTAGTTACATCTACTCCAGAAAATGTTTTTGCTGACTCGGCAATACCAGGAAGTCTTTCGTCAATTACTTTTGGATCTAAGTGATCCAAATGAAGGTGAACATGATCTTTTTCTTTGCCAACCCCTCTTCCCTCATTTATCTCTACAGCTATAGATCTGCTAACCACATCTCTTGAAGCGAGATCTTTTGCGTTAGGAGCGTACCTTTCCATAAATCTTTCCCCTTTTGAATTTAAAAGAAATCCACCTTCTCCTCTGACGCCTTCAGATATTAAACATCCAACTCCATATATTCCTGTTGGATGGAATTGAACAAATTCCATATCTTGTAAAGGTAAGCCTGCTCTTAAGATCATTCCATTGCCGTCACCTGTGCAGGTATGTGCCGAGGTTGCTGAATAATAAACTTTACCGTAACCACCAGTAGCAATTATCGTAATATGAGATTTAAATCTATGAATTGTTCCATCGTTTAAATTCCATGCTATCAATCCTTTGCACTCACCATTTTTCATAATTAAATCTAGTGCAAAATATTCAATAAAAAATTCAGTATTATGTTTTAATGCTTGACCGTATAAAGTGTGAAGAATTGCGTGTCCTGTTCTATCTGCTGCTGCGCAAGTTCTTTGTACGGTTCCGTTTCCATAATTTTTAGTCATACCTCCAAAAGGTCTTTGGTATATTTTTCCATCTTCAGTTCTGCTAAAAGGCACTCCGTACTTATCTAGCTCCTTAACTGCTTTAGGGGCTTCTTTGCAAAGATATTCGATAGCATCTTGATCTCCTAACCAATCGGAACCTTTTACAGTATCATACATATGCCACCTCCAATCATCTTCACCCATATTTCCCAGAGCAGCAGAAATACCGCCTTGTGCTGCTGAAGTGTGGCTTCTCGTTGGAAAGACTTTTGAAATACACGCAGTTTTTAATCCAGCTTCCGAAAGACCGACCGCAGCTCTTAATCCAGAGCCTCCGGCCCCAAGAACTACAACGTCGTATTCATGATCAATTATTTTGTAAGCACTCATTATGATAAATTAAAAATTCCTAATATTGTTAAAATTGGAACTACTATAGCAAAAATATTTAACATTTTATTTGCGACATTTTTTATCTTTTCATCTTTAATATAGTCTTCGAAGATTTCGCTAATGGTTAAAGCCGAAAAAAAGTAAGAAAAGACAATAAAAATAGAGAATAAGATTTTTGAGGGCTGTTTTACAAAAAAATTTACAACTTCAAAGTAATTAGAGTCATAAATTGACACAAAATTGATTAAAAACCAAATCATTAACGGAATTAATGTTAAAGAGCTATATTTTAGAAATAACCATTTTTTTGTAGATTTATGCATACTAGAGAATATTTTTTCCTATGAAGTAAAATAAAATGGCAAAGATGAATGATCCCAAAAAAACCAAAATTCCTGTAATTTTTGCTACTTTCAAATCAAAACCATATCCTGCGTCCCAAATTAAATGCCTAACTTCATTTAAAATATGAAAACTAAAAGTCCAACACAAAGAGATAGTTATAAATTTTCCAAAAAATGATTTTAAAAATATTTTTGTAATTTCATAACTGTTCTCTCCTAATAGTAAAGATAGTGTCCAAAAACAGACCAGTGTAATAGCTAATATATTTATTACTCCAATTATTCTATGAGTAATAGAAAGAAGAGATGAAATATGCCATTTATAAATTTGTAAATGAGGGCTTAAAGGATTGTTGTTACTTTGCATAAATATTTTAAATTTTATAAACCTAACTCTTTATCTTTTTAATTAGAAGCTCAGCTATTTGAACTGTGTTTAAAGCTGCTCCTTTTAATAAATTATCAGAAACTACCCACATATTTAAAGCTTTTTTATTAGAATTATCTTTTCTTATTCTAGAAATAAAAGTCAAATAATCCTCCTCTGCTTCAATAGGTGTAATATATCCTCCGTCTACAGGTTCATCAACTACTTTACATCCTGGGGCAGTTTTTAATATTTTTTTAACCGTTTCTAAATCAAATTTATTTTCAAACTCAATATTTACTGACTCAGAATGAGAAGTTTTTACAGGAACTCTTACACAGGTTGCGGTTAAACCTATATTTTCATCCAAAATTTTCTTAGTTTCATTCTCCATTTTCCATTCTTCTTTTGTATAACCATCTTCAACAAAGGAGTCTATGTGAGGAATTAAATTAAATGCTATTTGTTTCGTAAAATTTTTAGAGTTAATCTCTTTTTTATCTAAATATTCTTTTGTCTGACTAAATAATTCATCCACTGATGCCTTTCCAGCCCCTGAGACTGCTTGATAAGTTGAAACTATTACTCTTTTAATTTTGTACTTATCATGAAGAGGTTTCAAAGGCAGCATTAATTGAATAGTAGAACAGTTGGGATTAGCTATAACGTTCTTATGGGCATCTAGATCTTTAGGATTAACCTCCGCCACTACCAAAGGGACATCTTTGTCCATTCTAAAGTGTTTTGAATTATCAATAACAATTGTTTGTTTTGAAGCTTTTGAGACCCATTTTTTTGCAACCTCGCTTCCTGCAGCAAAAATAGTAATTTGAGCTTTTGAAAAATCGTAATTATCTAGTTGCTCAACAATAATCGCTTTTTTATTAAAAACTAGTTTTTGCCCAGCACTTTTTTTTGAAGCAACTAAAAAAAGATTATCAATTTCTATTTTTGATTTTTCTAAAACTTCAATTGTTTTTCTGCCTACATTACCGGTGGCACCGATTATTGCAAAATTCATATTATATGATTATTTTATTTCAATTTTGATACAATTGCATCACCCATATCAGATGTAGAAACTTCTTTTTTGCCTTCTGACATAATATCTTTTGTTCTAAAACCTTCGTCTAACACTTTTTGAACAGATGCATCTAATAAATCAGCTTCTTTGCCTAGATCTAATGAATATCTTAAAGCCATTGATAAACTCAAAATTGTTGCAATAGGATTTGCAATATTTTTACCTGCTATATCAGGTGCAGAACCATGAACTGGTTCGTAAAGAGACCTAATTTTTCCATTTTTATCTTTTGATCCTAATGAAGCTGATGGTAACAAACCTAAAGAACCTGTTAGCATAGCTGCTTCGTCTGAAAGCATATCTCCAAATAAGTTATCAGCTAAAATTACGTCAAATTGTTTTGGATTTCTTAAAAGCTGCATTGCGCAATTATCCGCTAACATATGATTAAGTTCTATCTTTTTAAACTCTTGATCTTTTAAAGCTTGTACTTCCTCTCTCCATAACACTCCCGCCTCCATAACATTAGATTTTTCACATGAGGTTACTTTATTTTTTCTTTTTTTTGCTAAATCAAAAGCTACTCGGGCGATTCTTTGTATTTCACCAGTAGTGTAAGAATGAGTATTTACACCTCTTCGCTGATTATTTTCTATTGGTTCGATTCCTCTTGGTTCACCAAAATAAATTCCTCCTGTCAACTCTCTAACAATCATAATATCCAATCCAGATACTATTTCAGGTTTTAAAGTTGAAGAGTGAACTAATTGTTTAAAGCAAATTGCTGGTCTTAAATTTGCAAAAAGTTTTAACTCTTTTCTAAGCTTTAAAAGGGCTCTTTCTGGTTTTTTTGAAAATTCTAAATTATCCCATTTTGGTCCGCCGCATGCTCCTAAAATAACTGCATCAGACTCTAAAGACTTAAAAAAAACTTCGTCAGTTATTGGAATTTTGTTTACATCGATAGACGCACCACCTATTAGTTCTTCATCAAAACTAAAGTCTAAAGACTTATTTTTATTAAACCATTCTATAATTTTTTTTACTTCCCTGACTACTTCTGGTCCGATACCATCACCTGGTAATAATAATAGTTTTCTGCTTTTAGCCATTTCTTAAAATCCAAGGTTTTTTTGTGTCAATTACTTTCTCAAAATTGTTTATTTGTTTTATTTTTTTCATAGATAGATCAATGTCGTCTAATCCTTCAATTAAACATCTTTTTTTAAATTCATCTATCTCAAATTTTAACACTTTGTTTCCAAAAGATATTTCTTGCTCTGCAAGGTCTATCTCTATTTCTTCCATTCTTTTTGAATATTCTGATAGCTCTAGAACTTTTTCCTCACTGATTTTTATTGGTAAAATTCCATTTTTAAAACAATTATTATAGAATATGTCTGCGAAGCTTGAGCTTATTATACACTTTATCCCAAAATCAGATAATGCCCAGGGCGCATGTTCTCTAGAGGAACCACAGCCAAAGTTTTTTCCAGCTAATAAAATTTTAGAACTATTATAAGGTTTCTTATTTAATATAAAATCTTTTATCATTTTACCATTTTCGTCATAACGCATTTCATAAAATAAACTTGCACCTAGACCGGTTCTTTTAATTGTTTTTAAGAATTGCTTTGGGATAATCATATCTGTATCGATATTTTGTAACGACAAAAATGATGGTATGCTTTTTAATTTAGAAAATTTTTCCATTATTCTATTTCTCTAACGTCTGAAAGATGACCATTTATTGCTGCAGCTATCGCCATACCTGGACTCACTAAATGAGTTCTTCCTCCTCTACCTTGTCTTCCTTCAAAATTTCTATTTGATGTGGAAGCACATCTTTCTTTGGGTTTTAGTTGGTCGGGATTCATTCCTAAACACATTGAACAGCCAGGCTCTCTCCACTCAAATCCAGCTTCAATAAATATCTTGTCTAATCCCTCTTTTTCAGCTTGATCTTTTACCAATCCAGACCCTGGGACCACCATTGCACTTACATTATCTGCGATTTTTTTACCTTTTAAAAGATCTGCAGCTAATCGTAAATCTTCTATTCTTCCATTTGTGCAACTTCCAATAAATATTTTATCTATTTTGATATCTGATATTTTAGTATTTGCTTTTAAACCCATATACTCTAAAGATCTTTGCATTGCTTTTTTTCTATCCTGATTTTTTTCTTTGTTCGGATCTGGCACAGTACCTGTAACTGGAGATATATCTTGAGGAGAAGTTCCCCATGTAACTAGCGGTTCAATTTCTTTTCCATTGATGTTAATTTCTTTATCAAACTTACAATTTTTATCAGAATATAAAGATTTCCAAAATTTCAGTGCTTTATTCCAATTTTCTCCTTTAGGTGACATTTTCTTTCCTTTTAAATATTCAAAAGTTTTCTCATCTGGAGCAATTAATCCTGCTCTAGCTCCAGCTTCTATAGTCATGTTGCAAACAGTCATTCTTTCCTCGATGCTTAAATTTTTTATTACTTCACCAGAAAATTCAATAACATACCCAGTTCCACCAGCAGTTCCGATGGTGCCTATTATTTTTAAAATAACATCTTTCGCAGTAACACCTTTGGGTAGTTCGCCATTTACATTTATTCTTAAGTTTTTTGATTTCTTTTGAATTAAAGTTTGAGTTGCCAACACATGTTCTACTTCGGAAGTACCTATCCCAAAAGCTAAAGCTCCAAAAGCTCCATGAGTAGCTGTATGACTGTCGCCACATACTATAACGGTACCAGGTTGAGTAAATCCTTGCTCCGGTCCAATGATGTGAACTATTCCTTGCCTTTTGTCATTAACATCAAATAGTTCAACACCAAATTCTTTACAATTTTTTCTTAAGGTATCCACTTGAATCTTAGACTCTTTATCGTCAATGCCTTTAGATCTATCAGTTGTTGGAACGTTATGGTCTGGCACAGCTAATGTTAATTCTGGTCTTCTAACTTTTCTTTTATGAAGTCTCAAACCCTCGAATGCTTGTGGACTTGTAACCTCATGGACTAAATGTCGATCAACATAAATTAGAGAAGTTCCATCAGATTGTTTGTGAACAAGATGATCTTCCCATATTTTATCATATAGTGTCTTTTGCATTAAAAATTTTATTATTTTTTATCGTTAGTTTTAATTTCAGTTTTTTTCTGAATAACAGAAGTATCTTTTTTGTCTTCTAGTTTTGTTTCTTTAGAAACTGAAACTGATTTTATTTCTTTTTCTACTGGCTGAACCGAAATATCTATTCCAATTTTTTTCTTAATCTTTTCAGCTATTCTTGCAGATTTTCCTTTTCTGTCTCTTAAATAATAAAGTTTCGCTCTTCTAACTTTTCCAGATCTAATAACTTTTATAGAATCTACGTTTGGACTATACAAGGCAAAAGTTCGTTCAACACCCTCTCCGAAAGATATTTTTCTAACTGTGAAAGAAGAATTTAAATCTCTGTTTTTTTTGGCAATACAAACACCTTCAAAATATTGAATTCTTTGCCTTTTTCCTTCAACAATTTTTACACCAACTTTTATAGTGTCTCCTGAAGAAAAATCAGTAATTTTCTTATTTTCAATAATTTTTTTTATTGCTTCCCTATTTATGTCTTCAATGTTTTTCATTTTTTTTATTTAAATATTTTTTCCAAAGATCAGGTCTCTGGCGACGTGTTATAGCCTCAGATTGAGACAAACGCCAGTCTTTAATTTTAGCATGATCACCCGATAAAAGTACTTCTGGAGTACTTTTCCCTTCCCATTTTTGAGGTTTTGTATATTGGGGATATTCTAATAGGTCTTTTTCAAAACTTTCTTCTTTTGTTGAATTTTCGTTTCCTAAAACACCAGGTAATAATCTAATAACAGAGTCAATTAAAACAAATGAAGCTGTTTCTCCTCCAGATAAAATAAAATCACCAATGCTATATTCTTGAATATTTCTTGTTTCTAATAGTCTTTGATCAATTCCTTCAAAATGACCGCATAATAAATTTAGTTTCTTTAGCTTACTTAATTCTTTAGCTACCGTTTGATCAAACTTTTTACCTTTTGGAGATAAGTAAATAATAGGCTCATTGCTAATTATGTTTGAATCGAGAGCTGAAGCAACTATATCTGGTCTGAGCAACATTCCACTTCCTCCTCCGAAAGGAGTGTCGTCAACAGATCCGTGCTTATCAATTGCATAGTCTCTAATATTAATTACTTTTAAATTCCAGATTTTTTTTTCTTGTGCCTTTTTATATAACCCATTATTAAGTGGACCAGGATACAAATCGGGGTACAAAGTAAAAATCTTAACCTCAAACATAAATATTCTTCCTATTTTGCTTTTGGTTCAGCCTTTTTAGGCTCTTCCTTTTTCGCTTCTACTTTTGGTTCAGCCTTTTTTGGCTCTTCCTTTTTCGCTTCT